>Ga0182743_1001271_pt1 | contig 25169 bp, 22 predicted proteins | sample eDN3rd30CKraftOP_FD_128522 | JGI IMG/M metagenome (GOLD analysis project Ga0182743, IMG submission 128522) | Enriched Organic Plus compost microbial communities from Emeryville, California, USA - eDNA 3rd pass 30_C Kraft OP (version 2) (version 2) ... | reverse complement strand
TGTCGCGCATGGTGTCGCGGTCGGGGAAGCGGATGTAGTGGAAGAAGCAGCGGCGCAGGAAGGCGTCGGGCAGGTCCTTCTCGTTGTTCGAGGTGATGATGACCAGCGGCCGGTGGCGCGCCGTCACGGTCTGGCGCGTCTCGTACACGTGGAATTCCATGCGGTCGAGCTCGCGCAGCAGGTCGTTGGGGAACTCGATGTCGGCCTTGTCGATCTCGTCGATCAGCACCACCACCGGCTGCTCGGCCTCGAAGGCCTGCCACAGCGTTCCCTGGACGATGTAGTTGCGGATGTCGCGCACCTTCTCGTCGCCCAGCTGCGAGTCGCGCAGGCGCGACACCGCGTCGTATTCGTACAGGCCCTGCTGGGCCTTGGTGGTGGACTTGACGTGCCACTGCAGCAGCGGCCGGTCCAGCGCGCGGGCCACCTCTTCGGCCAGCATGGTCTTGCCGGTGCCCGGCTCGCCCTTGATCAGCAGGGGGCGCTGCAGCGTCAGCGCGGCGTTGACGGCCAGCTTCAGGTCTTCGGTGGCGACGTAGCGGTCGGTGCCCTCGAAGCGGGCGGGCTGGGCGGCGGAGGCGTTGCTGGAAAGGGACATGGTGGCGGTGTGGCGGGTCGGCGTGGCGGGTAAAAGGGATTCTGGCCAATTATCGTACAATCCGAGGGTTTGCCGACCGGGCACGCCTGTTGCCTCTATGCCCAGCTTCAGCAGTCATCATCCATATACCAATAGAAGAGACATCACGATGAAGTTGCGAACCTCCCTGACACGCACGATGTCCGCGCTGGCCCTGGCCGCGTCCTGTGCGATCGCCAGCCAGGCCCATGCGCAAGCTGCCGGCGGTGCCCCCGTGGGCAACGTCCAGAATGCGCGAGACAAGGTGTCCATGTGCATCGGGTGCCATGGTATTCCAGGCTACAAGGCCTCGTTCCCCGAGCTGTACCACGTCCCGATGATCGCCGGCCAGAACGCCAAGTACATCGAGGCGGCGCTGAACGAATACAAGAAGGGCGCGCGCAGCCATCCCACGATGGACGCCATCGCGGGCAGCCTGTCCGACCAGGACATCGCCGACGTGGCGGCCTACTACGCCAATCTCAAGTAATCGGGGAAATCATGAAACGCGCAATCTACGCCTTCGCGGGCGCCGTCCTGGCTGCCGGCCTGTCGTCCGCCCACGCCCAGGATCTCGGCGCCGGCAAGGCCGTGTTCGACAAGTTCAACTGCGCCTCGTGCCATGGCGCCGACGCGAAGAGCCCGGTGCAGCCCGAGTACCCCATTCTGGCCGGCCAGCACGCCGACTACCTGGCGCACGCGCTCAACGCCTACAAGCGGGGTGCCGCCGGCAGCGCCGCCACCGCCAACGTGCGCAAGAATCCCATCATGGGTGCCTTCGCCGCCCAGCTGTCCGACCAGGACATCGCCAACGTGGCGGCCTGGCTGGCTGCGCAGCCCAGCGACCTGGGCGTGCGCAAGTAAACGCCGCAAGCCGGCGCGGCCACGGCCGCGGCCGGTGTGCTCAGCGCTCGGCGCGCTGGCGGATCAGCTCGATATAGGCGTCGCTGTCCAGCGGCGTGCCCAGTCTCTGGGCTTCCCACACCACCTGGCCCAGGCAGTCCATGATGTCATGGGCGGCCTGGTGCGCGTCGCTGCGCGCCACCAGCTTCTGGTAGGCCGCGCGGATGCCGCGCGGGTGATCGATCGACAACTGCTCGGCAATGGCCAGATGCATCGACAGGTGCAGGAACGGGTTGGTGCGCCCTTTCTCGACCGGATACTCGGCCTGCATGGCCTCGGGGCTTTCCAGGTCGGCGTGGTATTCGGGGTGCTCGATGATCCAGTCCAGGGCCATCGATTCCAGCGGGGTCAGCACCTCGGAGGCACGGTGCTTGCGCCAGGACTCGACGAAGAATTCGCGGACTTGGTCGCGTGAAGGATTGAACATCGCAAGGAGCAGGGTGGGCGGGCAGGGGCCCGCGGCGGCCAGGCTGGCCGCGGAAGCCGGCCGCCGCGCGCGCAACACGCGGGCAGCCGTCTGGCATAAGGACATTTTAGCTCGCCCGTGCCGTTCCCCCTGGGACGCATGCGGTCCGCCGAGATAGAATGGGTTGTTGTCCGCCATCCGGCCCCGGTTGCTGGCAGCTTGTCTAGCAAGCCGGGCCACCTGGCCCACGCCGCGGAGCAACCGGAGCATCCATGTCCTATCAGCACATCAAGGTCCCCGCGGGGGGCCAGAAGATCACGGTCAATCCCGATTCCACGCTGACCGTGCCCGACCAGGTCGTCATTCCGTACATCGAGGGCGACGGTACCGGTGCCGACATCACCCCGGTGATGATCAGCGTCGTCGACGCCGCGGTGCAGAAGGCGTACGGCGGCAGGCGCGCCATCCACTGGATGGAGGTCTATGCCGGCGAAAAGGCCACGCGCCTGTACGGCCCCGACGTCTGGCTGCCCGACGAGACCCTGCAGGCCGTGAAGGACTACGCCGTGTCCATCAAGGGGCCGCTGGCCGTGCCCACCAGCGGCGGCATCCGCTCGCTGAACGTGGCGCTGCGCCAGAAGCTCGACCTGTATGCCTGTCTGCGTCCCGTGCGCTACTTCAACGGCGTGCCCTCGCCGGTGCGCGAGCCGGGCAAGACCGACATGGTCATCTTCCGCGAGAACTCCGAAGACCTGTACGCCGGCATCGAATACCAGGCCGAGTCCGACCAGGCTCGCGAGCTCATCCGCTTCCTGCAGGAACGCCTGGGCGTGGACAACATCCGTTTCCCGGACACCTCGGCCATCGGCATCAAGCCGGTCTCGCGCGAGGGCACCCGGCGCCTGGTGCGCAAGGCCATCCAGTACGCCATCGACCACGACCGCACCTCGGTCACGCTGGTGCACAAGGGCAACCTGATGCAGTTCACCGAAGGCGGTTTCCGCGACTGGGGCTACGAGCTGGCGCGCACCGAGTTCGGCGCCCAGGTCATCGACGGCGGCCCGTGGTGCCGTATCCGCAGCCCGCGCACCGACCGCGACATCATCGTGAAGGACGCCTATGCCGACGCGTTCATGCAGCGCAGCCTGCTGCGCCCGGCGGAGTTCGACGTGATCGCCACGCTGAACCAGAACGGCGACTACCTGGCGGATGCGCTGTCGGCCCAGGTGGGTGGCGTGGGCATCGCCCCGGGCGGCAACCTGTCGGACTCCGTAGCCATGTTCGAGGCCACGCACGGCACCGCGCCCAAGTACGCCGGCAAGGACTACGTCAATCCGGGCTCCGAGATCCTCTCGGCCGAGATGATGCTGCGCCACATGGGCTGGGGCGAGGCGGCCGACCGCATCATCGCCGGCATGGAGCGCACGCTGGCAGCCAAGGTCGTTACCTACGACTTCGCGCGCCTGCTTCCCGGTGCCGAGCAGGTCTCGTGCTCGGGCTTCGGCCAGGCGGTCATCGCCCGCATGTGAGGCCTGCAGGCCATGTCCGCCACGGCCAAGCCCTTGAAATCCCGGTCTTTCCGACCCCAAGGGGCGCGCCGTGCCGGTCTCCCTGGCGAAGCGGGTCAGAATGTGTTCCAATCTTCTATCTTATATAAGACTTCAGCGCGGCGGCCGGGCCGCCGCGCGCCGTCCGGCATTTCCGCCCTTTCCGTGCTAGAGCAAGGTTAACGAAGCCATGTCCACGACCTCGAAGATCATCTATACCCTTACCGACGAAGCGCCCGCGCTGGCCACGCACTCGCTGCTGCCCATCGTCGAGGCCTACACCCGCTCGTCGGGCATCACCGTCGAGACGCGCGACATCTCGCTGTCGGGCCGGATCCTGGCGGTGTTTTCCGACCAACTGACCGACGCGCAGAAGACCTCCGACGCCCTGTCCGAGCTGGGCCAGCTGGCCACGAAGCCCGAGGCCAACATCATCAAGCTGCCCAACATCAGCGCCTCGATCCCGCAGCTGAAGGCCGCCATCAAGGAGCTGCAGCAGCAGGGCTACAAGCTGCCGGACTACCCGGACGAGGTCAAGAACGACACCGACAAGGACGTCAAGGCCCGCTACGACAAGGTCAAGGGCAGCGCCGTGAACCCCGTGCTGCGCGAGGGCAACTCCGACCGCCGCGCGCCGCTGTCGGTGAAGGAATACGCCCGCAAGCACCCCCACAAGATGGGCGCCTGGTCGGCCGACTCCAAGTCGCATGTGGCGCACATGGACGGCGGCGACTTCTACGGCAGCGAAAAGTCCGCCCTGATCGCCGAGGCCGGCAACGTCAAGATCGAGCTGACGGCCGCCGACGGCACCAAGACCGTGCTGAAGGAAAAGACCCCCGTGAAGGCGGGCGAGATCATCGACGCCTCCGTGATGAGCAAGAAGGCCCTGCGCAGCTTCCTGCAGTCGCAGGTCGACGACGCCAAGGCCCGCGGCGTGCTGTTCTCCGTGCACCTGAAGGCCACCATGATGAAGGTCTCCGACCCGATCATCTTCGGCCACGCCGTGTCGGTGTTCTACCAGGACGTGCTGGCCAAGCACGCCGACGCCCTCAAGCAGGTGGGCTTCGATCCCAACAACGGCATCGGCGACCTGTATGCTCACCTGGCCGAGCTGCCCGAGGCCAAGCGTGCCGAGATCGAGGCCGACATGCAGGCCCAGTACGCCAAGCGCCCGCAGCTGGCAATGGTCAACTCCGACAAGGGCATCACCAACCTGCACGTGCCCAGCGACGTCATCGTCGACGCCTCCATGCCCGCCATGATCCGCGAGTCGGGCCGCATGTGGGGGCCGGACGGCAAGCTGTACGACACCAAGGCCGTTATCCCCGACCGCTGCTACGCCGGCGTCTACCAGGCCGTCATCGACGATTGCAAGCAAAACGGCGCGTTCGATCCGGTCACCATGGGCAGCGTGCCCAACGTGGGCCTGATGGCCCAGGCCGCCGAAGAATACGGTTCGCACGACAAGACTTTCCTGATCCCGGCCGACGGTACCGTGCGCGTGACCGACGGCGCCGGCAAGGTGCTGCTGGAGCATGCCGTTGAGGCCGGCGACCTGTGGCGCATGTGCCAGACCAAGGACGCGCCGATCCAGGACTGGGTCAAGCTGGCCGTCAACCGCGCCCGCCTGTCGAACACGCCTGCCGTGTTCTGGCTGGACCCCAAGCGCGCCCACGATGCGCAGGTTATCGCCAAGGTGGAGCGCTACCTGAAGGACCACGACACCAACGGCCTGGACATCCGCGTTCTCAGCCCGGTCGAGGCCACCAAGTTCTCGCTCGAGCGCATCCGCGCCGGCAAGGACACCATTTCGGTCACCGGCAACGTGCTGCGCGACTACCTGACCGACCTGTTCCCGATCATGGAGCTGGGCACCAGCGCCAAGATGCTGTCGATCGTGCCGCTGATGGCCGGCGGCGGGCTGTTCGAGACCGGCGCGGGCGGCTCCGCACCCAAGCACGTGCAGCAGTTCGTCGAAGAGGGCTTCCTGCGCTGGGATTCGCTGGGCGAATTCCTGGCGCTGGCCGCCTCGCTGGAGCACCTGGGCAACGTCAGCGGCAACGCCAAGGCGAAGGTCCTGGCCAAGACGCTGGACCAGGCCACCGGCAAGTTCCTGGACGAGAACAAGTCGCCCGACCGCAAGGTCGGCGGCCTGGACAACCGCGGCAGCCATTTCTACCTGGCGCTGTACTGGGCCCAGGCGCTGGCTGCGCAGGCGGAAGACAAGGCGCTGCAGGGCGAGTTCGACGGCCTGGCCAAGACGCTGGCCGACAACGAGGCCAAGATCGTGGCCGAGCTGGCCGCGCAGCAGGGCAAGCCGGTGGACATCGGCGGCTACTACCGTCCCAAGACCGAGCTGGTCAACAAGGCGATGCGCCCCAGCGCCACGCTGAACGCGGCGCTGGCCCAGCTGGCCTGATTGCCGGCGGGCGGCCCCATTCCGCAAAAGGGTCGCCGCCCCTCTGCCCCATTGTGGTGCATCCGGTACCGCGGACCTGACGCTCCGCGGCCGGCCGGCGATGTGCACGAATCTGTCAGTTTTGTATCGAAAACCCCGGTATCACCTGCTTTCGACGGCTGATCTGCGATCAACGCACCATACGAGTGCGCGACATAAGCAAATAAATGCGCCGAATTAGGGCATTCCCCTAGTGTGACAATCCCGTAACTGGTGCAGAATTCCGTTCCATGCAGGTGAGGAGACAGATGCCCTCAAGGGCATATACAACCGGCGGCACCGGTTAATAAAATACATAAAAAGCAGTACAAGAAAAGCAAGAAAGCACGACGGCCGGCACGTATCTCGTGCCGGCCGTTGTCGTTTTTGGGCGCCCGCCGCGCCTGTACCCCAGGCAAAAGCGGGCCTTGCAGCGTCGCGTTTCGCGCTAACCAGGTCGACCATGACGCAATCCCGCGCCAAGCCGCAGTGCGGCAGCACGCCATACTGGCGCCGCAACATGCGGCTCATTGTCCTGCTGCTTGCGGCATGGGCGGTACTGACCGGGGTGCCGGCGCTCTATACCCGCTATCTGGATTTCACCTTCATCGGCTGGCCGTTGCCGTTCTGGCTGGCGGCCTATGGCGCGCCGCTGGCCTACCTGGCCATCGTCGGGGTGTACGCCTGGGCCATGAACCGGGCCGACGCCCGTGCCGACGACAAGCCGGCGCCCCAGGCCGGCCCCACGGGGCAAGCGAACCCGCAGCCCCAACCGGGACGAGGCCGCTGAATGCCTTTTTCCGCCGCTTCCCCCGACGAATTCAGCCGGCACCTGCGCCGCATCTACCTGGTGTACACCGCCGGCTTCTGCCTGCTGGTGGTGTTGCTGGCCGTGGCCGAGATGGCGGGCATGGCGCGCAACTGGATCGGCTACCTGTTCCTCATGATCACCGTCAGCCTGTATGCCTGCATCGGCATCGTCTGCCGCACCTCCGACCAGGTCGAGTACTACGTGGCGGGCCGGCGGGTGCCGGCCTTCTACAACGGCATGGCCACCGCGGCCGACTGGATGTCGGTGGCCTCCTTCATCGGCGTGGCCGGCACGCTGTACCTGACCGGCTACGGCGGCCTGGCCTACGTCATGGGCTGGACGGGCGGCTATGTGCTGGTGGCGCTGCTGCTGGCGCCGTACCTGCGCAAGTTCGGCCAGTACACGATCCCCGACTTCCTGGGCGCGCGCTTCGGCGGCAACCTGCCACGGCTGGCCGGCGTGGCGTGCGCGGTGCTGTGCTCCTTCACCTACCTGGTGGCGCAGATCTACGGCGTGGGCATCATCACCACGCGGCTTACCGGCATTTCGTTCGAACTGGGCATTTTCGTGGCGCTGGGCGGCATGCTCGTGTGCTCGTTCCTGGGCGGCATGCGCGCCGTCACCTGGACGCAGGTGGGGCAGTACATCATCCTGGTGATCGCCTACCTGGTGCCGGTGGTGTGGCTGTCGGTGAAGCACACGGGCACGCCGGTGCCGCAGTTGTCGGCCGGCGCGGTCATGCAGCAGGTCACCGAGAAGGAAATCCTGCTGGAGCACGACCCGGCCGAGCAGGAGGTGCGGCGCCTGTGGCGCGAGCGCGCTCAGGAAATGACGCAGCGGCTCGAGGCCCTGCCGCAGTCGTGGACCCAGGAGCGCGACAAGCTGCGCGCGCGCCTGGCCGTGTTGAATGCCGCGGATGCACCCATGGTGGAGGTGCGTTCGCTGGAGCGCGAGCTGGCCGCGTATCCGGCCGATCCCGAGGCGGCGCGGGTGGCGTGGTCGCAGGCGCGCGCGGCCTTCGAGGCGCGCGGTTCGCCGCCCATGCCGCATGCCCAGCCGTTTCCGGCGCGCGATCCTGAAGAGCAGCGCGACATGCGCAACAACTTCCTGGCGCTGGTGCTGTGCCTGATGCTGGGCACGGCGGGCATGCCGCACATCCTGATGCGCTCCTACACCACGCCGTCGGTGGGCGACGCGCGCCGTTCCGTATTCTGGGCGCTGCTGTTCATCCTGCTGCTGTACTTCACCGCTCCGGCGCTGGCGCTGCTGGTGAAGTACGAGGTCTATGCGCAGGTGGTGGGCACCTCCTTCGGCAACCTGCCCGGCTGGGTGCATGCCTGGAGCGCGGTCGATGCCAACCTGCTCGAAGTGGTCGACATCAACCGCGACGGCATCGTGCAGCTGGGCGAACTCGGCATGGGCGCCGACGTGGTGGTGCTGGCCATGCCCGAGATCGGCGGGCTGCCGTACGTCATCTCGGGCCTGGTGGCTGCCGGCGCCTTGGCCGCGGCGCTGTCCACGGCCGACGGCCTGCTGCTAACCATGTCGAACTCGCTGTCGCACGACATGTGGTATCGCGTGGTGGCGCCGGGCATGCCGGCCGCGCGGCGCGTGATCGTATCGAAGGTCCTGCTGCTGCTGGTGGCGTTCGGCGCGGCCTGGGTGGCCGCGCGCAAGCCGGCCGACATCCTCTTCATGGTCTCCGCGGCGTTCTCGTTCGCGGCCTCGTCGTTCTTCCCGGCGCTGGTGTCGGGCCTGTTCTGGCGGCGCGCCAACAAGTGGGGCGCCACCGCGGGCATGGTGGCCGGACTGGGCGTCACCTTCGCCTACATGGCGCACACGCATCCGTGGCTGCGCGAATGGGTCTACGGCGTGTCGCGCACCCAGCCCGTGGATCTGTGGTGGGGCATCCAGCCCATCGCGGCCGGCGTGTTCGGCGCACCGGCGGCCTTCGCCGCCATCGTCGTCGTATCGCTGCTGACGCCGCGGCCCGATTCGGCCACGCTGGCGCTGGTGGACTACCTGCGGCGGCCGGGAACGCGCACCTGAAGGGCCGGCCGCGGCGCGCTCAGCCTGCGGCCGGCGCGTGCGATTTCAGCCAGCGGCCGAATGCCAGCACGGTATCCAGCTTCGGCGAATTGCGCGGACAGAGCAGGGCATAGGCGCGGCGCGCCGGCAGGGGCTCGCGCGCCACGATGCACAGATTGCCCTTGCGTACCTCTTCCTGCGCCAGGGCCAACGGCGCTAGCGCCACCCCCAGTGAGTCGACCGCCGCCACGAGCGCGAAATACAACTGGTCGAACACCTTGGTCGCGGCCTGTGGATCGCGCCGCAGCTTGCATGCGCGAAACCATTCGTCCCAGGCGCTGTTCTCGGTGCGCGTGACCAGCAGCGTGGCCTGCGCCAGCGACTCGGGCCCGTCCAGGCGGTTGCGGCGCCGGTACTGCGGGCTGCAGACGGGCACCGAGCGGCCGTCCAGGAAGCATTCGGCATGCAGGCCCCGCGGCACCGTGCTGATGCGCCGGATTGCCGCGTCGTAGTGACTGCGCTCGAAATCCACCGGATCTGTCGAGGTCGACAGCTCGATGCGCAGGTCCGCCTGGCCGTTGTCCAGCGCGCTCAGCCGCGGCATCAGCCACCACATCGCCAGGGTGGGCGGCACCGACACCTGCAGCACGGGCTCCGGACGGCCCGCGTGGTGCAGGGCCTCGCTGGCCGAGCGCAGCGTCTCGAAGGCACGCGCCACCGCGCGGGCCAGCGCCACGCCTTCCGGCGTCAGCGTCAGCGTGCGCGGTCCGCGTACGAATAGCGCCGTGCGGAAGTGGCCCTCCAGCGTGGCGATCTGCCGGCTGACGGCGCCATGCGTCACATACAGTTCCTGCGCGGCCTTCGTGAAGCTGAGATGCCGGGCCGCGGCATCGAAGGCTTTCAGCGCGTTCAGGGGCGGGAGTTGTCTCATCGTGGCCTCGCATCCGTGTGTCGTTGATGTGAGTTTTTCTCACATTCTATGTAAAAAACTCGATTGTCCGCAGCACGCCCCTCGCCCACAATCCCCGGACATAACGACGCCACAAGACATACACGGAGACAACCATGCGAGAGGCCTATACAAGCCCCCGAATCTCACGGCGCACCCTGCTGGGCGCCGCGCTGGCGCTGCCGGCGGCATGCGCCTGGTCGGCGCCCAAGCTGAACATCGAGGGCGCGATGAAAATCGTTCTGCCGTTCGGCCCCGGCAGCGGCACCGACATCTATGCCCGGCTGGTGGCAGAGAAGTTGGCGCCTGCGCTGGGCGTGCCGGTCATCGTCGAGAACAAGCCGGGGGCCAACGGCATCATTGCCGCGGAATCCGTGGCGCGCGCCAAGCCCGACGGCAGCACGCTGCTGTTCACCACGAACACGACGCATGCCGCCAATCCCAGCATGTTTAAGAAGCTGTCGTACGACCCCGTCGGCGACTTCACCCCGATCACCAAGCTGGGCAACCTGACCTTCCTGCTTGTTGTCGCGGCCGATTCGCCGTACCGCAGTCTCGAAGACCTGATTGGCGCGGCGCGCAACGCACCGGGCACCGTGTCGTTCGGGGCATCCAACAGCTTCGGCACAGTCTCGGGCGGCAAGCTGGGCAAGATTTCGGGCGTGGAATTCCTGCTGATTCCCTACCGCAGCTCGCCGCAGATCATCACCGACCTGCTGGGCGGGCAGGTGAAGTTCGCCTTCATCGACGTGGCCGCTGCCAAGCCCATGCTCGAGTCGCGCAAGATGCGCGCGCTGGCCGTGCTGTCGGACGAGCGCTTCCCGACGCTTCCCGACGTGCCGACCATGAAAGAGTTGGGCCATCCGCAGTTCGACGTGGTGGCATGGTTCGGCATGTTCGCACCGGCCGGCATGCCCGCGGACGTGGTCGCCGACCTGAACCGCACGCTGACGGCCGTGCTGAAGGATCCCGCGCTGCGCAAGAGCGGTGCGGACCTGGGCATCGAGATTTTCGGCAGCTCGCCCGAGGTGCTGGCCGAGTACGTCAGGTCACAGATCGCACTGTGGAAGCAACTGACCGCCGATTCCGGCCTGACGCCGCAATGAGCGCCGGCCAGGACGTGAGCGTTGCGCTGATCACGGGCGCTTCGCGCGGCATCGGTGCGGCCGCCGCCGTGGCGCTGGCGCGGCGCGGCTGGCGCATCGTACTGGCGGTGCGCGACCCGCGCCGCACGGCCGACGTGGTGGCGCAAGTCGAGGCCACCGGCCAGCCCGTCTGGGCCGTGCCGCTGGACGTGACCGACACTGCGTCGGTGCGCGCGGCTGTAGCCGCAACGCTCGATCGCGCCGGACGGCTGGATGCGCTGGTCAACAACGCAGGCCGCATCGATCCCATCGGCCTGTTGGGCGATACCGACGTGGACGAGTGGCGCGCCTGCCATGACGTGAACCTGCACGGTCCCTACCGCGCTATCCACGCGGCCCTGCCGGCGCTGTTGCAAAGCCCGGCCGCCGCCATCGTCAACCTGTCGTCGGGCGCAGCGCACGCCACGCGCGAGGGTTGGTCGGCCTATTGCAGCGCCAAGGCCGGGTTGGCCATGCTGACCCGCTGCGTGGCGCACGAGTATCCGGAGATCCGCAGCTACGGCTTTCAACCGGGCTTCGTCGACACGGACATGCAGGCGCGCATCCGCGCCTCGGGCGTCAATGACATCAGCCGCATGCCGCGCACCGCGCTGGCACCGGCGCAGCATCCCGCCGAGTTCATCGCCTGGCTGTGCGACGCGCGGCCAGCCGACCTCGCCGGACAGGACCTGTCCATCAACGATCCCGTGTTGCAGACACGGATGCGCAAGGATTGCCGATGAGAGCCTCGCAGAAAGTCATCATCACCTGTGCCGTGACGGGCTCGATCCACACGCCCAGCATGTCGCCCCACCTGCCCGTGACGCCGCAGGAGATCGCGGACGCGGCGCTGGGTGCCGCCGAGGCGGGTGCGGCCATCGTGCACCTGCACGCCCGCAACCCGCAGGACGGCCGGCCTGAGCAGACCACCGAGGCTTTCATGCGCTTCCTGCCGCAGATCAGGCAGTCCAGCGACGTCGTCATCAACCTGACGACGGGCGGGGCGCCAACCATGTCCGTGGCCGAGCGCCTGGTGCCGGCGCTGGAGCTGAAGCCGGAGGTGGCCTCGCTGAACCTCGGATCGATGAACTTCGGCCTGTACGAGATGCTGGATCGCTACAAGACCTTCAAGCACGACTGGGAGCGGCCGTACCTGGAAGGCAGCGAGGACAGGGTGTTTCGCAACACCTTCAAGGACATCGCCAACATTCTGACCTCCTGCGCGCAGAACCAGACCCGCTTCGAACTGGAGTGCTACGACATCGGGCACCTGTACACGGCGCGGCATTTCCTTGACCGGGGCCTGGTCGAGCCGCCGCTGTTCATCCAGTCGGTGTTCGGCCTGCGCGGCGGCATCGGCGCGCACATGGCCGAGGTGATCCACATGCATGCCACTGCCGAGCGTCTGTTCGGCGACCGTTACTACTGGTCGGTGCTGGGAGCGGGCAGCGCGCAGATGCGCGTGGCCATGCAAGCGGTGCTGCTCGGCGGCAACGTGCGCGTAGGGCTGGAAGACAGCCTGTGGATCGGCAAGGGCAGGCTTGCGGAAAGCAACGCGCAGCAGGTGCGCAAGGTGCGCCACCTGATCGAGGAGCTAGGCGGCGAGATCGCCACCCCCGACGAGGCGCGGAAGATGCTGGCGCTGAAGGGCGCAGACGCGGTCAATTTCTAGGCGGAAACACTGTGAATCCATTCAAGCAGAAACTGCTGCGAGGCGAACCGCAGTTCGGCCTGTTCGCCATGTCGCTGACGGCGCAGACAGCCGATGCGCTGTCCGCCAGCGGCTTCGACTTCCTGATGTTCGATGCCGAGCACACGCCGACCAGCCTGCCCACGCTGTACACGCAGATGCTGGCGCTGTCCGCCTCGGGCACGCGCTGCCTGGTTCGCATGCCGGGGCTGGACCCGGTGCCGTTCAAGCCCGTGCTGGACATGGGTATCGACACCGTCATGGTCCCCAACGTCCGCACGGCCGCCGAGGCTGAGCAGGCTGTGCGGGCCGTGCACTATCCGCCGCGCGGTATCCGGGGCGTCGGCGGTAGCGTGCGCGCCACCAACTTCGGGCGCGATGCGGGCTACTACGCACGCGCCGCCGACGACGTGTGCCTGCTTCTGCAGATCGAAAGCGGCGAGGGGCTGGACAACATCGAGGCCATCGCCGCGGTGGAAGGGGTGGACGGGCTGTTCATCGGCCCGGTGGACCTGGCTACCGACCTGGGGCACCTGGCCCAGCCCACGCATCCGGCCGTGGTCCAGGCCAGCCTGGATGGCGTGCGCCGCATCCGCGCGGCGGGCAAGGCCGCCGGCATCCTGGCCGGCGAGACCCAGGCGCAGGCTTACCTGGACGCCGGCGCCACCCTGGTGTGTCTGGGTTCGGACCTGGGCCTGCTGACCAAGGCGGCCGATGCGCTGGCGGCGCGCTGGACCCAACGTGTTGCATCGTAGGAGGACGTATGTTGAGCAGGGACGATAACGAGATCCTGACCCGGACCGGCCCGGACACGCTGATGGGACGGTTGTTCCGCAGCTACTGGCTGCCGGTGGCGCTGGCCGAAGAGGTTCCGGAACCAGACTGTCCGCCCGTGCGCATCAAGGTGCTGGGAGAGGAACTACTGGCGTTGCGCGACAACGCGGGGCGGGTCGGCGTCATCGAGCCGCGCTGCCCGCATCGCGGCGCCAACCTGTTCTTCGGCCGCAACGAAGAGGGCGGCATCCGCTGCGCCTTCCATGGATGGAAGTTCAGCGTGACGGGCGAATGCCTGGACATGCCCACGCTGGACCCGGCCGCCGTGCCGCGCATCTGCGAAAAGGCGCGCATCAAGGCTTACCCGGCGCAGGAGTGGGGCGGCTATGTGTGGGCCTACATGGGCACCGAATCGCCGCCGCCTGCGCTGCCCCACATGGAGTTCGCCCTGGTCCCGCCATCGCACCGGCACGTGTCCAAGAAGTTCCAGGAGTGCAACTGGGCGCAGGCCGCCGAGGGCGGCGTGGACACGGCCCACTTCTCTTTCCTGCACCAGCCCGTCAGCCAGTCGGGTAACGACCACGCCGAGAAGGCCGCCCGTGCCACGCGCGGCTATTCGCAGAAGACCATGAGCGCCGACCACGTGAAGTGGATGCGCGAAGACGCACGGCCGCGCTACGAGGTGCGCAAGCACGATAGCGGGCTGGTGCTGGGGGCGTCGCGCCGCGCGGCGCCCGGCCAATCGTACTGGCGCATCGCGCAGTACCTGATGCCTTGCCACGGCTATACGCCCAGCGCCACGGCAGGCCAGACCTATCACGGCCAGACCTGGGTGCCCATCGACGACGAGTCGTGCTGGGTCTACGTGTATTCGTGGAACCCGACGCGGCCGTTGACGGACGAGGAGATCGCCGGCTATCGCAGCGGCGGCGCCGTCTATCCCGAGATGGACGGCAACTGGATGCCGCTGCGCAACCGTTCCAACGACTACCTGATCGATCGCACGATGCAGCGGTCCGAGAATTTCACGGGCATCGTCGGCGTGTCGGAGCAGGACGCGGCGATCCAGGACAGCCAGGGCCGTATCGCCGACCGCACCCGTGAGCTGCTGGGGCCGACCGACATCGGCGTGGTGCAGTTTCGCCGGCTGATGCTGGAGGCGGCCAAGGGCCTGGCCAGCGGCCAGCAGCCGCCGGGCCTGGCCTCGGCCGAAAGCTACCGCGTGCGCGCCGGCGGCATCGTGGCCGATGCCCCGCTGGGCTTCGACGAGGTCATGCAGGCGCGCTTCGGCGATCCCCTGGGCCGCTTCTGATCGGGCGGCGCTCAACCATGGTGGATTTCATGTCGATGCGGGTCGGCCAGGTCCGGCGCCTGGCCGGCACGGTGGCGGCCGTCACGCTGGAAGCTCTGGCGGATGCGCCGTTGCCGGCCTTCACGCCGGGCGCACATATCAACGTCCGCCTGCCTAACGGGCTGGTGCGCAGCTATTCGCTCTATACCCTGGATGGCGCGGCACGGCGCTACGAGATCGCTGTCAACCGCGACCCGGTCAGCCGTGGCGGCTCGGCCTATATCCACGAGCGCCTGCAGCCTGGCGACGTGGTGAACATCTCTCCGCCGCGCAACCTGTTCGCGCTGGACGAAGGGCCGCATCCCAGCGTGCTGATCGCAGGTGGCATCGGCGTCACGCCGCTGTACTGCATGGCGCAGCAGCTGGCGGCACGAGGCGCCGACTGGCAGATGGCCTATGCCGCGCGCAGCCGCGCCGGCGCGGCATTCGTCGACGCGCTGCAGGCGCTCGCCGAGCGGTCGGGCGCGGCGCTGAGGCTGCATTTCGATGACGAGGCGCAGGGCCGGGTGCTCGACATCGCGGGCATCGTCCAGCGGGCGCCCGAAGGGGCGCATTTCTACTGCTGTGGTCCCGCGCCCATGCTGCAGGCTTATCTGGAGGCTTGTGCGGGTCTGCCCGAGGCGCGCGTGCACTATGAGCGCTTCTGCGCGGACCCGGCGGCGACGGCGCTGGCGGGCGAGGCGGAATTCGAGGTGGAGCTGGCCCGCAGCGGCCTGGTGCTGCGCGTGGCCCAGGACCAGACGATCCTGGAAGCCATGCTGAACGCGGGCATCGAGGTGGAATATTCGTGCATGCAGGGCATTTGCGGCAGCTGCCGCACGGCGGTGCTGGCCGGCGAGCCCGACCATCGCGATGCGTTCCTCAGCCCGCAGGAACAGGCTGCGAACGATTCGGTGATGGTCTGCTGCTCGCGGGCCCGCGGCGGGCGGCTGGTGCTGGACTGTTGAAGTCGCGGTGCGGCCGCGCCCGGCAAGCGCGGTCAGTGCCCGACCGACTTCGAGAACACCTGCATCACCACCACGCCCGCCACGATCAGGGCGATGCCCAGCAGCGCCGGCGCGTCCAGCGCCTGCTTGTACACCACTAGGCCCACCAGCGAGATCAGCACGATGCCCACGCCGGACCAGACCGCGTACACCACGCCCATCGGGATCTCGCGCAGCGTCAGCGACAGGAAGTAGAACGCCGCGCCGTAGCCGGCCACCGTGACCAGCGACGGCCAGAACCGCGTGAAGCCCTCGGCGCTTTTGAGCGCGCTGGTCGCGATGACCTCGGCCACGATGGCAATGGCCAGGTAGAGCCAGGTCATCGGCGCGGCCCGTCGGACTGGCGCAGCAGCACCAGCAGTGCGCCGGCGCCGCCCTCGCGCTCGGGGGCCTCGGAAAAGGCCATGACCTCGACCTTCTGCACCAGCCACGTGCGTGTCTTGTCCTTCAGCACGGGCTCCAGGCCCTGCGATCCGTAGCCCTTGCCGTGCACGATGCGCACGCAGCGGATGCCATGTTCCAGACATTCGCCCAGGAACGACAGCACCGCGTGGCGCGCCTGCTCGACGCGCAGGCCGTGCAGGTCGAGCTCGGCGCCGGCCGGCCACTGGCCGCGCCGCAGGTTGCGTGCGGTGTCGGGCGCCACGTCGGCACGCACGTAGGCCGTGCCGTTCTCTGAAAGCAGGTGGGCCACGTCGCCGTCGGACACGCCGGCGTCGGCGCGGCCGGGCGCCTCGCCCAGCGCGGCTGCGCGGCGGGAGGCTACGGCATGAGTGATGGGGGCGGGCGGCCGGCGGTGTTCGACGCGGGCTTCGCCCTTGATCGGCGTGGCCGACTGCATGGCGCGCCGGAACGCCGCCAGGTCTTCCTCGGGGGCTGCGGCCGCGCGCTGCGCCTGGGCCTCGCGCGCCTGCCGCTCGGCCTGGGCACGCGCCTGCGCGGCCTGCTGGTGCAGCCGCTTCAGGTCGGCCAGGCCGCCCTTACTGTTCCGCATTCTCCAGCCACCGCTGCGCGTCGAGCGCCGCCATGCAGCCGGTGCCCGCACTGGTGATGGCCTGGCGGTAGACGTGGTCCTGCACGTCGCCGGCCGCGAACACGCCCGGTACCGAGGTCATGGTGGCCATGCCCGACAGGCCGCTGCGCGTGACGATGTAGCCGTCCTTCATGTCGACCTGGCCCGCGAAGATCTCGGTATTGGGCTGGTGGCCGATGGCGATGAAGCAGCCGGCCACTTCCATGTCTTCGGTGGCGCCCGTCTGGGTGTGGCGGATGCGCACGCCGGTGACGCCGCTGTCGTCGCCCAGCACGTCTTCCAGCGTGTGGAAGAGCTTCAGCGCCATGTTGCCGTTGGTGACCTTGTCCATCAGCTTGTCGACCAGGATGGGCTCGGCGCGGAACTTGTCGCGGCGGTGGATCAGGGTGACCTTGCGGCAGATGTTGGACAGGTACAGGGCTTCCTCGACGGCGGTATTGCCGCCGCCCACCACGACCACGTCCTTGTTGCGGTAGAAGAAGCCGTCGCAGGTGGCGCAGCCCGACACGCCGCGGCCCATGAAGGCCGTTTCGCTTTCCAGGCCCAGGTACTTGGCCGAGGCGCCGGTGGCGATGATGAGGGCGTCGCAGGTGTACAGGTTGCCCGTATCGCCGGTCAGGGTGAACGGGCGCTTGGACAAGTCCACGTTGGCGATGTGGTCGAAGACGATCTCGGTCTCGAAGCGCTCGGCATGCTGCTGGAAGCGCTGCATCAGGTCGGGGCCCTGTACGCCGGCCACGTCGGCGGGCCAGTTGTCGACCTCGGTGGTGGTCATGAGCTGCCCGCCCTGCGCCAGGCCGGTGACGAGCACCGGTTTCAGGTTGGCCCGGGCGGCATAGACGGCGGCGGTGTAGCCGGCGGGGCCGGACCCCAGGATAAGAACTTTGGCGTGTTTCGGGGTGGACATAGGGCGGGTATCTTTGGAAGGACGCCTCATTATAATGAGGCCCATGCCGCGTATTTCCAATGCCTCCCCGCGCGCCTCGCGCAATACCCGCAATGGGCCTTCTCCCCTGCAGACGCGCATCTCGGCGCTGCTGCGCGAGGCCCGCTGGATCTTCTTCGCCGCGCTGGCGGCGTGGTTGACGCTGGTGCTGGCCACCTGGAGCCCCACCGACCCGGGCTGGTCGCATTCGGTGGCCTCGGGCACCATCCGCAACGGCGGCGGCACCCTGGGCGCCTACCTGGGCGACATCCTGCTCTATCTGTTCGGCTATTCCGCCTGGTGGTGGGTGGTCCTGCTGCTGCACCGGGTGCGCGCGGGCTACCGGCGCCTGGCCACCCAGTTGCGCGCCACCGGCCGCGAGCCCGAGGCCCTGCCGCGCGTGCACTGGGAGCAGGGCGTGGGCTTCGTGCTGCTGCTGGCCGGTTCGCTGGGCCTCGAGGCGCTGCGCCTGTACAGCTGGGGCATGCACCTGCCCGGCGGCACCGACGGGCAAAGCGGCGCGGGTGGGGTCATCGGCCAGATGCTGTCGGGCTGGCTGTCGCGCGGCGTGGGCTTCACCGGCGGCACGCTGGGGCTGCTGGTGCTGGTGGCGGTCGGCCTCAGCCTGTTCTTCTCGTTTTCGTGGCTCGACCTGGCCGAGCGCCTGGGCACCTGGATCGAAGGCCTGCTGCGCCGCGTACGCGACGCCTACGGCGCCCGCCAGGACCGCCGCGTCGGCGAGGTGGCGCAGGCCGAGCGCACCGAGCAGGTGGTGGCCAAGCAGGAAAAGCTCGTGCACGAGCAGCCCGTGCGCATCGAGCCCGCCATCACCGTGGTGCCGCGTTCCGACCGGGCCGAGAAGGAAAAGCAGCAGTCGCTGTTCGCGCCGCCGGCCGGCGAGAGCGACCTGCCCGCGCTGGGCCTGCTGGATCCGCCGCTGGCCAGCCAGGAGACCGTGTCGGCCGAGACCATCGAATTCACGTCGCGCCTCATCGAGAAGAAGCTGGCCGACTTCGGCGTATCCGTCGTCGTAGTGGCCGCGCAGGCGGGCCCCGTCATCACCCGCTACGAGATCGAGCCCGCCACCGGCGTGAAGGGCAGCCAGATCGTCAACCTGGCCAAGGACCTGGCGCGTGCGCTCAGCCTGGTCAGCATCCGCGTGGTCGAGACCATCCCGGGCAAGAACCTGATGGGCCTGGAGTTGCCTAATCCGCGCCGCCAGATGGTCAAGCTGTCCGAGATCCTGGGCTCGCAGACTTACCACGCCAGCCAGTCCGTCGTCACCATGGCGCTGGGCAAGGACATCGCGGGCAACCCCGTGGTGGCCGACCTGGCCAAGATGCCGCACCTGCTGGTGGCCGGCACCACCGGCTCGGGCAAGTCGGTCGGGATCAACGCCATGATCCTGTCGCTGCTCTACAAGGCCGACGCCAGCCACACGCGCCTCATCCTCATCGACCCCAAGATGCTCGAGATGAGCGTCTACGAGGGCATCCCGCACCTGCTGGCGCCGGTGGTCACCGACATGCGCCAGGCCGCCAACGCGCTGAACTGGTGCGTGGGCGAGATGGAAAAGCGCTACCGCCTGATGAGCAAGCTCGGCGTGCGCAACCTGGCCGGCTACAACGCCAAGGTGCGTGACGCCATCAAGCGCGAAGAGCCCATCCCCAACCCATTCTCGCTGACGCCCGAACAGCCCGAGCCGCTTGCGCCGCTGCCCATGATCGTGGTGGTCATCGACGAGCTGGCCGATCTGATGATGGTGGTGGGCAAGAAGATCGAAGAGCTCATCGCCCGCCTGGCGCAGAAGGCGCGCGCGGCCGGCATCCATCTCATCCTGGCCACGCAGCGGCCGAGCGTCGACGTCATCACCGGCCTCATCAAGGCCAACATTCCCACGCGCATTGCCTTCCAGGTGTCGTCGAAGATCGATTCGCGCACCATCCTCGACCAGATGGGTGCCGAGACACTGCTGGGGCAGGGCGACATGCTCTACATGCCGCCGGGTACCGGGCTGCCGGTGCGGGTGCACGGCGCCTTCGTGCATGACGACGAGGTGCACCGCGTGGTCGAGTCGCTGAAGGCGCAAGGCGAACCCAACTACATCGAGGGCCTGCTCGAGGGCGGGCTGGAAGGCGACGGCGCCGAGGGTGCCAGCAGTGTCACCGGCATCGGCGGCGATGCGGAATCCGATCCCATGTACGACCAGGCCTGCGAAGTGGTGCTCAAGCACCGCCGCGCCTCCATCTCGCTGGTGCAGCGCCATCTGCGCATCGGCTACAACCGGGCCGCGCGGCTGCTGGAACAGATGGAGCAGGCGGGCATGGTGTCGCCCATGCAATCCAACGGCAACCGCGAAATTCTTGTCCCCGCGCGGGAGGAAGCCTGATGCGCAAGATCCTGGGCCGCCTGGCGGCGGTCACCCTGCTGGCGGCTTCGCCCGCTTTGGCCCTGGCCGCCGACGCGCAGGCGCAGTTGCGCGCCTTCGTCGGCGCCGTGCAGTCGGCCACCGGCACGTTCGTGCAATCCACCGTGGGCCCGCAGGGGCGCACGCAGCCCGCGCAGCGCGGCAGCTTCGCGTTCCAGCGGCCCGGCAAGTTCAATTGGATGGTTCAGCAGCCCTACGAGCAGCGCATCGTCTCCGATGGCAAGCAGGTGTTCCAGTACGACCCGGACCTGGCGCAGGTTACGGTGCGGCAGGTCGACCAGGCCATCGGCACCTCGCCGGCGGCCATCCTGTTCGGCTCCGGCAACCTGGAGCAGGCCTTCGACGTCTCGGCCTTGCCGGCGCGCGACGGCCTGGAGTGGCTGCGCGCCAAGCCGCGCAGCGGCGACGCCGGCTTTTCGCAGGTCGACATCGGCATGAAGGACGACCTGCCGGTGCGCATCGAACTGCTCGATGCCTTCGGCCAGACCACGCGCGTGGAGCTCGCGGGCATCCAGTCCAATCCGCAATTGCCGGCCTCGTCCTTCCAGTTCCAGCCGCCGGCCGGCGTCGACGTCGTCAAGATGTAGTTTTCCGGGCCGGCCCGCGCCGGCCCGCCGCACGGCGTCAGCCGTACAGCGCCCGTCCTTCCTCTTCCAGCGCCTGCATCATGGCCTGCGCGGCCGGCGACAGCTGCCGGTCGCTGCGCACGATGATGCCGAAATCGTCGAGGCGGCAGGGCAATTCCAGCGGCAGTATCGCCACGGCCTCGTGTTCCGCGTAGTAGCGCGCCACGTCCAGCGCCAGCACGGCCAGCCGGTCGCTCTGTTCCAGCATGCGCGTGATGAAAAGCAGCGCGGCCGTCTCTACCAGGTCGGCCGGCGCGCGCACCCCCTGTTCCTGGCACATCAAGTCGAAGCGGTGACGCAGCACGCTGCCGACGGGCGGCACGATCCAGCCGTATTCCATCAGCTCGGCCAGCGAGGGCATGGGCCCGGCCAGCAGCGGATGCCCGCGGCGGGCCACCGCGCAGACCGGTTCGTCGGCCATGCGGCGGTAGCGCAGCCGGGACTGGTCGTGCTGCGCGTACAGGCGCGCCACCACGATGTCGAGCCGGCCCTCGTCCAGGTGGGCCAGCAGCACGTCGCTGCTCTCGATCTCCAGCGAGACCCGCACGCCGGGCCGCTCGCGTTTGATCCGCGCCACGGCCGGCGGCAGCATCGTCACCCCCGGCGCCGACACGGCGCCCACCGCCACCTGGCCCTGGCGGCCGTCCTTCAGGGCCTGGATCTCTTCGTGGGCCATGCCCAGGCTGGCCAGCGCCGCGCGCGCATGGCGGGCCATGGCCTCGCCGTACCAGGTGGGCCGCACGCCGCGCGGCAGCCGCTCGAACAGCGGCACGCCCAGGGCGTTCTCCATTTCCTTCAGCAGGCGCGACGCCGTGGGTTGCGTCATGTTGAGCCGTTCCGCGGCGCGGTGCAGATTGGCGGTGTCGGCCAGCGCCACCACCAGCGCCAGCTGGCGCGGCTTCAGGCGGGACGGGGTGGGCCGGGAGGGTGTGGGCATGGGCGGTCCAGGTATATCGATATCGGTATCGATTCTGGACGATTTTTCATTGGTTTGGCATCGATTTAATCCCTACACTGGCCCGCAAACCCTCACCACATCGAGACAACCGCCGCCCGCTCACCGCGCCGGCACTTCAGGATCCCGCCATGACCCAGTCCAGCAACAAGCCTCGCCTGCGTTCCGCCCAGTGGTTCGGCACGGCCGACAAGAACGGTTTCATGTACCGCAGCTGGATGAAGAACCAGGGCTTCCCGGCCCACGAGTTCGACGGCCGGCCGGTCATCGGCATCTGCAACACGTGGTCCGAGCTGACGCCCTGCAACGCGCACTTCCGCAAGATTGCCGACCACGTCAAGCGCGGGGTGTACGAGGCGGGCGGATTTCCGGTGGAGTTTCCGGTGTTCTCCAACGGCGAGTCGAACCTGCGGCCCACCGCCATGCTGACGCGCAACCTGGCCTCCATGGACGTGGAAGAGGCCATCCGCGGCAATCCGATCGATGCCGTAGTGCTGCTGGCCGGCTGCGACAAGACCACGCCGGCGCTGCTGATGGGCGCCGCCAGTTGCGACGTGCCCGCCATCGTAGTGTCGGGCGGCCCCATGCTCAACGGCAAGCTCGACGGCAAGAACATCGGTTCGGGCACCGCGGTATGGCAGCTGCACGAGGCGCTGAAGGCGGGCGAGATCGATATGCACCAGTTCCTGTCGGCCGAGGCCGGCATGTCGCGCTCGGCCGGCACCTGCAACACCATGGGCACCGCGTCCACCATGGCCTGCATGGCCGAGGCGCTGGGCGTGACGCTGCCGCACAATGCGGCCATTCCGGCGGTGGACGCCCGCCGCTACGTGCTGGCCCACATGTCGGGGATCCGCATTGTCGAGATGGCCAAGGAGGGGCTGTCGCTGTCGCGCATCCTGACGCGCCAGGCCTTCGAGAACGCCATCCGGACCAACGCCGCCATCGGCGGCTCCACCAATGCGGTGATCCACCTGAAGGCCATCGCCGGCCGCATCGGCGTGCCGCTGGAGCTGGAAGACTGGACGCGCATCGGCCGCGGCACGCCCACGCTGGTGGACCTGATGCCCTCGGGCCGCTTCCTGATGGAAGAGTTCTACTACGCCGGGGGATTGCCCGCCGTGCTGCGCCGGTTGGGCGAACACGGGCTGCTGCCGCACCCGCAGGCGCCCACGGTCAACGGCCAGTCGCTATGGGACAACGTGAAGGACGCGCCGATGCTGAACGACGAGGTGATCCGGCCGCTGGACCGGCCGCTGGTGGCCGACGGCGGCATTTGCGTGTTGCGCGGCAATCTGGCGCCGCGCGGCGCGGTGCTCAAGCCCTCGGCGGCCACGCCGGGGCTGCTGCGGCATCGGGGTCGCGCCGTGGTGTTCGAGAACCTGGAGCATTACAAGGAGCGCATCGCCGACGAGTCGCTGGAGGTCGATGCCGATTCGGTGCTGGTGATGAAGAACTGCGGGCCGCGCGGCTATCCCGGCATGGCCGAGGTGGGCAACATGGGCCTGCCGCCCAAGCTGCTGCGCCAGGGCATCAAGGACATGGTGCGCATCTCCGATGCGCGCATGAGCGGCACCGCCTACGGCACCGTGGTGCTGCACGTGGCGCCCGAGGCGGCCGCCGGCGGGCCGCTGGCGGCGGTGCGCGACGGCGACTGGATCGAGCTGGACTGCGAGTCCGGCCGCCTGCACCTGGACATTCCCGATGCGGAACTGGCGAGCCGGCTTGCCGCCGTGCAGGCCCAGGCGGCGCCGGCCGATGGCGGCTATCGGCGTCTGTACGTCAACCATGTGCTGCAGGCCGACGAGGGCTGTGACCTGGACTTCCTGGTGGGCTGCCGCGGCGCGGAGGTGCCGCGGCATTCGCACTGAGGCGCGACGCACCGCCGTGGCGGTGGCCTACGTCCGCTTGTAGGCCACGCACTCCACCTCGACCTTGGCATCGATCACCAGGCGCGACTCCACGCAGGCGCGCGCGGGCGGATGTTCGCCGAAGTATTCCTGGAACACCTTGTTGAACGCGGCGAAGTCGCGCGGGTCCTCCAGCCAGACGCCGCAGCGCACGACGTGCTCGGGGCCGTATCCGGCTTCCTTCAGGACGGCCAGCAGGTTGCCGATGGCGGCGTGCGCCTGCACTGTGACGTTGCCGGTCACGACTTCGCCGTCCTGCATCGGCACTTGTCCGGACACGTACAGCCAGCCATCTGCCTGCACGGCGCGGGCGAACGGCATCCGCTGGCCGCCCTGGCCGATGCCGCCGCCCACGCCGTAGCGGATGATGCCGTTCGTATCGGCCTGGGGGGTCTGGGTCGTCATGATGGGTTCTCCTCGAAAGCGGGATCGTAAGCGGCGAATGTGGCGCGCACGTCGCCGCTGCGCGGCAGCCACCGTCCGGCGCGCTCGCCGGTGGGCCGGCCCGAGCGGTACGACAGGACGCCGTTGACCCACACCGCCTCGATGCCGGCGGCGGGTTGGACGGGGGCGGCGAACGTGGCGCGGTCGGCAACGTGCGCGGGGTCGAACAGCACCAGGTCGGCGTAGCGGCCTTCGCCTATCAGGCCGCGATCGGACAAGCCGAAGCGCGCGGCCGACAGGCCGGTCATCTTGTGCACTGCCTGTTCCAGCGAAAACAGGCCCAGGTCGCGGCTGTAGTGGCCCAGTACGCGCGGGAACGTGCCCCACAGGCGCGGGTGCGGCAGCGGGTCGTTGGGCAGGCCGTCCGAGCCGATCATGGTGCGGCGGTGCGCCAGGATGCGGCGCACGTCGTCCTCGTGCATGCCGTGGTACACCGCGCCGGCGGGCTGCAGGCGGCGCGCCGCTTGCGCCAGCGTGGTGCCCCAGGCGGCGGCGATGTCGGCCAGCTTGCGGCCGGCCATCTCGGGGTGCGGCGTGGACCAGGTGATGTCGATGTCGAAATCGGCGGTGACCTGCTTGAGGTCCAGCGTGGACGAACTGGCGGCGTAGGGATAGCAGTCGCAGCCCACCGGCACGTAGCGGCCGGCGGTGTCCAGGCTGGCCAGCACCTCGCCGCTGCGGCCCCAGTTGCCGGCGCCGGCGCACTTCAGGTGCGACACGATCACCGGCACGCGGGCGTGCACCGCCACGTCGTAGGCCTCCTGCATGGCTTCCAGGATCGCGGCGAACTCCGAGCGCAGGTGGGTGGTGTACAGGGCGCCGTGGGCATCCAGTTCGGCGGCCAGGGCCTGCACCTCGGCGGCGTCGGCCGCGTTGGCCGAGGCATACGCCAGGCCGGTGCTCAGGCCCAGTGCGCCGTCCTCCAGCGCTTCGCGCAGCTGCGCCCGCATGGCGGCGATCTCGGCGCCGCTGGCGGGGCGGTCCAGGCGGTCCAGGTGGTTGCTGCGCAGCGCCGTGTGGCCCACCAGCGCGGCCACGTTGACGCTGGGGCGCGCCGCCTCCACCGCGCGGACGTAGTCGGCGTAGCGCGGGTAGGCGAAGGTATCGGCACCGCCCAGCAGGTTCATGGGGTCCGGCGGTTCGCCGCGCAGGCGCACCGGTGCCGCGCTGATGCCGCAGTTGCCCACCACCACGGTGGTCACGCCCTGCGACAGCTTGGGCAGCAT
>Ga0182743_1001269_pt1 | contig 25180 bp, 30 predicted proteins | sample eDN3rd30CKraftOP_FD_128522 | JGI IMG/M metagenome (GOLD analysis project Ga0182743, IMG submission 128522) | Enriched Organic Plus compost microbial communities from Emeryville, California, USA - eDNA 3rd pass 30_C Kraft OP (version 2) (version 2) ... | reverse complement strand
GGCCGTGGACGATGTGGTGTTGGCGGTGGTGCGCGATCACGACGCGGCGCTGCTGCCGTGGCTCGACGGCCCGCCGCAGACCAACGAGGCGGGCCGTTCCGCCGGGATCATGGCCGGGCTGCTGTGGCTCGCGCCGCGTCTGGGGCCGCGTTTCACGCTGCACGAGATCGGGGCGAGCGCCGGGATCAACACGATGATGGACCGTTTCGCGTTCGATCTGGGCGGCGTGCGCGCGGGGGCGGCGGAGTCCCCGATGCGGATCGTGCCCGAATGGCGCGGGCCGCCGCCGCCCGCCAGCCGGGTGGAAATCACGCGCGTGCAGGGCAGCGACATCGCCCCGATCGATCTGGCCGATGCCGAAGCGGCGGTCCGCCTCAAGAGCTACGTCTGGGCCGATGCGCGGGAACGCATGGCGCGGATCGATGCCGCGGTGGCTCTGGCGCAGGCCCGGCCGCCGCTGCTGGAACGCGCCGATGCCGCCGACTGGGTGGAAAGCTGGCTCGCCATCCCGCAGGAACAGGGGGTTACGCGGGTGCTGTTCCATTCGATCGTCTGGCAGTATCTGCCGGTGCCGTCGCAATTGCGGATCGAACAGGCGATGGAACGGGCCGGCGCGCGGGCCAGCGGGGACCGCCCGCTCGCCTGGGTGCAACTGGAAACCAACCGCGAAACCTATCGCCACGAACTGCGCGTGCGCTCATGGCCCGGCGCGGACGTGCCGGATGGCGAATGGGTCGTGCTGGGCACGGCCCATGCCCACGGCGCATGGATCGAATGGTTCCGCGATCCGCTCCACGCGGAATGAGCCGCGCGGCTATTCCCCCGGGGCCACGGCCCTGATCGCCACGGCGTGAACCCGTTCGCCGGGAATGTCGCCCAGGGCGCGGTTGACCATGCGTTGCCGTTCCAGCCGCGATTTGCCCGCGAACCGGGCGCTTTCGATCAGGATGGAAAAGTGGGATTCGCCGCTGCCGTCATCGCCCGCATGGCCGTGGTGGCGGGCGCTGTCGTTGACGACTTCCAGCCGTTCGGGGGCGAAAGCGCTTTCGAGCAGGCGTTCCATTTCCTGTTGCAGCGGGCCAGCCATGAAATTTCTCCAGATTCGCGTTGCGGGGGTTCCATTATCGGGATGCATTCCCCATCCTGAAAGGCGTGAGACAGACAAAATTCCAAGGCCGGTTTGAAAGTCAGGGGCGCCTGTGCCAGGCGCCGGGGTGCGAGGAGGCGGGCGAATTCCGCGCGCCCGGAGCCCGCCCCGCCGGTTTTGACGGGCCGGGCAGCTACCGCTGGTTCTGCCTCGATCACGTGCGCGCTTTCAACGCCGGATACGACTGGTTCGAGGGGATGAGCGCGGAGGAAATCCTCCACGCGCAATCCCCCACGGCGGGTTGGGCCACCGAAACCCGCGCGTTCAGCGCCAGCGCCACAGCGGGCGGCATTCCGCGCTGGGCGGACTTCGCCGATCCGCTGGACGCCATCGGCGCGCGCGCGGCGGAAATCAAACGGGCGGCAGCGGGCAACGCCAGCATGGCGCGCTTCACCCCTCGCGAACGGGATGCGCTGAACGTGATGGGGCTGGGCGGCGATGCCGACCGGCATGGCCTGCGCCGCCGCTATTCCGAACTGGTGCGTCGTTACCATCCCGACCGCAACGGCGGCGACCGCAGTCACGAAGGCCGCCTGCAGCGGGTGGTCGAAGCCTATCAGGTGCTTCGCCAGGCCGCGGCATTCGCCTGATTTTCACGCCGTGTCGGTTGACGCGGAACGGCGTTGAAGTGCGTATTCTCTTTATAAGATTTCGATTATAAAACAGCAGGATGAATGGTATTTCTGCGTCTTCTTGTGTGACCTTTCGTAGCCTCACCTTTATGCGCTGGAATGCTTCGATATTTTGATGCGTGAGTGCCTGCCTGCCACCCCCTTCGTCATTCCCGCGAAAGCGGGAATCCAGTTCCACCGTTGCAGCTGGATTCCCGCTTTCGCGGGAATGACGAGAATTTGCTTGTTCCAGTGGAACAATCGTCCACGGCGTTCAGGGTGCCAAAGTCTTCGTCTGTAGGAAAGCGGAAACGGTGGGCTGCCTTTCCGCACTCATGTCTCCCATGCTTTGCCAGTCACAAAGCTTCTTCCGCCCCATAAGGCCGGGTGATCATTTCGAGCAGGTGCCCGTCCGGGTCCTCGAAATAGACGCCGCGTCCGCCCCAGTGGCGGTTGATCGTGCCGGGCTGGCTGCGCGCCGGGTCGGCCCAGTAGGTCAGCCCCTGGTCCGCGATCCGGGCCATGCCCGCATCGAATTCCTCCTCGCTGACAAGGAAGGCATAATGCTGCCGCGCGACGGTGCCGGTCTTTTCCATGAAATCGAGCGAGACCCCGTTGGCCAGCGGCACGACAAGGAAATGCGCAAACGGCTGCGCGGGCGGCAGGCCGAGCATAGTGGTGAGGAAGTGCGCCGAACGCTGCTTGTCATGGCACCAGACGATGGTGTGGTTGAGCATGGCAGCCATGGCGGTTCTCCTCGATCAATCGCGATCCGGTGCGCCAAGCGGGAAGAAGGCGCGATAGGGCCGGGCGGCTTCGACGCAGCGGCTGACCGCAGGCAGAGCGAGCAGTTCGGCGCGCAGCGCGGCAAGACGCGGGCAATCCTCGGGAATCCGTTCCACCCAGTCGGCATAGAACAGCGAGGGCGCGGCGGCGCAACTGACCAGCGAGACATGCTGCGGCAGTTGATGGCTGGAAAGCCAGTTTTCGAGCCAGTGATAAGTGCGCTGCAACGCGGCCTTGCCCGCCGCGATTTCCGCCGGATCGGGGTTTTCCGCATCGGCCAGATAGGCGTTCACCACCCGCTGCATGCTGGCCATCACGTAGTTGTCGAACACGCGGTCGATCATCCGCACAGTGGTCGCCGCGAGCGGATCGGCCGGGATCAGCGTGCCGCCATCGGGGTGGCTGGCGGCGAGGTATTCGACGATCGCGGTGGCTTCGATCACGGTGCGTTCGCCGTCGCGCAGCACGGGGAATTTGCCCGCCGGATGGGCCGCCTGGACGAAGGCGGCATTGTCCGGATGATCGGCGCCGACTTCGCGGAATGCGTATTCCGCGCCGATGGCATGCAGCGCGATCTGCGCTTTCCAGGTGTAGGAGGAAAAGGGGTGGCCGTAGAGTTCCATCACCAGCGTCCTTCCGCCATGGCCTGCCGCCGGGCGCGTTCCTGCGGGGAAGGTTCCCCCGGAGTGGCGAAGGAACCGCTGTCCGCCAGCGGCCCGGCCGGTTCGTAAGTCGCCATGGCGATGCCGTTGCGCGACAGCCGGTGTTCGATCATGCGCAGCGCGCGCGGCGGCGTGCCGTCGCCGAACAACCGCTTGCCGCCGCCCAGAAGCACCGGCGCGATCATCAGCGTCACCCGGTCGAGCAGCCCGCGTTCGAGCAACTGGGGATAGAGTGTCGAACTGCCCTGGATGATGAGATCGGGCCCGTTCTCGGCCTTGAGCGCGGCCAGCGCATCCATATCGGGCAGGCGGTGGCTGCCTTCCCATTCCAGTTCCCTGTCGGAGCGGGTCAGCACGTATTTGCGGGCCTTGGCGAACCCGATGGCGATGGATGCATCGGGATCGGATTCATCCTGCGGCATGAACGGCCAGTGGGCGGCGAAGATGTCGTAAGTCCGGCGGCCGAGCAGCAGATCGTATTCGCGGTCGAACAGATGGTCGATTTCCGCGCCCAGTTCCTCGTCGAACACACTCGTCAGCCATCCGCCATGAGTGAAGCCGCCGGTGGGATCTTCCTCCGGCCCGCCCGGCGCCTGCATCACGCCGTCCAGTGACAGGAAGACGCCGCCGATGATTTTGCGTGCCATGATGCTTTCTCCTCGTTCCAATGTTCGGGCCGGGATCGGTGCCCGGCGCTGTTTCGTCACTCTGAACCTGGCTGGCGATTATGTTCTACTCCCCTTTCGTCATTCCCGCCTTCGCGGGAATGACGAAAGTTATGTGTTCCAGCGGGATAGTCGCCAACCAGCTTCAGGGTTCATGCCTTCTCACCCCGCCACGGCCGCTTCGATGGCGGCGATGTCGATCTTCTTCATCGTCAGCATCGCTTCCATCGCGCGTTTGGCGGCGGCGCGGTCGGGGCTGGCCATGGCCTCGGTCAGCGCGCGGGGGGTGATCTGCCACGACAGGCCCCAGCGATCCTTGCACCAGCCGCACTGGCTTTCCTGCCCGCCGTTGCCGACAATCGCGTTCCAGTAGCGGTCGGTTTCCTCTTGCGTGTCGGTTGCGATCTGGAAGGAGAACGCTTCGGATTGGCGGAAGGCCGGGCCGCCTTCGATGCCGATGCAGGGAATGCCCATCACGGTGAATTCCACGCTCAACACATCGCCCGCCTTGCCGGAGGGGAAATCCGCCGGGGCGCGGTGGACCGCGTCGAGCGAGGTGTCGGGGAAGGTTTCGGCATAGAAGCGGGCAGCGTGGTCCGCGCCGCTTTCGAACCATAGCGAAACGAGGGCTTTTCTAGGCATGGCTTTGCATCTCCGCGATCAGGGCGTTGTCGATGGCCTTGCCCGCCTGATAGGCCGGGCGGGCTCGGCAGCGTTCGGCATAGGCGGTGAAGGCGTCGCGTGCGGGGAGAGAGCCGAACGTCAGCCCCCAATCGATATGGCTGCCGACATAGACATCGGCCATGGTGAAGCGTTCCCCGCACACATAAGCGTTGGCCTGCAAATGGTTTTCGAGCGTGCCGACCGTCCGTTCGAAACTGCCGAACCCGGCCATGATCTGCTGGCGCGCATCCTGCGGTTCGAAACCGAGCTGCCTGGCCAGAACCGCCGTTTCCAGCGGCCCGGCGGCAAAATACATCCAGCGCAGATAAGGCGCGCGTTCCGCCTCGCGCGGGAGCAAGTCCTTGTCCGGGTGGGCGAGCGCGAGATAGGCGCAGATCGCGGCGCATTCGGTCACCACCTGATCGCCATAGGGGGCATGGTGGATCACCGTGGGCACTTTGCCCATCGGATTGGCGGCGAGGAAAGCGGCGGGCTTGTCCTGCCAGTCGACGATCACCGCTTCGTAATCCGCGCCCGCTTCGTGCAGCGCCCAGCGGGCGATCTGCCCGCGCGACATCGGGTTGGTGTAGAACGTGTAATCCGCCATGGTCATATCCCCTGCGTGCTGACGAGGCCGAACGCCGCGCCTTGCGGATCGCGCCCGACGATAATCCATTCGCCGCTCGGTACTTCGTGCGGGCCCATCAGAACCGCGCCGCCGCCCGCTTCGACCCCGGCTTTGGCTTCGGCAATGGCGGGGACGCGGAAATAGGGCAGCCACCCGGCCGGGGCGGCGGGATCGGGGCGCTGCATCATCGCGCCGAGCCGTTGCCCGCCGTGATCGATGAAGCAGTAATCGCCGAGATCGCCCATCGGCATCGCTTCGTTGAACGCGAAACCGAAATGCCGGGCATAGAATGCTTTCGACCCGGCGAGATCGGGGCTGGCCAATTCGTTCCAGGCGACGCGTTGCGGCGCGGTGGGGGAAAAGACGTCGCTGGTGGCGTCGGGATTGTCCGCCGGGGGGCGGGGGGTCATCACATAGATCGGCACGCCCTGCGAATCGGTCAGCATGGCGATCACGCCGACCCCGATATCGGTGGGCGGCATCATCACCTGCCCGCCGTCCTTGCCGATGCTGGCCACCGCCGCATCGATATCGGTGACATAAAGATAGGGCAGCCAGCAGGGATGGGCGCCCGCATCGCACATCTGCGCGGTCAATTGCAGCACGCCGCCGTTGGCGCCGCCATCGCTGCGGATGATGTGGCGGTAATCGGGGCCTGCGGGATCGGGTGCGGGGTCTTTCACCACGTCCCACCCGATGATCGCGCCATAGAAGGCCCCGGCCGCATCGGCATCGGTGGTCATCAGTTCGTACCAGATGAAGCTGCCCGGCGGATTGCCCATGGTTCAGGCTCCCACGCTTTGCCGGGTCAGTTCGACCACCGGCCGGAACCCGCCATAGACCATGCGCTTGCCGTCGAACGGCGGTTCCACGCCCGGATTCTGTTCCATGAACTGTTTCATCCGTTCGTCCTGCATCATCTTCTCGTGCGAGGCGTCGCAGACTTCGCGCGATTCCCACTCGATGAGCGAGAAGACGACCACTTCGCCCGGCTCCGCCTTGACCGAGCGGAAGAAGTCGGTCTGCTTGCCGTGGGGCACGTCGTCCTGCCAGGCCTCGATCACCCGCGCGGCGCCGTAGTCCTTCATGATATACCACATTTCGAGCGCGGCTGTGCGATAGGCTTCCTTGTTGCCTTCGGGCACCGGCACGATGAAGCCCTGCACATAGGGATCGGCCACCGCCTTGCCTTCGTCGACCAGCGGGGTGAAACCGCCGTAGATCATCCGCATGCCGTCGAACGGCATCGGGTTCTTTTCCGGATCGAAGCGTTCGTCGGTTTTCGAAAGCTCTTCCATGCGGCTTTCGAGGGCGGTGTAGGTGGCCTTGTCGGGCCATTCGATCCAGCTGAACACGACCGATTCATCATCCTTGCAATCGACTGCGCCGAAGAAATCGGTGGTGTGGCCTTTCTCGACATTGTCCTGCCAGCATTCGAGAATGCGGGTGGCCCCGTGCTCGATGAACAGCGGATCGGCGCTGCCGGCATGATCGATGAACTTCTGCTTGTTCGCGGTCGGCACCGCGATCACGAAACCCTGAATATACGTCATGATCCATCTCCTTCACGAAAAGGGGCGCCGGTCCGCGGCTGGGGGAGGGATGGGGCGGACCGGCGCCCTGGCGCTTTCAGGCCGCCGCCGGTTGGGGCGTCTCCCTGAAAGCGTCGAGCTGTGCTGTCAGCGCCCGTTCGAACGCGGGGCGCGAGAGGGCGCGGGCGAGGTAGGCGGCCAGATTGGCGCGGCCGGACACCAGATCGGTCTTGTCCGCTTCGCGCAGCACGGTGGCCATCGCGATATCGGCAATGCTGAACGGTCCGGCGAGCCATTCCCGCTCGCCCAGTGCGTCGGCCAGCCGGTCGAACCGCTGCCCGGCAAACGCCATCAGGCTCGGGCGGCGCAGTTCGGCCCATTCCTCACCCTTGGCGAAGATATCGATGGTCGATAGTTCGAAGATCAGCGGCTCCACACTGTTGAGCGCGGCGAACAGCCAGCTTATCGCCCGCTGGCGCGCCTGCGGATCGCGCGGCAGCAGCCGTTCGTCCTTCTCTCCCAGATGGAGCAGGATCGCCCCGCTTTCGAAGATTTCGAGGCCGTCTTCCTTCAGCACCGGCACCTGGCCCCAGGGCTGTTCGGCGTAATAGCCTTCGGGGCGCGGCCCGGCGGGGTTGATCAGCCGCTCACTATAGGCAAGGCCGATTTCCTCGCAGGCCCAGCGCGGGCGCAAGTCCCGCACGAACCCGCGCGCGAAGCCGGGCACCCAGTCGAACGCGGTGATCTCGATGGCGGCATCGGGCTCTACGGGCATGGCACGGTTCCTTTTCGTTCGCGGCGCCGGATGATGGCCGCGTGTTGCAGTGGTCTGGCGCTCAGGCGCTGCCGGGCTGGCCGCACATCGCATCCTTGGCGGCGGCGCGCACTTCGTCCTCACTCAACGTCTGGAGCGTGTGGGCGATGGACCAGGAATGGCCGAACGGGTCGGCAATCTGGCCGTAACGGTCGCCCCAGAACATGTCCTGCGCGGGCATGGTGACAGTGGCCCCGGCCGCTTCCGCCCGGGCGATGGCTTCATCGGCATTGGCGACGGCGAGATGCAGGATCACCGGCGTGCCGCCCAGCGCCTTGGGGCCGAGCGTGCCGAACTCCTTGCGTTCATCGGTCAGCATCACCATCGCGCCGTTGATGGTGAGCGCGGCATGCATGATCTTGCCGTCCTCCCCATCGAGACGCATCAGTTCCTGTGCGCCGAACGCGTCCTTGTAGAAAGCGATCGCGTCCGCCGCGCCGTCGCACACCAGATAGGGCGAAAGACCGGGAGCGGGGGCGGCGGGGCTTGCAGAGTCTGCCATGAATCTCTCCTCTCGTGTTTTCTTGTGTTTCGCCCGTTTGCCGGGCGGGGCGGGTTCAGTCCGCGACTTCCGGCAGCTCGGCCTCACCTTCGGCAACGGCGGGGTCCATCCACATCGGTTCCCACACATGGCCATCGGGATCGGCGAACGCCCGGCTCATCATGAACCCATGATCCTGAGACGGATTCACATCCGCAATCCCGCCATGGGCCGCCGCGGTTTCGGTCAACCGGTTCACTTCCGCGCGATTTTCGCAATTGATGCACAGCATGACTTCGCTGGCGTCGGCGGAGGGAATCGGGCGGGTGGTGAAGCTTTTCCACTTTTCGTGCGTCAGCAGCATGACAACGATGGTGTCGGACCATTGCATGGCAGCGGCGGTATCGTCGGTGAAGCGCGGTTCGTTCACGAAGCCGAGCGCGGTGTAGAAAGCCTTGGCACGGGGCAGGTCCGCCACCGGCAGATTGACGAAAATCATTCGCGGCATGGCACGCGTTCCTCTCTTGCATATTGTCCGAATCACTGTTGCATCTTTCTGCGCCTATGAGTTACTAATAGCAACCATGAAGTTACAAAAAGAAACTAAAGAGTCGGCAAAAGCGGAACGGGCGCATGGCGTGTGGTATGATGACGCCTGCGGCACTGCGTTTGCACTGGAGTTGATCGGCGAGCGCTGGTCGCTGCTGATCGTCAGGGAACTAATGCTTGGCGCGCGCCGTTTTTCCGACCTGCGCGCCAGCTTGCCCGGCATCAGCGCCAAAGTGTTGACCGACCGGCTGGAAGGGCTGGAAGCGGCCGGGGTGCTGCTGCGTCGCAAGCTGCCGCCGCCCGCCGCGGCGCAGGTCTATGAACTGACTGAGTGGGGCTATCTCGCCGAACCGGCGATACAGGAACTGGGCCGTTGGGCGGCCCGTTCGCCCGCGCACGATCCGCGCCTGCCGCTGTCCCCGGTCTCGCTGATGCTCAGCCTGCGCACGATGATCGATCATGCCGCCGCGCGCGCCCTTGCCGCGACGATCGCGTTCGATGTGGGGGGCGAGCGGTTCCTTGCCCGCCTGGCCGGTGGCGAACTGGCCATCGCGCGCGCCGCCGATGGCGATCCCGCACCCGATTTCACTGTCACCACTTCCGTGGCGCTGCCGTTCCTGCGAGTGGTTTACGGCAAGCAGCCGCTGGGCGAGGTGATGGCCGAAGGCGAACTGACCGTCACCGGCGACCGCGATCTGGCGGAACGGGTCTTCGCCCTGTTCGCTCTCCCGCCCAAATGCGGCTGAAAGGCCATTGATGTGGGCAAAGGTTGTTGCAGCGCATCGCGCGCGCGTCTAGGTCGATTCCCGCGATGAATGACATGACCGACAAAGCTTTCGAACATGGCGCCCGCACGGCGTTGCCCGCGCCCGATACGGAAATCAGCGTGCGCGATGTTTTTGGCATCGACATCGATATGACCGTGCCCGCTTTCTCCGTCGCGGACGAACGCGTGCCCGATCTCGATCCGAACTACGTGTTCGATCCCGATACCACGCTGGCGATTCTGGCGGGGTTCGCGTTCAACCGCCGCGTGATGGTGCAGGGCTACCACGGCACCGGCAAGTCGACTCACATCGAACAGGTCGCCGCGCGCCTCAAATGGCCGTGCATCCGCATCAACCTCGACGCGCATATCAGCCGGATCGACCTGATCGGCCGCGATGCCATCGTCCTGCGCGATGGCTTGCAAGTCACCGAATTCCGCGAAGGGCTGCTGCCCTGGGCGCTCCAGCACCCGGTGGCGCTGGTGTTCGACGAATACGATGCGGGCCGCCCCGACGTGATGTTCGTGATCCAGCGCGTGTTGGAAGCCGAAGGCAAGCTGACGCTGCTGGATCAGAACCGCGTGATCCGGCCCGATCCGAATTTCCGCCTGTTCGCCACGGCCAACACCGTGGGCCTCGGCGATACCAGCGGGCTTTACCACGGCACGCAGCAGATCAACCAGGGCCAGATGGACCGCTGGAATCTGGTCGTGGCGCTGAACTATCTCTCCGCCGAAACCGAACAGAAGATCGTCCACGCCAAGAACCCGGACACCGATCCGGCGGTGATCGCGCAGATGGTGCGCGTGGCCGACCTGACCCGGCAGGGCTTCATCAACGGCGATATCTCCACGGTGATGAGCCCGCGCACAGTCATCACCTGGGCGCAGAACGCCGCGATTTTCAAGGATATCGGCTTCGCCTTCCGCCTCAGCTTCCTCAACAAGTGCGACGAAGCGGAACGGATGCTGGTGGCCGAATACTATCAGCGCGTGTTCGGCGTCGAATTGCCGGAAAGCGTCGTTTCCAAGGCCTAGGATCAAACGTCATTGCGAGCAGCCGGAGGCTGCGCGGCAATCCAGGGCGTAATGTCGGCTGCTCTGGATTGTTTCGCCTGCCGGCTCGCAATGACGGTTGCTTTCTTCATTCGCCATTCCCCACGCTTCTCGCGTCATTCCCGCTTTCGCAGGAATGACGAAGCAGCTTCACCCGTTCGGCACGATCAGCACTTTCTCGCCCGTTCGCATCTGGGCGTATTCCGCCACCACGGCGCGGTCGAGCATGTTCAGCAGCGGCACTTTGGCGGAATAGCCGCTGGCGAACGTGGTTTTCAGGCCGGCGACCACCCGTTCGCGCGTCTGGGCCATCCATTCGGGCGGGGCCTGCATCAGGAAATCGGTCAGGATGTAGCCGCCCAGTTCCCACGTGAAGCCGAAATCGCGGGCGAAGCGGGTCGGCCCGCGATCCAGCATGCCGTAGATGTAGATTTTCTTGCGCGTGTGCGTGCCATAGGGATCGTAGGGCGCATCCAGCGCGGCGACTTCTTCCATCGCGTTGAAAATGCGGCCCACCAGATCGCCTCCACCGATGGCGTCGAACCCCAGCATCGCCCCGGTCGCGCGGATCGCGGCGACGAGCTGTGCGTGGAAATCGGGCGCGCTGGAATTGCACACATGCTCCGCCCCGATCCCGCGCAGCAGGGCAACGTGTTCCTCCTTCCGCACGATATTGACGAGGGGGACGCCATCTTCCTTGCAGATCTTTACCAGAATCTGCCCGAGATTGGATGCGGCGGCGGTGTGGATCAGGCCGGTGAAGCCCTGCTTGCGCATGGTTTCGACGAAAGTCAGCGCGGTGATCGGGTTGACCACGCTCGACGCGCCGGTGGCCGCATCGACCCCATCGGGCAGGGCGAGGCAGGCGCGCGCATCGACCAGCCGGTATTCGCTGTACATTCCGCCTTGCAGGCAGGTGACGGTCTTGCCCAGCAGCGCCTGCGCTTCGGGCGCATCGCCCGCCGCGATCACCGTGCCCGCACCTTCATTGCCGCAAGGCATGGGATAGCCGATCCGCTTGAGGAACGGCGGCGGCGGTGCGCCCTCCATCCGGGCGACAATCCTGCCCGGCGTATAGTCGGCACCCGCAATATCGAACGGCCCGAACATCACGCCGAGATCCGATGGATTGATCGGCGATGCCTCCACCCGCAGCAGCACTTCATGGCCGGTGGGGGCAGGCAGCGCCTGTTCCACGAATTCGACCGTCAGCGTGCCGTCGGCCGCATATGTCGAGGCAATCGCTTTTCCGGTAACGCTCATCCTGTTCTCTCCCATTTTCCTGTTGTGTTATGCGTCGGGGTATCGGGCCGCGACGAAATAGAGCCCATCGGGCGGGGCGTTGAGACCCAGCGCCTGCCGCTGCCGCGCGGCCAGCGCTTCGCCCACCTGTTCCTCGCGCCACTGGCCCAGACCGACCAGCGCCAGCGTGCCGACCATGGAACGGACTTGATGATGCAGGAAACTGCGCGCCGCCGCTTCGATCAGCACATGCGCGCCTTCGCGGCGCACATCCAGCCGGTCCAGCGTCTTGACCGGATCGGCCGCCTGGCAATGGGCGGAACGGAACGTGGTGAAATCGTGCCGCCCGACCAGCGCCTGCGCCGCCCGGTGCATCGCGTCCGCATCCAGCGGGCGAGCGAGATGCCAGGCGCGCCCTTTCTCCAGCGTCAACGGCGCGCGGCGGTTGACGATGCGATAAATGTAGCTGCGCCCGATGCAGGAAAAGCGGGCGTGCCAATCGTCCGCCACCGCTTCGCAGGCGATCACCGCGATGGGGGCGGGGCGCAGCAGCGCGTTCAGCGCCTCCATCAGGCGGAACGGGGTGATGGCCTTGGCGATATCGACATGGCTGCGCATGGCGAGCGCGTGGACACCCGCATCGGTGCGCCCGGCCGAATGCATGCGCACCTCTTCGCCGGTGACGGCCAGCACGGCCTCCTCCACCGCTTGCTGGACGGACGGGCCATGCGCCTGCCGCTGCAAGCCCATGAATGCGCCGCCATTGAATTCGAGCGTGAGAGCGAAGCGGGTCATGGCTGGTATGCAGGCTTCGACACGCTCAGCCTGAGCGGAGCTGGGTTTTTGGACGGGGTTGGTGCTGTGTTCGGTGCCGAAATTATCCGCAACATCCGCTCGTCCTGAGCCTGTCGAAGGAGGCACATTATCATCACCGCAGCACCGTGCCCGCCGGAATCGCGTAGCCGCGCAGCAGGGCGGCGGTTTCCATCGCCGGTTTGCCCGCGCGCTGGATCAGCGTCGGGCGGATCGCGCCGTGCCCGCAGGCAATGGTCAACTGGTCGTCCAGCACTGTGCCCGCCGCGCCTTCGCGGCCGATCACTTCGGCGGCGAGCACGCGGAAACGGTCCTGCCCCACTTCGAAGAACGCGCCTGGCGCAGGGGCGAAAGCGCGCACCTGCCGTTCGATGAATTCGGCGTCGCGGTGGAAATCGATCCGGCTTTCGGCCTTGTCGATCTTGGGCGCGTGAGTCGCCTCCAGATCGTCCTGCCGCACGGGGTGCAGCGCCTTGAGATCGATCAGCGTGCCGACCATCAGTTGTGCGCCCAGTTCGGCCAGTTCCGCCGTCAGTTCGCCCGCCGTCTTGCGCGCGATCGGCGTGCGCACGGTGGCCAGCATCGGGCCGGTGTCCAGCCCTTTCTCCATCTGCATGATCGTCACCCCGGTCACGGCATCGCCCGCCAGAATCGCCCGCTGGATCGGCGCCGCCCCGCGCCAGTGCGGCAGGATCGAGGCGTGGACGTTGAGGCAGCCATGGCGCGGCGCTTCGAGCACCGGCACCGGCAGGATCAGGCCATAGGCCGCGACCACCGCCACATCGGCATCGAGCGCGGCGAAATCGGCCTGCGCCTGCGCGTCCTTCAAAGTGACGGGGCAGCGCACTGCGATCCCGCGCGCCTCTGCCGCCTGCTGCACCGGGGAGGGTTGCAATTGCTTGCCCCGGCCCGCCGCGCGCGGCGGTTGGGTATAGGCGGCCACGATAGTATGGCCCGCATCGTGCAATGCGGTGAGAGTCGGCACGGCGAAGTCCGGCGTTCCCATGAAGATGATGCGCATAAGCGGGGCAGATGGCCTTTCGTGTTCGGGGGGAAAGCCCTATCTCCACCCCCATGGCATCGCAAGAGATCGAGACACTCGCCGCCGCCCTGGCGCGCCTTCCCGGCCTCGGCCCGCGTTCGGCGCGGCGCGCGGTGCTGTGGCTGGTGAAACGGCGCGAAACCGCGCTGACCCAGTTGCTCGGCGCGCTGGCGGCGGTGCAGGAAACGCTGGTCGAATGCGATATCTGCGGCAATGTCGATACCCGCAACCCTTGCGGCATCTGCGCCGATCCGCGCCGGGATCCCCGCTCGCTCTGCGTGGTGGAAGATGTGGCGGATCTCTGGGCGCTCGACCGGGCGAAGCTGTTCACGGGCCAATATCACGTGCTCGGCGGGCGGCTGTCCGCGCTCGAAGGGGTGCGGCCGGAAGACCTGACTATCGCCAGGCTGATCGACCGCGTGGTGGCGGGCGGAATCGACGAAGTGGTGCTGGCGATGAACGCCACGCTGGAAGGGCAGACCACCGCGCATTACATCGCCGAACGGCTGGAAAGCTACCCCGTGCGGATCACTCAGCTGGCCCACGGGTTGCCGGTGGGGGGCGAACTCGACTATCTGGACGAAGGCACATTGGCGCAGGCGTTGCGCGCCCGCCGTCCGGTCGGTTGAAACCCTTGCGAAACGCCGCTTTCGCACTTATTTGCGCCTCATGGCTATTCGCGAAATCCTGGAAGTGCCGGACCCCCGGCTGAAAACCGTCTCCAAGCCGGTCGACGTGTTCGATGACGAGCTGAAAACGTTGGTCGAAGACATGTTCGAAACGATGTACGACGCACCCGGCATCGGCCTTGCGGCGATCCAGGTCGGCGTGCCGCTGCGCGTGCTGGTGATCGACCTGCAACCGGACGATCCGGACGCCGAACCCGAAGTGTGCACCGCCCATGGCGGCCATCACCACACCCACCAGCCGACGAAGAAGGAACCGCGGGTCTTCATCAACCCTGAAATCCTCAACCCGTCGGAAGACCTGTCGGTTTATCAGGAAGGCTGCCTTTCGGTGCCGGAAATCTACGCCGACGTGGAACGCCCGGCGACGATCCGCGCACGCTGGCAGGATCTCGATGGCACCGTGCACGAAGAGGATATGGACGGCCTGCTCGCCACCTGCCTCCAGCATGAGATGGACCATCTCGAAGGCATCCTGTTCATCGACCACCTCTCGCGGCTCAAGCGCAATATGGCGCTCAAGAAACTGGAAAAGCTCCGCCGCGCGGCGTGATCGGTTTTTAATACCATTTGCGTCATTGCGAGCGGCAAAGTCATGTGGAGTAATCGGTTTTTGTGACGAGGCTGCTTCTCGTCACCCCCGAGAGTCATTCCCGCGCATTATTCCGTCATCCCCGCGAAGGCGGGGATCCAGTTCCAACGCTGCGATCTGGATCCCCGCCTTTGCGGGGATGACGGACCAGAAGGCAAGGCTTCCTCTGTGGGCAGATTGCACTCCGCTCTGGCGTTCCTGATCCGTTCCGTCTAGATTCGCCAGATGGATTCTGCGCTTCTCGCTATCGTTGTTTTGCTCGCGGGCCTTGCTCTGGGGGCAGGGGCCGGCTGGTTCTTCGGTTCCCGCCCCGCTGCCGAATGGCGTGCGCGGCATGCGGAGCGCGACCGGGACGCGCGCGAGTTGGACGAGAAATTCCGCGCCGCGATTCGCGATCTCGCTTCGGCGAGCGAACGGGCCAGCCGTGCCGACAGCCTGGGCGAAGCGCTGGACGAAGCCCGGCGCACGGCAGGCGAAGAGGCTGAGCGGCTGCGGGCCGAACACGCCGCGGCGGTGGAGCGGACGCGCGGCGATCTCACCCGCGTGCTCGAACAGACGCGCGCGGAGCATGCCGCGCTTGTCGATGCCCTGCGCCGCGAACAGCGCGAACTGGCCTCGGAACTTGCCACCCTGCGCGAAAAGTCCGCCAATTTCGATGAGCAGAAGCAGCTTCTGATCCAGGCGCGCGAGGAATTGCTCAAGGAATTTCAGAACACCGGTTCGGCGGTGCTATCCAAAGCGCAGGAAGCGTTTCTGGCGCGGGCCAGCGAACGCTTCGGCCACGCGGAAAAATCCTCGGAAGACAAGATCAAGGCGCTCCTCCAGCCGGTCGGCGACCGCCTCAAACGTTACGAGGAGCAGGTCGAAACGCTGGAAAAGCAGCGGGTGAACGCGTTCGGCGAACTGACCGGGCTGATCCAGTCGATGCGCGAAGGGCAGGAACAGGTCCGGCGCGAGGCGCAGCGGCTGGGCAACAGCCTGACCAATGCGCCCAAGGCACGGGGGCGTTGGGGGGAACAGCAGCTCAAGAACCTGCTCGAAACCTGCGGCCTGTCGCAGCACACCGATTTCGTGCTCGAACATTCGATCGAAACGGAGGAGGGGCGGCTGCGCCCCGATGCCATTGTCCGCATTCCGGGCGGCAAGCAACTGGTGATCGATGCCAAGGTTTCGCTCAATGCCTATCAGCAGGCATTCGAAGCGGACGGGGACGAAGCGCGCAAGTTGGCGCTGGCGGACCATGTCCGTTCGATGCGCAACCATGTGCAGCAGCTTTCGGCCAAGAGCTATCAGAGCCAGTTCGCGGATGCGCCCGATTATGTGGTGATGTTCGTGCCGGGCGAACATTTCGTGGCGGCGGCGCTGGAATTCGATCCGGCGCTGTGGGACTTCGCGTTCGAAAAGCGCGTGCTGCTGGCCACCCCCACCAATCTGGTGGCCATCGCCCGCACCGTGGCGCAGGTCTGGCGGCAGGATGGGCTGGCCAACGAAGCGCGCGAGATCGGCCGATTGGGCAGCGAACTCTACGATCGCATCGCAATTGCCGCCGAACACCTGAAACGGGTGGGATCAGGGCTGGACACGGCGGTAAACAATTACAATAAGTTTGTCGGCAGCTTCGAGCGCAATGTGCTGTCCGCCGCGCGCAAGCTGAAGGACAAGGGAATCGAGACAGGCCGGCGCGATGCCGAGGATGTCCCTCTGGTGGAAAGCGCGCCGCGCTACACAGGCGTGCAGGACGAATAGGCCGGTTGGAGACGCGCCGCGCGGCGTTTCTTCCCGCCGCCGCGATGGAGCGATGGAATGAAACGTTTGACGGCTCTGGCCCTGATCCTGGCGCTTGCGGCGTGCAAGCAGGATCAACCGCCGCCGTCGCAGAAGATCGCCCAGGCGGCGGATCAGCTTATCGCCAAGGCTTCGGGCACGCCGCCCGCGATCATGCTGGGCGAAGGCGCCTATGCCCCGCGTGACGAATGCGCCGCCATTCCGGGCGCGGCCGAATTCCGCAAGCAACTGGCCGCCGTGGTCGGCGAGCGCGATGTCGAAGGGCTGGTGGCATTGGTCGCCAACGATGTGCGGCTCGATTTCGGTGGCGGGGAAGGGGCCAATCTGCTGCGCGCCCACCTGCTCCAGTCCGACCGCAGCCTGTGGGACGAACTGGACGATGTGCTGGCGCTGGGCTGCGCCGGGAACGGGCAGGGCGGAATTACCCTGCCATGGTATTTCGAACAGGATTTCGGCAGCATCGATCCGATGATGGGGATGATCGTGCGGGGTGAGAAAATCCCGCTGCGCAGCGCGCCGGAGAAGGACGCCGAGGAAATGCGCGCCCTCTCATGGGATGTGGTCCAGTTAGTCGATGGTTTGCAGCCGGGGGCGCCGTTTCAGAAAGTGCGGCTGGCCGACAAGACCGAAGGCTACATCGAAACAGCCCAGTTGCGCAGCCTGATCGGTTATCGCGTGATTGCGTCAAGCCGCAACGGCAAATGGAGCATCACCAGCCTGGCTTCGGGGGACTGACGCGGCGGGCGCCGGGAGCGCTGGCGCGATCAACGTTTGGCGCTGTCCGCGGCGCTTTCGGGGATGCGTTCGAGTTCCGCCGAATGGCCGCTGGAGCGCAGCACCAGCCGGTCGCCTTCGAGTTCGAACTGCGGCGCTGCGGAAAGCAATGTCGCAACCGCCACTTCATCCTTCCACACCGGCCCGTCGCAATACATTTCCGTCTGCGCCAGCGGGCCTGCCAGCAGGCGTTCCTGATCGATCCGCCAGGGGCCGCCCATGCTGTTGCAGCCGACATTGGCGCCCACTCGGTCTTCGGCGAATTCCAGCGTCGCGCGCGGCGATGTCGCCTGGCTGCCATCGATCGTGACGAAGCGCCAGGTGCTGCCTGCCAGCGAATGCGCCGGTTCGCCCTGCGCGGCGCAGCCTGCGAGAGCAAGGGCGGCAAGACCGCCGATCAGGGAAAGCACGATACGCATGCCGGGCATTATGCCCGCGCGATGCTGAGCCCGCGGTTAACCGCCGCGGCCATCCAGCGTGGCCAGCACTTCGTAGGCCAGCACCGCCCCGGCCACGGCGGCGTTGAGACTGTCGGCCCGGCCGCGCATCGGCATGGTCACACGCAGGTCGCAGGCCAGTTCGTAGTCTTCGGGCAGGCCGCGCGATTCGTTGCCCACCATCAGGAAGCACGGGGTCTGATAGGGCGCGCCGCGATACGGCACCGCATCGCGCAGCGAGGCCGCCACCAGTTGGCCGGAGCCGCCGCGTAGCCAGGGCAGGAATTCGTCCCAGCGCGCGCGGACCACCGTCTGCGTGAAGATCGCCCCCATGCTGGCGCGCACCGCCTCCACCGAGAAGGGATCGGCGCAATCGTCGATCAGGATCAGGCCGCCCGCGCCCACCGCATCGCCGGTGCGCAGCATGGTGCCGAGATTGCCGGGATCGCGCAGCGCCTGCGCCACCAGCCAGATCGGCGCGGCGGTGCGATCGATCCGGGCGAGCGAGGTATCGAATTCGTCGAACACCCCGGCAACCGCCTGCGGGTTGTCCTTGCCGGTGATCTTGGCGAGCACCGCTTCGTTCACTTCCAGCACGTCGCCACCGGCGGCCAGCACGGCCTGTTCCAGCGTGGCGAGCAGGGGATGGGTATCGCGCCCTTCGGCCATCACCAGCGTTTGCGGGAGAATGCCGGATTCGCGCGCATCGGTCAGCAGCCGCAAGCCTTCGGCGAGGAAGCGCCGTTCGCGTTTGCGCAGGCGGGAATCGCGCAGTGCGCGCAAGGCCTTCACAGTGGGATTGGACAGGCCCGTTATGCTGCGCCGCGCGCCGGGCCGGATATCGGAACTGTTCACTCTTCGCCGAAGCCGCCTGCCACCAGATCCACCAGATCGCCCAGAACGCTATCGGCGTGGCTGCCGGTCACCGCGATTTCGATGGTATCGCCTTTGGCCGCGCCCAGCATCATCAGGCCGAGGATGGAATTGCCCGCCGCATCGTGGCCATCCTTGGCGACCCGCACGGAATTGCCGCTGGGAACCCGGCTGACGGCTTCCACGAATTTGGCGCTGGCGCGGGCATGCAACCCGCGCTGGTTTACAATGATCACCTGTTGCGAGAGTGTTTCCATCCTTGTCTCCCCATCCGTATTCCTCAGGCTTCCTGGCCGAGGAATTCCGACGCCACAGTTATATAGTTGCGGCCCGCATCGCGCGCGGCGGCCACGGCGTCTATTATCGGCATCGCCTTGCGCGCGCCAGCCAGGCGGATCAGCATCGGCAGATTGATCCCGGCGATCACTTCCACTTTGCCCGCTTCCATCAGGGAGATGGCGAGATTGGACGGGGTGCCGCCGAACAGGTCGGTCAGCACGATGGCGCCATCGCCGCTGTCGACGTCGCCGATGGCGGCGCGAATTTCAGCGCGGCGGGCTTCCATATCGTCATTGGGGCCGATGCACACCGTCTTCACCGCCGATTGCGCGCCCACCACATGTTCCATGGCATGGACGAATTCATCGGCCAGGTGGCCATGAGTCACCAGAATCATTCCGATCATGTGAAGAGAAGGCTCCAATTCGGATGCTGAGCAGTTTCGTTACCGGCTAGTTCCGCAAGGCTCATGATTGGGGAGGCCCCTCGATCATCTCAGCAGCTCGGGCCCCCAGATTACGATGGAGGACAGTGGGCGAAAATCCGGCATTGTGCAAGGCTTTCGCGATCTGTTCGGCCACGAAGACCGACCGGTGGCGGCCCCCGGTGCAGCCGAAGGCGATGTTGACGTAGCTTTTGCCCTGCTTTTCGTATCGCGGCAGCAGCAGCAGCAGCAGATCGCGAATCCGTTCGAAACTCTCGGCATAGGCGGGATCGCGCATGATATGTTCGCCCACCGGCGCATCCTTGCCGGTCAGCGGGCGCAGATCCGGCTGCCAGTGCGGATTGTCGAGAAAACGCATGTCGAACAGCAGATCGGCCATCGGCGGCATGCCGCGGGCGAAGCCGAAGCTGCTGACTGTCACGGTCATTTCGCGCGCCGCGTCATCGGCGAACTGGCCGCGAATCGCCTGTTGCAGATCGTGGCTCGAAAAATCGGTGGTGTTGATGACCGCATCGGCCCAGTGCCGCAACTGCGCCAGCAGCTCGCGTTCGGCGGTGATCCCGACAGCCACCGGCTTGCCATCGGCCAGAGGATGGCGGCGGCGGTTTTCGTTGTAGCGGCGTTCCAGTTCCTGACCGGAACAGTCGAGAAACAGCGTGGAGATCACCAGATCATCCCGCTGGGTCAGTTCCTGCACCTGCGGAATGATCTTCTCGGGGTCGAAGCCGCGCGTGCGCGTGTCGAAGCCGATGGCGAGCGGCGCGCGCGCGCCTTCGGCGGCGGGGCTGCCTTCTTCGCGCAGGAGGCGCGACAGCAGGCGGACCGGGAAATTGTCCACCGCTTCCCAGCCCAGGTCTTCCAGCACGCGTAGCGCGGTGGTCTTCCCCGCGCCCGACATGCCGGTGATCAGCAGAATACGCTGGCGATCATCTTCTGATTTGCGTCCCATCGCCGCTCTCTGCGCTGAACCGTTCGGAAAGGGAAGGGGCCATTATCGCCCCGTCCCGGAAACGGGCAGACCATACTGGCGCAGCGCCATTTCCGCCCTGAGCGCCAGCACCGGGGAATCCGGCCAGAGCGCGATCAGGGGCAAGGCGATGCCCAGCCTTTCCGCGCTTGACGGCTGTTCGATATAGCGCGGGGCGGCGGGTGTCAGATGCAGAATCAGCGCCACCGGCGCTTCGGTGCAGGGCATCGGCACCAGCCCGAGATTGCGGATTTCCATCAGCCCACGGGTGTGAGGCGCGGGCGCGGCCCATAGGTGCCCCGCGCGGACGGACAAGGCCACCCCGTCATCGCCCACCAATGAGGCGCCCCGGTCGATCAGGGCCAGGGCGAGGCTGGATTTGCCGCATCCCGGCGCGCCTTCGATCAGGATCGCCCGTCCGTCCAGCGCCACTGTGGTCGCCTGATGCAGATGCTCCGCCATGCCGCCTCTCAGACGCCGTGCCGCAGCGGCAGATTGAGCACGAGGCAAGCCCCGCCTGCGCCATCGGGGCGGGCGGTGGCGGACAAGGTGCCTTCGTGCGCTTCCGCGATCGTGCGTGCGATGGCGAGGCCCAGCCCGCTGTGCTGGCCGAAGTCCTCCGTCTCCGGGCGCACCGAATGGAACCGTTCGAACACCTTTTCCCGTTCGCTTTCGGGAATGCCGGGGCCGCGATCGCAGACGATCACCTGCACCCGTTCCTGCGTGGTGGCGAGAATCACGTCGATCCCGCCATCGGGCGGGGAGAAGGACACCGCGTTGTCGAGCAGATTGACGATGGCCCGCTCCAGCCGCATCGGTACGCCCAGCACCACCGCCCGGGTGCCGCCGCGCCGCTCGAAGCGGATGGTGTGGCCGCCATTTTCCCCCCGGTCGTTCCGCGCGGCGAGCGTGTTGCCGATCAGGCGTTCGAGATCGATCGGCTCGAACACCGCGCGGCTCAGTTCGGCATCGACCCGGCTGGCATCGGCGATTTCCGTCACCAGCCGGTCGATCCGGTGGACATCATGAAGCGCGATGGCGGTCAATTGCGCGCGCAGGCCGGCGTCCTGCACCCGGTGAAGGGAATCGAGCGCACTGCGCAGGCTGGCCAGCGGGTTCTTGATCTCATGCGCGACATCGGCCGCGAAATGTTCGACCGCGTCGATCCGCTGGCGCAGGGCAGCGGTCATATCGGAGAGCGCGCGGGCGAGCATCCCGATCTCGTCGCGCCGTTCGGGCAGGCGGGGCACTTCCACTTCGCGCGCGCGGCCGAGGCGCACCCGCACCGCCGCCCGCACCAGCGCGCGCAGCGGCTGCACGATCGTGCGCGCAAGGAACAGCGAAAGCTGGATCGACACGGCAAAAGCCAGCGCCACGATGATGGCGAGAGTCTGACGCGCGGCGCGGACGTTTTCGGTGATATCGATCGCGTTGCGCGTGGTCAGCAGCATCGCCCCGTCCTTGCCCACCGGCACGGCGGCGGAAATCATCGGCGTGCGATCGGGGGCATAGCGCAGGGCGATCTGATATTGCATCGTGGACCGCGCGCGGTGCAGTTCGGGCCAGGCATCGGCGTTGGAGGCGATATCCGCCGGTTCGCGATAGGCCGGAATTTCTGGCGTGCCGAGCAGGGCATCCATCCACCGGTCGAGAAGCCGCGCGGCGTCCTGATACCAGGGCTCTGTCGCCGGATCGATCAGGCGGAAGGACGGCGGGGCAAGCGCGAAGCTGTCGGCCACCAGCTTGCCCTGGGGGTTGTAGAGCCGCAGACGCAGTTTCTGTTCGGTGCCGACTTGCGCCAGCAGGGCGTTGCGCCGGTCGCGGGAAGGGATGACCAGCAGCCCTTCGGCAATGATCTGGGCTTCGCTGCGGGCCAGTTTGAAACGCTCGTCGAGCAACTGCTTGCGGTAGGAATCGATATAGAACAGGCTGCCGGCCATCAGCCCCAGCGCAATGATGTTGACCGCCAGGATACGCGCGGTCAGCGAAGCGCGCCGCGTCCAGAACAGGCGCTCGGGCTTGCCTTCGATGGCGGGCGCGCGGATCGGCGGATCAAGCGCCGTCAAAGCTGTACCCGGCGCCGTAAAGCGTTTCGATGGCTGAAAATTCGGGGTCGATGGCGCGGAACTTGCGCCGCATCCGTTTGATATGGCTGTCCACGGTCCGGTCGTCGACGAAGACATCGTCGGGATAGGCCGCGTCCATCAACTGGTTGCGCGACTTGATCACCCCCGGCCGCGTCGCCAGCGCTTCGAGCAAGAGGAATTCGGTCACCGTCAGCGAAACGGGCGTGCCGTTCCATGAAACCTGATGGCGCGCGGGGTCCATCGCCAGGCGGCCACGGACCAGTTCCTGCGCATCGTCTTCGCTGCCGGTCCGGCCCTCGTCGGGCGCAGCATCGGCGGCCAGCGGGGGTTTGCGGCGCAGGATCGCCCGGATGCGCGCCACCAGCAGGCGTTGGCTGAACGGCTTGGCGATATAATCGTCCGCGCCCATAGCCAGGCCCGCTTCCTCGTCCTGCTCGTCATCCTTGCTGGTGAGGAAAATCACCGGCAGGTCCGAGGTTTCGCGCAGCCGCCGCAACAGTTCCATCCCATCCATGCGCGGCATCTTGATATCGAACACGGCGAGATCGGGCGGGTTTTCCGTCAGCGCCTTGAGCGCGGCGCTGCCATCGGAATAGACGCGGGTGACGAAACCTTCCGCCTGCAGCGCGATGGAAACGGTGGTCAGGATATTGCGGTCGTCATCGACCAGCGCGATGGTGCGGGGCGGTTCTGCGGAACAGTCGGAAGCCATGCGGCAGGCCCTGGGCAACTTCTTCTGGAGGGGAACGGGTGCCCGAGAATCTAGCGCGGCCTGCCGCATGTTACAATCCGGCCGTTCCGGCCCAAATCCACGCTTTCCGTAGGCGTGCGGTAAAAGGATGAAACGGAACGGTAATTTTTGAAGGTTTCGTGAAAAATTGACGGGAAGCCTCTGCGCGACTATGCGCGAGCCAGCCGCTGCCGGGGTCCCGCGCGAAACATCGGGCGCCTTTCCCGGCAACAACGCCTTGCTTGCGCCAGTCTGGAGACGACCTTGACGACATCGCTTTCCTTGCCCCTCGATAAACAGGGGATCAACACCAACGCCACGATTTACGCCAATCTCGGCACCGCTCCGCTGGTCGAGCACGCGCTGGCGAATGGCGAAGGCAAGCTCGCTGCCGATGGTCCGCTGGTCGTCGAAACCGGCAAGCACACCGGCCGTTCCGCCAAGGACAAGTTCACCGTCCGCGACGCCGAAACGGAAAACACCGTGTGGTGGGGCAAGAGCAACGTTCCGATGACCCCGGAACATTTCGCCGCGCTGAAGGCGGATTTCTTCGCCGCGCTGGGCGAAAAGGACAAGCTCTACGTCGCCGATCTGTTCGGCGGTTCGCAGCCCGAACATCGCGTCAAAGTCCGCGTCATCAACGAAATGGCCTGGCACAACCTGTTCATCCGCACGCTGCTGGTCCGTCCGACCGCCGCGGATCTCGAAGGGTTCGCCCCGGAATACACCATTATCGATCTGCCCAGCTTCCGCGCCGATCCGGAACGCCACGGTTGCCGCAGTGAAACCGTGATCGCGGTCAACCTCTCCGAAAAGCTCATTCTCATCGGCGGCACCCGCTACGCCGGCGAAATGAAGAAGAGCGTGTTCGGCATTCTCAATTACCTGCTCCCCGCCAAGGGCGTGATGCCGATGCACTGTTCCGCCAATATCGGCGCGGATGGCAAGTCGGCCGTGTTCTTCGGCCTGTCGGGCACCGGCAAGACCACGCTTTCGGCCGACGCCAGCCGCACGTTGATCGGCGATGACGAGCACGGCTGGTCGGACACCGCCGTATTCAACTTCGAAGGCGGCTGCTACGCCAAGATGATCCGCCTTTCGGCCGACGCCGAACCGGAAATCTACGCCACCACCAAGCGTTTCGGCACCGTGCTCGAAAACGTGGTGATGGACGAGGCCACCCGTCAGCTCGATCTGGACGACAACACGCTGGCCGAAAACACCCGTGGCGCCTATCCGCTGGAATTCATTCCGAACACGTCGGAAGCGAATCTCGGCCCGGTGCCGTCGAACGTGATCATGCTCACGGCCGATGCTTTCGGCGTGCTGCCTCCGATCGCGCGCCTCACCCCGGATCAGGCGATGTATCACTTCCTGTCTGGCTACACCGCCAAGGTGGCCGGCACGGAAATCGGCGTGACCGAACCGGAAGCGACGTTCTCCACCTGCTTCGGCGCGCCGTTCATGCCGCGCCACCCCTCGGTCTATGGCAATCTGCTCAAGGAACGCATCGCCAAGGGCGGCGTGTCCTGCTGGCTGGTCAACACCGGCTGGACCGGCGGCAAATACGGCGTGGGCAAGCGCATGCCGATCAAGGAAACCCGCGCCCTGCTGAATGCTGCGCTCGACGGCAGCCTCAACAATGTGGAATTCCGCAAGGACCCGAATTTCGGCTTCGACGTGCCGGTGGCCGTGCCGGGTGTCGACACCACGATCCTCGATCCCCGCTCGACCTGGGCCGACAAGGACGAATATGATGCGACCGCCGCCAAGCTGGTCCAGCTTTTCGTCGACAACTTCGCCCAGTTCGAAGACCATGTGGACGAAAGCGTGAAGCAGGCGGCGCCCGCCGCCTGATTTCACCAACAGACGAAATGATCGCGGGGCGGGAACCACCAGGGTTTCCGCCCCGTATTCGTTAATGAGGCCAATAGGTGCCGGGGTGACTGCTTTTTAACTTGTGTGCAGGGACCGGCGGTGCATCATTGCCTTCTCTGCTGTGGAGTTTGGAAGGAATTCTCCGATGAGCATTTTCGATTCGATCCTCAAAGGCATCGGCGGCGCGCCG
>Ga0182743_1001267_pt1 | contig 25197 bp, 22 predicted proteins | sample eDN3rd30CKraftOP_FD_128522 | JGI IMG/M metagenome (GOLD analysis project Ga0182743, IMG submission 128522) | Enriched Organic Plus compost microbial communities from Emeryville, California, USA - eDNA 3rd pass 30_C Kraft OP (version 2) (version 2) ... | reverse complement strand
TCGTCGAGGAGGACGCTGGCCCCCCGCCGGCCGTGTAGCCGGCGGCAAACTTGCGCCGGCCCGGGTGGGAGCCCCCGGTCCAGCGCACTTCAGGAAAGGCCGTGGCCCGCGATGCGGACCACGGCCTTTTCCTTGCACTCTCCCCTAACCGAGAGCTCCTGGAGCCAGCAGGCTGAAAGCGCATAGCGCTTCGCCGAAGGCGATCGCGATCAGCGTGTATCTGATGCTGACCGGACTGCGCTGGGCGCCTGCTGGAATCCGTTTTACGTGAATCATCTGAGCCCCTCCCTTTGAAGCTCCTTGTTTCTCCTGTTACAAGAACCGCCGGGGCTCCCTGAGGTTGCGCCGCGGTAATGGAATCTCCGCGGTGTGAGGCCAGGTCTTCGAAACGGTCTCGGGCGATCCCGCCGTCGTCGGCGGGAGCGCTACCTCAGGGCGTGAGCGGTGCCGACTTGCGGACGACGAGCCGGGTGACCGGTGTGCCGTCACTCCAGCGGCCGAGCCAGCGGTGCCGGGGGCCAGAGCCGAGCGCCAGGTGGCAGTTGCGCTCCTTGAAGGCGCAGGATCGCAGCGCATCCCAATCGCGCCAGCAGAAGCGCCAGTCGTAGGCGTCGGCGGTGCCCGGATTGGAGGTGCACACCCCATGCCTGGAACTGAGGGCGGGGGAGCCCCAGTCATCGTTCCGGGTCATGACCAGGGCCTTGTTGCGGTTGGGGATGTGGGCGAGCTTCGGGAAGACTGCGTTGCAGCTTCCTTCGACCAGGCGGGGAACCCCGATTGCTCCGTCTGCTCCGGAGTGGCATTCAAACTTGACATCGGCGGGAATGCCGGTCAGGGAATCATCCAGTGCGGGCTCGCCGAGTCCGGCGACCTCGCCGTCGTGAGGGTCGTCAAGGAAGATCGCTCGGGCGCGGGGGAGTCCGTAGAACCGGTACTGGTTGGTGATGTTGGCGGTGATGATCCCGCCGAACGAATACCCGTAGTAGCTGGTGCGCGCGGTGTTGGGCTGAACCCGCTCCGGGCTCTCGCGCAGGTGCGCGAGAGCGCCGTGAATGCCTCTGACCGCGGAGTCCATGCAGGCCTTGATGTTGAAGGGACCGGGGCAGGGGTCGAACTCGCCGATCTGCCAGCGGGGAAAGATCACCACGTTGCCCTTGCGGACCGTGTGGCGGATCAGCTCGTGGAGGCGGGCGTAGCCACTGAACTCCCCGTATCCGTGGGTAACGATCGCCAGAGGTGCCCGGCCCGGCTTCGGGCGAACCGGCTCAAAGGCAATCCAGGCGTCAGCCCCTTCGCCGCCTTCGCTGACGCGCCAGTCATTGTGCTTGTACTGGAGGCTTCCCGGGCCTTTTGCCAGGGGCTTCGGCTGAACGATCGTCCGGGCCGAGAAAACCTGGGCTGAGGCAGCATCCGCCAGCGTGCCGGCCAGAAGTCCCAGCGCCAGAAAAGAACCGATTACTGCGACTACCCTGCGCATTTCCCCTCCTCGGGCTCCCATCGGCGTAAAGTACCATACGCCGATAGGCCGAAATCGGGGTTCGATCACCGGGGTGAAGTAACGGCGCTACCGGAACAGGTCGGAGACCCAGACGGCCAGCTCGTCGGACAGCGCCATCAGGTCCGGCACTTCTTCCGTCTCGAGCGCGTCGGAGGCAAGCTGGCGGGTGGTGTAGATGACGCCGATGTACGCCGACCACGGCAACTCCTCGGGGCCGCGCCCGGCCGTGGAATCCTCGCTCGACACCCCCCAGAGGTGGTGGGCGAACAGCAGCAGCGAATCCCGGCGGCGCTTGCGTACCGCGGCTCCAAGGGAGTCGATTTCGACCTGATAGGCACGAGCCACGACCAGATCGCTCTGAAGCGTCTCGAGGTAGGCCCGGATCAGCCCGCAGACCAGCTCGGAGCGGGTCTTGTCACCGACGTCCACCGCGTTCATCGCATGGAAGAGCACCTCGATGAACCGGTCGTACCCGGCCAGGGCGCAGGCCTCCTTGTCGGTGAAACATTCGTAGAAGGCGGCCAGCGACACTCCGGCGTGGCGCGCGATCTCGTTCGATCCGATCCCGGAACCGCCGTGCGCGGCCATCAGCTCCGTCATCGAAACCAGGATTCGTTCCCGCTGGATCGCCCGGACTTCTTCGGTCGTCAACGAGTGCCTGCCCCGGGGCAGGGGCTGGAGTGGTTCGAAGAAGACTCCTTCCTTCACCCGGGGTATCGCTTCATGCGGGGACTGGACCGCCATCAGAGGGAAATATACCCACGCTACCCCCGGGCATTTCGTCGTCGGACAACCGCAACTCTCCGGTGTTCCAGTGGTTTTCCGGTCTGTTACGATCGGAGTAGAGGGTTTTTCTTCAAGGAGAGGATGGGATGTCGGACTTGTCAGATGAAGTCCGCTCGGAGCATTCGGGCGAGCAGGGAGAAGTTGCATTCGGCGGGCAGGGAGGACTCACCCGACGCGGGTTTCTGACCAGGTCTGCGGCCACCGCCGCGACCGTGGGAGCCGTCGGCAGCCTGGCTGGCGCGGCCAGCGCGACGGGGAAGACCAAGGCGGTACGGAAGGTTCCCGGAAGCGGCAAGAAGGTGCCTCTCCCGTCGGCCGCAGAGGTTCGGGCCGATTACCAGCGCATGGTTGATTTCGGTCCCCGGCTGCCCGGCTACGAAGAGCACCTCGAGTTCTGCGACTGGATCGAAGATGAGTTCGTCAAGGCCGGGCTCGAGCTGCTGCCGACCGATCAGATTCCCTATCGCCGCTGGCGCCCGGGCGCCACCTCGCTAGAGATCGGCGGCAAGACCTACGACCCGGCGACGACCTACGTCCGCGTGCCCGGTACCCCGCCCGGGGGGATCACGGCTCCTCTGATTCTCGAAGGTGACGGACCCGTCGACGGAAAGATCGTGCTGGTCGAGGCAAACGTGCCGACCCCGCGCAAGGCCGGGCTCTTCATCGCGATGTCCGACTACTGGCAGTGGCGCGGCCACACCGCCTTCGAAGGAGCGGCCGAAGAGTTCGACCGCTTTGCCTTCACGGACTGGCCCTCGATCAAGCCCTACGCCGAACAGGGGGCCGAGGCGGTGATCTTCATCAGTCGTGCGCCCAGGGAGGAAGTCGAAGGCAACTGGTCGCCTCATCAGGGGGCGGTCCAGCCGATCCCCGGCCTGGTGCTCGACCGCGACATGGGAGCTGAGCTGAAGGCACTGGCGGCCAGCCAACCCAACGCCACCCTCAAGCTCGAGGCCAGCTGGAAGGACACCTACGTCCCGCAGATCACCGGCATCCTGCCCGGCGAAAGCGACGACGTGATCGTGATCAACTCGCACACCGACGGCCAGAACGCCTTCGAGGAAAACGGCGCGGTCGCCCTGGTGCACATGGCCCGTCACTTCGCTTCGCTGTCAGGGAAAGAGAAGCTGAAGCGGACACTGGTCTTTCTCGCGTGGCCCGGCCACATGGCGATCCCCAGCAACCGGCCCGACGATCGCGACACCCTGCCCGAGCAGTTCGGGTGGTTCACCTCGCACCGCGACCTGTTCGAGCGGACGGTGGCGGCAGTGACGATCGAGCATCTGGGCGCGACCCGCTGGGCTGACGACCCGGAAAAGGGCTACCACGCGACCGGTGATTCGGACTTCTACGCGATCTGGACCACCCTCGGCGCGATGCAGGACCTCTGCAAGGTCGCCCTGAAGAAGTCCGACCTGCAGCGGCACGCCCTGCTCAGGCCGCCGGTCCAGGTCACCCCCGGTGTTGCCTGGCACCATCGCGGGGTCCCTCACGTTGCCGGGATCTCGGCGCCCAAGTATCTGGTTCGCGTTTCCGAGAACGGGGACATCGACAAGCTCGATCCGAAGCTCGCGGCCCGTCAGACCGCCTTCTACGCTGACGTGGTCAAGATGCTGGACACGGCCGATCCGCAGGCTCTCCTGGCCGGCGGTGAAGGTGACGAGAGCTTCAACAGCGTTTCCGACCGCCACTACCCGATGACCCGGGCCCGCTCCGGACCGGCTCGCAAGGTCGTCTTCGATGCGGGCAGTGGGCGGCGCCTCGCCGTGTACATCGGAGGCAGGGCTGCCCGCGACCGGGACATCGGCATCCAGATCGCGGCTCTCGACCGCCCGCTGGGGAAGGTGACGGTCGCCGTCTACCGGGATGACACGCTGCTCGGCAAGTCGAAGCCGGTGCGGGCCGAGCGGAAGGTCAAACGCATCGCCGTTCACCGGCGCGGACATCGGGCGGACCACAGGAACCTTCACCGGAACCGGAGCGCGGCGAAATTCCGCGACGGGACCTACACGATCGTCGTCCGTCAGGACGGAAAGCTTCTGGGACAGCGAAACGTCACTTTCCGGCGGCAGCGCTAGTGGCCAGAACAGAGGGAAAGGGCTGCGACGGCGAAGTGCGCAGCGCAATAAAGCAAGGAGAAAAAGAGGTTATGGAGTCAACGATTCGAAGCGCCAGAAGCGCAGGCGGGGCAGGAGCGTTGCTGCTTGCTGCGCTGGCCACCCTGCTTGGAGTGCTGGCGATGACAGGCACGTCGAAAGCCGCCGAGACCAAGACGATCACCGTCGACAACGGACGGCTGACCATGGGCTTCGTGTTCCTGAACAACAAGATCCTGCCGGCCGATGTTCCTGGTCCGCTCGATCCGAACATCAGCAACTCGTCCGGCAGCGGCACGATCGACGTCAACATCGACGGTTCCACTGCCACGGTGACCGAGGAAGACTTCAACATGCCGATCGTGTGGATCCCCGATCCGACCGCCGGCGGCGCTCCGATCCCGATGAAGTTCGGTCCCCAGGGTGATCTGACCGGAACCTGGAACGGTGCCACCGGTGCACTCGAACTGACCGGCACGCTCCGGGTCGACGTGATCTGGGGCTTCGACGACGGAGGCGCCAAGATCTGCCGCTTCATCGCACCCAACCTCACCTGGACGACCGGACCGAACGCGATCAGCCCCGGCGTTCCGTTCAGCAACGGTCTGAACGGGAACGGAGCGATCTCGACCTTCTGGGAGTCGCTCCCGACCGGTGAGTCCATCAACGGGGGCAACTGCGCCAAGCCGAACGCGGTCGTGCGGGACCCGGGCGCCGTCTGGCTCTCGAGCGGAATCTCCGAGGTGCCGCCAGCGCCGACCTGTCAGGCCGAAGGCAAGGACGGGCTGTGGCCCGACTGCACGGAAATCGAGTGGCCCGACCCCGAACCGGAGCCGGAAGTGAAGATCAGCAAGGTCACGGTCGGCAAGGCCACGGTGACCGCCGGCAAAAAGGTGAAGCTCAAGGTGAAGGTGACCAACAGCGGTGACCTGGCTGCGAGCGGACTGGTCGTGAAGCTCAAGTCGAACAAGCAGGCCGTCAAGGTTCCCGGTCGGGTGAAGCTGAACGTCCCGGCCGGCAAGACCGCGACCGCGACGATCACCGTCACGGCCAGGAAGAACGCCAAGGGCAAGGCGTCCATTACCGCCAGCACCTCAGGCAAGACCGCCAAGGGCGTGGTCACCGTCAAGAAGGCGAAGAAGGCCAGAAAAGCCAGGAAGAAGCGCAAGTAGCGCCCCGGAAGTGAAGGCGGAGCCCCGGTTGGATCGCTCGATCCGGCCGGGGCTTTCGCTTGCTCAGACCTCGATCTCGTACTCGAGCCAGGTTGACTTGTGGGCGCCGGTCGAGTCGTAGAGGCGCTGGGCGGTGTGGTTGTCCGGGGCCGTCGACCACGTCAGGTGGGAGGCGCCCCACTCGCGGGCGAGCTCGACGCCGGCGTCGATCAGGGCGCGGCCGGCTCCCTTGCCGCGGGCGGCCTCGCTCACGTAGAGGTCGTTCATCAGGACGACGTCGGTCGCCGAAAGCGAGCTCTTGTGGCGGTAGAAACATCCGAACCCGACCAGCTCGGAGCCCTCGAACGCACCGAGCAGCCACCCGTCTTCCGATCCGCCCAGGAAGCGGGAGAAGAAGGCCCGGTTCCGTTCCGGGTCGATGTCCTCGACCTCGTAGAACGTCTGGTAGGCGACCAGCAACGGCTCGACGGAAGGGAATTCCTCGGCGAGGACCGGCCTGACTTCGATTGCCATGCAACGAGCGTAACGGCGGCCGGGACATGCATCCATCCGCCGACCTCCGGCCCGGCAAGTTCTTTCCCGCCGGCAGGGCTGGCGGCCTTCGGGAGGTACTGAATCGAACCGACCGGTTTCGTCATGCCGTTAAGGTGGAGACCGGTGTCAACCACGACCCGGAGGGTGAATGGCACGTCCGAGCGATAGCAACGAGCAACTTCTCTGCAGTTTCTGCGGAAAGTCGCAGCGCCAGGTCAAGAAGCTGATCGCTGGTCCGGGCGTCTACATCTGCGACGAGTGCATCGACCTCTGCAACGAGATCATCGACGAGGAATCGGTCGCCGCCACCGCTCCCGCCGGACTCGACCTCGACCGCCTGCCGCGCCCGCAGGAGATCAACGCCGTGCTCGACGAGTACGTGGTCGGCCAGGAGACGGCCAAGCGCGCGCTCTCGGTGGCCGTCTACAACCACTACAAGCGCGTCCGCATGGCGGAGGAAGACAGCGACGTCGAACTCCAGAAGTCGAACATCATGCTGCTCGGACCGACCGGCTGCGGCAAGACCCTGCTCGCCCAGACCCTTGCCCGCATCCTCAACGTGCCGTTCGCGATCGCGGATGCCACCGCCCTGACCGAGGCCGGCTACGTCGGCGAGGACGTCGAGAACATCCTGCTCAAGCTGATCCAGGCCGCGGACTACGACGTGGCGAAGGCCGAGACGGGGATCATCTACATCGACGAGATCGACAAGATCACCCGCAAGGCCGACAACCCGTCCCTGACGCGCGACGTCTCGGGTGAGGGCGTCCAGCAGGCCCTGCTGAAGATCCTCGAGGGAACCACCGCGTCGGTGCCCCCGCAGGGCGGGCGCAAGCACCCGCACCAGGAATTCCTCACCATCGACACGACCAACATCCTCTTCATCTGCGGCGGTTCGTTCGCCGAACTGGAGAAGGTGATCGAACGGCGCGTCGTGAACAAGGGGATCGGTTTCGGGGCCGCGATCGAGGCCGATGGCCAGGATGATCCCGGCGAGCTCTTCGAACAGGTTCTCCCCGAGGACCTCGTCGAGTACGGGCTCATCCCCGAGTTCATCGGTCGGCTCCCCGTGGTGGCTGCGCTCCACCAGCTGACCCAGGCCGACCTGGTGCGGATCCTGACCGAACCGAAGCACGCGCTGGTCAGGCAGTTCCAGCGCTTCTTCGCCTTCGACGACATCGAGCTGGTCTTCGCAGAGGATTCCCTCGAGGCGATCGCCGACAAGGCCCTGATCCGCGAAACGGGGGCCCGCGGGCTCCGCTCGATCATCGAGGACGCGCTGCTTGACGTCCAGTTCGAGCTGCCGTCCCGCGAGGACGTCACAAAGTGTGTCGTTACCCGCGAATCGATCGAGAAGGGGCAGCCGCCGATGCTGGTGACCGGTCCCGGACGGTCGGTCGATCCGCACGCCGGGGACGACATCTTCGGCGAAGAGCAGACCGCCTAGGCGGGACGGGCGGCCGGGATAATCCCGTTGTGGGTATCCCGCTGCTCGACAAGGATCCGCGCGGCCTCCATGTCACCTGGGGCGGCCACGCGACCGTGCTGATCGAGCTCGACGGGGTGCGGATGGTCACCGACCCGGTGCTCCGCAACCGCGTCGTCCACCTGCGCCGGCACGCGCCCGACCCCGGGCCGGACTTCGTCCACCAGATCGACGCGATCCTCATCTCCCACCTCCACTTCGACCACCTCGACCTGCCGACCCTCAAGCGGTACGACCGCAACACGACGGTGATCGTGCCGGCCGGGGGAGGCCCGCTGATCCGGCGGGCCGGCTTCGGCAACGTGATCGAGCTGGTGGCGGGCGAGGTGGCCACGGTCGGCGGCGTGAAGGTGCATGCGGTCGACGCCGAGCACGACGGGCGGCGCCACCCGTTCGGGGCCGCGGCGGAAGCCCTCGGCTTCGTCATCGACGGCAGCCGCCGGATCTACTTCGCCGGCGACACCGACGTCCACCCGGGGCTGCCCGAGGTCTCGGAACGGGTGGGGGGCATCGACATCGCCCTGCTGCCGATCTGGGGCTGGGGTCACAAGCTCGGCCCGGGGCACATGGACCCGCGGGGCGCGGCCCGGGCGGCGGCGATGCTCCGGCCCGACCTGACCGTGCCGATCCACTGGGGCACGTACTTCCCGATCGGCATGAAGGGGATCCGCGGGGGCCTGCTCGAGAAACCGGCCGTGGCGTTCGGGCGGCAGATGGACGAGCTGGCGCCCGGCCTCCGCTCGGAGATCCTCAGGCCGGGAGGCTCCCTGACCCGTCCCCCGGGGGCGGCAGCCAGCCCTTGAGGATCTGATGCACCGCCTCCGCTCCGACCACCGGCTCGTCGGGCCACGGCAACTCCACCGGGTGAAGCACGAACGGATGGCACTGGGTTCCACCCAGGCCGCCGTGTGAACCGACCAGTTCCTCGAAGGCGGCGACTTCGTCCATCTCCTTCCACCAGGTGCTGTTCACCATGATGTCCGGGCAGTTCGAGAACCGGTGGGTCCTCAGGACGTGGGCGGCCGCATTCGGTCCGTAGACCTCGAGCGGATCGACGCCCTCGACCTCGCCGGTCTCGACCCAGTGGGCGCCCTCGGCACCCAGGGCGACACCGCCCCGCTCGGAATCCACCAGGACGAATCCGATCCCCGGATGGTTGCGCAGCGTGTCGAGCAGATCCGGGTACAGCCGGTCGATCCGCTCCCTGGTCAGCCGACCGGGCTCGCGCGGGAAGGTGATGAGGCCCAGGTTGCCGGAGGCCATCACCGAGAGCTCGGGGATCTCCTGGCCGTTGGCGTCGACCGGCGCGGGCGTCACCTCCTCGAGGCCGAGGTCGTCCCGCTTCGAATCCCGTCTTGCCACCGCCTTCGCGGCGCTGCCGACGGCGCCGTCCTCGTGGCTGGCCTCCTCGGCGCTTGCGGTGATGTACACACGAGGGTTCTGTTCACCCTCCTCGCCGGACGCCACTGCCTCCTTGCCGGTCGCCTGCTCGACAACCTGCTCGAGCGTCACCCCGTACCGCTGGAGGAAGGTCGCACCCTGGGACTGGCCATGGTCGGACAGAGCGACGAGATGGTAGGGGCGAGGGGCGTCGGCCACCACCCGCCGGATGCGGTCGATCTCGCGGTCGACCTTGCTCAGGGTGCGCAGGGTCTCGGGCCGCTCGATGCCGGAGTGATGCGCCACCTCGTCGTAGGCCAGGAACGTGGTGTAGATCGCGGGTCGCCCGGCGAGGATGTCACCGACCACCGCGGCGACCTGGAGGTCCAGCTGGATCACGGTCGCCCAGGCGCGCATTACCGCATACATCCATGAACGCCTGATCTTCGGTGCGATTCCGGTCCGTTCCTGGCGCAGGTTGTCGCGCCGCTCGCGCACCATCTCGGCGACCGTGTGGATGAAGGTCTTGATCACGCCGTACGGGCGGGCGAAGTAGGCGGCATAGTCCTTGCCCAGTTCGCCCCTGGGCTTCATCACCGTGCTCATCGTGAGCAGAGAATGCGGCGCGTCGCCGGAAAGGATGTTGGCCCGGCTCGCGCCATCCCGGGCCAGGAGCCCGTTCCCGTCGGACTGCCGGGCCTCGAGTTCCGCGGCGTCCTTCGGATGGTTCGTCACCAGCGCGCGGTTCGACTCCTTCTCCCACCAGCGGAACGCCGGCATCTCCCGGTTGTTGCCGTGCAGGATCCCCGCCTGGCAGGCGCCCGTCTGCGAGGACCAGTCCGTCTCCCAGGTCTCCAGCCGGTGCGTTCCCTCCCTGACCCAGGATGCCATCGCGGGCGCGTTCCCGTTCGTCATCGCCCGCCGCAACACGTCACCGGCGAGGCCGTCGATCTCCAGGAACACGATCCCCGGCACGTCGCTCCGAACCACCTGGCCGCGGCGCTTCAGCTGCGCCTTGACCACGTTGTAGTACCAGGTGCTGTCTTCGTCGATGGCGAACAGGGAGGAGAAGAGCGAAGTCAGGACCGCCATGGCGAACGAGATGACCACTCCCTCGCCGACCCCCTCGATCCGCACCCAGGGCATCGCCACCAGGGCGAGGCCGACCAAAAGCGCGTTGAAGAAGAGTCCCCACAGCCCCAGCGTCAACACGCTCAACTTCAGGGTGAAGCGGGAGAGCACCGGCCAGATCAGGGCGTTCACCAGGCCGACACCGAGTGCGGTGGGAAGGGCGGCGAACTCGCCGTGCATGTCGAAGCCCGGCAGCGCGGCCTCGATGAGGAGCAGCGCGAGCGCGTCGACCAGAACCACGACGACGACGCGCCAGGTGAGACGCCAGGGGTGACCCTGGGTCTTCGTCTCGTTCAGGCCCTCCATGCCCGGAACTCTCCCAAACGAGGCGGTCCCCATGTGATTCGCTCCGCCCCGGGGCCCCGCAGGGAAGCGCACGGGACCGCGGCGTGAATAAGATCGGCGAACCTTGGACGACGCGGCCAGAAAGAAGCTCGAAGAGACCACCAGGTGGGAACCCGCCGAGACCGAAGCCCGGATCTTCTCCGAGTGGCTGGAAGGCGGCTATTTCCACCCCGAAGCCACCGGCACCGCGGAGGACAACTACTCCGTGGCGATCCCGCCGCCGAACGTGACCGGGGTCCTGCACATGGGCCATGCGCTGAACGGCTCGATGCAGGACGCGCTCGTCCGCATGAACCGGATGAGCGGCAAGAACACCCTCTGGATCCTCGGCATGGACCACGCCGGCATCGCCACGCAGACGGTCGTCGAGAAACGCCTCAAATCCGAGGGGATCAGCCGCCACGAGATCGGCCGGGAAGCGTTCACAGAGCGAGTCTGGGAATGGAAGGAAGAGTTCGGCGGCTCGATCCGCGAGCAGTACAAGCGGCTCGGTGCCTCCGTCGACTACGAGCGAGAGCGCTTCACCCTGGATGACGGCTACGCCCGCGCCGTCCGCAAGGTCTTCACCGCGCTCTACGAGAAGGGCTACATCTACCGGGACCACTACATGGTCAACTGGGATCCCGGTTCGCAATCGGCGATCTCCGACCTCGAGGTCGTCAACGAAGAGGTCACCGACAAGCTCTACTCCATCGACTACCCGGTCGAGGACAGCGACCGTGTCCTCACCGTCGCCACCGTCCGCCCCGAGACGATGATGGCCGACACCGCCGTCGCGGTGAACCCGAACGACGAGCGGTACGCCGACCTGATCGGCAAACACTGCATCCTGCCGCTCGTCGGCCGCCGCCTGCCGATCATCGCCGACGATCACGTCGACATCGAGTTCGGCACCGGTGCCCTCAAGATCACGCCCGGCCACGACGTCAACGACTTCGAGATCGGCCGCCGCCACGGACTCGAGGAGATCTCGGTCATCGGCGAGGACGGCCGGATGACCGCCGAGGCGGGAGCGCGGTTCGAAGGCATGACAGTCGCCGAGGCGCAGGAAGCCGTGGTCGCGGCGCTCCGCGAGGAAGGCGCCCTCAGCGGGGAGGAGGAGTACGTCCACTCGGTCCCGTTCTCGGAGCGTTCCGGGGAGCGGATCGAGCCCCTCATCTCGCTCCAGTGGTTCTGCCGCATGGACGAACTGGCGAAGCCCGCGATCGAGGCGGTCGAGGACGGCCGTATCAACATCACCCCCGGGCAATGGAAGGGCGTCTACCTCAACTGGATGCGCGAGATCCGGCCCTGGTGCGTGTCGCGTCAGCTCTGGTGGGGCCACCGGATCCCCGTCTGGTACCGCGGCGACGAAACCTACGTCGGCGAGACCGCACCGGAGGGAGAGGGCTGGGTCCAGGACGAGGACGTCCTCGACACCTGGTTCTCCTCGGCGATCTGGCCTTTCGCCACCCTCGGCTGGCCCGATGACACGGACGAACTCAAGGCCTTCTACCCGACGGACTTCCTCACCACGGCCCGCGAGATCCTGTTCCTCTGGGTCGCCCGGATGATCATGACCGGGCTCGAGTTCGTCGGTGACGTGCCGTTCCACGACGTCTACGTCCACTCGGTGATCCAGGCCCGCGACGGCCGCCGCATGTCGAAGAGCCTCGGCACCGGCATCGACCCGCTGAACGAGATCGACGAGCACGGCGCGGACGCGCTCCGCTTCGGGCTGCTCGCCATGTCCTCCACCCAGGACGTCCGCTACTCGGACGCCAAGGTCCAGCAGGGTCGCGACCTTGCGACCAAGCTCTGGAATGCCTCCCGCCTGATCCTCCTCAACACCGAGGCCCCCGAGGACCGCGCCGTGCCGGCCGAGCCGGTCGCGCTCGAGGACCGCTGGATCCTCTCCCGGCTCGAATCGACCGTCGGCGAGGTCACCCGGCTCCTCGAGGAATACGACTTCGCCCACGCGGCCCAGGAGCTCTACTCGTTCGTCTTCTCGGACCTCTGCGACTGGTACCTCGAGATCGCGAAACCCCGGATCTACGACGGCGACCCCGAGATCGCACAGGTCCTGCTTTCCACCCTCGAGAGGACGCTCGCCCTCGCCCATCCGGTGATGCCGTTCGTCACCGAGGCGATCTGGGAATACCACCCGTACCGGGAAGGGCATCTCGTGGTCCACGAGTTCCCGCGAGCGGAAACCGGCCGCATCAGCGAGGCAGTCGAAGCCGAGGTCGGCGAGGCGATCGCCCTCACCCGACGGCTCCGCGGCTGGCGGGACATGGCGGGCGTGCCGCCGAAGGTCGTGCTCGAGGCGAAGGGTGACCCCGGCTCCGTCCCCGAGTTCGTCCCGCGCCTCAGTCGCGTCGACATCGGCGCCCACGAGGGCGACGCCGTCGCAACCGTGTCCGGCCTCGGGATCCTCGCCTCCGAGGAACTCGACATGGATGCCGTCACAGCCAGGATCGAGGCCCGGCGCGGCAAGGTCGAAGCCGAGCTGAAGAAGATCGAGGGCAAGCTCGCCAACGAGCGGTTCGTCCAGAACGCGCCGGCAGAGGTCGTCGCTGCGGAACGCGAGAAGGTCGAACGACTCCGGGCCGAACTCGCAGAGCTCGGCTGAGCCCGCGATGAACGGCTTCGACGCCGAAGCCTTCCTCAACTCCCTGGAGCCCATCGGGTGGAAGTTGGGCCTCGAGCGCATGGAAATGCTCTCCGATGAACTCGGACGGCCCCAGGACCGCTACGAAACCATCCACGTCGTCGGGACCAACGGCAAGTCGTCGGTCTCGCGCATGATCGCGGCGATCTGCGAGGCCCACGGCTTCACCGCCGGCTGCTCCCTCTCGCCGCACCTCGCTCACTGGTCCGAGCGGGTGGTGGTGTCCGGGAACGAGATGCCGGAACTGTTCGCCGAATGCGTGCGGCGCACCGCCGAGGCCGCCGACGCCGTCAACGCGAGGCTGGCCGGTGAGAAAGTCACCCAGTTCGAGGTCGCGACCGCGGCCGCCTTCCTCACCCTGGCCGAGGCCGGGGTACAGGTCGCCGCGATCGAGGCCGGGCTCGGCGGACGGCTCGACGCGACCAACTCGATCCGGTCCCTCGCGACCGTGCTGACCTCGATCGGCCTCGACCACACCGAGTTCCTCGGCGAGACCGAGGTCGAGATCGCCGGCGAGAAGCTCGCGGTCCTCCGGCCCGGCACCGCGCTGGTGCTCGGCCCGGTCAGCGCGCCGGTCCGCGACCTCGCCCGGGAGACCGTCCGGGACCGGAACTGCCGCCTGCTCGAGATCGGCGACGCCACCGCCTCGGGCGCCGACGGCGTGGCAGGGATCGGCGGCTTCCAGCGAATCAACTTCGTCGTGGCCGAGGCCGCGGCCGCATGCTTCCTCGGCGAGGTGTCCCGCCACAAGTCGGAACAGGCCGTCTCGTCCCTCGTGATCCACGGCCGCCTGGAAGCGGTCGGCCGGGACCCGCTCGTGCTGGCCGACGTCGCGCACAACCCCGCCGGGGCCAGGGCACTCGCGGAGTCGCTGCCGGAAGTAACGGGCGGGGTGCCGGTCACCGGAGTGATCGGCGTGCTCGCGGACAAGGACGCCGCCGGCATGCTGGCGGAACTCGCACCCGCGCTCGACCGCGCAGTGTTCACCGCCCTCCCGGCCGACGCCCTGGCCGCCTGGGGCAGGCCCGGCGCCACCGCGTGGGACCCGCGGGATCTCATGCGAATGGCCGCCGGGATCGGCCTCGCCGCCGAGGTGGCAGCGGGCCCTGCCGACGCCCTGGCGAGAGCCCGCGAAATCGCTTTGGCAAGCGACGGGGCGGTGCTGATCACCGGTTCGCACTTCCTCCTCGCGCCCGAGTAGTCGGATCCCGGGGCGTCACCCGCGGCGGGCAAACCGTTTCGCAATCCGGGCCGGTGCGTGCGACGGCCGCTGGTTATGCGACGATTACCCGGTGAATCGTCAGACTGGCTCCCAATTGCTGTCGATGATGGCGCTGGTCGCTGCGGTCGTGGCGATCGTCATTCTGGTCTTCTTCGGCATCGGGTACCTATTCGGAAGGATGTTCCTCTAGCACGCCATGCCTCTCGCCATCTTCGGAATCGAAAACACCGCCCTGAACCTGGCCGTCACCCTGGTGATCCTGATGCTCGTCGCGATCTGGATCGCGCTCATCGTCTTCACCTTCACGGACGCAAGACGGCGCATCGCGGATCCCTTCCTGGTCGGCTGCGCCACGGCCGCGTCCTTCTTCCCCTTCGTCGGCACGCTCGTGTACTCGATCCTCCGGCCGCCGGAGTTCCTCGAGGACATCCGCGAACGCGAAACCGACATCCAGGAATCCGAGGTTCGTCTCCGACACCTCAAGTACAAGAGCTGCCACAAGTGCGCCGCCCCGGTGGAGACCGACTTCATCCGCTGCCCCTCCTGCCGCACGCGGCTCAAGGAACCGTGCCCCAGTTGCTCCAGGCCCGTCGGCCTCAACTGGAAGGTCTGCCCGTACTGCGAGACCACGCTCATCGCGCCCAAGCGGTCCTCGCGCAGCGGTTCCAAGCGCCCCAAGGGCGAAGCCCGTCCCGCCGGAACCGAAAAGCGCCGCAGTTCCAGCTCCCGCAAGTCCTCCACCACTGCGACCTCCAGGAAAGCGGAGGCGAAGACGAGCCGTTCCGAACAGCCGACCCGCCGGGTCAAGCGGAGCGCCGCCCCCGAGGAAAACTCCGACGCGCCCCGGACCTCCCGGTCGAGCCGCCGCAAGGCCCCGGTCTCGAACGAGGAGACCAAGCCGGTCAACCGCGGCGAGAACTGACCCGCGGGCCAGGGCCCGACGGCCCGCGCGCCCCGCACAACCCCAACAAGAACAAGGAAACAAGCACCAATGTCCCAGACCCTCATCCTGGTCAAGCCCGACGCCTTCGAGCGCGCCCTCACCGGAGAGGTCCTCGCCCGCTTCGAGCGCAAGGGCCTCCGCATCGCCGCCCTCAAGAAGCTCACCGCGACCGAGCAGATCGCCCACGAGCACTACGCCGAGCACAAGGAAAAGCCCTTCTTCGGTGAACTCGTCGACTTCATCACCGGCGGCCCCCTCGTCGCCGCGGTCCTCGAGGGCCCCGAAGCCGTCAAGGCCGCCCGCCAGGTGATCGGCGCCACCAACCCGGTCGAAGCCGCCCCCGGCTCCATCCGCGGCGACTTCGCGCTCGAAGTCACCTTCAACATGGTGCATGGGTCCGACTCCGATGAGTCGGCGGCCCGCGAAATCGCGATCTGGTTCCCGGAAGGCGTCTAGCCGACCGGGCATCGGTCTTGTGCGTCGAAAGGGCGGCCCGGTGGGCCGCCCTTTCTCGTCCTGGGCTCGTGCCCCGGGCGGTCCAAACCACCCACTCGTGCCCGGGGCGGCTCAATGCCCGCTGTCTTCCAGCTTCTGGCGGCCGATTGCCATCGTGGCCTGGAACCGGGCGGAGGTCGCCAGCATCACGGCGAGGCCCGCTTCCCGCATCAGATCCAGCGTCGCCTCGGCCTGCCTGTCGCTCGTTTCGACCAGCAGCCTTCCCTCCGGTGCGAGCCACGCCGGGGCGTCGGCGATCAGGCGTCTCTGGACCTCCAGTCCGTCCCTGCCACCGTCGAGCGTGGCCGGCGGCTCGTGGAGCCTCGCCTCGCGGGGCATCAGGTGGATCTCTTCCGACGGGACGTAGGGGGCGTTCGCGAGCAGCAGATCGACCCGTCCCCGGAGCGAGAGGGGGAGAGGCTCGAACAGGTCCCCCGCATACACGCGGCCGCCGACCCCGGCGACGTTGGTCTCGGCGCAGGCGACCGCCGCCGGGTCGATGTCGACGGCGTGAAGGTCCGCGTCACCCAGCCCCGTCGCCACCGCGACCCCCACAGCACCCGTACCGCAGCAGAGGTCTACCACCGTCGCGCCCCGGGATCCGAGTCGCACCGCCTTCTCGACCAGGAACTCGGTCCGGTGGCGGGGGAGGAACACGCCCGGTTCGACGTGGATCCGGAGGCCGCAGAACTCGGCCCATCCCAGGATCTGCTGCAGCGGCTCCCCGGAAACCCGGCGACTCACCATGACCTCGAGTTCGGTCGCCGAAGAGGCCTCCTCGGCCATGAGCCGGGCCTCGTCCTCGGCGAAGACGCAACCGGCCGCACGCAGTTCTTCGATCAGATCGTCCAGGACACCAATTGTGAACCAGGTCCGTGGGCGGCCCGTGCCGCGTCTAGGATCTGCGCATGGGCGTTTCCGAGAAAGTCGCGCGCGAAGACGCGATCCGGCTGGCCCGTCGCCACTACCTGGCGCGGGAACGGATCGACATGCAGTCGATCGCGTCCGAGCTCGGAATCGGTCGCACGACCCTCTACCGGTGGGTCGGTGACCGCGACAACCTCATCTCGGAGATGCTCTCCGGGATGGTCGTCGAGGTGATCCGCGAAACCGCGCAGGACGCGAAGGGACGGGACATCGACCGGGTGATCGACGGGATGCGCCGGTTCATGGAGACCTCGGCCCGCTTTGAGCCGCTCCGGCATCTCGTCCAGACCGAACCCGAACTCGGGCTGCGCGTGATGCTCGCGCCCGGTTCCGGCGTGTCGAGGGCGATCAGGGCCGAGCTCCGCAGCGTGATCGAGGAGGCGAGGCCCGGCTGGTCGGAGGAGAAGGTCGAGGAGATCTCCGACGTCCTCACCCAGGTGGGGATGGCCTACGAGTGGGGCAACATCGCGGTGCGCTCGGAGCCCGAGATCGAACGGGCGCTCAGGGCGATGGAACTCGTGCTCCGGTCCGCCGACGCGGCCTGAGAAGTCCGCCCGCGCCCGGATCTGGAATTCTGGCTGTGTGAGCGAACCGTCCATCGTGCTGGCGTCCGGATCCCCGCAGCGGAGGGAGATCCTCACCCGCCTCGGGATCGAGTTCGAGGTCGAGGTATCCGGTGCCGAGGAGATCGTGCACGGGGATCCCGCCGAGGTGGTCCAGGCCAACGCCCTGCTCAAGGCCCGGGCCGTCGCGGACCGGGTCGGAACCGGTCGGCTCGTGATCGGGTGCGACACCGACGTCGTGCTCGAGGACCACATCATCGGCAAGCCCGCGGACGAGGTCCGGGCCCGCGAGTACCTCGCCCAGCTTTCGGGCCGCACGCACAGCGTCTTCAGCGGCCTCGCCCTCGTGGGCCCCGAGGACGAGAGGGTGCGGACCGGGGTCGCGGAGTCCAGGGTCACCTTCAGGGAGCTGGCGAGCGGCGAGATCGACCGCTACCTGGCGAGCCGGGAGTGGGAGGGACGCGCAGGCGGCTACGCCATCCAGGGCCGCGGCTCGGCCCTGGTAGCGAAGGTCGAGGGCGATATCGCCAACGTCATCGGCCTTCCCGTGCGTCTACTGCTCGATTTGGCTCCCGAACTGGATTTATGAGCCGCTGAGGCGGCCTCGCTAAGGTTGACCGGCGCTGCAATCTGGCCCGCAGCGTCCCATTCGGCGGTACGGCCCTCTCGCCAAGGTGAGAGAGTCGCCGGTCCGGAGTGATTCCTCTCCGGGCGCCACGTTCACGCCGCCCGGCGGCAGATCCCCTTCACCCACCATGTACCGAAAGCAAGTCAGACGACGCAGAGCCGTTTTGATCGGCCTCATCGTGCTGGGCTTCGTACTGCTGACCTTCACGTTCGGCAGCGGTTCGGGGGCGATCGGGGGCGGCGTGAGCAACATCTTCGACCCCATCTCGAACGGGGCCAGTCGCGCGCTCAAACCCGCCCGCGACCTCGTCAACTGGTTCGACGAGACGATGGCCGCCCGGGGCGAGAACGAAAGGCTGAAGCGCGAACTCGAAGAGGCGAGGGGCCAGGTGGTCGCGGCGCAGGTCGCCCTGGAGGACAACCGCCAGCTGCGCAAGCTCGTCGGCCTCAAGGAACAGGGCCGCATCCCGGACTCCTACTCGCCGGTCACCGGGAACGTGGTCGGTCGCTCCCCGACGGTTTGGTTCACGACCGTCAACATCAATCGGGGGTCGGCCGACGGCATCTCCGTGAACGACCCGGTGATCAGCGGTGACGGGCTGGTAGGACACATCAGCGAGGTCAGCCGATCCGGCTCGACCGCGTCGCTGATCGCCGACGGCACCAGCGCGGTCAGCGCGATGATCGTGCCCGGCGGTGCGCAGGGCGTGGTCCGGGCGAAGGTGGGGGATCCCGAAACCCTGGTCCTCGAGTTCCTCGACGAGACCAGGAACGTCCGCAAGGGACAGACCGTCGTCACGGCCGGCTGGCGGAGCGGGCAACTGTCCTCGCTCTATCCGCGGGGCATCCCGATCGGGGAGATCAGCCGCGCGCCGATCGACGAGCGCGAAGCGATCCAGTCCGTCGAGCTGAAGCCGTTCGCGGACCTGCGAAACCTCGACCTCGTCCAGGTTCTCACGGGAGGCAACCGCGGATGATCATCACGACCCGGTCGGCCGCCCGGATAGCGGGCCTGATCCTGCTCTTCAGCATCCTCCAGGTCTCCTTCTTCTCCCAGGTCGAGCTCCTCGGCACGTCGATGTGGATCCTGCCCGCCTGCGCCGTGATCTTCGGCCTGCTCGGCGGCAGCCTGATCGGGGCGACGGTCGGGTTCGTCATCGGGTTCCTCGGCGACGCGATGGTTGACGGGCCGCTCGGCAGTTCCTGCCTCATCTTCATGGCGATCGGATACGTGGCCGGGCTCTACCGCGAGAGGGGGGACTTCGTGGACCCGCGCACCGTCCTCGCCGCCTGCGGCCTCGCCACGCTCGGCGCCAATCTCGCCCTGGGGCTCTACACGGTCGTGGTCGGGTTCGACGCCTCGCTCAGTCCGTCGCTGGTGCCCGACCTGATCCTGCAGACTTTCTATGGTGTGCTGTTGGCGATTCCGCTCTACGCGCTGATCCACCGTGTTCTCAAACCAGCGTTGATCCATGAACCGGCGACTCGCCGGCGGCCCCGCGATTACTTCGATCCGTGGTCGGACGAGCTCGACGACCTGGACGGGACGACGCCCGAGGCATTCCGATGAGAATCGAACCCGTAATCCCCAGACCCAGGCCCAAGCGGTCGCCTACATCGCGCCGCTACGTGGTCATCGGCGCGGTAGGGCTCGTGTTCCTCGCGATCCTTTTCTTCCGGCTCTGGTCGCTCCAGATCGTGACCGGGGACAAGTACCTGGCCGAGGCGAACCAGAACCGCACCCGGGAGGTTCGGGTGCCGGCCCCGCGCGGCGCCATCCTCGACCGTGACGGGAACGTCCTCGTCGAGAACCGGACTTCGATGGCGCTCCAGCTCGATCCGATCGAGCTGCCCGGGGAACCGGCCGAGCGCCGTGAGCTGTTCACCCGGATCGGGAAGGTCCTCGGCAAGGACGTCGACTGGGTACGCCGCAAGGTGAAGGCGGAGCTGGAGGACAACCCGCCCGGCAGCCCGATCACGCTCGTCCAGGACGTGGACGACGACGTCGTGTACTACCTCCAGGAACACCAGGCCGAGTTCCCCGAGGTACGCGTGAACCGGATCTTCGTGCGCAAGTACCCCGAGGGCCTCCTGGCCGCGCACATCCTGGGCAGCGTCGGCGAGGTGACCGCGGAGGACCTCGAGGAGAACCCGGACAAGGACCTGGCCGCCGGCGACACCCTCGGCAAGACGGGAGTGGAGCAGACCTACGACGATGTCCTGCGGGGCAAGCCCGGCGAGACCCGGCTCCAGGTGGATTCGACGGGCCGGATCGTGAGCCAGCTCCCCTCGACCCTCCCCGAACCGGGCAAGTCCATCCGCCTCTCGATCGACGGGAAGATCCAGCGGGCGGGGGAGAGCTCCCTGCAGAGCATCGGCCTCCCCGGGGCCTTCGTTGTGATGGACGTGAACAACGGACAGGTACTCGGCCTCGGCTCGAACCCGACCTTCGACCCCTCGATCTTCACCAAGCCCCTCACGCAGAAGCAGGTCGACGACCTCTACGACGAGGACCTGGGCGCGCCCCTCTTCGACCGGGCGATCGGTGGCCAGTATCCGGTCGGCTCGATCTTCAAGCCGATCACGGCGATGGCCGGGCTCGAGGGCGGCTACATCACCCCCGACAAGGTGGTCAATGACGCCGGCACGATCAGGATCGCCGGGCAGGACTTCGACAACGCGGGCAAGCAGGCCCACGGACCGGTCGACCTGCGCCGTTCGCTCGAGGTCTCCTCGGACGTCTACTACTACCTCCTGGGCGCCGACATGAACGGCACGCGTCAGCTCCAGGACTGGGCGGGGAACTTCGGCCTCGGCGAACCGACGGGGATCGACATCCCGGGCGAATCCGAGGGCCTCATCCCGACCCCGAAGTGGCTGAACCAGGCGCACCGCGAGCAGCCCGAGTACTACGACCCGTGGGTGATCGGCCAGAACATCCAGTTCGCGATCGGGCAGGGTTACTTCCAGGCGAGCCCCCTGCAGATGGCGGTCGCCTACGCGGCACTCGGCAACGGTGGCACGGTCATCCGGCCGCAGCTGTACCTCCAGACCGAGGACGCGGCCGGACGGGTGCTCGAGGAGTCCGAACCCAAGGTCGCTTCGACGATCCAGATGGACGAGGGGTACCGCAAGGCCATCATGGAGGGGCTCCATGACGCTGCCCAGGCCCCCGAGGGGACCTCGTACAAGGTCTTCGGCGGGTTCCCGATCAAGGTCGCCGGCAAGACCGGCACCGCGGAGCGCCAGCCCAAGGCCGACCAGGCCTGGTACGCGCTGCTGGCGCCCTATGAGGACCCCGAGATCGCCGTGATCGTCACGGTCGAGGAGGGTGGCTTCGGTGCCGACACCGCCGCCCCCGTCGCGCTCCAGATCGCGCAGGAGTACTTCGGCAAGGAAGCGAAGGCCGTCTCCGGCGGCACCGGGAGCGTGGAGTGATGGAATCGTCCCGCCTTCCACGCCGACAACCGCAGCCGCGCCTCAGGCTGCTGGAACGGGCCGGGTTCGCCGGGATGGACGGCTGGCTCGCTTTTTCGGCTCTGGGCCTGCTCGCGTGCTCCCTTTTCACCCTCTACGAAGCCTCCTCGGAGGCGATCGCCGGCGCCCCCGAACAGTACGTGCAGCGGCAGGCTCTCTATGGTGTGGTCGGAATCATCGGAATGATTGCCGTCTCCCGCATCGACTACTCCCGTTTCCGGGAACTACGTGTCGGTATCTACACGTTCCTCTGCGCCTCGATCTTCGCGGTGTTTGCGTTCGGTGTGGCCGCACGCGGGTCGACGAACGCCCTCGAACTTCCTTTCTTCACCTTCCAGCCGGCCGAGTTGGGCAAGTTGTTGCTCATCCTGTCCCTGGCCGGGTTCGTCATCGACGGGGCCCGTCGTGGCTCCGAAGCGGGACGGACGATCAGATATCTCGCCCTCGGACTCGTGCCGACCGGCCTGGTCCTGCTTCAGGATCTGGGCACGTCGCTCGTATTCGGGGCGATCACCATCGCGATCATGGTCGCGGCGGGTGTGCGCTGGTCGCACCTGGCCGTGATCGGGGCCGCACTGGTCAGTTTCATCGCCGTCGTCCTCGTCGTCCTTCCGGCGGCCGGGACCCCGGTTCTCAAGGAGTATCAGCAGGAACGCCTCACATCGTTCCTGAGCCCGTCGTCCGACATCGGCGACGCCGGCTACCAGCAGAATCAGGCCAAGGTCGGAATCGGAGCCGGTGGTACCACCGGCCGAGGAGACCAGGCCACCCAGTCCCGCTTCGGCTTCGTACCCGAGCGGCACACGGACTTCATTTTCGCCGTGGTCGCCGAGCGTTACGGGTTCGTCGGCGCGGCACTGGTCTTATCCCTTTTTGCCCTGCTCTTCTGGCGGGCGCTGCGTCTGATGACGCTCTCGAAGAATTTTTACGGAACCCTGGTCGCGGCAGGAATCGCCGCCGCGATCATCTTCCAGGTCTTCGTAAACGTGGGAATGAACCTCGGCATCATGCCGATCACCGGCATCCCCTTGCCGTTGATGAGCTACGGGGGGTCGGCGATCATCTCGACCTTCCTGATGATCGGGGTCCTGCAGAGCATTCACATCGAGTCGCACGCCGCACAGAGGGGTCCGTGGATCGACTGAGAATCCACAGGCAACCGATCTGAACGGAAACCGACTTTCAAATGAAAAAAACCATTGTCGTTTCGGCCGACCGCGGCGAGACCCGCGTGGCCGTACTCGAGGCCAAGACCGTCAAGTCAAAGCGTGAGGTCGCCGAGGTCTACATCGAACGCCGGGGTGGTCGCTCCCTGGTGGGGAACATCTACCTGGGCAAGGTCGACAACGTCCTGCCCGGGATGGAAGCGGCATTCGTCGACATCGGACTGGAGCGGAACGGCTTCCTCCACGTCGACGAGATCCTCCTGCCGGACGGGCAGCAGGCGCCCCGCCGCGGTCGCGGCCAGGGTCGTCGCATCGACGAGCTGATCAAGCCGAAGCAGGAGATCCTGGTCCAGGTGATCAAGGACCCGATCAAGTCGAAGGGCGCCCGCCTCTCGATGAACGTCACGATCGCCGGCCGGTACCTGGTCTACGCCCCGCACGGCTCCGGGGTCGGTGTCAGCCGTCGTCTCGCCGACAAGGAACGGGACCGCCTGCGCCGCATGGTCAGCCGCACCTACGACGGTCCCGGGGGACTGATCGTCCGCACGGCCGCCCACGGGGCCAAGAAGACGGACTTCACCCGCGAGATCGCCTATCTGCACCGCCTGAACGACGTGCTCGAGAAGCGCAAGAAGGATGCGAAGGCGCCCTCCCTCGTGTTCCAGGAGCAGGACCTCCCGGTCCGTGTTCTGCGGGACGTCTTCCTGAACGAGTTCGACAAGGCGATCATCGACGACCAGAAGCAGTACGACCGGGTCACGAGCTTCTTTCAGCGGACCGCGCCGGAACTCGTGGACGGCGTCGAGAAGTACGAGGGCAAGAAGCCGCTGTTCGAGAAATGGGAGATCGAGAAGGCGATCCAGTCGACTCTCGGACGCCGCATCGACCTGCCGTCCGGCGGCTACCTGATCATCGACTACACCGAGGCGCTCACCGTCATCGACGTGAACTCCGGCTCGTTCACCGGCCGCGGCAAGGGCGGGCTCGAGGAGACGATCACCAAGGTCAACACCGAGGCCGCGACCGAGGTCGTCCGCCAGCTGCGCCTGCGGGACATCGGCGGCATCATCGTCATCGACTTCATCGACATGGCGAAGGGCAAGAACCGCGACAAGGTGCTCGGCACCCTCCGGGACGCGCTCGACGCGGACAAGTCGAAGAGCTACCTGGTGGAGATCTCGCCGCTCGGCCTGGTCGAGATGACCCGCCAGAACATCACCGACGGCGTGCGGGAGATCCTCACCGTGAAGTGCCCGACCTGCGACGGCGACGGCGTCGTCCTGTCGGCGGAGACGGTCGCGCTGGAGGGCCTCCGCAAGATGAAGGAGATCGCCGCCGACCACCCCGATGACGAGGCCTTCCTCATCCGCGTCCACCCGAAGGTAGCGGCGCTCCTGAACGATCCCGACTCCGGGCTGCTCGAACTGGAGGAGGAGACCGGCAAGCAGTTCCACTTCGAGGGCGGCGAGGCCCTCGGCATTGACAACTTCGAACTGATCGAAGCCGGGGACAAGGACGCGATCGAGGAGAGGGCGCTGCCGTTCCGGCCGGGCGAGGAGGTCTTCGTCAAGATCGAAGAGCCTCACATGTACAACGCGGACGACGCGATCGCCCGGATCGACTCGTACATCATCAGCATCAACGGGGCCGCGAACGCGGTCGGCGAACGCAAGATGGTCCGGATCGAATCCGTCGAACGTGCCGCCGCGGTGGCCGAGCTTTTGCCCGACGAAGCCCAGCCCGAGGAGGCCAGGAAGAGCCAGCAGCGCAAGAAGGGCGGTTCGGGCGGCAGGTCCCAGGGGGGAAGCGGCAAGAAGAACGGCCGCGACGGCGGCCGCGACAACGGCAAGAAGGAGGAGGCCGCTCCCGCCGCCGAGGAATCGGCGGATGAGGACCCGGCGGGGAAGCCGTCCGGGAACGGAACGGAACCCGCACCGGAAGCCGAATCCACCCCGAAGCAGGACGAAGAGGGTGAAAAGAAGAGCAAACCGGTAAACTCCGGCCGGTTCGGCCTGAGGCGCGGACGGCGCAGGCGTGGCCGCAAGAAGTCGGACGCCGGCAGTTGATCCTCAGTCCCGCCGACCTACGGCTGAGAAGACCAGACAAGGATTTGAGTTAGAGACATGTACGCGGTTGTGGAAAGTGGTGGCAAGCAGTACCGAGTCGAAGAAGGCACGGTCCTGGTCGTCGATCGCCTGAAGGCCGAGGAGGGCGACAAGGTTTCGCTCCGTCCGGTCATGGTCAGCGGCGACGATCTCGTGGTCGACCCCAAGGCTCTCGAAAAGGTGAAGATCGAGGCCAAGGTCACCGAGCACCTGCGCGGCGAGAAGGTCAAGGTCTTCAAGTACAAGCCGAAGAAGGGCTACAGCCGTCGTGCCGGTCACCGTTCCGAGCTGACCAGGATCGAGGTCACCTCCCTGGGCGGCACGAAGAAGAAGGCCGCGCCGAAGAAGGCCGCCGCCGACAAGGCGGACGAGAAGGCCGAGGCCAAGGCCGAGACCGCCGAGAAGAAGGCACCGGCCAAGAAGCCCGCCGCGAAGAAGGCCACTGCCAAGGCCGACGACAAGACCGAAACCAAGGCCGCGAAGAAGCCGGCCGCCAAGAAGCCCGCCGCGAAGAAGCCGGCGGCTGAGAAGGAGGACACCGATGGCGCATAAGAAGGGACTCGGATCCTCGAGGAACGGCCGTGACTCGAACCC
>Ga0182743_1001266_pt1 | contig 25201 bp, 30 predicted proteins | sample eDN3rd30CKraftOP_FD_128522 | JGI IMG/M metagenome (GOLD analysis project Ga0182743, IMG submission 128522) | Enriched Organic Plus compost microbial communities from Emeryville, California, USA - eDNA 3rd pass 30_C Kraft OP (version 2) (version 2) ... | reverse complement strand
TGCGCGCTCATGCAAAAACGCAAGGAAAAGCCGTCAAATCCTCACAGCCTTGCGAAATCGGATACTTCCAAGGCCGCCGAAAACCGCGCAACCCCAGCTCGTTGCGGATTGTTCACGGGCGACCCGACTGCTGAAGAAGCAGGGCATGGCGCCAAAGCGCATGATCACGGACAAGTTGCGCTCTTACGGCGCCGCAAAACGCCAGGTCATACCGAATGTCGAGCATCGCTCACACAAGGGCTTGAACAACCGGGCGGAGAATTCTCATCTGCCGTTGCGCAAACGAGAACGCATGCGCCAGGGCTTTCGGTCGATTGGCTCATTGCAGCACTTCGTGTCCATCTTCTCCACTGTCCGCAACCTCTTCGTTCCATCCCATAGAAGCCGCTCCGCTTCTCAGATCCGAAAGCACCGCCTTCAGGCCATCGCCGAGTGGAACACCGTAAGCCGTCGGCTTGCCTGAGCAGCAGCGGCACCGAGCGTCTCATGCGCCCCTTCTTCAAACAACGTGACAGCACCCTCCGCCACGGCATTGTCATGGCAGTTGCCGCGACGGCTCATCGAGTGCTCAAGATTGTGGTGCTTCAGGAACGCCGCCCAGTCCATGCTGGTGAATTGCGAGCCTTGATCGGAATGGACCAAGACCTTGCTCTTCGGCTTTCGACGCCACACTGCCATGAGCAATGCCTGCAGCACGACGTCGGTGGTCTGCCGGCTCTGCAATGACCAGCCGATGACGCGGCGCGAGAACAGGTCGATCACAACGGCCAGATAGGCAAAGCCCTCTTGGATGCGGATGTAGGTGATGTCTGTTACCCACGCCCTGTCTGGCGCATCGACATCGAATTGCCTGGCAAGGGTGTTGTCGACCACAACCGACGGCTTGCCACCATAGGATCCGGGACGACGCTTGTAGCCGATCTGCGCCTTGATCCCGGCCAGCCTGGCGAGACGGGCGATGCGGTTGGCGCAACTGCTTTCTCCCTGATCGAGAAGGTCGTCGTGCAGCTTGCGATAGCCATACACCCTGCCGCTCTCCTTCCAGGCCTTGTTGAGAAGCTCCGTCTGACATGCGTCTTCTCGAGCCCGCTTGCTCAACGGGTTCTTCAGCCAGGCATAAAAGCCGCTAGGTCGGATGCGCAGGCAGCGACACATCGCCCGCACCTTGAACTGCTGGCGATGCTGGGCAACGAACGCGTATCCCACCTTGCATCCTTGGCGAAATACGCGGTGGCTTTTTTTAGGATGTCGCGCTCCTCGGTAACGCGCGCCAGTTCCTTCTTCAGGCGTCGGATCTCTGCCGCTTGATCGTCATCTGTCGAGACGGACGGCTTCGAGAACTTCCTGCGCCACGCATAGAGTGAATGCTGACTGACCCCGAGCCGCTTCGAAACCTCTGCAACGGGATAGCCCCGCTCGGTGATCTGCGCGACCGCGTCACGCTTGAACTCATCAGTGAAATTGCCAGACCGCATCAGGGCCTCCTTGCCTCAAATTTAGGGAAGAAGGCGTCCACAAATCTAGGGGCTATTCAGATTGCCGGTATATGAACGTACTGGATCATTGAACCTATTCGGATTCAGCGAAGGCGCAGATCATATGATGCGAGAGCCTGGAGTTCGTTTCAGTCCCAACCCTTCTCTTAAAGTTCGAGTTATTACGTGATTCGCAAAGCTATAAGCTATCAACCTAACCCTTAAAGTTTGCAACGGGACTCTGTCCTGAACCGTCAATATCTATATTTAACTCTCCAAGTCCGGCAAAGCGGGCGGTGATGGACTGACCTTCGGCGAGCCGAGTGATGCCGGTCGTGGTACCACTCAGCACTATGTCGCCCGTACGAAGAAAGTAGCCGTGAGACGTTAGGGCGTTTGCTAGCCAAACGACTGAATTTAGAGGATCGCCGAGAACAGCTGCACCGTTTCCAGTTGCCACTAAAACGGAATCAATCAGAAGACGGGTTTCCACTGCGGCAAGCCTGCAAATCCAGGATGCATCAACTTTGGAACCCAGTATGGCGGCCCCATGAGCCACATTATCGGCGATACAGGATAGCCCGTCGCAACTTCGCCAGTTTTCCAGACGTCCATCTGCGATTTCAACCGATAGGATAACAGCCTCGATGGCGTCGATGACTTGATCCCTATTTAAGCCCCCGCTTTGAGATTGAAGATCGCTGCCAATGGAGAAGGCGAATTCGACCTCCAGCCAAGGGTCAATGAATTGTCTTACGGGAACGACCTCGCCCTCCCGAAAGATCAAGCTTTCGAACAGTCGTCCGAATACTGGCTCCTCTATACCACGCCGCTTTTGAGCGGAGCGGTTGGTGGAACCGACTTTCCATCCAACAGGCGTCAATCCCAGTTGCTGTAACGTGAAGCGCTGTACGGCATAGGCCTGTTCGAGCGTATCCGGGCGGCGCCATCGAGCGATCGAAATTTGGTTACGCTGCCGTACCGCCCGAACGAGCCTTTCCGTGATATCTCCGGAAAGAGGCATTCTCATGCCGATATCCGTGATCGGTCAGATATTCATCAGGGCTGAATAGAGATCGGGCCGGCGATCGCGCCACCAAGGGAGACTGGTCCGTGCCACGCGCACCTGATCCAAATCAATCTTCTCAATAAGGAGCTCAGCTTTCTCGGTGTTACCGATGGAGAGGATTTCTGCGCCTACGGGCGAGATAATCATACTCTGGCCGAGATGCTTGCGGCCGTGCTCGTCGCCTGCGCGATTGATCGCGACCACATAGGTGCCGTTCTCGTAAGCTCGGGCGCGCATGGGCAAATCCCAAGTGTTGTCGCGCAGTTTGGTTTCGCCATAGGAGGCAGCACAGATCGGCATAAAGAGAATTTCTGCACCTTTGGCAGCAAGAACACGTGAGCCTTCAGGGAATTTTCTATCGTAGCAAATTTGGATGCCGATTTTGGCCCCCTTTACTTCGAAGACATCCAGATTGTCACCGGGGGTGAAATAGAACTTCTCATACGACCCTGTCCCACCCTTCAGCTGGCTCGGGAAGATCGCCGGAATATGAATCTTTCGATAGATGCCAACAAGCGAACTGTTTTCGTCGAATATGGCTGTGGAATTGTAGAAGCGGCCGTTATTCTTCTCGCCGAAGGGAAGGACGAGGGCCATGTTATGCTTCTGGGCGGCATCAAGTAGTGGTCGGATACGCTCATCTGACAGATCGATGAACCATTTTCCGAAATCAGACTCGAGTCGATTGGGGAAGAACGGCGTAAGAAAAAGCTCGCAAAAACCAATGATATCTACGCTTTTCTTGCCGGCTTCTTCTATCAGCTCGACTGCGATCTTCACTTCTGCGTCAATATCGTCCGACAGCACGGGGCCGGTTTGAGCAGCAGCTACAGTAAGAGTTCGGGACACTTTTTTCTCCTGTTCCGGATGCTTGGTTTCCAAATGAGTTTCAATGTGTCTCTCGCTTCGGTTTCCAGGCGAGTAGTTTGGTTTCGGCGAACTTCAGCGCTGCGAACAGAATGAGGCCAATTGTTCCGATGAGCGCGGCACCAAAGAACATGCGATCTACACGGAATTGCCAGCGTGCTTCCTGAATGCGGAAGCCCATGCCACTGTCAGCGGCGATAAGTTCGGCAGCGACAAGAACGAAGAAGGCCATGCCGATGCCGAGGCGCATGCCGGTGAAGATCTCCGGCATGGCCGAGGGGAGGCCGATGCGGAAAAACGCTTGGCGCTTGCTGGCGCCGAGCGACAGCGCCGCCCGCATCAACAGCGGATCAGCATAGCGGACGCCTTGATATGTATTCATATAGATGATGAAGAAGGCGGAGTAAGCTATCATCAGCACCTTCGATGTTTCGCCCAAGCCGAACCAGATGATGAAGATTGGTAGGAATGCGAGAGGCGGAATCGGTCGTAGAACTTCGAGAACAGGATCAATGATATTTTCGGCAAGGCGGCTAGAACCGGTAAGACAACCGAGAAGAACGCCCAATATAGCGGCAATCAGGAAACCTAAGAAGGCGCGCAATAGGCTTATCGCAACATCCCCTGGAACTAGGCTCCGCATTTCCCAACCTGATTCAAGAATTTGTAGAGGTGTGGGTATCATGACTGGCGGAACCCACTGTATATATGCATTTATAGCTGCAAATAACCACCATGCCGCCAGAAATGCCAGCAATGACGCTGTGCGTATAAACATATTTCGCATGTCACGTTATCCTGTCACTGCGGGCGGAATGGTTGATCTCTATTGAACGTCACTTGACGCAGACGGGGCAGACATCCGACAACGGCCCGGGCAGGAATGAAACCTTGGCCGTCGTCGGCTGCGGCAATTCCTTTTCTTCGTAAAGGTACTGAGCTTTCGCGTCGTACTCAGTGGCCCAGGTATCATTCAACTGCAGCGATGTCTCAATCCGCGAGAGCGTGCTGGCAACGACATCTTTTGGAATGTTAATCTGCCTACCAATAATATCTGCAGCCTCGTCCGGATTGCCCTTCATCCATTTGGTGGCGTCAATTAGCCCCTTCAGAATGGCCTTCGTCTCGCTAGGGTGGGCCTCGATGAAATCCGTGCGGGCAAAGAGCGCCGCGTAAAGACCTTCGAGCTTATTCTTTTGACCGTTCAGCGTCACTTCATCGGACGCGGAGATGATGAGATCGCCATCGAGCTGACGGGCATATGTTGCCCAAGGTTCCCAGATTAGAACGGCGTCGACATTTCCGCGCTGGAACGCTAGGACAATGTCCTCTGGTTGCATATTGACCAGCGTCAGCTTGTTGAAATCGCAGCCTGCGGCAGCGCACGCCTTGATCAGCATAGGCATGATAAGCGGAAGACGGACGAGGCCGATCTTCTTGCCTTCGAGATCTTTGACGCTCTTGATATGATCGGCCTTGCGAGCGACGATCTGGTACGCTCCGGAAGCATCCGCCGTGCGCGCTAGAATTTTCACCGGCAGGCCGCTGGCGGCCATGCTCATGGGATTGGTCCAGCCCGCGATCGCTACTGAAATACTTTGGCCGGCCATGCCCGCAGGGATTTCTGACCCAGACGACACGAAGCGGACACTGACATCAACGCCCGCGTTTTTAAAAAAATCCTTTTGCTCAGCGATAACAGCCACGCCGCCTTGCTGGGCGTCTCGGCTGGTCCAGATTTCAATACCTTCGGCACAGGCAGCGCCTGCGGCGAATAGGGAGGTAGCGCACACTACCAGAGCATTAATATACTTTCTGAAAGCTGCACTCGTATTCATTTCATTTCCTCCCTGTTGTGTGGATCATGATATCTGCAATTCGCTCTGCAGCGCATCCGACACGTGCTTGCGAACCTGGGCGAATTCCGACGTGTTCTCGTCGCGGGGACGAGCCAGCGGAATAGGAATAATGGTCTTGATCCGCCCCGGACGTGCCGTCATGACGACGACGCGATCGGCCAGAAGAACAGATTCGTCTATGCCGTGCGTAATGAACAGAATCGTTGTTTTCGTGTTCTGCCAGATACGAAGCAATTCATCCTGCAGGAAGCGTCGGGTCTGCGCATCGAGCGCAGCGAATGGTTCATCCATCAGCAACATCTTGGGTCGATTGGCAAGCGCACGGGCAATGGCTACGCGCTGCTTCATTCCACCCGACAATTCCTTTGGCCATGAATTTCGGAATCGGGTGAGCCCGATCAAATCCAAAAGTTCATCAACACGCTGGTCAGTTTCATTGCGTGGTTTGTTGTTTACGCGGGGCCCGAATGCAATATTTTCTCGGACACTCATCCATGGAAACAGGGCGTGCTCCTGAAACACCACGCCGCGATCCGAGCCTGGGCCCTTAATCGGTTTGCCATCCAAGGTAAGCCGACCGCTGCTCACTGGAACGAAACCGGCGACAATGGACAGAAAGGACGACTTGCCACAGCCGGAAGGGCCGACGATGGTGACGAATTCGCCTTCTTTGACGTCTAGAGAAATACTCTCGATTGCCGTTACACCAGAATCCTTGGACCCATAACGCAAAGAAACATTGTCTGCGACCAGTGTAGGCTTCATATTCCTGCCCGACTATTGGGGTTGAAAATGGGGAAGCCGCCGGGGGACGAAGCGCCCTGTGCCTACGGCCTGCGAGACCAGCTTTCCGTCCTGCAGCACTGGTTGGCCGCGTACGAAAGTGTGAATGACGGAACAGCCAATCGACTTTCCTTCAAATAGTGAATAGCCGGCCGCTGTTTTGATGTTGCCCGATGAGATGACAGTCGGGCGGTTCATGTCGATGACGGCAAAATCTGCATCTGCACCGACAGAGATCGCCCCTTTATGGGGAAGCCCCATGATGCGTGCAGGATTTTTACTGACCAGCCGTGAAATTGTTTCAAGCGGCACGCAGCGCTTCCGCGCTTCGTCAAGGAGTGAGCATAACGCTGTTTCCATGCCGGGAAATCCCGGCGATGCTGCCCATATGCCGCCTTCTTTAGCTTCCTTCGGTCGGTGCACATGATCGGTCGTGACGGTGTCGATATGGCCATCGTGCAATGCGTTCCAGAGGGCTTCCCGATCTTCGGCCGTGCGCAGCGGCGGATTGACCTTACCCAACCCGCCAAATCCGGAGTTGGTATCGAATAATAGATAATGAACGCAAGTTTCGATGAAGATGCGGTCACCTGCCCGGCGAGCGGCTAGGGCCGCGTCCAGCGCTTCTTTCGAAGAGATATGGACGAGATACACTGGCACGCCTTCTTGCCGCGCCAGATAAAGAACACGATTGACGGCCTCCGCCTCGACAAAGGGAGGACGTGCTTCGTTCCACGACGCAAGGTCATTCCGCCCTTCCGGATCCAGGGCCCTCGCGCGCTCCAGGAGCGTCCACACAATCTCGACATTTTCTGGATGAGGGCACAGCATGCCACCGGCCTTGCCGAGTTCCTCAATCAGCCGGAATAGCCGCCCGTCGTCCTGATTTTCCATGTTCAGTCGCTGGGCTTCCGCACCACGACTCGTCATAAAGAATTTGATGGTTGGAACGCCGAGATCGCGGACATAATGGCTAATACGGTTCAGGTGTACTTCGTTTGCGACTATGAAGTGCATTCCGAAGTCGATACGAGAGCCCGCTTCCATCATATCGCGGATCTCGGGAAACGCCTCCGTATAATCACGGGTGCTGAGAATAAAGGGGATGAATGTCGTTATTCCGCCGGCAGCGGCAGCGGCCGACTCCGAATCTGCATCACCCGGGACCTGCGGGGCGGCAATGCTGGTGCCATGGCCCAGATGCATATGGCAATCGACCATGCCTGGTAGGACGACCAGGCCCGAAACATCAACGGTATGCCTAGCTGCGGGACAGTAGGAGCAATCCACGATACCCACTACCTTGCCGTCCTTGACGAGAACGTTCGCGTCCACGAGCTGCCCGGAGGTCAGCACTTTCCCGTTGGCAAGTATAAGATCGGTTTCGGCCACGGAACTCCCCTTATCTCCTTTGTACCGGAATCAGCGATCACGCGTTCAACATCATCAGAGACCAGCATTCGAGACTTGGGTATAATAAATGCGATTGTTCTATGGCCGTCAAATGCATTATAGAGACCCGTCTATGTCATAAAATTATAGATGAAGGGGATAGGCATGCTGAAGCATAGGCAGGTCGAAGCGTTCCGCGCGGTCATTATAAGCGGATCGATGTCAACTGCGGCAGACATAATGGGCATCACGCAACCCGCAGTAAGCCGTTTGATAAGAGATCTCGAATACGAAACCCGCCTTGATCTTTTCGAGCGCTCTGGAGGCCGCCTGGTTGCGACAGGCGATGCTATGGCGCTTTATCGGGAGGTGGATCGTTCGTTTGTTGGCCTTGAGCGGATCGCGGATTTGGCGCGTGATTTGCGAGAAAGGCGCGGAGGCTCACTACGGGTGGCCGCGTTGCCAGGGCTCGCAAACGGTTTCCTGCCGGCCTTTGCCGCAGATTTCCTCGCTAAAAGACCATCCTTGAACCTGTCGCTGCATGGGATGAATTCGCATTATGTCCTCGAATGGATCACCACTGGCCAGTGCGATCTCGGCATTGTCGAGAACACACAACTCACGAATGTCACGATTGAGGAACTCCCGTCTACTGATATGGTCGCCGTCCTCCCCCCGCGGCACCGGCTTGTGGAGCGTGAGCAAATTGTTCCAGAGGACTTCGAGAACGAGGATTTCATCTCTCTCATTCAGCCGTCCGTCATGCACGTCATGGTCGATGCGATCATGCGCGAGCGCGGCATAGTTAGGCGCATCAAGGCTGAAACGCCGCTGTCAATGATCGTGTGCGGCATGGTGTCTGCTGGTTTCGGCATCTCAATCGTCGATCCGTTTACGGCTGATCGATATTCTTCTTCGCTGGTGGTGCGGCCAATGGATCCGCCGATCTCGATCAATTGGACGATAGTGCTTCCGACGCACATTAAGGCGTCTTCGATTACCAACGAATTCATCACCGAGTTCAGAAGAAGCTTTGGTGATTTTCTGATGGAAAGATCACCTCCAAAATTGCCTAGATAGGTGTAATCCAGTGCAATCTCAATAACTTGCCTGCGCGCCATGCTCAGAACTAGAATTTGACATCTTGCGCGTATCCTTGGGCCAGGGCGGTCTCCACCGCGACGGACGCGACCGCAAGGTCCTGTAGGGCGACGCCGGTGCCGTCGAATAGGGTGATCTCCTTCGGCGAAGTTCGGCCCGGCGCGAGTCCGGCGATCACCGCGCCGAGCGACATGATGGCAGCCCGGTCAATGAGCCCTTGGGCCACCGCGTGCTGCGCCTCGCCGATGGCTACGGCCTGCTCCACTTCATCAGCGAAGACGCGGGCGCGGGCGAGAAGTTCGGCCTCCACCTCCTGCTTGCCCTTCGTGTCCGTGCCCATGCAGGCGAGATGCGTTCCGGGTCGGACATGCGCGGAAAGCAGGATCGGCGCGAAGCTCGAGGTGATGGTGATGATGACATCGGCCTGTGCGCCGAGTTCGGGCAGGTCGACCGCTTCGAAAGGCAGACCGAGTTCGGCCGCTGTGGCGGTCAGCCGCGGCAGCATTTCCGGATGCAGGTTCCAGCCAACTACCTTGTCGAACTTTCGGACGCGCGAGGCGGCGCGCATCTGGTAAGCCGACTGGTGGCCTGCGCCGACCATGCCGAGCACCCGCGCGTCTGGCCGCGCCAGATGCTTGATCGAGACGGCCGAGGCGGCGGCGGTGCGCAGCGCGGTCAAGAGATTGCCGCCGACAGCCGCCTTGATGCGGCCGGTGTCAGGATCGAACAGCAGCACGGTCGACTGGTGGTTGGTCAGGCCCCTGCCCATGTTGCCCGGCCAATAGCCGCCGGCTTTGAGGCCGAGAACGAGGCCGGCCTTGTCAAAGCCCGATTTGAAGCCGTAGAGCGCGTCGGCGTGGCCGATCGCTTCGCGGATGACGGGAAAATTGCGCGCCTCGCCGCGCGCCATGGCGGCGAAGACGTCCTCGATGGCCTCGAAAACGGCTTCTTCGCTAATCAGGCCGGCAATCAGGCGTTCCGGTACGATGATCATGGATTGTTTCTCCAGGCACGATACCGCAACGCGCTGATGCGCCTATCCGAATTTATCTCAATAGGCCTTGCCGCGCGCAGAGACGGGCCAGACCGTTTCGACCTTGCCATTGCGCACCCCGACATACCAGTCATGGACGTTGCAGGTCGGGTCGCAGTGGCCGGGCACTAGGCGCAGCTTTTCGTTGATCGTCAGCACACTATTCGGGTCCTCGATCACGCCATGTTCGTCGCTGCACTTGATATATTTCACGTCGTCGCGGCCATAGACGAAAGGCAGGCCACTGTCGACCGATTGGGCTTTCAGGCCGGCGTCGCAGATGGCCTTGTCAGGCTTGGCGTGGCTCATCACACTGGTCAGGATGAACAGGGCGTTTTCCCATTCGCCCTTGTCGATGCGCTTGCCGTTTTGATCGAGAATGCGGCCGTAATCGGCGTCCATGAAGGCGTAGGAGCCGCATTGCAGCTCGTTGTAGACGCCCGAGTCGGTCTCGAAATAATAGGAACCCGTGCCGCCGCCGGAAACGAGTTCCGGCTTCAGCCCGACCGCTTCCAGTCCGGCCACGGCGTCCTTGACCATGGCGATCGCCGCGTCGAACTTTTCCTTGCGCGCCTCGTAGCTGTCGATGTGCTGCATCGCCCCCTGATAGGCCTGAATGCCGGTGAATTTCAGGCCCGGCGCTGCGTCGGCAGCCTGCGCGATCTTCACTACGGCGTCGGTCGAGGTGACGCCGCAGCGGCCGGCGCCGCAGTCGATCTCGACGAAGACTTCAAGTTGCGTGCCGTACTTCTGAGCTGCCGCCGACAGGTCGGCGATATTGGCAAGGTCGTCGACGCAGACAATGATGCGCGCGCCAAGCTTCGGCAGGCGGGCCAGCCGGTCGATCTTTGCGGGGTCGCGCACTTGGTTCGACACCAACACGTCTTTGATGCCGCCGCGCACGAAGACCTCCGCCTCGCTAACCTTCTGGCAGCAGACCCCGACCGAGCCACCGAGCTTTTCCTGCAATTTCTGCACGTCGACCGACTTGTGCATTTTGCCGTGGCTGCGGTGGCGCATCCCGTGCGCCTTGGCATAGTCGCCCATCTTCTTAATGTTGCGCTCCAGCGCGTCGAGGTCGAGGACCAGGCAAGGCGTTTGGATCTGCGACTCGTCCATACCGGGAACCGCCGGCACGTCGAAACCGACATCAAGTTGGTCGAGTTGGGTTGTCGCGTTCATGTTGTTCTCCTCAATTCCACGGTAGCTTTTCGAGGTCGACGTTTCCGCCGGTGACGATCACGCCGACACGCTTGCCGGCGAACAGGTCGGGGTTCTTCAGGATGATCGCCAGCGGGACGGCGCTAGACGGCTCCATGACGATCTTTATGCGCTTCCAGATCAGTTTCATCGCCTCGATGATTTCGGTTTCCGAGGCGGTTAGAATGTCGGTGACGTGGTTCCGGACGAAGTGCCAGGTCAGCTCCTTGAGCGGTACTTTCAGGCCGTCCGCGACCGTGTTCGGCGCATCGTCGGCGATGATATGGCCGGCTTTGAAACTGCGATAAGCATCGTCGGCCTGTTCGGGCTCAGCGGCGTAGATCTTCACGCCGGGCGCAAGGTTCGAGAGCGTCAGGCATGTTCCCGATACCATGCCGCCGCCGCCGATCGGGGCCACCACGGCGTCGAGATTTTTGACTTGATCGACCAGTTCTTTCGAGCAGGTCCCCTGCCCGGCGATAACACGAGGATCGTTATAGGGATGCACGAATTCGGCGCCGGTTTCGGCCACGATTTCCGAGAACACCGCCTCACGCGACGATGTTGACGGCTCGCACTCAACGACACGGCCGCCATAGCCTTTGACCGCGTCCTTCTTGGCCTGCGGCGCGGTGCACGGCATAACCACGGTGCAGGGAATACCGCGCCGGCCGGCCGCATAGGACAGGCAGGTTCCGTGGTTGCCGGAGGAATGAGTCGCGACGCCCTTCCTCGCCTGTTCGTCGCTCAGGCCGAACACCGCATTGGAGGCGCCGCGCGCCTTGAACGCGCCCGCCTTCTGAAAATTTTCGCACTTGAAGAACAGCTCGGCGCCGGCAAGACCGTTGATGAAGTTGGACGTCAGGACGGGCGTGCGATGAATATAGGGCTGAATGCGGGCTTCGGCGGCAACGACATCCGAAAAGTCTGGAATCTGCATGTAAGCGCGCGCTCCTTACGCTGAAATGGTTGCCCGGTCCAGGATCGCAGCGGCCGGATCGAGAACAACGGCATCGAGTTCGATGAGGTATCCGTGATGAAGCGCCGGCACGGGAACGACTGACCGTGCGGGACGCGCATCACCGAAGGCGTCGGCGTAGGCCGCATTGAAGCTGCCCCAATGCTCGGCGCCGACGATATAGGCGGTGACTTTCACGACATGCGCCGGTGCCGCGCCTGCCGCGCCAAGCACGGCCAGCAGATTACGCAAAACAGTGCGGGCCTGTTCATCGAAAGGATCGCTGGATTGGCCCTCAGCCTTGATCGGAAGCTGACCGGAAATATGAATGAGACCAGCGGCCCGGACCGCCTGGCTGTAGTGGCCAAGCGGCTTTGGGGCATTGTCTGTCAAAATGGGCTCTACTGGTGTCATCTTCTGCCTCTCATTGCGAGTGCGTGCGCGCGAGCTGGCGGGACGCCGGCTAAGCTGCGTTCTGGCGCAGGGCCGGTTTCGCCGATCCGGTGTCGTCGGATTTACCCGAGCCGAAGCGGGCTGGCGCGAACGGCGTGATATCGATCGACGTCTTGTCGCCGTCGAGCAGTTCGGAAACGAGCGTCGCCGTCATTGGCGCACCGGTCATGCCGAGATGGCCGTGGCCGAACGCGTAAATGACGTCGGGCGTGCGGTACGCGCGGCCGATGACCGGCAGGGAATCCGGAACGCTCGGCCGGAATCCCATCCACTTGGAATAGCAGTCCTCAGATGTCGTCGGCGCCAGGCCGGGAAGAAGGTTTCGGGCATGGGTGTAGAGGACATGAGCGCGCTTCCAGTTCGGCTCGGCCACGAGCCCGGCAAACTCGACAGTGCCGGCGACGCGGAGCCCCATTTCCATGGGTGTGGCGATGAACTTTCCGCTTGCGTCCGTGGTCGGGATGCGCGGCGTGACCTCCGGGTCCTTGATGACGATATGATAGCCTCGTTCGGTATCGAGCGGGATGTTGTCGCCAAGCGAAGCGGCGAGAGACTTCGAGTACGCGCCAGCTGCGACCACGGCAGCGTCGAAGGCGAGTACGCCGTTGGTCGTCGAGACGCCTTTCAGCGCCCGTCCTTCGATTTCGAAGCCGATGACGCGCTCCGATACGAATTCGCCGCCGTTGGCGATAACCCGTCGAAACAGGTGTGCCACGAGCCCTTGCGGATTGGTGGTGTGCCCATTCTCTTCAATAAGAATGCCTTTGGTGAACGCGTGTGACAGGTTCGGATCGAAATCCCGAAGCGCTGCGGCGTCCAGAGCACGTGTCTTCACCCCGTTGAGACGGCGAAGTTCCCATCCGCAGCGGTCTTTGGCGAAATCCGATTCTGTCCGATACACGTATAAATGACCTTCATGTCGGATCAGATGACCTGCATCAGCTTCCTCCGCTAGCGAGGTAATCAGAGGTATGGTGGTTCCGAGAAGGCTGCGCAGGGCTTTCGCTTGCTCCTTCACTCTGTTCGGCCGCCCGGCCAGCAGGAACCGGATCAGCCAAGGCGTGATCCTTGGCAAATAGTTCAATCGAATTGACAACGGACCCATAGGATCGACGAGCCATTTGGGCACGCTCATCATCATGCCGGGCATGGACATTGGAACGACGGACGATCCGTTGAAACACCCTGCGTTCCCAAACGATGCTCCCTCGCCGGGAGGGTTCGGGTCGATGATGGTGACCTTAAAGCCCCGGCGCTGGAGCATCAGCGCCGTGCACACCCCGACAATGCCCGCGCCGACAACCCCGATTGATCTGCGGTCCTTATGCATAAGACTCTCCTGCGGAGCCGGACGTGGTCTCTTGCCCGGCCGCTCCTCGCGATAAATTCCGAAAAGAAGATCTGCTTAGCGAGCCGCAGTCACCACGACCTCAATCAAGACATCCTGCCCCAGATCAGAAACGCCAATTGTTGCGCGGGTGGGCAGATCTCGTGCTTCGAGCCAAGATGTCCAGACCTCGTTCATTTCCTGTTTTTGGTTCATATCGGTAATGAACAACGTAGCGGAAATGAGTTTGCTCTTGTCGCTGCCGGCATCGGCCAGAAGCTTATCCAGCTTGGCGCAAACTTGTGTTATCTGCCCACGCATCGAAACGCCATTGAGGTGGTCGGCGAGTACGCCTCCGAAATGGATCACGCCATTATGCTCAACTATCCGATGCATTATTGGGGTCTTTTCCTGGCGGGTAATCATCAAGTTCATTTCCTCGTTTCGCTAGACGAGCTGTGTATTTCAGTGCTCAGCCGCAGCAGAATTGGAGGTGTGGGCCGAAGACAGCCATATGACTCAACGTTCAAGCTTTTCCTATAATATTCTCTACGCGAACCTGTCAGGTCAAATGCGAATTCGTAGGGGTCGGATAACTATTTATTATACGCGCAGGCAAAAACTAGCCGTAATGAACCGCGCCGGGTTTGCCGGAGGCTCCAAACCTTGAGAAGGTGGAGCCATCATGAGCAAGACGACGAACAGGTTTTCTCCCGAGGTGCGTGCCCGAGCGGTGCGCATGGTTTTGGATCACGAAGGCGAGCATCGGTCGCGCTGGGCGGCGGTGTCCTCGATCGCGGCAAAGATCGGCTGCACGGCGCAGTCGCTCAATGAGTGGGTGGAGAGCAGGCAGTCGGCAAGCTCAAGCGCTTCAAACGTGTTGCGCTACGATGCGAAAAGACGAAACGGAACTTCGCATCCATCGTCGCTCTCGCAGCCGCATTCGTCTTGGTCAAATCCGTCCACACCGCCTAGGAAGCTGCTCTATCGCCTGCCCCACAAGATCGAAGACATGTTCGGTAAGCTCAAGGAGTGGCGGCGCATCGCCGTTACCGCCATCTCTTGGCTGATCAATGAGTCCCGAGTTAGCGGTCGTCGCGCAAATCCTAAGACCTGCAACACTTCTCCAAGGGCCGGGTTTCCCGGCTTTTTCATGTCGCGCATCATTGTCGCGGATGCTAGGATAATGCGCGACATGATTTGCGACGGGAGAGAGAGCATTGAACCGCGAGCCAGATTCCAGCACCGGCCGAACGTTCATCGGCTATGCGCGAGTTTCGACGCGCGGGCAGGACCTCGACCAGCAGCGGGCCACGCTTGGCGAGGCCGGTTGCGTCCGTATATTCGAGGAAAAGGCGTCAGGAGCTCGGGCCGACCGACCCGAGCTTGCGCGGATGCTGGACCATTTGCGCGCTGGTGACGTGGTGACGGTGACGCACCTCGACCGTCTGGCCCGCTCAACCCGCGATCTTCTCGAAATCGCAGAGCGGATCAAAGCGGCCGGCGCTGGCCTGCGCTCGCTGGCCGAGCCGTGGGCCGATACTACGACGCCGGCCGGCCGCATGGTGCTGACCGTGTTTGCAGGGATCGCGGATTTTGAGCGCGCCTTGATCGCGGAGCGCACCAGCGCTGGCAGGATCGCAGCGAAGGCGCGAGGCGTGCGGTTTGGTCCCTCCCCTGCCCTATCGGCCGAGCAAATCGAGCACGCGCGCCGGCTTATCGAGAACGGCAAGCCAGTGGCCGAGATTGCGCGGCTTCTAGGCGTTCATCGGGCTACCCTCTACCGTGCGATAGACCGTAATAGCGTTAATACGTAGGCACGTTTCCACGTATTACAAAGTTGGCTGGATTGGTCGCGGATGATCAGATTAACGATAGGGGGTTGCAAGAATCGCGCAAATCGGTTCTTCATGTAGACATGACGAATCGAACTCGCATACAGCAAATCAAATTGGAGAGCGTGCGGAACCTGCGCGCCCGTTGGCGCGCGGAGGGCCGGATACTTGTGCAGGCTGACCTGCCGGGCGATTTGGTCGCGGAAATTGATCGCCTGAAAAATGAAGCGGGCTTGCGAGGGCGAGCGCCGATCATTGAGGAAGCCGTGAGGTTTTATATCGAAGCTAAAGGGACATAAAGCAAACACCCGACCGCGCCAACGGTCGGGTGTTTAGGACAACTCATAGAGGGGTCTCCGGGTTGACCCCGGATATGCGTACGGTAACCCGCTCAACGGTCGCAGAATCGACACCGAGCATATCCAAATCCCCATTAGCTCGCAAGCTCTCGCTTGCGAGAACGCGGGAGATTTTTCCCAAATTTGAGTCGTCCGCCTGTGTCCCTCCCGAAAGGAGGACGAGAGACGATGCACATTGACCAGATCAGCGGGGCAATCAGCCTAGCGCACGGCCGTAAGCTTGACGAAATCACGCGGGAAATCTGGGCGCTATTCAGCGCCGGCCGGATCAGCGAGGACGACGCCGGCCGTCTGTCCGCACTGGCAGCCGAACGACGCGACGCCTTGCGGGGATCGGGACAAGGCACGTTCAGCTTGGTCATGCCCCCTCCCCCGGCGCGCTGCCCGACGCCGGTTCGCCGGCACAGCCATTTCAAGGGCCGAGCAGAAGGCCGCATATGGCGGCCGACGAACCGGAAAGAAGTGCGCCAGATCGTGCTAGCGGCGCGGCGCTTCGAGCTTGCCGAGAAGCAGCCCGGCCGCCGCAACGGACCGCTTGGAGCCGTTGCTATCGAGGTTCTTGAACTGTTTGCCAACGTGGTGGACTTCCGCACTGGCCGCTTGGAGCCGTCGCTTGACTGGATCATGTCCAAGCTTCGCCGCTCGCGTGACGCAGTTGTGCGGGCGCTGAAGGCTTTGCGCGCGTTTGGCTTCCTCGACTGGATTCGGCGTTACGAGCCGACCGGGAATGATGGACGCGGGCCGCAGGTTCAGCAGACGAGCAACGCCTATCGTTTATCGCTGCCGGAACGCGCCAAACGCCTGCTAGGTCGCTTCTTTCAATCCCCTCCCCTTCCGGCCGATGTGGTGCAGCGCCAGAAGGAGCACGAGGAAGCAACCGCAGCCCATCGGGCGAGCCTTCCGCTATGGGAGCGGCCGGCTGAACATGAATGGGAAAACCCCGCGCTTGCCGCTGCGCTCGCATCTTTGGGCCGCAGCGTGGCGATGAAAGAACAACGTGAGTCCGCCAAGCAGACTGAATCCCCATCTAATTTTATATTTGATAGGAAGAAATAAGCGGTCGCCGCGCACCGGGCCGCTTTCGCGACCCTGCGGCGGTTCCGGCCCGCGTTAAATGCGGGCCGGTCACGGCACCCTAAGAGCTAACTGACAAGCGCCAGGCGCTTGCGGCAACGTCCCTACGGGCTTTTGAAGAAAAGCCATGTCCAGCGCAGCGAACAATACGTATTAACGTATTTCCTTTTCATTCCGTGTTAATTATCTACGTCTATAGCTTGATACGTACTAGCGCAAAAAGGGATCGACGCATGAACGTTATTGCGTTTCTAAGCCAGAAGGGCGGCAGCGGAAAAACGACGCTATCCGTTCATACCGCCGTGGCGGCCGAGGCCGAAGGCGAGCGGGTTTGCGTCGTGGATGCTGACCCGCAGGAATCAGCGACGGCTTGGGCCGGCGCGCGCGAAACGGCAACGCCAATCGTAGCCACGGCGCAGGCAGGCGAGCTAAGCGGAGCGCTGGACGCGGCCAAGGCCGAGGGTATGAGCTTGGCCGTGATAGACGGTCCGCCCCACGCAGCACCGGCCGCAAGCCAGATCGCGCGGCGCGCCGAGCTAGTGTTGATTCCGGTTCGGCCGGCCGCGTTCGATCTTGCGGCAGTCCCGGCCGCCGTCGAGATCGTCAAAGCAACGAAGGCGCGCGGTGCGTTCGTGCTTAGTGCATGTCCGTTTCGCGCGCCCGAAATAGCAGAGACGCGGGCCGCGCTTGAGGCTTACGGCCTGCCGATCTTCCCCGGTGAGATCATCGACCGCCGCGCCTTCGCGCGGGCAATCACCACTGGCAGCGCCGTGACCGAGTTCGAGGCCGAGGGAAAAGCGGCCGAGGAAATCCGCGCCCTGTGGTCTTGGATTAGGGATGCGTTAAAACGCTAATAGCTCAATACGTAAATGCGGAGATAGCACCATGGCAAAGAAAGCAACCGGGCTTGCGGCCTTCACACGGCCGAAGGTGACGGAAACCGAAAACGCCGGCGGAGCATCGGCCGAGATCGAGCGGCCGGCCGCCGAGGCACCAGCGCCGAGGCGCAAGAGGGGAGGGGGTGAGGTCGTGGCACTTACGGTCAAGGTTCGCCGTTCGGATTGGCAACGGTTGCGCCAGCTTGCCGATGCAGAAGGAACGACGATTCAGGCCATGGCCGAAGAAGGATTTTCGGCGGTTCTCGGCCAGCATGGATTGCCACCAATCGAGCCTTATTCACGTTGATACGTTGTTACGTAAATACGTCCAAGCGATTTGCGAAATACCAAAAAATGTTATATATTGGTAGTTCGCAGCATGGAGGTTCATATGCCCCGGAACACGTCAATTTCGCTAGGGGATCACTTCGCGGGCTTCATTGAAAGCCAAGTGCAATCAGGCCGCTATGGTTCGGCCAGTGATGTTGTGCGCGCCGGCCTGCGGCTTCTGGAAGAACATGAGGCCAAAGTGAAAGCCCTGCAAGATGCTCTGATTGCCGGCGAGGAATCCGGCGAGCCACAGCCATTCGACAACGAGGCGTTTAAGGCACGCATGCGGGCCGAGCATGGCCACTGAATACAGGATTTCGCCGGCCGCCGAGAACGACCTAGCCGAAATCTGGCGCTACACGGCCCGGCGCTGGTCGCTTGAGCAGGCCGAGAGCTACCACGAACAAATCGTTGCGGCCTTTGAAGGGTTGGCCGCAGGCACGAAGAAGGGCCGCACGGTGGACGTGCGGCCCGGCTATCTCAAATATCTGGTTGGCTCGCACCTGATCTTCTTTCGCGAGCGCAGCGGCCGGCTTGAGATCGTTCGCATCCTGCATAGCCGGATGGACGTTGGCCGACACCTGTAATCAGGCCGACACCACGTCGCCCACCAGCGCCTCGGCCTCGTCCATGCTCAACACGGTGCAGCCTGCATCCCGCGCGCACATCAAAATTGCATTGTGGAGCCTGTCAGCCGGCCGGCCGGGCAATTCGACCGCCACATATTGCACATTCGCGCGCGGATCGAACCGGAAGTGCCGGCGCACGCCCGCCATGCCGAGTTTGCGCCAGTCCTTTTCCAGAGGTTCGCGCTCGTATCGATCAAAGCCCCATTCGTGGCGATCCTGACCGCCCGAGCGCTTACGATTGATCGACCAGAGCAACACATGCTCGGTCGAGAAAGAAGGATGCAAATTAGCGGGATGCGGTGCCATGGTTCTGCCCTCCTGCATATGGTGCGATTTTCGTGAACAAGATTTCGTCCGTGCCGGCGAACTTCACAAAGCCTTGAAGGGGTGGCAAGGCCATGATTTCAGAGGCCAGCACCACCCGCTCCACTTGGTCGGTGTAGTTTTCGCTAAAGGTCCGACTGCCATTGTTCCCACGACTGCCGGGCGTTGATTCACTGGCGGACTGTGTAATTGTCTTGATCCTGTTGCGAGCCTCGCCAAGCATCCGCGAATTGCGTTCCGCCGTATCGGGATCGTTGGCCCCCAGCACGACCTTTGACGACAGGTTATTCATGATCGTGGTGGCCGAGGTCTGGCCATAGATGCTTTGCACCTGCGCATAGTCCTGAATGCCGACGACGACACGGAACCCGGTTTTGCGAAGCTCCGTGACGGCCGTTTTCAGGCTGCCGACCTCGCCCAGCGATGAAAGCTCGTCGATGATGATCCAAGCCCGCTGCGTGCTCTCCCCGCCGTCGCATGCTGCATTAATCATCCAGTCGAGCCAGCAACTAATCAGGGTTTTTGACGTGGCCAGTTCCGACTTGCGATGCGGAATCCAGATCGAGGGCCGCGCGGCCGGATCGCCTTCGACCCATTCACGCACCGAAAAATCGCCCGGCCGCATTTCGTCCCAAAATGCCAAGGCATCCAAGAACGTCATGCGCACGGATGACAAGCCACGGTCATTTTCGAGCAGAGAGCTTGCGGTTGTGCCTTCGAGCAGCGGACGCAGAATTTCGGCGTTGGCGCTGGTCAGTAGCTTGAAGAATTCGCCATGGTCGAATTCCACGCCTGCCCGTTCGCATTCCTCCTGATAGCGCCGCCCCACGGCCGCGAACATCGCCCGCGCCATCGCATGCCATTCAGCCGCGTTTCCCTCGCCCTCGCTGATGAGCGAGCGCGCCATAGCTGACCAGTCCGATGGCCGACGAATTTCATTGAGCGGGAGCCAGCCCGGCGACCCGTCATCGAAGATCGACAAAATCACATCATCCGGCCGGCCGAAGGTCTTGTGCAGTTCATAATTGCTATCGACCACAACGACCGTATCACCGCGCGCCCGGATGAAATCCAGCATGTTCTTGAGGATTTGCGTTTTGCCCCGGCCGTTCGCGCCCTCTATGACGGTGTGCATCGGCTCAACCTCTGCTGGCATGCGCGCAAAGCCGATTGGAAGACCGGGCCTGTCCTGCGGCTTGTTCAGCGCGCGCAGCTTCGACCCCTCCAAATGCTCTCGCCGAATGCCCGGCTTGGGCTTCGCCGGGAATATCACCGCCAAGCCCATAATCCCGAGCAGCGCGAAAAGCCCGATTGTGCCGAAGGTCGTAATCATATCGGATCGGAGCACCGTGCCAATGAGCATCATCACGGCCGCCAAGCCGACCAGAGCGAGCAGGTATTTCCAAATCTCACGCTCGAGCTTTTTCAGCCACTCCTGTTCCTGTTGATCCTGCTGACCGAGCATTCGCACCTCCAACCATTAAGCCCAATTCCGCCAAGTAGATTGACCATCGCGACAGACCGCCAGCAGGCAATCAGCCCGAGATTTGCTCAACCCCACAACGCAGACTCGTCAACATCGAGTTTGACAAGAAGATGTTAAGCGCAATATACAGTTTGCTCCGCAAACTGTCCAGACCGGAGGCGCAGGCCCTTGGCCATCGAGTTCGCCAGAGTCGAAATCCTGCACGCTGGCAGCAAAAGCGCGCCAGCGAAATCGGCCTATATCGGCCGATCAAAGGCGCGCGACTGGCAGAGCGGAGAGAGCTATAATTTCGAGCGGCAAGGCGGCCTGATCGACAGTGGTTTTGTCCTCCCGGCCGATGCTCCCGAGTGGGCGGCCGACATGGACCGGCTATGGAATGAGGCGCAAGAAGCCGAATACACCACCGACCGCAAGACCGGAGAGCGGCGGCTTAAATCATACGGTCGGCAGAAGGACGGATCGGCGGGCCGGCCGCAGGTTGCCCGCGACATCAGCCTTGCCCTTCCGCGCGAACTTTCGGACGAGCAGAACCGCCAGTTGCTGACCGAGTTCATTGACCAGAAATTCGGCAAGTCCAATGTCGCCGTGCAATGGGCGATCCACCGTGACGATGCCAACCACAACCCGCACGCGCATTTGCTGGTTAGCACGCGACGGCTGACTGCACGCGGATTCGGCACGAAGGCCCGCGAGTTGAACCCTGATTTTCTCGCTGGTGGAGTGATCCGGCCGGATCATTTTGCCCGGCAGTGGGCCGAGTTTCAAAACGAGTTTTTCATCTCGCGCGGCATGGAGTTGCGGGTTGACCCGACGCGCATTGTAGCCAGCCGGCACAATGGCCCCGCTCGCTATATCGAGGACAGCCGACGTCAGATCGAGAACGGCCAGCTTACGGCCGAGGCGTTGGAAAAGGCGCGCGATCCTGAAAAGTTGCTGGAGCATTTGACCAGCCGTCGCGCGACGTTCAGCGAGCGCGATGTTGACTGGCATCTGAAAAAGGTCGGGCTTGATGAGCAGGAGCGCGAAGCGATCAAGGCGCAGATCATGGAGCGCCCCGAGCTTATCCGACTTCGAGACGATGCCGACGCGCAGCTTTTCACGACTACGACGGTTTGGGAGCAGGAAAAACGGGTTGCCGATGCAGCAACTTCGTTGGTGCAGGATCAGCGACTAGCCGCGAGCGATCGAGCGCGGCGGCAAGCGGCTCACAGCCGCACCATGGACGATGAACAGCTTTCCGCCTTTGCCTATGCGACCAGCGCCGGCCGCCTCGCCGTGGTGAAGGGCAGGGCCGGCACCGGTAAGAGCTACACCATGGGCGCGATCCGCGAGGCTTATGAAGCTGACGGGTTCCGCGTTGTCGGCCTGGCGCCGACGAACACGGTTGCGGCCGACATGCGGGCTGACGGGTTCAAGGAGGGCCGCACCATCGCCAGCGAAATCTTGCGGCAGCAGCATGAGCGCGAGGTTTGGGACAGCCGCACCGTCATCATGCTGGATGAGTTCGGCATGGTGAGCACGCGCGACATGGAGATGATCTTAGCGCGGGCCGAGGCAACCGGATCGAAGGTAATAGCTTTTGGTGACGACCGGCAGCTTGCCAGCGTCGAGCGCGGCGGCATGTTCGGCTATGTCGCGGACCTCGCTAATGCGCGTGAGTTGACCACTGTGCGCCGGCAGTCGGTTGATTGGCAGCGCACGGCAAGCGAAGCGGCATCACGCGGCGAGATTGGCACGGCGCTGCAAGCCTATCAGGATCGAGGATATATCCGATGGGCCGACGACATGGAAAAGGCCCGCGCCGATCTTGTCCGCGACTGGCGAGAAGCCGCGCAGGACGACGCGGAATCGGCTCCATTCGTCTATGCCGCGACCAATGACGCGGTGAACCGCTTTAACGATGAAATCCGAAACGTTCGGAAGGAGCTGGGCCAGCTTGACCGCGACGAGCATCATTTCGTGGTCGAGAAGGCCGGCCGAACCCGTCAAGTTGACGTGTCAGCCGGTGACCGGGTTCTGTTCAATAAGTCCGTAAAGGACAGGCAAACCGGGCTAGACCTGCGCAACGGCGAATTTGGTGTTGTTGAGCGCATCGAGGGCGAGCGCATGACGGTCCGCACGGATGGCGGGCGTGTCGTCTCGTTTGATGCCCGCGAGCATAACGGTTGGGACTTGGGGTATGCCGGCACCGTCTATAAGGGGCAGGGCAAGACGCAAGGCCGCGTGTGGGCTTTCCATGACAGCGCGGCAGCGTGGCGAGCCGAAACAAGTTATGTCGGCTTAACCCGCCACAAGGCCGAATTGAGGATCTACGCCAATCGGCAAACGGCTCCGCGTGGTGTTGAGGATCTAGGCCGATCAATGCAACGCCAGTCCGACAATCGGCCGGCGTTAGCAATGCAGCGCGTGAGCGAGCGCGCGCAGGAGCGCAGCCCGTTCCAACAGGCATTCGTCAAGTGGAAGTCCGAGCGTGAAAAGCCCCGGCCAAATTACTTCGAGAACAAAGCTCGGATCGAGCGGGAAACGCGGGAGCATCCCGAGCGGGTGCAACAGCGTCAGAAAAGTCGTGATCGCGGTTGGGAAAGATAGGAGGTGGATTCCATGTCGGAGCAGGAACACGAACCGCCTTTCACCGAAAGGCCCGCAAAAACGATTGATGAAATTGCGCAGGAAAAGGACCACGAACTAGAGGCACTTTCCCGCGAAGATCGGCAACGAAGAAAAGAAATATCCGAGCGCCTGAGCAAAGAGGAAGATAGCCGCAAAGCTCAATTGGACGCTGATAAAGAGACGATGGTGAATTTTGACACTGTTTCGCTCAAAATCGCGCGGGAGAAGGCTGTAATACAGGAAATATCTAAGGCCGAAGAGCGCGTATCCATTGCGGATGCAAAGGCCGAAGAGCGCGTGAGTATCGAACAGGAAAAAGCGGACGAGCGTTCCGCCATCGCTCAAGCGAAAGCCGATGAGAGAACCGCCGACGCGCGCAGGGAAACGCAAGGGCCGGAACGCCTGAACTATTTCGAGAACAAAGCCCGAGTTGAGGCCGAGCAGCGGGATAACTCCGGGCGCACACGGCAGTCAGACCGCAATTGGGACTGGGATCGTTAGAGAAGGGAGAAAGGACGATGCGAGATTTCCAGAGCCGCGCGGCCGAGCGGGCAAAAAAAAGAGCGCGACATGAAAAAGGGAATAGCTGATTCAATAGCCCGCACCCGTGCGCAGCAGGAGCAGCGCAGCGCAGAGGTGCGCGTGATTGAGAAAGAGCAGCTAGCTCACAGCCTCAAGGAAATGGACCGGCTGGACGGCGCGCGTCGTGAAATGGTCGAGCGCGCCGAGCGCGAGCGCGCAATGGGTGCTGACAGTCCGCCCTCACAGAATGAATTGCGCGCCCAGCAACAAAAGCACGGTGACCAGAGGCAACCAGAGGCAGCGGAACGCAGCGGCGTTTTCGCTGCATTGGACCGGGCTAAGGCCGATAGGGACAATGCGCCCAGCTACTTCGAGAACAAAGCCCGGATCGAGCGCGAGCAGCGGGAAAGCCCCGCGCGTGAGCATACCAAAGCCCGGCAATATAACGGCTGGGAACGCTAGGTAATGTATCGACTAATCACGTTGGCGGGTGTGTTGGCCGGTGCGGTTGTCATCCCCGCCATAGCCATGGGGGAGGGAGGTTCCCCGGCCTTTATCGGTTCGTGGGGCTTGGCGGATGGATCGCCGGACGCTTGCGCGCAGCACAATGTAACGACCTACAAGGCGAACGAGATTGAAACAATGGAATCTCTCGCCGTCTATGACAGCGATAGCTATTCGGAGGTATCCCCCGGCCACTGGCGGATAGATGCTCACGGCGTCTATGAGAGCCAGAGGTTTCCCCTGACATACGACCTCTATGTGAAGGGCGACACGATGCGCGAAGTCGTCACCACCGAAGATGGCAGGCAGCAGGAATCCACATTGCAGCGGTGTACGTTAAACATCGCCGCGGTGCGTATGCCATCATGCTCGCCGGGGTCAACGGCTTCGCCGTCCTCCACTCCGTTCCGGCCCTGCGGGTGACTCCCGGCTGCGCGTGATGACGTTCGGGAATTGTCGGGACGAGGGGCGTCAGCCCCTCGCCTCCGGCTCGGAAGTTCGCCGGCCTGCGGCGCGTCGAACAAGGGGCAGATAAAGCGGAGAGGGGGTCAAGGCCGGCGAAGCCGCCCGAAGGGCTTGGCCTTGACGGTGCTGTCACATTGTTTTCGCGTTAACGGATTGCCAGTAAGGGGGCAGGGATGTCTGACGCTGCCGCCCGTTACAAGAACCATCGCTTTCCGCCGGAGATCATCGCCCGCGCCGTCTGGCTCTATTACCGGTTCCCGTTGAGCCTGCGCCACGTCGAGGAAATGCTGCTGGAGCGCGGGATTGTCGTTTCCTACGAGACGATTCGCCGATGGGGCCGAAAACACGGCCCCGATTATGCCCGTCGCTTGCGCCGCAAGCCGCCTTCGTCAAATGATGTCTGGTATCTCGACGAGGTGGTGATCACCATCGCCGGCAAGAAACACTGGCTGTGGCGGGCCGTCGATCAGGATGGCTACGTTCTCGACGAGATCGTCCAGACCCGCCGCAACACCAAGGCTGCTAAGCGCTTGCTGACCCGACTGGTCGCCTGTGAAGAATCCGTTTTTGTCAGGCGAGGTGTGAGCTGACGGCGCTGCTCGGGAACAGGACGGCGGCCAGGATCAGCAACAAAAGCTTCCTGAACCATGCCAGGAGGAGCCTGAGGT
>Ga0182743_1001265_pt1 | contig 25263 bp, 18 predicted proteins | sample eDN3rd30CKraftOP_FD_128522 | JGI IMG/M metagenome (GOLD analysis project Ga0182743, IMG submission 128522) | Enriched Organic Plus compost microbial communities from Emeryville, California, USA - eDNA 3rd pass 30_C Kraft OP (version 2) (version 2) ... | reverse complement strand
GGCCGGCGGCGTATAGGCGCCGGCCGGCGTGGGCGCCGTGGCCGCTTCCGGCCCGGCGGGCGCCGGCACCGTGAAGGGGCTGGGGCCGGACTGGCCCGGCTCGCGCAGCAGCTGGTTGATGTTCTGCAGGTCCACTTCGGACAGGATGCCGGCCGTGGCGCGCAGCCGCAGGCCGGCCATCACCGTGTCGTAGCGCGCCCGCGCCAGGTCGCGCAGGGTGGCGTACAGCTGCTGCTGGGCGTTGAGCACGTCCAGGTTGATGCGCACGCCCACTTCGTAGCCGGTGCGGTTGGCGGCCACCGCCGAGCGGCTGGACTTCTCCCCCGCTTCCAGCGCGCGGATGCGCGCCAGGCCGGTGTTCACGCCGGTGAAGTAGCGCCGCGCCTGCTGGATGGCCTGGCGGCGGGCGTTCTCGTACTGGTGGCGCGCCTGCTGGGCGAGCTGCAGCGATTCGGTCACGCGCGACGAGGTGCCGCCGCCCGAATAGAGCGGGATGGACAGCTCGAGGCCGACGGCGTGCTCCACCGGCCGGCCGGAGCGGCCGTCCTCGAAGCGGTCGTCGCTGGCGCTGCCGCTGGAGGCGCGCAGGTTCAGCGTGGGGTAGTGGCCGCTCCTGGCGATGTCGATGCCGTAGTCGGCGATGCGCGTGGCCAGCTGCGCCCGCACCACGTCCAGGCCGGCCGATTCGGCCTGGTTGGACCATTCGCCCAGCTCGTTGGGCTGCGGCGCGGGCAGGGCCACGCCGTAGGGCAGCTCGGCCAGCTGGATCGGCTGCTCGCCGATCACCCGGGACAGCGCGTCGCGGGCGATTTCCAGGTCGTTCTGCGCCTGCAGCTCGTCGGCCACGATCAGGTCGTAGCGCGACTGGGCCTCGTAGGTGTCGGTGACGGTGGCGTTGCCCAGCTCGAAATTGCGCCGCGCCGAGGCGAGCTGCTCGGACACGGCGGCCTTTTCGGCTTCCAGCGCCGACAGCGTGTCCTGCGCGGCCAGCACGTCGAAATAGGCCTGCGCGGTGCGCAGCATCAGGTCCTGGTAGGCCAGCTCCAGCGTCACGTCGGCGTCGGCCACCAGCACCTTGGACTGCTCGTAGGTCTGCCAGGCGCTCCAGTCGAACACCGGCTGCGTCAGCGCCAGCTCCCAGGTGCCGCGGCTGCCCGAGTCGGCGTAGCGGCCGCCTCGGGTCGAGCGCGTCTCGTGGTAGACGCCGCCCACCGAGGCGGTGGCCGAGGGCAGCAGTTCGGCGCGCGACTGGGGCAGCTTTTCCTGGGCGGCGCGGTAGGCTGCGCGCGCGGCGGAGTAGATCGGGTCGCGCGACAGCGCCGACTGCCAGGTCTGCATCAGGTCCTGGGCGGCCAGGGCCCCGCCTGCCGTCGCGAGCAGGCCGGCTGCCAGGATCAGGCTGAGCAGTCGGCGGTGCATCGGGGCTAGAACTTGAACTGGGAGACGGTCGCTCCGCGCAAGGGCTTGATGACGGTTTCGAACAGGTTGACCGTGTCGAAGCTGGCGGCGGTGGTGCGGGTGATGCGGCAGGCCGTCATGATCGGCGCCTGGCCGACCACCACGACCATGCGCCCGCCCACGCGCAGCTGGTACTTGAGCCCGTCGGGCACCACCGGCACCGAGCCGGTGACCAGGATGGCGTCGTATTCGGTGGAGCCCCAGCCGTTGCGGCCGTCGCCGGTCTCGACCTTGACGTTGGCCACCTGGTTGATCTGCAGGTTCTGCTGGGCGTAGGCGGCCAGGCGGCTGTCGATTTCCACCGAGGTGACCTGCTGCGCCAGCTGGGCGAGCAGCGCGGCCTGGTGGCCCGAGCCGGTGCCGATTTCCAGCACGGCGTCGGTGGGCAGCAGCTGCAGCTCCTGCGCGAGGCGGGCCTCGATCTTGGGCGCCAGCATGTTCTGGCGCGTGTCCACGCCGTTGATTTCCAACGGGATTTCCAGGTCGGAGAAGGCCAGCGCGCGCAGCGCGGGCGGCGCGTACAGTTCGCGGCGCACGGCGAACAGGGCGGCGAGCACGCGTTCGTCCAGCACCCCCCAGGTGCGGATCTGCTGCTCCACCATGTTGAAGCGGGCTTTTTCGACGTCGGGAAGGGTGGATGCGTTCATGGCGGCGACTGCGGAAAGGCGGAAGACCAGGGAATCGGGCCGGATCCGGGCATCGGGTCTCGGAAACCGGCGGGCCATTGTACCGATTTGTGACCCGGCGGCGCGCGGAAAGTTGCGCAAATGCAAAGACCTAGGGCGTTTTTGTCCGCGCGGCGCAATGAGCCGCGCCGCGCGCCGGCTGCGCGGGCGCGGCGGCGCGTCAGGCGCCCCACCAGGCGTGGAAGTGGTGCACCGGCCCGTGGCCGGAGCCGACCTGCAGGCGGTCGGCGTGGCGGATGGCCTCGGTCAGGTAGGCCTTGGCGCGGCGGGCGGCCTCGGGCACGTCGGCCGCGCGCGGCAGCAGGGCGGCCAGCGCGGCCGACAGGGTGCAGCCGGTGCCGTGGGTGTTGCGCGTGTCCAGGCGCTGGCCGGGCAGCTCCAGCATGACGTCGCCGTCGTGCAGCACGTCCACGGTGTCGCCGCCGGGCAGGTGGCCGCCCTTGAGCAGCACCCAGCGCCGGCCGTCGTGGGCCATGCGGTTGCGCAGCCGCTCGGCGGCGCGGCGCATGTCCTTCAGGCTGTCGACCGGGCGTTCCTCGAGCAGCACGCCGGCCTCGGGCAGGTTGGGCGTGACGACGCTGGCCTGCGGCAGCAGGGCCTCGCGCAGCGTGCCCACGGCGTCGCGGTCGAGCAGCAGGTCGCCGCTCTTGGCCACCATGACCGGGTCCAGCACCACGTGCGGGGGACGCCAGCGGGCCATGCATTCGGCCACCGCGGCGATCACCGGGCGCTGGCCCACCATGCCGATCTTGACGGCGTCGATGCGCACGTCCTCGAACAGCACGTCGATCTGGCGCGCCACGAAATCGGCCGGCACGGCGCTGACGGCGGCCACGCCGCGGGTGTTCTGCGCGGTGAGCGCGGCGACCACGGCGCAGGCGTAGGCGCCCAGGGCGCTCATGGCCTTGACGTCGGCGACCACGCCGGCGCCGCCGGAAGGGTCGACGCCGGCAATCGTCAGGGTGTTGGGCGGCGTGCCCGCCGGGGCGCGCCCGTCCTGCCGGGCGCTCATCGGGCAGGCCGGCCGCGGGAGCGGCGCACAGGAGCCGGCCGGGCGCCGGCGCGCAAGGGCGGGAGCGCGTTCATCGGCTGGCGGCGATCAGGCCTTCGGTGGGCGAGCTGGGCGCGGCGCTGTAGGTCTTGCGCGGCATGCGGCCGGCGCGGTAGGCCTCGCGGCCGGCCTCGACGGCCTTCTTCATGGCGCCGGCCATCAGCACCGGGTCCTGGGCGCCGGCGATGGCGCTGTTCATCAGCACGCCGTCGCAGCCCAGCTCCATGGCGACGGCCGCGTCCGAGGCCGTGCCCACGCCGGCGTCGACCAGCACCGGCACGCGTGCCTGGTCGATGATCAGGCGTAGGTTCCAGGGGTTCAGGATGCCCATGCCCGAGCCGATCAGCGAGGCCAGCGGCATGACCGCGACGCAGCCGATGTCTTCCAGCATGCGCGCCTGGATGGGGTCGTCGGCGCAATAGACCATGACCTGGAAGCCTTCGGCCACCAGCGTGCGCGCCGCGGCCAGGGTTTCCGGCATGTTGGGGAAGAGGGTGTGCGGGTCGCCCAGGACTTCGAGCTTGACCAGGCTGTGGCCGTCGAGCAGCTCGCGCGCCAGGCGCAGGGTGCGCACGGCGTCCTCGGCGGTGTAGCAGCCGGCGGTGTTGGGCAGGATGGTGTAGCGCTCGGGCGGCAGGTAGTCGAGCAGGTTGGGTTCGCCGGGGTTCTGGCCCAGGTTGGTGCGGCGGATGGCCACGGTGACGATCTGCGCGCCGCTGGCCTGGATGGCGTCGCGGGTCTGTTCGAAGTCGCGGTACTTGCCGGTGCCGACGATCAGGCGCGAGGCGTACGCGCGCCCGGCGATGGTGAGCGAGTCAGGGTTGTTCATGCGCTTGGGCGGGGAAGGCGGCCGCACGGATGCGGCCGCGCGTAAGGGGAACGTCCTCCATCATAAAGCAGGCGGAGAACGCCGCTGCGCCCGTACGCCGTCGAGCAGCGCGCACAGGCGCTCGGCGGCGTCGACCAGGCGCGGACCCGGGCGGTAGAGCGTGTCGGCGTCCAGGACGTGGACGCGGCCGGCCAGGGCGGCGGGCAGGCCGGCGCGGCGCCATTCGGCCGCCGGGTCGGCGCCGGCCTCGGCGGTGGCCACGACCACGTCCGGCCGGGCCGCCAGCACGCCTTCGACGCTTACGCGCGGCGCGGCCGCGGGCAGGCCGGCGAAGACGTTGGCGCCGCCGCACAGGGCGATGGCGTCGCTGACGATGTGCTCGCCGTTCAGGGTGTACACGGGCTGCTGGCCGGCCTGCACGAAGACCCGCAGCGGCGGGCCCGGGCGGGGCGTCGCGGCCAGGGCGTCCAGGCGCCGCTGCAGCAGGGCGGCGGCGGCCTCGGCCTGGTCTTCGGTGCCGAAGAGCCTGCCGTAGGCGCGCACGGCGGCGGGGATGTCGGCCAGGCGCGCGGGGGCGCTGACGTACAGCGGTACGCCCAGCTGCCCCAGGGCCGAGGCCGCCGGATCCAGGCGGCCGGTCTTCCAGCCTATGACCAGGTCGGGGCGCTGCGCGGCGATGCGTTCCGGGTCGGGCTGCAGGCCGTCGCCGATGCGCGGCAGGGCGCGCGCGGGCGGCGGCCAGTCGCTGGCCGCCACGGTGGCGACGAGGTAGCGGCCGGCGCCCGCGGCCCAGGCCAGCTCGGTGGCGTGCGGCGCGAGCGTGACCGCGCGCCGCGCGGGCCCGGGCAGCGCGACGGTGCGGCCCTGGTCGTCGACGAGGACGATGGGAGCGGGCGCCGCGGGCCCCGCCAGCGCGCCCGCCGCCAGGGTCGCGGCGAGCGCGAGCACGGCCGCTACATGCGCCAGCTCAGGTTGACGAACACGTTCGAGCCCGCCGTCCGGTAGCCGTTGGCCAGGGTGTAGTCCTTGTCCAGTACGTTGTCCCATCTCACCTGCACGCCCAGCCCGTGGTCGAACTCGTAGGATGCCATCAGGTTCCACAGCGTATACCCGCCCAGCCGCACCGTGTTGGCCGCGTCGTCGTAGCGCTTGCCCGAGATGGCCACTTCGGTGCCGAACAGCCAGGCGCCGATGCGGTGGTCGGCGGCGATCCGGTAGATCTGTTTGGCGCGGCGCGCCAGCTGCTTGCCGGTCTCGTCGTCGTGCGGGTCCTGGAAGTCGGCGCTGGCGCGCAGGGTCGTCGCGCCCAGGCGCTGCTCGGCGGTCAGGGTGACGCCGCGCAGGATGGCGGTGTTGACGTTGTAGGGTACGTAGCCGGTCTCGGCGCCCGCCACGATCAGGTCCTTGACCCGGTTGCGGTAGACCGTCACGCCCAGCGCCGTGTCCTCGCCGGCGTAGCGCAGGCTGGCCTCGACGTTGCGCGAGCGCTCGGGGCGCAGGTCGGGGTTGCCCGAGCCGGGGTAGTACAGGTCGCTGAAGGTCGGCGCCCGGAAGCCGGTGTTGCCGGCCACGCCGGCGCGCCAGCCGGGGGCGAACTCGTAGGCGTAGGCCAGGCCGCCGGTGGTCTCGTCGCGGTAGTCCGAGATGTGGTCGTTGCGCAGGTTGGCCTGCAGGTGGTGGCGGCCCAGGCTGGCGCGGTAGATCGCGCCCACGGAGTTGGTCTGGCGCCGGTCGGTGGGGTAGTCGGTGGTGCCGGTCACGCGCTCTTCCAGCCGTTCCATGAGCAGCGACAGGTCGTGGCCCTCGGCCAGCTTCAGGTTGTTCTGCCAGGTGTAGGTGAACTTCTCGCTGCCGAACTCGCTGATGCCGTCGGGCGCCCAGGCGGCCGGCATGTTCTCGTTGCGCTGGTCGTCCTTGCTGTAGCCGACCCGCAGCACGCTCTGCCAGCGGTCGGTGATGTCGTCGGTGCTCGACAGCGCGTAGACCTGCTGGCGGGTGACGGCGCGGTCGTCGAAGTAATCGCCCGTCATGAAGTCGGGCCCGTTGTCGTACTGGGCGTTCAGGCGCGCGCTGTAGGCGGTCAGGCCGATGCGGTGGCCGGCGCGCCACCGGTAGCCCAGCGAGCCGACGAAGCTGCCCTGGTAGTAGCCGTCGCGGTCGGGCGTGTGCGAGAAGTTGGCCGGCGTGGTGGCCTCGAAGCCGTTGGCCTGCGTGTAGCCGGCCGACAGGGCGTAGTCCCAGCCCTGCGCCGCGCCCGACAGGCCGGCGCTGGCGCGCGCGGTGCCGTGCGTGCCGTAGCCGGCCGAGGCGCGCGCGCGCAGCGGGCGGTCGCCGGCTTCCGGGCGGGTGATGAGGTTGACCACGCCGCCGATGGCGTCGGCGCCGTACAGGCTGCTGGCCGAGCCGCGCAGCACTTCCACGCGCTCCAGCGTGTCGACCGGCAGGGCTTCCAGGAAGGCCAGGCCGGTGACCGGCGAATTGATGCGGATGCCGTCGATCAGCACCAGGGTCTGGTTGGCGTTGGCCCCGCGCAGGAACAGGCTGGTGTTGCCCTGCGGCCCGCCGGACACGGCGTATTCCACGCCGTGGCTGCGCGACAGGACCTCGGCCAGGCTGTCGCTGCCGGCGCGCTCCAGCGCGGCGCGGTCGGTGACGCTGATGTCGCCCAGGGCCTGCTGGCTGGCCTGCGGGGCGCGCGCCGCGGTGACGACGATGGTTTCGGCCTGCTGGACGGGGGGGAGGGCGGATGCCTGCTGGGCGCCGGCCAGGGCGGGAACGACACAGGCGAGCGTGCCGGCGCCGCGCCTGAAGGTGTGGACTTTCATCGAAAGAGCCTCGGTGGGACGCGCGACCCCGCACGTCGATCCAGGGAAGGCGCAGGCCGCGGCGGCGAGCCGCGGCGCGAGCGCCCGCGATCGAACCGGCCGGTATCGGGCTGGCGCGCCGTGCAGGCGGACGCGCTGACCGTTGCGGGGGCAGCACAGGCCGGGAGCGGGGGCGGCGCCGGGCGTCATGTGCCGGCGGCGCAGCCCCGTGGGGCTCCTTCCTGTTTCCCGTTGAACTTTCCCACGTCCGGCGCGCCGTTTCGCCATATAGGCCTGCAGGGCGCGCAAGACATCGAAAGCACCGGTTCGGGGGCGGAATGTATCACGGCGTGACGCCAGGGCGCAGCCGCTGCCCCTGCTTCAGGCGGGCCCAGCCCAGGCAAGGAAGCGGTTCGCCGGCCGGGCCTGGGCTACTGGGGCCGCCCCGCTTCGATCCATCGCCGGGCCTGTTCCATCGTCAGCCGGTAGCGGGCGCAGTTGTGGCGTTCCAGCGCGCGCAGCTCCTGGGCGAGCATGGGCAGGAAGACCTGCGCATCGTCTGCGGACAAGGCCAATGCGGCCGCCGCCTGGCTGGCCGTCCGCCCATCGCGGACCACCCGGCCGATCGCCTCGTTCAGCGCTTCGCGGAACCGCAGCCGCGTCGGATCGGGCACGCCCATCGCATCGAGCTGGACGGCGTACTTGCGGATCGAACGGCGATAGGCCTGCTCGAACAGGTCTGCCGCGAGTGCGACGTCGCAGTGCTCGTACACCCCCATCATCGCGTAGGCATAGTCCTGGGGCTCCACGTCCAGGAAGGACAGTGGCGCGCAGTTGTAGAGCATCAGCGGAATATTGGCCGACAGGCGGCTGGTGCGCTTGTTGCCGTCCTCGAACGGCTGCAGGTAGGCCAGGTTCACCCACAGGAAGAATGCCGCCTCCACCGGGTTCTTGACCTGGCGCGCCTTCTCCACGATGCGCTCGAACATCTCCTCCAGCAGCAGCGGCGCCTGCGCCGGCACATAGGTGGTGTCGCCGATGTTGACGACCTTGCGGCGGATGTTGCCGAGCCCGGCGGCATCGGTCAGCAGGTCCTGCATCAGGATGGCGTGCAGGTTGCGGATCACGGCGGCGGTCAGGCCGTAGCCGGGCACCGCATCGACCATGAATTCGATGGCGGCCTTGTGGTTGAGCAGCATCACCGCGTCCAGGTCGCTGGCGGCCGTCCCGAGCTTGAAAAGTTCTTCCGTGGCGAGCAGCGAATAGCGGTTGCCTTCCAGGCGCGAGGAAGACCAGGACAGATCGATGAGCAGGGGCCCCAGCACCTTGCGCGCGTACGTGCCGGCCGGCTGCTGGCCCCGCATGCGGCCTTCGGCGGCCAGGGCCTGCGCACGGCCTTCGGGCAGCAGGAAGCTTACGTTAGGGATGTAGCCGTCCACGAAGGCGCGCTGGTAGCCGACCGGGTCGCGCGCGGCCAACGGCCGCTGGAGCTTGGCCAGCAAGGTCGGCTCGGGTTCGGCAAAGCGCATCCCGGCGCCGGGGGGCGGGGCATCGACGGCGGCAGGCGCGTCGGCGATCCTGTACCGCGTCGCGCGGCCCTGGCCTTCGCGCCGCACCTTTCCCATCTTGAGCAGGACATCCAGCTGCCGCTTGACCGTGGACCAGCTGGTCGCGACCTGCACAGCCAGTTCGCTGGAACTCAGCCACGGCTGCCCGGTGTGTGCGTGCGCGCGCAGGCGTTCGAGAATGTCGTCGCGGACAGTCATGAATCGGCTCGATCGGAGGAAAATCAGCTCAATTTATCACATATCGGCTCATTTTGAGCTGAATTGAGCTGAAATACGTCCCGAATGAGCTGATTGAGATGATGGAGTTGCTGCCGACGCTTCTGGCGACCCCGCCGCTCAGGCGAAGAAGCGGTTGGCCGGCCGGGGCAGGCCCAGGTTCTCGCGCAGCGTGCGGCCTTCGTATTCGCGCCGGAAGATGCCGCGCCTTTGCAGCTCCGGCACCACCTGCTGCACGAAGGCGTCCAGGCCGCCGGGCAGCCAGGGGAACATGACGTTGAAGCCGTCGGCGCCCTCGCTTTCCAGCCATTCCTGCATCCGGTCGGCGATGGTGGCGGGCGAGCCCACGAAGGCCAGGCCGCCGTAGCCGCCCAGGCGCTGCGCCAGCTGGCGCACCGTCAGGCCTTCGCGGCGCGCCAGGTCGATGGCGCGCTCGCGGCTGCTCTTGCTGGCGTTGGTCTCCGGCACCTCGGGCAGCGGCTGGTCGGGGTCGAAGGCCGAGGCGTCGTGGCCCAGCGCGATGGATAGCGAGGCGATGGCGCTTTCGTAGTGGACCAGGCCGTCCAGCCGGTCGCGCAGCGCCCGCGCCTGTTCGTCGCTGTCGCCCACCACCACCAGCGCGCCGGGCAGGATCTTGAGGTGGTCGCGATTGCGCCCCAGCTTGTCCATGCGTCCCTTGACGTCGGCGTAGAAGCGCCGGCCATCCTCCAGCGTGGTCTGGGCCGTGAACACGACTTCCGCGGTTTCGGCCGCCAGCTGGCGGCCGGGCTCGGAGGCGCCGGCCTGCACGATCACCGGCCAGCCCTGCACCGGCCGGGCGATGTGCAGCGGCCCGCGCACGGAGAAATGCTCGCCGCGGTGCGCCAGCACGTGCAGGCGCTCGGTGTCGAAGAAGACGCCGCTTTCGGCGTCGCGCACGAAGGCGTCGTCGGCCCAGCTGTCCCACAGCCCGGTGACCACGTCGTAGAACTCGCGCGCCCGGGCGTAGCGGGCGGCGTGGTCGGGCTGCTCGTCGCGGCCGAAGTTGCGGGCCGCGTCGGGGTTGGAGGTAGTGACGATGTTCCAGCCCGCCCGGCCGTTGCTCAGGTGGTCCAGCGAAGCGAAGCGGCGCGCCACGTGGAAGGGTTCGTCGAAGGTGGTGGAGGCGGTGGCGACCAGGCCGATGCGCTCGGTCGCCTGGCTGAGCGCCGACAGCAGCGTGAAGGGCTCGAACGAGGTCACTGTGTGGCTGCGGCGCAGGGCTTCGGTGGGCATGTTCAGCAGCGCCAGGTGGTCGGCCATGAAGAAGGCGTCGAAGCGCGCGGCCTCCAGCGTCTGCGCCAGGCGCTTGAGATGGGCGAAATTGAAGTTGGCGTCGGGCCAGGCGCCGGGATAGCGCCAGGCGCCGGTATGTATGCTGACGGGGCGCATGAAGGCGCCGAGCTTGAGCTGGCGGCGTGTGCTCACTGGGGGGCCTTGCGTGTCGGGACGGGGGGCGCCCAGCATATACCCCCTGCCCCGGCCGGCAAAACGATGCAGGCGCTATAACGCTATAACCTGGCAAGGGGGCCCGTTTGCTACGATATCGCCTCCCCACGGCGCAGCCCCGCGCCGGCAGCGGGGCCGGCCGCCCCGCCCGCACAGAGCCAGAAGACATGCCCCTGCACTACCCCCCGTCCGCCTACACCCGCGGCGCCGACTTCGTCCGCCTGCTGGGCGAGCGCATCCTCATCCTGGACGGCGCCATGGGCACCATGATCCAGCGCTACAAGCTGGGCGAGGCGGACTTCCGCGGCGAGCGCTTCCTGGACCATGGCAAGGACCTGAAGGGCGACAACGAATTGCTGTCGCTGACGCGCCCGGACGTGATCTCGGAAATCCACCGCCAGTACCTGGAGGCGGGGGCCGACGTCATCGAGACCAATACCTTCGGCGCCACCTCGGTGGCCCAGGGCGACTACGGCCTGCCGGAGCTGGCCTACGAACTGAACGTGGCCTCGGCGCGGCTGGCGCGCGAGGCCTGTGACGCTTATTCGACCCCCGAACGGCCGCGCTTCGTGGCCGGGGCCCTGGGGCCGCAGCCCAAGACGGCGTCGATCTCGCCCGACGTCAACGACCCGGGCGCGCGCAACGTCACCTTCGACGAACTGCGCGAGTGCTACGCCGAGCAGCTGCGCGGGCTGCTGGACGGCGGCATCGACGTGGTGCTGATCGAGACCATCTTCGACACGCTCAACGCCAAGGCGGCCATCTTCGCGGTGGAGGAAGTGTTCGAGGCGCGCGGCGAGCGCCTGCCGGTGATGATCTCCGGCACCGTCACCGACGCGTCCGGCCGCATCCTGTCGGGCCAGACGGTGGAGGCCTTCTGGAATTCCGTGCGCCACGCGCGGCCCGCCACCATCGGCCTGAACTGCGCCCTGGGCGCGGCGCTGATGCGGCCCTACGTGGCGGAGCTGGCCAAGCTCTGCGACACCTACGTCTGCGTCTACCCCAACGCCGGCCTGCCCAACCCCATGAGCGAGACCGGCTTCGACGAGACGCCGGCCGATACGTCCTCGCTGCTGGAGGAGTTCGCCCAGGCCGGGCTGGTCAACATGGCCGGCGGCTGCTGCGGCACGACGCCCGAGCACATCGCCGCCATCGCCGCCAAGGTGGCCGGGCTGGCCCCCCGCACGCTGCCGGAAGTGCCGGTGCGCACGCGCCTGTCCGGCCTGGAGCCGCTCAACATCGACGAGGAGTCGCTTTTCGTCAACGTGGGCGAGCGCACCAACGTGACCGGCAGCAAGATGTTCGCGCGGCTCATCCGCGAGGAGAAGTACGACGAGGCGCTGGCCGTGGCGCGCCAGCAGGTGGAGAACGGCGCGCAGATCATCGACATCAACATGGACGAGGCCATGCTGGAGTCGGTGGCGTGCATGCGGCGCTTCCTGAACCTGATCGCCTCCGAGCCCGACATCGCCCGCGTGCCGGTGATGATAGACAGCTCCAAGTGGGAGGTGATCGAGGCCGGCCTGAAGTGCGTGCAGGGCAAGCCGGTGGTCAATTCCATTTCGATGAAGGAGGGCGAGGAGCCCTTCCGCCACCACGCGCGCCTGTGCCGGCGCTACGGCGCGGCGGTGGTGGTGATGGCCTTCGACGAGCAGGGCCAGGCCGACACGCTGGAGCGCCGCAAGCAGATCTGCGGCCGCGCCTACCGCATCCTGGTCGAGGAAGAGGGCTTCCCGCCCGAGGACATCATCTTCGATCCCAATGTGTTCGCGGTCGCCACCGGCATCGACGAGCACAATCACTACGCCGTGGATTTCATCGAGGGCGTGCGCTGGATACGGCGGAACCTGCCGCACGCGCGCATTTCCGGCGGCATCTCGAACGTCAGCTTCTCCTTCCGCGGCAACGAGCCGGTGCGCGAGGCCATCCACACGGTCTTCCTGTACTACGCCATCCGCGAAGGCCTGACCATGGGCATCGTCAACGCGGGCCAGCTGGGCGTCTACCAGGACCTGGACGCGAAGCTGCGCGACCTGGTCGAGGACGTGATACTGGACCGCGCCGAGCCGGTGGGCCGCACGGACGATTCCGACGAGCGCACGCCCACCGAGCGCCTGGTGCAGATGGCCGAGACCGTCAAGGGCTCGGGCGCGCGCAAGGAAGAGGACCTGGCCTGGCGCGCCCAGCCGGTGGCCGAGCGCCTGACGCACGCCCTGGTGCACGGCATCACCACCTTCATCGTCGAGGACACCGAGGAAATCCGCCAGCAGATCGCCGCGCGCGGCGGCCGGCCCATCGAGGTGATCGAGGGCCCGCTGATGGACGGCATGAACGTGGTGGGCGATCTCTTCGGCGCGGGCAAGATGTTCCTGCCCCAGGTGGTCAAGTCCGCCCGCGTGATGAAGCAGGCGGTGGCGCACCTGGTGCCCTTCATCGAGGAGGAAAAGCGCCGGATCGCCGCGGCCGGGGGCGACGTGCGCGCCAAGGGCAAGATCGTCATCGCCACCGTCAAGGGCGACGTGCACGACATCGGCAAGAACATCGTCACCGTCGTGCTCCAGTGCAACAACTTCGAAGTCGTCAACATGGGCGTGATGGTGCCCTGCGCCGAGATCCTGGCCAAAGCCAAGGAAGAGAACGCCGACGTCGTCGGCCTGTCCGGCCTGATCACGCCCAGCCTGGAGGAAATGGCCTACGTCGCCAGCGAGATGCAGCGCGACGAGTATTTCAAGGGCCGCCGCACGCCGCTGCTGATCGGCGGGGCCACCACCAGCCGCGTGCACACCGCGGTCAAGATCGCGCCCCACTACGAAGGCCCGGTGATCTACGTGCCCGACGCCAGCCGCTCGGTGGGCGTGGCCACCAGCCTGGTGTCCGACCAGGCCGACGCCTACCTGGCCGAGCTGGCGCAGGAATACGAGGACGTGCGCCGCCGCCACGCCAACCGCAAGGCCGCGCCCATCGTGCCGCTGGTCGAGGCGCGCGCCGCGCGCCCGGAGATTGACTGGTCGGCCTACGCGCCGCCGCGGCCCAAGTTCATCGGCCGGCGCACCTTCAAGCACTACGACCTGGCCGAGATCGCCCGCTACATCGACTGGACGCCTTTCTTCCAGACCTGGAGCCTGTTCGGCCAGTACCCCGCCATCCTGGACGACAAGGTGGTGGGCGAGGAAGCGCGCAAGCTGCACGCCGACGCCCAGGCCATGCTGCGCCGGATCGTCGACGGCCGCTGGCTGGACGCCAGCGGCGTGGTGGGCTTCTACCCGGCCAATACCGTCAACGACGAGGACATCGAGGTCTACGCCGACGAGAGCCGCAGCGAGGTCCTCTTCACCTGGCGCAACCTGCGCCAGCAGGGCGCCAAGCGCGAGGGCGTGGCCAACAAGTGCCTGGCCGACTACATCGCGCCCAGGGACAGCGGCGTGGCCGACTACATCGGCCTGTTCGCCGTCACCGCCGGCCTGGGCATCGAGAAGAAGGAAGCCGAGTTCGAGGCCGCGCGCGACGACTATTCCGGCATCATGCTCAAGGCCCTGGCCGACCGCCTGGCCGAGGCCTACGCCGAATGCCTGCACGCGCGCGTGCGGCGCGACCTGTGGGGCTATGCCGCCGACGAGGCGCTGGACAACGAGGCGCTGATCGCCGAGAAGTACCGGGGCATACGGCCGGCGCCGGGCTATCCGGCCTGCCCGGAGCACGTGGTCAAGCGCGAGCTGTTCCGCGTGCTGGATGCCGGCGAGGTCGGCATGCAGCTGACCGATTCCTACGCGATGTTCCCCGCGTCCAGCGTGTCGGGCTTCTACTTCAGCCACCCGCAGTCGCAGTACTTCAACGTGGGCACGATAGGCGAGGACCAGCTGCAGGACTACGTGCGCCGCAGCGGCCGCAGCGAAGAGGACGTGCGGCGCACGCTGATGCCCAACCTGGGGTAGTTCCTCGTCCCGCCGGCCGGCGGGCTATTTCAGCCAGGCCGGCAGCGCCTGGCGGCCGCGCACCGGCTCGATGCGGTCGCAGGCCACCAGCCGGCCGCTGCCGGGCTGCGCCAGCAGCTCGCCCTCGTGGCAGACGACCTGGCCGCGGCAGATCGTGGTGCGGGGCATGCCGCGCACGGTCATGCCGTCGTAGACGGTGTAGTCCATGTCGTCGTGCAGGGTGTCGACCGACAGCCGCTGCTCGGCCTGCGGGTCCCACAGCACCAGGTCGGCGTCGGCGCCTTCGGCGATGGCGCCCTTGCGCCCGGCCAGCCCGAACAGCCGCGCGGGTTCCTCGGCCGTCGCTTGCACGAAGCGCTGCAGCGAAATGCGGCCCTTGTTCACCCCTTCGGAGAACAGCAGCGGCAGGCGCGTCTCCAGGCCGGGAATGCCGAACGGCACCTTGTTGAAAGGCGGGTCGGCGCCGTGGGCCGTCTTGCCGTCGGGGCCTGCGAGCCGGAAGGCCGAGTGGTCGGACGAGAAGCAGGCGAACACCCCGTCGCGCAGCCCCTCCCACAGCGCCTGCCGGCTGGCCGCGTCGCGCGGGGGCGGCGAGCAGCAGTACTTGACCGCCTCCGAGGCCGGGCGGTCCAGGTCTTCTTCGCCGAGCAGCAGGTATTGCGGGCAGGTCTCGGCGTAGACCGGGCGGCCGCGCCGCTGGGCGGCGGCGATCTGCTCCGCGGCGGCGGCGGACGAGACGTGGACGATGAAAACCGGGATGTCCAGCAGCTCGGCCATGACGATGGCGCGATAGGTGGCCTCGCTCTCGCTCAGGGCGGGGCGGGCGTGCGCCAGGTAGCGGATGGCCGAGCGCCCGTCCTTGAGCAGCTTGCCGGTGAGCCAGCCGATCACGTCGTGGCTTTCGGCGTGGACCATGGTCAGCACGCCCTCGCGCCTGGCCGCCAGCAGCGTGTCCAGCACCTGGCGGTCGTCCAGCCGCAGCGCGTCGTAGGTCATGTAGAGCTTGACGGAGGTGAAGCCTTCGCCGGCCAGCAGCGGCAGGTCGTGCTCCAGGGCCTGTTCCGTGGGATCGGTCACGATCATGTGGAAGGCGTAGTCGATCACGGCGCGGCCGTGGGCCACCCCGGTGTAGTCGCGCACCGTCTCGAGCAGGGACTGCCCGCGGTGCTGGGCGGCGAAGGGCATGACCAGGGTGGTGCCGCCGAAGGCCGCGCCCACGCTCGCGTGGTAGAAGTCGTCGGCGGTGCGCATGCCGGTGGAGGTGGTCTGCGCGATGTGGCAATGCGGGTCGATGCCGCCGGGCAGCACCAGCCGGCCGGAAGCGTCCACCGATTGCCGGCCCGCCAGCGGGGCGGCGTCCAGCGCGGCGATGCGGCCGTCGCGCACGCCGATGTTCAGCCGGCGCAGCGCGCCCTCGACGAAGACCTGGCCGTCGCGCACTACGAGATCGAAAGCTTGCATGTCGCCGTATCGTAAAAAATGGGCGCAGCCCGCGCCTGGGGCCTGCCGCCAGGCCCTAGCGGGGCACGCGGTCCAGGAATCGCTTGAGCCGTTCGTGGCGGGGGTGGTCGAAGACCTGCTCGGGCGTGCCCTGCTCGACGATCCGGCCCTGGTCCATGAAGACCACGCGGTCCGACACCTTGCGGGCGAAGGCCATTTCGTGGGTCGCGACGATCATCGTCATGCCTTCGGCGGCGACGGTTTCCATGGTCTGCAGCACCTCGCCGACCAGTTCCGGGTCCAGCGCCGAGGTCGGCTCGTCGAACAGGATGACCTTCGGGTCCATCGCCAGGGCGCGCGCGATGGCCACGCGCTGGCGCTGCCCGCCCGACAGGTGCTCGGGATAGGCGTCGTATTTCTGGCTCAGGCCGACCTTGTCCAGCAGCTCCCGGCCGCGCCGGCTGGCCTCGGCCAGCTTCATGCCGCGCACCTGGGTCGCGCCGAGGATGACATTCTCCAGCACGCACAGGTGCGGCCACAGGTAGAACAGCTGGAACACCATCCCGACGTTCGAGCGGATGCGGGCCAGCGCGCGGCCGGACATGGGCGCGCGGCCGCCGGGTTTGTCCACCTGGCCCACCAGCCGGCCGTCGACCAGGATGTCGCCGCTGGTGGGCCGCTCCAGGTAGTTGATGGAGCGCAGCAGCGTGCTCTTGCCCGAGCCGCTGGGGCCGATCAGGCAGACGACTTCGCCGGGCGCCACCGCCAGGTCGATGCCGTTCAGGGCCTGGACCTCGCCGAAATGCTTGTGCAGCTGGCGCACTTCTATCATGGGGTGGCTCATCGCGCGCTCCCCTGGCTGCGCGGCGGCAGCCCCAGGGCGCGCCGGCGCGACGCGGACAGGCCGCGCCGTTCGTGGGCCAGGGCCCGCTCCAGGTACATCTGCAGCACCGTGAGCACGGTGGTGAGCGCCAGGTAGATCAGGCCGGCCAGCGTCAGGATCTCCACGGCGCGGTAGGTGCTGCTGTAGACCGTCTGGGCCGAGAGCATCAGCTCGGGCACGGTGATGACCGAGGCCAGCGAGGTGTTCTTCGTGTGGCTGATGAAGTTGCTCATGTACGGCGGGATGACGATGCGGGTGGCCTGCGGCAGCACCACGCGGCGGATGATGCGCGGATAGGTCATGCCTACCGCCTGGGCCGCCTCGACCTGGCCCGGGTGCACCGCCTGCAGGCCCGCGCGGATGATTTCGGAGTTGTAGGCCGCCGAGCTCATGGACATGGCGATGATGGCCGCGGGCAGCGCCGAGAGCGTCACGCCGAACATGGGCGCTGCGTAGTACACGAAGAACAGGTGCAGCAGCACCGGCGTGCCGCGGAAGATCCATACGTAGGCCCATACCGCGCCGCGCAGCGGGGCCAGGCGCGAAGTGCGGCCCAGGGCCAGCAGCAGGCCGCCGGCCGTGCCGATGGCCTGGGTCACGACGGCCAGGAAGATCGTCAGCAGGGTGGCCTTCAGCAGTACCGGCAGGTAGGGCAGGGCCTGGGAGAAATCGATGCTGGACATGGCAGGCTGCCCGGCGGGCCGCGGCGCGGCCCGGCCGGGATGGGGATCAGGGCTTTTCGGTCAGCTGGCTGCTGAAGTGGTCGATGCCGAAGAACTCCTTGCCCCATTGATCGAGCAGGCCCTTCTCCTTCATGTCGCGGATGGCCGCGTCGACTTTCTCTTTCAGTTCGGCCGAGCCCTTGCGCATGGGCGCGCCCACGTAGCGGACCTGGTAGGGCTCGCCCACGATGGCGGCCAGCTCGGGGCGCTGGCGTATGACGTTGCCGGCCGCCGTGTCGGGGGCGATGATGGCGTCGAGCCGGCCGATGCCCATGTCGGCGAACATCTCGGCGTAGCCGCTGTAGCCCTTGAACTCGCGGAACCGGCCGTGCTCCTTCTCGATGGCGCGGGCCGGCATTTCGCCGTCGTTGGCCCCGGCGATGGCGCCCACGCGCTTGCCGGCCAGGTCGGCGAAGGTCTTTATGCCTTCCGCGCCCTTGCGCACCACCATTACCACGGCCGAGCGCGAGTAGGGGATGGAATAGTCGAACACGCCCTGGCGTTCCGGCGTGATGTTCACGTTGGAGAAGACGATGTCGAAGCGGCCGGTCTGCAGGCCGGGCAGGATGCCCTTGAAGTCGAGCCGGTGCAGGGTCAGCGGGATGCCGGTGTGCGACTCGACGTGGCGGGCCACGCGGATGTCGAAGCCGTCCAGTTCGTTTTTCTCGTTCATGAACGAGACGGGCGGCAGGTTGCCGCTGGTGGCCGCGTTCAACTGGGCCGGCAACTGGGCGCTGGCCGGGGCGGCCAGCAGGGCCGCGGTCAACAGGCAGGCGGAAGTAAGGCCATGGACTTTCATGCGTGAGGGCTCCCCTTGATATGCCAGGGATTCTATCCGCTCGGGCCAGAAGGGAATAATAAAAAAACTGCCCTTGTCCATAAAGCCGCTTAATACCTCTTCCTGCGCATCCTCGCTTTCAGGGCCTTGAGATGCCTGAGGAAATCGGTCATGACGATGGAAGGCTGGCTGGCCTTCTGCGTCAGCAGGTAGGTGTTGACCTGGATGCGCGGGCGCAGCGGCCGGGCCACCAGGCCGGAGAAGGGCATGGTGCTCAGCAGATAGGGCTCGACCAGCGCCACGCCCGCGCCCTGGTAGGCCAGCATGATGCCCGTCAGCGAGATGCCCACCTGCACGCGGATGTCCGGCGTCACGCCGGCTTCCTCCAGCGCCTTGTCGATATGCGGGCGCAGCATGGTCTGGGGCATGTAGGTGATCAGCGAATGCGAGGCCAGGTCGCGGATCTTGACTTCCCGCCGCGCGGCCAGGGGATGGTCGGCCGGCATCACGCAGGCGATGTCGGTCTGCATGAACATTTCCACCTCGACCTCGGGGCTGGAGACCGGCTCGTAGGCCAGCCCCACCTCGACCTCGCGGTTGGCCACGCGGTCCAGCACCTGCGGCGAGACCAGCGACTGCAGCGTGACGCGCACGCTGGGGCGCTCGGCGATGAAGGTGGCGACCGCCTCGGCCAGATAGCTGTTGGCGATGGGGTAGGCCGCCGCCACCGACAAGGTGCCCAGGCGGCCGCCGGCCAGGTCCTGCGCCAGGCGTTCGACCGCATCGATGCGGCCGAATATGCCGGCGATGTCCGGATAGATGGCGTGCGCCTCCGGCGTGGGCTCCAGCCGCGCGCCGTTGCGCAGGAACAGCTTGATCTTCAGCCGGTTCTCGAAATGCTTGAGGGTCGAGCTGACCGCCGGCTGCGTGACGTTCAGGATGCGGGCGGCGCCCGTGACCGAACCGGCCCGCATCACGGCGTTGAAGACCTCTATGTGGCGGAGTGTGATCATGGCGCCCAGGGTGTGAGGGAATGCCCGGCGCGCAGCCGCCCCGACGGCCGTGGCGTCGGGTAGCGTCAAGCGAGAGGGGCAGCCCGCGGCGAGGGGCAGGCACCGTGAGCGTACACAAACCTCGGCGGTCTTGCGCAGGCGGCCGGCGGCGCGCCCGCGCCCGGCTCAGACCGTGCGCGAGTACTTCCCGCCCGCGCCCTTGCGCAGCGCCGGGTCGAAGGCCATGGCCACGGCGCGCACCAGCAGCCGGCCCAGCGGCGTGACGCGCAGGCCGGCCGCGTCGTTCTCGACCAGGCCGGCTTCCAGGTGGGGCGCCAGCGCGGCCAGGTCGGGCGCGAAGTAATCGTCGAAGCCGATCTGCCAGTCGCGCTCCACGGCGGCCTTGTCGACCGCGCCGTCGCACATCAGCGCCATGATGACGGCGCGGCGCAGCAGGTCGTCGAAGCCCAGCTCGATGCCGCGCGCCACCGGCAGCTCGCCGCGCGCCAGCGCCGCCATGTAGCCGTCCAGGTCGTGCGCGTTCTGCGCGTAGCAGGCGCCCACCTTGCTGATCGCCGACACGCCCAGGCCGACCAGGTCGCAGTCGGCGCGCGTGCTGTAGCCCTGGAAGTTGCGGTGCAGCTGGCCGGCCTGCTGGGCGCGCACCAGCTCGTCGCCGGGCAGCGCGAAGTGGTCCATGCCCACGTAGACGTAGCCGGCCTCGCCCAGCTGGGCGATGGCGTCGAGCAGGATCTGCAGCTTGTCGGCGGGCGCGGGCAGGTCGGCCTCGGCGATGCGCCGCTGCGGCTTGAAGCGCGACGGCAGGTGCGCGTAGGAATACAGGGCGATGCGGTCCGGGCGCAGCGCCACGGTGCGCTCCAGCGTGGCCGCGAAGCCCGCGCGGGTCTGGCGCGGCAGGCCGTAGATCAGGTCGAAGTTGATCGACCTGAAGCCCGCCCGGCGCGCTTCGCCGGTCACGCGCTCGACCAGGTCGTAGGGCTGGACGCGGTTGATGGCGCGCTGCACGTCCGGGTCGAAGTCCTGCACGCCCAGGCTGGCGCGGTTCAGGCCCAGGCCGCGCAGCCGCGCCATCATGCCGGGGGCGGCGGTGCGCGGGTCGATCTCGATGCCGTATTCGCCGTCCGGATCCCACTGCATCTTGTTGCCGACGAGCGCCATCAGCGCCTCCAGGCCGTCCACGCCCAGGAAGGTGGGCGTGCCGCCGCCCAGGTGCAGCTGGGCCAGCCGGCGCGAGCCGGTCAGCTGGCGGTCGAGCAGGGACAGCTCGTGCTCCAGGTAGCCCAGGTATTCCCAGCCGCGCTCGGCGTGCCGGGTGGCGATCTTGTTACAGGCGCAGTAGTAGCAGATCTTGGAACAGAAGGGCACGTGCACGTACAGCGACAGCGGCTGCGGGGCGGGCTTTTCGCCGCGGCGGCGCAGCCAGGCGGCGTAGTCGGCCGCGCGGTAGCCCGCGGCGAAGCGGTCGGCCGTGGGGTAGGAGGTATAGCGCGGGCCGGCGACGTCGAAGCGGCGCACCAGTTCCGGGTCGGGGATGATCGGCATCATGGAGGCAGTATCGTCCCCGCCCCTCGGCGCGGGTTTGATGTAGATCATGCCCGGCCGGAGGAATTGGGTTGAATTGATTTCTATATGTACAGATAGATCGTTGATTGGTACCATTTCGCCGCACCAAGGCAGGCCGGACGACGGACGGACCGGCAGGCAGGCGGGCAGGCCGATGCGCCGTCCCTTGCCTTCGGCCCGGCGAGCGCCGCCGGCCGGCAGCGCCACGAGAACGATATCGACAACCGAACGGGAGACTAAGCAAATGGCGGTGATTTTCAAAGGCCTGGCCGCGATGGCCATGGCGGCGGCTGGCCTGGCGGCCACGGGTACGGCTGCGGCGGCGGACGCCTATCCCACCCGCCCGGTCACCATGGTGGTGCCCTTCGGCCCCGGCGGCTCGGCCGACGTCTACGCCCGCTACCTGGCGCAGCGCCTGCAGCAGGAGCTGGGCCAGACCTTCGTGGTCGAGAACCGCCCGGGCGCAGGCGCCCAGATCGGCACCCAGTACGTGGCCAAGGCCGCGCCGGACGGCTACACGCTGCTGGTCATGTCCAACACCCAGACCGTCAACGAGACGCTGGTGCCCACCCGGCCCTACAACCTGCTGACCGACTTCGTCGCGGTGGCGCCCATCAACGACGCCAGCCTGGTGCTGGTGGCCAACGAGAAGTTCCAGGCGGCCAATCTGCAGGAACTGATCGCGGCGGCCAAGCAGGCGCCGGGCCGGCTGAACTATTCCAGCTCGGGCACGGGCACCCCTTACCACATCGCCGGCGAGCTGCTCAATTCCATGGCCGGCATCGACGTCGAGCACGTGCCCTACAAGAGCAGCGGCCAGGCGCGCTCGGCGGTGGTGGGCGGCGAGGTCAACTACATGTTCGACTCCATCGCCACCATGGCCAGCCTGGTCGAGGGCAAGCGCGTGCGCGCGCTGGCCACCACCGGCCAGAAGCGCTCGCAGGTGCTGCCCGACGTGCCCACCATGGCCGAGGCCGGCCTGCCCGGCTACAGCGCCAATCTGTGGCTGGGCCTGCTGGCCCCGGCGGGCACGCCGCAGGACATCGTCGCCAGGCTCAACGCCGCCATCGGCAAGATCGTCACGTCGCCCGACGTGCAGGCGGCCTGGGCCAAGGACGGCGTCGAGCCGCTGGCGATGGACCCGCAGGCCTTCGCCGCATACCTGAAGGCCGACATCGAGAAGCTGGGCCGCGTCGTGCGCGAAGCCGGCATGAAGGCCGAATAGGCGCGCAGCGCAGCGTATCGTCCGCGGGAGGCAAGGCAATGGCAGGCAGTATCCGGGCCACGCTGGTGGTCAACGGCGCGCGCCGCGAGATCGACACCGACGGCGACCGCTCGCTGCTGGACGTCGTGCGCAACGAGCTGGGACTGAAGGGCAGCCGCTTCGGCTGCGGCGCGGGCCAGTGCGGCGCCTGCATGGTGCTGCTGGACGGGCGCGCGGTGTTCGCCTGCGACACGCCGCTGTGGGCCGCCGACGGCAAGGAGGTGGTCACGGTCGAAGGCCTGCAGGACCATCCGGTCGGCGCTCGCCTGCAGCGCGAGTTCGTGCGCCGGCAGGCGGCGCAGTGCGGCTATTGCACGGCCGGCCTGCTGGTGGCGGCCACGGCGCTGCTGTCGGACCGGCCGCAGGCCGGGCGCGAGCAGATATGCGCCGAGCTGGACCGCAACCTGTGCCGCTGCGGCGCGCATGGAAGGGTGGTGCAGGCGGTGGAAAGCGTGGCCGGCGAACTGGCCGGCGGACCGGGCCGGGGCGGCAGCGTGGAACCGGGCGCCGGCGCATGCCGGGGCGGGAGCGCCGGCGCGCCGGCCTGTATGCCGGCGGGCGCCCGCGCCGGGGAGGCCGTGTCGTGAAGCCCGCATTCACCCCCGTGGAGGCGACCGGCAAGGGGCAGCTTTCGGTCAGCATCCGCCAGAACCCGCTGCTGTCGGACTGGCTGCGCATCGCGCCGGACGGCGCGGTGGAAATCCTGTCGGGCAAGGTCGAGATCGGCCAGGGCATCCTGACCGCGCTGGCGCAGATCGCCGCCGACGCGCTGGAGCTGGACCTGGCCGGCGTGCGGGTGGGCCACGCCAGCACCGCCGATTGCCCCGACGAATCGGTCACCTCCGGCAGCCTGTCGGTGCAGCATTCCGGCATGGCCGTGCGCGCGGCCTGCGCCTGCCTGCGCGCGCAGGCCGTGCGGTGGGTGGCGCGCGAGGCGGGCGTGGGCCTGCAGGAGGTGGCCCTGCGCGACGGCGTCTTCCATGCCGGCGGGCGGGCCTGGGGCGGCTACCGCGAGCTGGCCGGCAGCCTGGACCTGGACGCGCCGGTGGCCGTGGTGGAGGACGTCGCCCCGCCGCCCGCGCGCCACGTGGGCGCCAGCGTGGCGCCCCTGGGGCTGGCCGACAAGGTGCGCGGCGCCTACCGCTACATCCACGACCTGGAATTCCCCGCCATGGCGCACGGGCGCGTGCTGCGCCCGCCCTCGCCGCTGGCGCGGCTGGCCGGCTTCGACCCGGGCGGCCTGGAGCGCGAGCCCGGCGTGATCGCCATCGTGCGCGACGGCAACCTGGTGGGCGTGCTGGCCGAGGAGGAGTACATCGCCGAGCGCACCGCCGCCGCGCTGCGCAAGCGCCTGGCCTGGGAAGAGCGGGACGCCCTGCCCGATCCCGATCCGGCGTCGCTGCAGGACTGGCTGCGCGGCGCGCGCTGCGCCGAGCCGGTGGTGTTCGGGCGCGAAGCGGCGCCGGGGGTGCAACAGCCTGCCCCCGCCGGCGCCGTGCGCCGCTACGCCGCCGACTACCTCAAACCCTTCCTCAAGCACGCCTCCATCGGCCCGTCCTGCGCCTATGCGCTCACCGGCGCCGACGGCGCGCTGCAGGTGTGGACGCACAGCCAGGGCATCTTCAACCTGCAGGCCGACCTGGCCGTCGCCTTCGGCCTGGACGCCGCGCATGTCACTGTCCGGCACGCGCCGGGCGCAGGCTGCTACGGCCACAACGGCGCCGACGACGCGGCCTACGACGCCGCCTGGCTGTCGCGCCGCCTGCCGGGGCGCCCGGTGCGGCTGCAGTGGTCGCGCGAGGACGAGCTGTGCTGGTCGCCGCAAAGCCCGCCCATGTCGGTGCGCATCGAGGCCGACGTGGACGCGCAGGGCCGCGTGGTCGACTGGCGACACACGGTCTGGAGCCCCGGCCACAGCCTGCGCCCGGGCCGCGCGGCCACGCCCACGCTGCTGGGCGCCTGGCATACGGCCGAGCCTTTCGCGCCCATCGCTTCCATCAACGGCCCGCAGTCGGCCGGCGGCGGGGCCGACCGCAACATCGAGCCGGTCTACGCCTTCGCCTGCAGCTCGCTGGCCTGCCACCGCCTGCTGGACGTGCCCGTGCGCACCTCGGCCATGCGTTCGCTGGGCGCGCTGGCCAACGTCGTCGCCATCGAGTCGATGATGGACGACATCGCCCTGGACCTGGGGCGGGACCCGCTGCAGTACCGCCTGGACTGCCTGCGCGACGCACGCGCGGCGGCGGTGCTGCGCCGGGTGGCCGAGATGAGCGGCTGGGCGGCGCGCCGGCCGGCCGCGGGCAACGAGTCCGGGCGCGGCATGGGCGTGGGCCTGGCGCGCTACAAGAGCAAGGGCGCCTACTGCGCCGTGGTGGCCGAGATCGAGGCCGGCCACGAGATCCGCGTCGAGCGCCTGTACATCGCCGCCGACGTGGGCGAGATCGTCAACCCGGCAGGCGTCCTGCAGCAGCTGGAAGGCGGCGCGGTCCAGGCGGTGTCGTGGACGCTGTACGAGGAAGCCCGCTTCGACCGGCGCGGCATGACCGACCGCGGCTGGGAGGACTATCCGATCGCGCGCTTCTCGCAGGCGCCGCAGATCGAGGTGGCCCTGCTCGACGGCGGCGGCGAGCCGGCCGTGGGCGCGGGCGAGCCCTCGGTCGGGCCGGCCGCCGCGGCCGTGGCCAACGCGGTCATGAACGCCCTGGGGGTGCGCGTGCGCCGCCTGCCGATCACGCCGGAGACGGTGATGGCGGCCATGGAAGCCTGACCGGCCGGGCGGTTTTGCGCGACACTGTGCGAGAACGGGAACAGCAACATGACACTGACGGGAACGGCAGCATGACATTGCACATACTGAGCGGCGGCGCCGCCTACGGCCTGGTCGAAGGGATCAGGAAGGATTTCGAGGCCGCCAGCGGCTGCCGCATCGCCGGCATCTTCGGCGCGGTCGGGCTGATGCGCGACAAGCTGCTGGCGGGCGAGCCCTGCGACATCGTCATCCTGTCGCGCAAGCTGGTCGACGGCCTGGCCGCCGGCGGCCAGGTGCTGGCCGATTCGGTGCGCAACGTGGGCGTGGTCAGCACCGGCGTGGGCGTCAAGGCGGGCCGCCCGGCGGTGGACGTGTCCACCGTCCAGGCGCTGCGCGAGGCGCTGCTGGCCGCGGGCAAGGTCTACGTGCCCGACATGCGGCAGTCCACCGCCGGCCAGCACATGAAGGCGGTGTTCGAGAAGCTGGACGTGTACGGGGCGATCCAGGACCGCATCCACGAATTCCCCAACGGCGCGACGGCCATGAAGGCGCTGGCGGCCGCGCCGGAGGACGACGGCCTGGGCTGCACCCAGGTCACCGAGATCCTGTACACCCCGGGCGTGGCGGTGGTGGGCGAGCTGCCGCCGGAATGCGCGCTGGACACGGTCTACACGGCGGGCGTGGCCGCCGCCTCCGCGCAAGCCGCGCTGGCCGGCAAGCTGGTGGACCGCCTGGCCGCCGACGAGCTGCGGCAGTTCAAGCTGGACAACGGCATCAAGGCCTGAGGACGGCCGCGCCCGGCCCGCGCAGGGCGCGGCCTGCCGGGCCGGAACGCGCGGC
>Ga0182743_1001263_pt1 | contig 25312 bp, 23 predicted proteins | sample eDN3rd30CKraftOP_FD_128522 | JGI IMG/M metagenome (GOLD analysis project Ga0182743, IMG submission 128522) | Enriched Organic Plus compost microbial communities from Emeryville, California, USA - eDNA 3rd pass 30_C Kraft OP (version 2) (version 2) ... | reverse complement strand
TCGGGCCCGAACAGCTTGATGCCGTTGTCTTCGAACGGATTGTGGCTGGCCGAAATCATCACGCCCAGATCGGCGCGCATTTCGCGGGTCAGCAGGGCCACGGCGGGGGTGGGCAGGGGCCCCGTCATCACCACGTCCATCCCCACGCTGGTGAAGCCCGCCACCAGCGCGTTTTCCATCATATAGCCGGAAAGGCGGGTGTCCTTGCCGATCACCACCCGGTGGCGGTGCAGGCCGCGCACGAAATGGAGGCCAGCGGCCTGCCCCACTTTCAGCGCGGTTTCCGCTGTCATCACGCCGTCATTGGCGCGGCCTCGTATGCCATCAGTCCCGAAATATTTGCGAACCATGCGTGGGTCCATCCTCTTGCAAGCGCAGGCATATGCGCACATGGCGTTATTGCGGGCAATGACATGTCCGCCCGGCCGCGTCGATAAGGCTGATCGAAAAGATTGTGCAACGCAAGGCGAGCCGGAGCGTTAGGGGGAGAAGACCAATTGCAACCCATGGAGAAATCATGTCTTTCCAACTGATCGAACTTCCTTTCGACAGCGCCGCGCTGGCCCCCGCCATTTCCGCCGAAACGCTGTCGTTCCATCACGGGAAGCATCACAAGGCCTATGTCGACAAGACCAATGCGGCTGTCGAAGGGACCGATCTGGCCGGCAAGTCGCTGGAAGACGTCGTCGTTGCGGCGCGCGGTTCGAACCAGGGCCTGTTCAACAACGCCGCTCAGACGTGGAATCACGGTTTCTACTGGTATTCGCTGACCGGCACGGCGAGCGCGCCCTCGGGCGATCTGGCCGCCAAGATCGACGAAGCTTTCGGCTCGTTCGATGCGCTGAAGGAAAAGCTCGCCGAAATCGGCGCGGGCCACTTCGCCAGCGGCTGGGTCTGGCTGGTCGAAAAGGGCGGCAAGCTGGCGCTGGCCGAAACGCATGACGCCGATACGCTGGTGGATGGTGACGCGAACCCGCTGCTCGTGATCGACGTGTGGGAACACGCCTATTATCTCGATCATCAGAATGCCCGCCCGAACTATCTCAAGGCGGTGATCGACGGTCATCTCAACTGGGATTTCGCGGCCGAGAATCTCGCTCGCGGCAAGGCATGGAAGTATCCGGGCTGATCGGCTTGGCCGATACCTGATCTCAGGGGAGCGCCCTCATCCGGGGCGCTTCCACCTGCGAGCCTCAATCCTGCCGGCCGTTGCCGGCGATTTCATCCAGTTCGCCGAGAATGGCGCTATGCGCTTCGTCATCGCCATGGCCGCGGTGGGGGATGGCGCCGTCTTCCAGCATCGCGTTCAACGCGGCGCGGGCGCGCCCGACGCGGCTTTTGATCGTGCCGACCGCACAGCCGCAGATTTCCGCCGCTTCTTCATAGCTGAATCCGCCAGCCCCGACGAGCAGCAGCGCTTCGCGCCGTTCGGGGGGCAACTGCAACAGCGCACGGTGCATGTCGGCCAGATGGATTGGCTCCTCCTGCCCGGCCGGGGCGGTGAGAATCCGTTCGGCCACGGTTTCATCGTAATCGCCGCGAAAACGGTTGCGCCGCATTTCGGTGAGATAGGCATTGCGCAGGATGACGAACGTCCACGCGCGCATGCTGGTGCCGGGCTGGAACCGGTCACGCGCGGCCCAGGCCTTGAGCATGGTTTCCTGCACCAGATCGTCGGCCATGTCGGGCCGGCCGCAGAGCCCGCGGGCGAACGCGCGCAGATGCGGAATGACGGCCGAAAGCTCACGTTTGAAGCCGGCTGGCTCTTCAGAGGCGGGGCCGCTCATTTGTTGGGGTCATCCAGTTTCGCCAGGAGATCCTTGAAACTGTCGGGCAGCGGTTCCTCCACCACGGAATCGTAGAGGCGGCGAAGGCCACTGGCCCAGTCGGGCTTTGCGACCGGGGGGTGAACTGCGTGCGCACCGCGCCCGGACGCTGTTTTCTTGCTTTTGTCGATCATGCCGTTGCGATAAATTCCCGATGATCCCCGATGGTCGGGGAATCTTGCATTGCAATCTGGAACGAAATTCGACCGTACTTGTTCCCTTCGAGTGAGAATGTGAAGGGGGTTTGAGGGCTCCTGTGGAATCGGGCATCGCGCTCTGCCAATCGAGGCGTCGGAGTTTGGAATTTTCCGGCCGTACAATTGGGTATGAAAGACAAAGCAGGACGGCACTTGAGCAGTATTATGCCCGCCAGAATCGAATTCAGGCAATGGCTGCTGCGTTTCCCGCGTGCATTTCCCCTTGTTATATTCTTACTTACTCTTGTTGTAATTGGCATCAGTGTCTATGCGATTGAAAAGTCCGAGGCACAGAAAGAAAAAGCCCAGTTGCAACAGACCGCTTTGGCGGTCGGTGTTGCGCTCGAACGACGCGCGGATGCCAACGCCGCTTATCTGCGCGCCTCCTCGGCGCTGCTCTCGCATCAGGCAGAAATCACCGGGACAAGTTTCAGCCGCCTGATCAGCGAACTGAAGATGCAGGACGATTTTCGCGGGGCGGAAAATGTCGGTTGGGGCCCGGTGGTGCCGCGGGCGGAGATTCCCGCCTTCGAAAAACGGATGACCGAGGAATATGGCCGCGCTTTCAGGATCTATCCGGCGCTCCGGCCGGATCAGGCCTACGCCATTCCTCTGGTCTATGTGCTGCCGGCAAACGAACTGACGCTCGGCGCGATCGGTTTGAACATGCTGTCCGATGACGGCGGGCGCGGCGCGCTGAAGAAAGCCGCGACCAAGGAACGCCCGGTGGCGAGCGACAAGCTGGTGCTGATTCAGGGCAGAGGCATGCGTCCCGATGGCTTTGTCATGTACATGCCGGTGTTCGAAGCCAATTCCGGCAGCAAGAGAGTGCGGGGCTTCGTCACCAGCGCTTTCAATGCGCAGAAATTCCTCGAATCCGCGCTGCATAGCGAACCCGTGGGCGGATACGGGGTGCGGCTGTACGATCGCAAGATCGCTCCGGATCGGTTGCTGGCGCAGGCGAACGCCCCGGAAAGGGAAGGGATGACCGTGGTCCGCGGGATGACGATCGCAACTCGCCCCTGGGTGCTGCAGGTGTGGGCGCCGCAGCGCGATACCTTGTCGCCGCTGTCGTTGCTGGCGTTGATCTCCGGCCTGCTGATCGCCAGCCTGCTGATGGTCGTTGCCCGGCTGTTGACGCAGCAAGCGCTCGAAGACCGGCTGGCGCTGGCGTGGCTGGAACAGCAGAATTCCATCCGTCTGTCGCTGACGCGTGAACTGAATCACCGGGTTAAGAACACTCTGGCGAACGTGCTGTCGCTGATTGCGCTGACCCGGCGCCGGGCGACCGATCTCGACAGTTTCGTGGACGGGCTGGATGGGCGGATCCGTGCCCTGTCGGCCACGCACAACCTGCTCACCCAATCGGAATGGGGGGCGACGCCGATCCGCGCCGTGATCGAAACCGAACTGGCTCCTTATACCAAAGGCGGGGAACATCTGGTGACGCTGACCGGCCCCGATATCGAACTGGCCCCCAACGATGCGCTGTCACTCGGGCTGGCGATTCACGAACTGGCGACCAATGCGGCGAAATATGGCGCGCTCAGCACAGCGCAGGGCAGCGTGGCCGTGTCGTGGCATCTCGTTTCCGATACGCTGGCGCGGATCGAATGGGTGGAGAAGGGCGGCCCGCCGGTCCACGGCGAAGGCAATCGCGGCTTCGGCCTCGATCTGATCGAAAAGATCGTGGCGCACGAACTGGGCAATCCGGTGGATTTGCGGTTCGAGCGGCACGGCGTCGAATGCGCGCTGACCGTGCCGGTGCGGCAGGCCAGCGAATTCGCCATTCGCGCGCGCCGTCAGCCCCGGCAAAGCGAAACGCCGCCTTCTGCCTGAGAAAGCGGCGGCAATACGGCGCGTTTTTCCGTGATATTTTGTTCAGGCGTGCGCGATGCGGCATGCAAACGCGCGCAGGGATGCCGAATGCAATCAATCCTGCGCGCGTGGGGGTTTCCTGTCAGGGGAGGGGGCGGCTCGAACCGAAGAACAGCGCCTGGCTGATCGCGGTGCGAACGGTCACTTCCTGAAATGGCTTGGTGACCAGATAGGTGGGTTCGGGGCGATCCCCGGTCAGCAGCCGTTCGGGATAGGCGGTGATGAAAATCACCGGCACGTCGCCGATCTGCAGGATATCGTCCACCGCATCGAGGCCGGAGCTGCCGTCGGCCAACTGGATATCGGCCAGAACCAGCCCGGGCATCCGTTCCGCCACGACCTGCCGCGCTTGGCTGCGCGTGGCGGCCGTCCCGCAGATCGTGTGGCCCAACGAGGAGACGAGTTCTTCGAGTTGCATCGAAATCAGCGGTTCGTCCTCGATAATGAGGACACTGGTGGTCGATTCACGGTCGATTTCTGCGATGGCGTCGCGGATCAGGTCTTCCACCTCGTTTTCATCACGTTCAAGAATCTGCGCGGTTTCGGCCACGGAGAAATCTTCCAGCGTGGTCAGCAGCAAAGCCTGGCGATTGAGCGGGGTGATCGTGCCGAGCCGTTCGCGCACGGCCGCTTCGTGTTCACCCGCGCCCGCAGCATCGCCCGGCGGAACATCGAGATAGGCGCTGGACCAGACTTTGTTGAACGCATTGTAAAGCGGCACCCGCCCGCCGGAGAGCGATTCCTGCAAGGCCTTGTCGGCGAGGATCGCTTCGAGTGTGGCATGAACGAAGGCATCGCCGGTCGCCTGTGAACCGCTGAGGGCACGGGCGTAACGGCGAAGAAAAGGCAAATTGTTAGCGACTTGCGCGCTGAGCGACATAAAACCCCTTCCCGGTAGAGAGATGGCTAGCGTACTAGAAACTCATACGGCGGGAGCCTGTTCCTGACTTTTCGTGCCATCAGGTAATTTCCATGATCCGGTTTCGCGGCATGGCCGGGCAGCGCCCGTCTTTCTCCCTTTCTCGGGGGTTTCGAGAGAATCTTCAAAAAATCGTCTGGGCCGGGAACCGATGGCTTGGCCGGGCATTTCTCCCATGTCACCGCCGAGACCTCCCCCTCCCGTCCAAACGGCTGGTGATACGATCCCGAAAGGCCTCCGCCCGGAAACGAGCGGAGGCCTTTTTATTGGGAAACGGGAAATGGCCCAGGACCCGCGTGGGTCAGAGTGGTTTCTGATACACTCGGTATTCGCGGTTCACCGTGCTGTCGATCGCATCGGCGATGGCCACCATTCCCTGATTGTCTTCCAGAATCCAGCCGATCTCCCCACGATCCGCGCCGTAATGCGCCACCGCATTGCGGCGGATGAATTCGATCATCATGAAAGCGAGCTGGCTGGCGAGACGGGAATTCTGCAAATCCTTGCGGACGCCCATCAACGGCACGCGCATGGTGCGGGTACGCGGCTTGCGCATCCATGACAGCAGCTTGATCCAGTTGAACGGCAGCAAGCGGCCGTTGAACGGCTTGAGCACTTCGTTGATGTTCGACCATGTCAGCATGAAAGCCACCGGTTCGCCGTCCAATTCGGCGATCATGTTCAGATCTTCGCGAATCAGCGGCTTCATATGTTCGCCCGCGTACTTCGCCTCACGCTCCGTAAACGGCACGAACCCCCAGTTCTTGGACCAGGCATCGTTGACCAGTTGGATGACGATATCCGCTTCGCGCTTGAATTCCTTGAGTTCGACCTGGCGGACCCGGATGCGCTTGTTGCGTTCGCCCGAGGCGACGATGCGCTGCACCAGAGGGGGGAATTCCCTCGTGATATCCAGTTCATAGGTGAGCATGCTGGTCGCCTTGGTATAGGCGAGCGCTTCGATCCATCCCTGATAAAGCGGCGAATGATGGCCCATCATCACGGTGGGATCGTGATCGAAACCCTTGACCAGCAGCCCCGGCTCTTCCCAGACGGAGAGGCTGAGCGGGGCCACGACCCGGGTCATGCCTTTCGCGCGCAGCCAGTCTTCCGCCGTGGCGATCAGCGCGCGGGCGGTTTCCTCGTCGGCGGCTTCGAACATGCCCCAGTTGCCCGTGCCGGGGCCGAGCCCCTGTTCGGGCGGCTGTTCGAGAGCGAGAAAATCGATATGCGCCGATATCCGGCCGACCACGTCCTTGCCGCGCCGGGCCAGGAACAGTTGCATCTCCGCATGATCGTGGAACGGGTTCTTGCCCGGTGTCAGGATCTCGACCATTTCGCTGCGCAGCGGCGGCACCCAATGCGGATCGCTGGCGTTGAGGCGATAGGCGCAGTCTATGAACGCGTTGAAATCGCGCTTGCCGTTGACCGGCGAAATGACGAGGGAAGCCTGGGTCACAATACGTGCCTTTGTGCAGAAAGATGCTGCACTGCGTACTCTCGCGGCAACTTGTCAAGCGGCGCGTCATCCCCATCTAGGATGGGCGGCGCGATCCGGTATCGCGCCGCTCGTTATGCGTCTTGCGGCGCCATCGCCCGATGCGGGAAGGCCGGATATCGCTTTTCCGCGCGATGCGCTTGCGGGCATGGACATGTTGCTGCCACGATTTAAAGGCAGGAACGCAGGGAAACGGCCCCTATCGGCCATTGCGGAACGATTGCATGACTGCCCACGAAACCATCGACATTCCCGGTTCGCCCCAGCCCACCGCGCGCGGCTGGCATGCCGCGATCCCGGATGACATGGACATGTTGCGCGCGGCCGTCGATCTGACGCGCGATATTTCGGTGGCCCGGCCGGGCATCTACTGGCCCGACATGCTGATTTCGGCGCTGGTGGGCTATGGCTGCATTGCCGTTGCCATTTTGGCGCGAAGCCCGGTTGTGGCCGTGCTGGCGGGGGTGGTCGCCGCGGTTGCGCTCTATCGGGCGCTGCTGTTCATTCATGAACTGACCCATATCCACAAGAACGCCCTGCCGGGCTTCCGCACCGGGTGGAATATTCTGGTCGGCATTCCGCTGCTGACCCCGTCCTTCATGTATGAAGGGGTGCACACGCTGCACCATGCCCGCACGCGCTACGGCACGGCGGACGATCCTGAATATCTGCCGTTGGCCCTGATGAAGCCGTGGTCCTTGCCGGTGTTCCTGCTGATCGCTGTGCTGGCGCCTTTCGCGCTGCTGTTCCGCTTTGCCGTGCTGGTCCCGCTCGGCGCGGTGATCCCGCCGTTGCGGACATATGTCTGGCAACGTTTCTCCGCGCTTTCCATCAATCCCGATTTCCGCCGCCGCCCGCCCGAAGGGGCCTTCAAGCGCATGGTGTTCTGGCAGGAACTGGGCGGCAGCCTGTGGGCGATCACTCTGCTGGCGAGCATCCATTTCCTCGGCTGGCGGCCGCTGCTGATCGCGCTGGCGATCATGTCGGGCACCGCGCTGCTCAACCAGTTGCGCACTTTGGTGGCGCATCTGTGGGAAAACGAAGGCGATGCGATGACGGTGACGGCGCAATATCTCGATTCGGTCAATGTGCCGCCGCCCGCGTTCATGGCGCCGCTTTGGGCGCCCGTGGGGCTGCGCTATCACGCCCTGCACCACCTGCTGCCGAGCCTGCCCTATCATGCGCTGGGCGAAGCGCATCGCCGCCTGCGAGCGCAACTGGGCGGACAATCGACCTATGACAAGGCCAGCTATCCCGGCCTGTTCATGCTGGTCGGCCGTCTGGCTCGCAACACCATGCACCGGGTCTGAACCGGCGGCTTCCGTCCAGGATGCCGGAGCGGGCAATGCGCGCCGCCCCGGCCCATGGAATCCCGTTTACTGGCCCGCTTCGGGCGCCTTCGGCTGTTCATTGCCGGGCGTGGGGGTGGCCGTTTCGGTGGTCATCGGCGTTTCGGGCAGCGTGACATCGACGCCCGTATCGGGCTTGGTCACCCATTCGTCTGCCGGTTGCGGGGGTGTTTCAGGGGCGGGGAGCGCCGCTTCGGTCGCGCTCGGATTCTCGGTCGCTTCCTGATTTTCCGCTTTCTCGCCGCAGGCGGCCAGCGCGGTGATGCCCATCGTGATCAGGGCTGTCTTGGCCAGGGTCTTCATTCCGCTTCTCCTCGTTATGAAGCAAGGCCAGCTATTCTAACAGGCCGGAGGGCAGCGGTGAATACGCTTACTCCTCCGTCCGCATCAGCACCGTTTCCCCGACCAGAAGGAACAGGAAAAACGGCCCCCACGCGGCCAGAAGCGGTGGATAACCGCCGAAATTGCCCATGGCGATGGCCGCGTTGTCGACCACGAAATAGGCAAAGCCCAGCGCCATGCCGATCACCGCGCGCACGAAAAGCTGGCCTGAACGGGCAAGGCCGAACGCCGCCACCGCGCCCAGCAGGGGCATGAGGAAAGCGGACAGCGGCCCGGAAAACTTGTGCCACCACGAAGCTTCCAGTTCGCCGGTATGGCGCCCGGCGGCTTTCAGCCGGTCGATCGACTGGCGCAGTTCGATCACGCTTTCCCCATCGGCATCGACGCCGGTCAGCGATATGCGCTGCGGGGTGAGCTGGGGGGCGACGGTAAGCGGCGCGACCGGCTTCTGCACGGCCGACTGGACATCGAACGAAATCGGATCGGCCAGACGCCAGCCGGATGCGCCATAGGTGGCGGAGGGCGCGCGCACCTGCTGCAGGACGATGCCCTGCGCGTTGCGGCGATACCAGGTGACATCCGTCATCCGCATGTCCGCGCCCCGGCCGGCAAGCTGGCCGATGGCGAGAATGTTGTCGCCATCGGCCAGATAGACGTTGGCCCGGACATTGGATTCCTTGGGCATCGGCCCGTATTTCTGCTTTTCCCAGACGTTCAGCGTGGCGGTGGCGCGGGTGACCACGCGTTCGTTGAACGCGAAGCTGAACGCGGACACGATCGCCGCCGTCAGCATCAGCGGGGCGAGGATCTGATGGGCGGACATGCCTGCCGCTTTCATCGAGATCACTTCGCTGTTCTGGTTCAGCGTAGCCAGCGTGATGATTGTCGCCAGCAGCACCGAATAGGGCAGGAAGCGCGCGATCAATTGGGGGACGCGCAGGCCGACATAGGCCCACAGCTGCGCTTCGCCATTGCCGGGATAGGCCAGGATGTCGCCGCTTTCGCTCAGCAGGTCGAGCATCTGGAGCACCAGCACCAGCATCACCAGCACCGCGAGGATACGGGTGATGAACGTCCGCGCGAGATAGAGCGTAAGCGTGCGCGAGGGGAAGAAATCAAGCCGCATGTCTGGCTTTCACGGCTTCCAGTCGCCGCTGCTGCGGCGAGAAGCGTTTCAGGTAACGGATAACCTTGGCATAGACCGATTCGAGCGCCCCGATGGCTTGCCCGCCGGGCACGAACGCCACGCGGTAATACATCCACACGATCAGCGCGGCGAACAGGAAGAACGGCCCCCACAGCGCGATGAAGGGATGGATCATGCCGAGGCTGGCGACGTCAGCGCCGTATTCGTTCACTTTATGATAGGCGACGACCAGCACGATCGAGACGAAGACGCCGAGCGAGGAGGTCGAGCGTTTGGGCGGAACGGCGAGCGCCACCGCAAGCAGCGGCAGCAATAGCATCATCACCACTTCGACCAGGCGGTAGTTGAGATTGGACAAGCTTTGCAATCGCTTGTCGTGGGGCAATTCCTTGTTCCAGCCGATCTTGAGCAGTTCGGGCAGGACATATTCGCGCTCTTTCTGCCCGCGCTGGCGGAATTCCTCGATCTTGGGCAGATCGATCGGCAGATCGTGCACAGTGAAGCTGAGCACGCGGGGCGAGGCTTTGCCGGTGTCCTGAATCAGCGTGCCATCCACCAGCCGCAGGATGATCGTGTCCCGGCTGTCGGCCGTGGCGAGAAACCGGCCTTCGCGCGCGGAAATGGAAAGGACCTGCCCTTTCGCATTGGCGATCCGGGCGAAGACCCCGATCAATTTCGTGCCGCCGTCCTCGCTCCGCTCCACCCGCAGGGCCATGCGGTCTTTCAAAGTGTTGAATTCGCCCACTTTGATCGAGGCCCCCAGGGCGCCCGAGCGCAACTGGAACTGCATCTGTTCATAGTAGTAGCGCGACAGCGGTTGCAGATAGCCGACGATCAGCAGATTCACGATCGCGAGCAGGATCGTCAGCATATAAGGCACGCGCAACAGGCGATTGTAGCCAAGCCCGACCGCGCGCAACACATCCAGTTCGCTGCTGGTGGCGAGCTTGCGGAAGGCGAGCAGGATGCCGAGCATCAGGCCCAGCGGGATCGCCAGACTGGCGTATTCGGGCAGGAGATTGGCCAGCATCTTGAAAACCACGCCGACCGGCCCGCCTTCCACGGCGACGAAGTCGAACAGCCGCAGCATCTTGTCGAGCACGAGCAGCGAAGCCGCGATGATGAAGACCGCGATCATCGGCAGCAGCGTCGCCTTGAGAATGTAGCGGTCTATGGCTGTCAGAAATTTCAAGCGGTTGGCCGTGATTGCGCGCGGAACGAGAGGTCTGCCCCGGCTATAGCGTGGCTTGCCGTCGAGGTCATGCATGTTTTGCGCGCGCCGGTACGCGCCGGGCGCTCAATGCGGCAAACGGCTGGGGGCAGGGCGGGCGGCGGTCAGGCCTTTTCCAGCGTGCATTGCAGCGGGTGCTGGTTCTGGCGCGCGAAATCCATCACCTGATTCACTTTGGTTTCGGCGATCTCGTAGGGAAAGATGCCGCACACGCCGACGCCTTTCTGATGAACGTGGAGCATCACCCGGGTCGCCTGTTCCAGATCCATATGGAAGAAGCGTTTCAGCACCATGACGACGAATTCCATCGGCGTGTAATCGTCGTTCAGCATCAGGACTTTGAACTGGCTCGGCTTCTTCGGCTTCGCGCGGGTCTTGGTGGCGATACCGACCTGGCCATCGCCTTCGCGCGAATCGTCCTTGTCGCCAGCGCGGGGGCGCTGGCCGCGAACGGCCGTGTGCATGTCCAGTTCTGTCGTCATAGGGGGAGAATATCGTATCGAAGCGGTCGGCTGCAAGGCCGCAAACCCCAAAAAGCGCAACCGCGCCGGGCTGCCGGCGGGCCGACCCGGCAAACGGGCGGGAAAACCGGGCCCGCAAACGAAACAGACCGGACAGTTCGCACTGCCCGGCCTGCTGGTGTCGCGCCGGGGGTAGGAGGCACCCGGCGCTAAGATATGAAGGTTCAGACGGCCTTCGAAACCTTGTCGACAATCAGGCTGACGCGGTTCGAAATCGGCGCGAACGTGTCGTTGCTCAGCTTGACGAGCTTTTCGGTTTCCTTCGAACCGAACGCAACGGCGGCGTCGAAGTTGCGGCGCATCAGTTCGCCCTGGAGCTGGAACAGCTCTGTCGGCGACTTGACAGCGGCCAGCTTCTTGAAATCGCCGGTGGCGGTTTCATAAGCGCTCTTCGTTTCAGCGACGTAGTCGGCGCTGATCGCCTTCACGCCGTTGGCGAGAATCTTGCCCGATTCAACGACGGCTTCGATGTTGCCCTTGGACAGTTCGCCGACTTCACCGGCAACCGCGCTGCCCTTGGCATAAGCGGCCTTGGCCTGGGTCTTCACGGTGCTCACGGCGTTGTCGAGCAGCTTCGAAAGATCTTTCTGCGTGGTAGCTTTGGACATGATCTTTTCCTTGATTTGGGGAATGGTCAGAGCATTTACGGCAGTTTTGACAGTCTTGGCCTTGCGCACGGGCGCAGCCTTCTTGGCAGCGGCCTTCTTCGCCGGGGCGGGCTTGGCCGCTACGGCAGGCTTCTTGCCAGCCTTGCGTCCCACGGCCTTCTTCGCCGGTGCAGCAGGCTTTGCCGACACGGCGGCGGCCGGTGCGGCCGGGGCCTTCACGGGTGCAGGCTGTGCTGCGGGCTTGGCCGCCGCAACGGGCTGGGCCGGAATCTTGACGTCAGCCACAACAGGCTTCGGCGTTTCGGCAATCTTCACAGCCGCTGCTTCGGGGGCTTTGGCTTTTTCGGCCGTTTCGATGGCCTTGATCTGGCTGTCGTTGGACATGCTCGCTCCTCGAACTTGGCCCCGATCGGGCTCATGTTGCAGTGCACAAAATAGACATCGCACATGCGAAGTCAAGTATTTTTTGTGCACTGCACAATAGCTCGCGGAGCGCGGCTTGAGGGCCAGTGCCGAGGATGAGGGGAACTCTGTCTAAATCACTGCGAGAAAAGAGTAATCCTGTCTTTAAAATCGATCCTCAGCGGGTTTTGACGTACTGCCCCGGGGCCGGTTCTATGACGGAATCGTTCTTTCCGCCCGGTTTCCGCTTGCCGCGTGCGGCCACCGTTTTGTCGCCATGCGTGCGAATCCACTCGATCCAGTCGGGCCACCAACTCCCCGGATGCTCCGTCGCCCCGGCCGTGAATTCCTCCAGCGAACCGGCCGGGTCTTCGTTGATCCAGTACTGGTACTTCCGCGCATCGGGGGGATTGACCACGCCCGCGATATGCCCCGAACCGGCCAGCACGAACCGCATCGGGCCGCGCAGGTGCCGGGTGATGCGGAACACGCTTTCAGGCGGGGAAATGTGATCTTCGCGCCCGGCCTGGATATAGGCCGGCGTCTGGATGCGGGTGAGATCGATCGGCGTGCCGTCCGCGCTGAGGGCATCGGGCACCACCAGTTTGTTGTCGCGATAAAGGTCGCGCAGATAGGCCTTGTGCCAGCGCGCCGGGAGATTGGTGGTGTCGCTGTTCCAGTGAAGCAGATCGAACGCCGGATAGTCTTCCCCCATCAGGTAGTTGTTGATGACGTAGTTCCAGATCAGTTCGCGCCCGCGCAGCAGATTGAACGTGGCGGCGAGATAGCGCCCGTCGAGATAGCCGTCCTCGCTCAGTTCATCGACCAGCTTGAGCGGCAGGTCGTCGATGAAAATCTTGAGATCGCCCGCGCGCTCGAAATCGACCTGCGCGGTGAAGAACGTCGTGCTGGCGACCTTTTCCGCTTCGCCCCGGCGCGCCAGCACGGCCAGCGTCGCGGCCAGCGTGGTGCCCGCCACGCAATAGCCGAGCGTGTGCACGACGGGGACTTTCAGCCGTTCGCGCACCGCGTCGATCGCTTCGATCTGGGCCCGGATATAATCGTCCTGCGTCAGATCGCCCATCGAGGCATCGGCCGATTTCCACGAGACGACAAACACCGTAAGCCCCTGTTCCACGGCCCAGCGGATGAAGCTCTTCTTCGGATTGAGATCGAGGATGTAATAGCGGTTGATCCACGGCGGGAAGATCACCAGCGGCGTTTCCAGCACTTTGGGCGTTGTCGGCTTGTACTGGATCAACTGGAACAGCGGGGTCTGATAGACGACATCCCCCGGCGTCACCGCGATATTCTCGCCCAGCTTGAACGCGGTGGGCGAGGTGTGAGTCAATTGGCCTCGTTTGAGATCGGCCAGCAGGTGCTCCATCCCCTTGACCAGATTCTCGCCCTTGGTTTCCAGCGTGCGGTCGACCACGGCGGGATTGGTGAGCGGGAAATTGGCCGGGCTCAGCGCTTCGATCAGCACGCGGGTGACGAACCGCATCTGATCGCGCCGGTCATCGCTCAACCCCTCGAACGATTCGACCATCGCTTCGAGCTGTTCGGCGATCATCAGGTAAGTCTGATGGACGACGGCGAAGAACGGCTGCTCGCGCCATTTGGGATCGGCGAAGCGCTTGTCCTGGCGCGGCAGTTTCGGTTCGTTCGGCCTGTCTTCGTCAGCGGCCCCGCGGCCAAGGCCATACTGGCCGAGCACGCTGTCCCACAGAGTCATGCTGTCGGCCCACAGCTTCTGCTGGCGCTGCGGATCGGCTAGGGGCGACTGCTGGACGAAGCGCGTGGCCAGTTCCAGCCATTTGCCCGGATCGGTGAAGGGATTGGCGGGCATCGCCGCCCCGGCGCGCTCGCTCTGGAATGCCAGCCACATGGTTTGCAGCCGGTGCGCGACACCCATCCATTCGGCCATCGCGCCCGGATCGGAAAACTTGTGCGCGGTCTGCGGCAGCATCTGCTGGAACCACTGCTGCGCCGCGTTGCCCTGAAGGGCGACCAACTGGCTGATCAGAGTGCCGAAGTCGGGTGATTGGTCTTCGCTCATCAAATCCTCCTCCCGCCATGCACGAATTTTCATGCAGCCCAAGGCGACATGTGGCAGGGGGATCGGCCATGATGCAAGGCGAAACGCCATTTGCGTGGTGGAGTTTATCGCCTAGAGTCATGGAAGTCCGGCAATCCCGCCGGCGAAAACGGAAATCTTAAGGTCATGGAAGACGAGTTTTACCGCATCAAGCGCCTGCCCCCCTATGTCATCGCCGAAGTCAACGCGATGCGAGCGGCAGCGCGGCAGGCGGGACGCGACATCATCGACCTTGGCATGGGCAACCCCGATCTGCCGCCGCCGCAGCACGTGATCGACAAGCTGTGCGAAGTGGCCCAGAAGCCCGATGCGCACGGTTATTCCGCATCCTCGGGCATTCCCGGCATCCGCCGCGCGCAGGCCAATTACTACGGTCGCCGCTTCGGCGTCGATCTGGACCCGGAAACCGAAGTCGTGATGACGATGGGCTCGAAAGAAGGGCTGGCCAGCCTCGCCACCGCGATCACCGCGCCCGGCGATGTGGTTCTGGCGCCCAATCCCAGCTATCCGATCCACACGTTCGGCTTCATCATCGCCGGGGCGACGATCCGTTCGGTGCCGACCACGCCTGATGAACGCTATTGGGAATCGCTCGAACGCGCGATGGCCTTCACAGTGCCGCGCCCTTCGGTGCTGATCGTCAATTACCCGTCGAACCCCACGGCGGAAACGGTGGACCTGGCCTTCTACGAACGGCTGGTGGCCTGGGCGAAGGAAAACAAGGTCTGGGTCCTGTCCGATCTCGCCTATTCCGAACTCTATTTCGACGGCAATCCGACCCGCTCGATCCTCGAAGTGCCGGGGGCGAAGGATGTGGCGGTGGAATTCACCTCCATGTCGAAGACATTCTCCATGGCGGGTTGGCGCGTCGGCTTCGCGGTCGGCAATGCCAAGCTGATCGCCGCGCTCAAGCGGGTGAAGTCCTATCTCGATTACGGCGCGTTCACCCCGATTCAGGCGGCGGCCTGCGCCGCGCTCAACGGCCCGCAGGATATCGTCGAGAAAAACCGCACGCTCTATCAGAAGCGCCGCGATGTGATGGTGGAAGCGTTCGGCCGGGCCGGTTGGGACATCCCGCCGCCCAAGGCTTCGATGTTCGCCTGGGCGCCGCTGCCTCCGGCGCTGAAGCATATGGGCAGCCTCGAATTCTCGAAGCAACTGCTCACTCATGCCGAAGTCGCTGTGGCGCCGGGCGTGGGCTATGGCGAAGATGGCGAAGGCTATGTCCGTATCGCCATGGTCGAGAACGAGCAGCGCCTGCGCCAGGCGGCGCGCAACGTGAAGCGCTACCTCCAGTCGATGGGGGTCAACACCACGGCGGCATGACACGGCGGGCGCGCGCAGTTTTTTGCGTGCGCCCCCAACAATTGCGTCAAAGCGGATTGCACTGCCGCCCGCCTTGGGCTAGTGGCCCGCTTCCCACGCAATTCTGCGCCTGAGGCCCGATGGCGGAGTGGTGACGCAGCGGACTGCAAATCCGTATACGCCGGTTCGATTCCGGCTCGGGCCTCCAGACTTTCGAACAAACCAGCCGATTGTCAGCGCCGCCTTTCGGGCGCTTCACCCTTGCTGCTGACGCTGCTGTTGCTGGCGGACACGCCAGAGGGCGTTCGTTTCATCCAGTTGAGGCATTTGCTGCTGGCGCGCGGGGAGAGCGTGCTCGTGCATCTGTTGCAGGGCCTGCCGCAACATCTGCCGCTGATACGCGTGCTGCCTGACGCGCAGCCTGTCGCACTCCTGCTCCATGGATCGCGTTCCGTTTGCAAGGTCGGCTCGGCACCCACTCGGGGCATGCGATCAACGCACGGACGGCTTTCGGGTTTCGCGGTTTGCGGCGAAGGGCGTGCCGGGTGTGACGAAACGCCGGATCAGTGGCGCGCGCGCTGGAACTGGCGGTAGGCGCTGGGCGTCAGCCCGGTGAGCCGGCGGAAAGCGGTGGTGAACCCGGCGGGCCGCGAAAAGCGCAGCCTCTGGGCGATTTCGGAAATGGACAATGTCTCGTCCAGCAGCAGGGCGCGGGCATGATCGGCCCGCACGGCGGCGATATAGTCGGCCAGCGAACGCCCGGTGCTCTGGCGGAAAGCGCGCATCAGATGGCGCGCGCTGATGCCGCACAAGGTGGCAAGATCGCTGATGCGGCAGTCCCAGTTGCCGTCTTGCAGATGCTCGTCGATCCGGCGCAATTGCCACGGGGCAAGGCCCCCTGAACGCGCCGCCTTACTGTCTTCGGCGAGAAGGCTGGCGAGTTCGCCGGACAGATAGATGCCCAGGCCTTCGATGATCGCGTTCGAAGCGAAGCCGGGCGCTTCCAGTTCGGAGACGATGCGTTGCAAAGCGGTGCGCACCGCGCCGTTGCGCACATTCATGCACTGTTCCAGGCGGGCCAGCGCGTCGATGCCCCCCATATCGCCGCGCAGGGGCAGAGTGCAGTTCAGCAGGCGGCGCGGCGGCACCGAATCGGCGCGGACCCTGATCGGCATCCCCGGGGGGATCAGCACGATGTTGCCCATCGAGACCTGCCATTCGGTGTTGTTGTTGCCGAGAAAGCACCCGCGCGAAGGATTGCTTTGCGGCGATAGCAGCAGGCTGAGCGCCGGGCGGTCGCGCAGATGGGTGCGGTCGATCCAGTCGGCGGCGGGGTGATCGGCGAGCACGACCTCGGTCTCGCCAGCGCTGAGCCTGCCGACAATGTTCCAGCCGAACTCTGCCAGATCGCTGTTTGCCATGGCGCGCAAAATAAGGCCTCGGCCGGGATCATGGCAAGCGTTGTGTTGCATGGCCCGGCCCCGGCCCGCGATCACAGCTTGATAATGCGGCACTCGGGAACGGGATGGGCATCCGCCTCGATCCAGCGCCACAGGCCGGTGCCCTTGCGATGGCCTGCCAGATCGATCCAGTTGCCGAAGCCCGGATCGCGGTCCGCGCAGACCAGCACCACGCGGCCATCCGCCTCGTAACGGGCCTGTGCGTTGTTCAGCCAGACTTTCTGATGCACGTGATCGAGCGATTCCATCCACCAGTTGTCGATCTGGAAATTCCACATGCGGCAGTTTGCGGGGGGCTGGACTTCTAGCACCAGTGCTTCATCCGGCGCCAGATCGAAATAGATATGGCCATACCAGATCTTGGGATCGCCGCCGCCGCGATAGAACACCGATTGATCGCCATCATAAATCCGGTTGGGCTGGCTCTTGAACCATTCGGACCAGTCCGCGAACGTGTTGGCGGTGCCGCGCACCCAGGCGGCCGAACCGCGCAACTGATCCGTGATCGCGGCGGGGGTCAGCAGCGCGGGGACTGCTGGGCCGTCGCCGATCCGTTCGATATGGAATTCGGCCGGGATCTGGGTCGCCTTGTCCTCGAACGTCTGCCGGATAATCAGGAAGGTGGTGTCTTCCGCCATCGGCAGCCAGTTGCCCGGCTGTTCCTTCGCGCTGACGATGATTTCGAAATTGCCATCGGCATCCAGCGCCACATCGGCGAATTCGATTTCGCCGGTGGATGTCATCGTGCCGTCGATGGCGTAGCGGTTCGCTTTCGATCCGATGCTGAGATAGGGTACGGTGCCGCGCTTGCCCCAGATGCGATAATCCCGGTCCCCGCGCACGACGGCCTGCTGATAGATATTGTCGGGATTGTCTGCCCCGATCTTGATCTTGTCATCGGTGAGCTGGAAAATCCGCGGAAAATCGGGATCGCCCGAATCCACCAGCATGTTGAGCGCGGTGCGCGTCAGGCGGCTGAGATAGCGCAACCCTTCGGCCTGATCGAGTTCGCTGTCCGGCGCTTCCGCCCGGTCGAGCACTTCGCCCGCTTCGGCCAGCTGGGCGCAGAACTCGCGCCAGATATGCGACAGTCCGTGCTGCTTGCTTCCCGTGGGGCTGGTCATGATCGTCCTCTGCCTGTTTTCGGGGGGCGATTTTCCTGCATTCCCGGGGCAGAGACCAGCCAATACGGCAGGGGGCCGTCCGTTTGTGGCGCCATGGCGAAAATCCGGCGCGAACAGGCGGCGCCCGGCGGGAAGCGGTCAGACGGGGCCGACTTGCGGCAGCAGCCGTTCGATATCGGCGGGATGGGCCAGATCGGTTCCGGGCGTCAGCACCGCCGCCGATCCCGCGGCGATGCCTAAACGGAACGCTTCCGCCGGGGTCTGGCCGCTGGCCAGGGCGAAGACCATGCCCGCCACGAAGCAGTCGCCCGCGCCGACGGTGCTGACGGCTTCGATCGGCAGAGCGGGCAGGCGGATGCAGCCGTCCTTGCTGGCCAACAGGGCCCCTTCGTGCCCCATGGTCACGGCGACGAGATCCGTCTGCCCGCTGGCGACCACGGCCTGCGCGGCGCCCGCAATCTCGCCATCGCTTTCGAGCGGGAGGCCGGACAACTGGCGCAGTTCGCCAAGACTGGGCTTGAACAGGTGGATGTGCCCGCTTGCCAGCCCTTCGCGCAGCCCCGCGCCGGAACTGTCGAGCACCACCTTGATCCCGCGCGCCGCCGCGGCGGCGGCCACGCGCGCATAGAAATCGTCCGGTATCCCGGGGGCCAGCGATCCGCTGACGACGAGATAATCGCACGCGGCTGTCGCCAGAACGTCGAGGCAGGCCTGCCATTCGGCAGGCGTGACAGTGGGGCCCGCAGGAACGACGCGATATTCCTGCCCGCTTCCCCGATCATAGAGCGAGGCGCTGATGCGGGTCGGCCCGGCGATGGCGATCGCCGTCCGGGGCAACTTGTGCTGGTCCAGCAGCCCATCCAGCGCCACGCCGGTCGCCCCGCCGGACAGGTAATAGCAGTGGGCATCGCCCCCCAGCCGTTTGAAAACCCGCGCGACATTGATGCCGCCGCCGCCCGGATCGTACTGTTCCTTGATCGTGCGCATCTTGTGCGTGGGAAAGACGCGATCGACTTCGTAAGCGGTGTCGATCGTCGGATTGAGAGTCAGAGTCGCGATGCTCGGCATGGGGGCATGATCACGTCTGGCGGGAGATCAGGCAAGGGCCGATTGCGATTATCCGGCCGCTGCGTCCGGTCATTGAACTTGCGGCTTGCGCGGCGCGGGGCCCCGCCATTACAGTACGCACGGAAGTCGTCCTGGGATCGTGACGCATGAAATGTAATCGGCGCCTGTTTCTCGGCGCGGCCGTTGCGGGAACGGCCAGTCTGTTCGCCCCCCGTGCTTTTGCCCAGGTCCGCGCCGCCGAGCGGCCGGATTTGCTGCCGCGCGCCCTGATGGCGCTCGATACCCATGCCTATCGAATCGCCAACCGCGATCTGGTTGGGCTGGTCGATTTCTCGGCCCATTCGCGTGAGGCGCGTTTCCATCTTGTCAGCGTGGCCAATGGCAGAGTGCTGATTTCCTATCTCGTCGCCCATGGCAGCGGGTCGGACCCGGGCAACAGCGGCTGGGTGCAGCGGTTTTCCAACCGCCCCGGCTCGAACGCGTCGTCGGATGGCGCTTATGTGGTGGGGCCTTCCTATTACGGGCAGCACGGCTATTCCCGGCGGCTGGATGGACTGGATGCGGAGAACAGCAATGCGCTCCATCGCGCGATCGTGATTCACGGCGCGGATTACGTCAGCGGGCAAGTGGTGGAAAGCCAGGGCAGAGTCGGGCGCAGCCAGGGCTGCTTTGCCGTCAGCCGCCGCGATATCGGTGATGTCCTGGACCGGCTGGGCGCGGGCCACCTGCTGTTCGCGGCCAAGTAAATCCGGCCTTTTCCTGAGCCAGGCCGGGGAAGGGCGGGAAATTTGCGCCCCGCTGGATAATTTCCGACAAAAGCGATTGCACCCATCGCGGAACGCCGATAGAGGGCTGCCCGCAGTGCCGCTTTAGCTCAGTTGGTAGAGCACATCATTCGTAATGATGGGGCCAGGTGTTCGAGTCACCTAAGCGGCACCACTTTTCCCAATACATCGCCTCTGCCGCTGCACCCGCGTTCTGCATGGACGAAGGCGTGGCCATGCGCAGTTTCCCGCTGCGCTATCGACGAGTGACGCAGAGCCTTGATCGCGGCTGTAATCACCTCCCGGATCAGTTGGTTTGCGGCTTGATGGTGAAGCTGCGAATACGCTCATCGTTACGCAAGGCGGCGACCAATTCATCCATCGCCTCTTCAGTGTAACCGCTGGCAACGGCGGTATATTCAAACGAATGCCCGGTGAAATCCTGCCTGGTGACGCCGACTTTCAATCCATGATCCGCCAGAATCTGGCGAAACTCGGCGATGCTGCATTCTGCCGTGGCCTCGAACGCCACCGATATGTGCGCAATGCGGCGTTTAAGCGAGCGGTTTTCCGTTAGCGTCGCCGCGCCCAGGACCAGCACGGTGGCCACGGTTCCGGCGATCGCCAGTTGATAGAAGCCAATCCCGAAAAGCGTTCCGAGCGTTGCCGTGGCCCAGAGGGAGGCGGCAGTCGTAAGACCATGGACCGTGAAGCCCTCACGAAAAATGACGCCGCCGCACAGGAAGCCGATGCCGGTGAGAATGCCATGCGCCATACGCACCGGATCGATGCGAATAACGTCTATCGGCGTGTCGCTCAGCCAGGCCATTTGGTGCACCGCCGACACCATCAGCAGGCAGCACGCCAGACTGACCAGGACATGCGTGCGCAATCCGGCGGGGCTTGCGCGATATTCGCGCTCTGCGCCGATGACAGCGCCTGCTATCATTGCTCCGACAATCGGCCAGATGAGCGTTTGGTCCAGGCCTTCCATGGCATCCTTCTTGAAAGTGTCGAGGCTTGCAGGCCGAGAGGCGACGAGGAGATGGATGGGGTTTCAGGCCAATCTATCGGGTTCTCCAGCCGCGTTCTTCCTGTTGCCCGTGTCTGAACCTCCTGCTCTGCAATCCGTTCCCGGCCAGCGTCGCGCGGCCATCATCCGCCAGACGGTGGTGGGGAAGTGTGGGCTATTGGGCCGCCCGTCATGCGCCCCTAATAGCTGATACAAGAAACCCCTCCGGAAGCTCCACGCCTCCAGAGGGGTTTCGCTATCGCTTGGTTTGCGATCAGAGCTTGGTGACGTCTTTGCGCGTCAGCGACGTGGTAACGCCCTTCTCCGCGTCGCTCAGCGTCGAGACCGGAATCCTGACAATACGGCCATCGAAGATGATGCTTACAGCGCCATCGCGCACGCGGTCCACGCGGCCGATCCGGCGGCCGTCAGCAGAATAGACCATGACGCCCTGCTTCACGTTAGAAGCAGCAGCAGGTGCGCTGGCTTCCTGCGCCATGGCGGGCACAGTGGCGAGGGATGCTGCGATGATGAGAAATTTGATGCTGTGCATGTTGCAACGGACCTTTGAAAAGAAGCGATTTAAGGAATCGCCAAGGCCCCTATGCCGCCGCGATAAAATTGTCGAGCATGATGATCCATGCTTCCATGTTCTTGATCTGGATCAGTCAATCCTGCCGTCCCCCGCTGTAGGACAGTCGCACGATCGCCGGGCGGAAGCCCCCCGTTGGCTGTGGAGCAAGGGATGTACGAGCATATTCTGATTTCGACCGATGGTTCGGACGTGGCGCAAAAGGGGGTCGAATGCGGCCTCGATCTGGCGAAAAGCCTGCGGGCCAAAGTCACGATCCTCACTGTCACCGAGCGGCTTGGCCATCATCGCGGGACGCTGAAATGGGACCCGGCATCGGGCGAACGGCCGGGTTATGAAGACAACCTGAGCCAGGACGAAATCGCCGGCGAAACATTGGCCTCCGCACAGGCCACGGCAAGGCGGGCAGGTGTCGCGGCCAGAACGCTCCATGTGCGCGATGCGTGCCCTGCCGATGCGATTATCGGGGCGGCGCAAGCCGAAGATTGCCAGCTTATCGTGATGGCATCGCACGGGCGCACCGGGCTGGGGCGTGTCCTGCTGGGCAGCCAGACATCCGCCGTGCTGGCGCGCAGTTCCATCCCGGTTCTGGTCGTGCGTTGATGCGATCGGCCGCGTGGACTCACGCAGGCCCGCAAGCGAGTCGCACGAAAATCCGGAAGTAGAGAAGATGTACTTAAGTCCATAAATTCAATTGGTTCTCTAAATCCTTCCCGAAGAATCTGCTTATTTCCTTGTAAGGAAACATTGTTTCCCAAGCGCGGATCTTGGCGCCTGTACAACCTGTATAACCTTTACACTGTGTCACATATTTGGGATATCTGGCGGACCACGAAGCTCACTTAAGAGAGCACGTGGAAGCACGCAGGCATTGCCTGCGATGATAATGAGGGGAGAGGGCAAATGAAATTACGGACAGTCCTGATGTCGTCGGCTGTCGCTGCCGCGACGCTGGCCGAACCGGCCTTTGCGCAAGAGGCGCAACAGGGCGGGCAAGGCACCCGGCTTGAAGAAATCATCGTCACCGCGCAACGGCGCGAACAGTCGCTGAAAGACGTGCCGATTTCGATCGCCAGTTTCGGTGAAGAGAAGCTGGCCAAACTGGGCATCGCCAAGATCGAGGATCTGGCGAGCAATGTGCCCAATCTGTTCGTCAACAATTTCAACGGCACCGCGGATACGGTCCGCCTGTTCATTCGCGGGATCGGCCAGAACGACGTATCGGTGACGCAGGACCCCTCGGTCGCGCTCTATATCGATGGCGTCTATGTCGGTTCTTCTTTCGGCGCGGGCTTCGATGCGGTCGATCTCGAACGGATCGAGGTGCTGCGCGGGCCGCAAGGGACGCTTTACGGGCGCAATGCCACCGGCGGTGCGATCAACCTTATCACGCTCAAGCCCAACACCGACGATTTCGGCGGCAAGGTGGAACTGAGCTACGGCAATTACGATTATCGCAACGCCAAGGCGTCGATCAATGTGCCGATTGCCAAGGATGTCGCTGCGTTCCGTCTGTCCGGGCTGATCACCAAGCGTGACGGGCTGTACAAGAACACCGGCCTCGGCAAGGATTGGGCGGAGCAGAACCGCAAGGCGGTGCGCGCGGCCTTCCGTCTGCAACCCAGTTCGGACCTGACGTTCGACTATGCGTTCGACTATTCGCTGGTGAAGGATACCGGCAACCTTTCGGTGCCTATCGCCGGATTTGGCGGTTTCAGCACCCCGGTTTCCGCCCCTGTGTCCATTCCGGGCATCGGGATGGGGCTGCCCACGATGATCGTGAAATATTCGGATCCTTTCCCGTTCAGTTCCAAGCGCCCGAAGAGCGCCAAGGCGCTGAGGGAATACCTGCCGTCGCGGTCCGAGGTCTATGGTCACACCTTCACTGCCGAATGGCAGGCGGCGGATCGTGTCACCGTCCGTTCGATCACCGGCTATCGCAAGGTCGACAGCCGGTCGTACACGACCAGCCTGCCGACGCAGACTGCGCAGATCGATACGATCCTTCTGCCGCCGGGTGCGCCGGGCCTCCCCGCCGGGACCGTTCTCAACGCGCGGGGGCCATGGGCGGTCAGTGCGACGAATGCGCATACCAAGTATCGCAATTTCTCGCAGGAACTGCAGATTCTCGGCGATGCCGATATCGGCGGCGGCAATCTGAATTATGTCGCCGGGGTCTATTTCTACGATGACCACGGCCGTCAGGATGCGCCGGGCGAAGCGATCGGTGGCCCGCGGGCTCAAGCGTTCGCCGAAGTCGACAACCAGTCTCTGGCGGCGTTCACCGAGCTGACTTACACGCCGGGCGGCGATGACGGGCGGCTGCACATCACGCTGGGTGCGCGCTATTCCAGCGACAAGCGCGAAGCCACCCGCGTGAACGAGAATTCCCTCTCCTTCGCGGCACTGGGCGGCTTCACGGCGGACAATTGCGCGTATCTTGCCAGCACTTTCGCGGCGCTGGGGCAGACCTGTACGCCGGGTGGGGCGGTGCAGGGCGCGCGTTACAAGAAGAAGTTCCACAATTTCAGCCCGGCGTTGACGATCGGCTACGATGTGAACCCCGATGTGCGCATCTATGCCAAGGTAGCGACCGGCTATAAGAGCGGCGGCTCGTCGCAACGTTCGGCCAACCCGACCAATTTCACCGAAGGGTTCGAGCCTGAAAAGCTGATGTCCTATGAAGCGGGCATCAAGGGCGATTTCTTCGATCGCCGCGTGCGCTTCAACATGGCGGCCTTCTATGTGAAGATCGACAACTATCAGGCCAGCGTGCAGACCGGTTCGACGCCGGGTGACCGCGACTTCGTCGGGATCGACAACAGCAAGATCTACGGCATCGAAGCGGACGTGACAGTGGCGGTGACGGAAGGGCTGCGCCTCAACGGCAGCATGGGTCTTTTGCACACCAAGTTCGGGCAGAGTTCGCTCGACGTGCTGCGCGATACCGGCGAAACCGTGACGGAAAAGTTCATCAAGCCGTTCTCCTACGCGCCGAAATTCTCGGGCACGCTGTCGGTCGACTATGATCGGGAAATTACCGATGATTGGGGCATTTCCACCCACGTCGGCTATTCCTATCAGGGCAAGATGCACACTTCGACCAATCTCACCGATGATCGCATGCTCGATGCGCGCAATCTGGTCGATGCCAGCATTTCGCTCATCCGCAGGAACGTGGCTGGCGATGGCAGCGTCGAATTCAAGCTGTGGGGCAAGAACATCTTCAACGAAGATTATCGCACGGTCGCCTTGGGCAGTTTTGCCCAGTTGGGGGCGCAGACGGTGGCCGAGTTCGGCGAACCGCGCACCTATGGGGTCAGCCTGATCGGCAAGTTCTGATCGGTTGCCGGCATGGGGAGGGGCGCAGCCGTTCTCCCCATGCTGGCCATCCAATGGGCGGGCAGCTTCGTGGCGGATATTCCGTGGATCGACCGGCCTGAATTTTACCCCGCCCTGTACCGGACCGGCGCATGGCGGGTTTCGTGTTATGACACCGCTGCGGCCTTGCGTGGCTAGGCGCCGTTGACCGCGCGGCGTTCCACGCGGGCGAGCAGGGCGAAGCAGATCGCCGCCAGCACGAACCCGCCGATATAGACCTGTACCGCCAGATCGTAATCGCCCATCGCTTCCCGCAGCAGCCCGGCCAGCGGGGCCATGCCGAACAGGAATGGCAACGTGGCGAACCCGGAAATGCCCATCACGGTGGCAAAGCGCTGGGCGCCGTAGATGCGGGAGACCAGCACGCCCTTGGCGCTGATGAAGCCGCCGCCGCAAGCGCCGATCAGCACCGCGTCGAGGATCAGAAGCGGATAGCTGACCGGGATGATGAGAATGATCCACACCACCGCCTGCAGCAGGGCGTTGGCCGTCAGCGCGACGCTGGCGTTCAGCCGGTCCGCCAGCCAGCCGAAAGCGACCGAGCCGATAATCCCCGTTCCGGCGGAGATCGACAGGAGCAAGGCAGCCCG
>Ga0182743_1001262_pt1 | contig 25313 bp, 17 predicted proteins | sample eDN3rd30CKraftOP_FD_128522 | JGI IMG/M metagenome (GOLD analysis project Ga0182743, IMG submission 128522) | Enriched Organic Plus compost microbial communities from Emeryville, California, USA - eDNA 3rd pass 30_C Kraft OP (version 2) (version 2) ... | reverse complement strand
GCACGGCAACGACCACATGTACACGCACGGACAGGCGACGATCGTCCTGTGCGAAGCGTTCGCCATGACCGGCGACGAAGAGCTGCGGATGCCGGCGCAAAAGGCCGTCGATTTCATCGTCGCCGCGCAATACAACGACGGCGGCTGGCGCTATCACCCGAAACCGGTGGCGCAAGGCGATCTCAGCGTTGTGGGCTGGCAGGTGATGGCCCTGCAGAGCGCGCGGGCTGCGAATTTGACCGTGCCGGACACGACGATGGGCATGGCGAACATGTTCCTCGATTCGGTGTCGCACCGCGACGGCGCCCGTTATGCGTACATGAAGCGGAACGACCCGACCCCGACGATGACGGCGGAAGGGTTGCTCTGCCGGCTGTATCTCGGTTGGACGAAAGACCGGCCGGGCTTGCACAACGGCGTTGAATGGCTGACGCGCGAAAACAACCTGCCGAGCGCGAGCCGGCCCAACATTTATTACTGGTACTACGCGACGCAGACGCTGCACCACTACGGCGGATCGGAGTGGGAAACGTGGAACCTGAAGATGCGCGACGTGCTCACCAGCACCCAGCGCACCGACGGCCACGCAGCCGGCAGTTGGGACCCCGCCGGCCCGCACTCGGGCGAAGGGGGACGCATTTATATGACGTCGCTCGCCGTCTGCTCGCTCGAGGTGTACTACCGACACCTGCCGATCTTCCGCCAACTGCAGGTGGATGGCTCGCACGGCGATTGAGCGGAGGCCTGCTGACTTCTAATCCGCTGACCGGACAACTCCATTGCCAACTCCGTCCCAGGCTCCAGCCTGGGACGGAACTAACCGGAGGCTCCGCCTCCGCTCGCGGGCCAGTTCGATTTGCTAGTTGCTGAGTTCGCTAACAACGAAGTCCAACTGCGGGGCTGCGAGGCAGAGCCTCGCGGATGTTTCGTCCCAGGCTGGAGCCTGGGACGGAGGGATGTGGAGAGCGACGTTGGTTCGTCGGCGCTTCGTCTGCATTCGATTGTTGACCGGCTCCACAACCGAACCGCGGGGCCAGCATCACGCGTACTAATACAACCCTGTCAATCGTTATTCGCACCGCAGTGAGAATATCCAAGTTGGTAGCCCTGGCGGAGTTGCAGCCTAATAATTGTTTGAACGACAAAACTGCTTGCCACCGCTACTGCGTTGCCGTATCCTGAATCCCATCCTCTATTTAAGCCCACCTCAAGCCTGGCGAGCCTACGATGAAACGCCCTCTACGCAGCTTCGCAAGCGCCTTTCGTTGGCCTGCGATCGCAATGGTCCTCGGCAGCTTTGTGCTCTCCGCCGCCGTTGCCGCTGACGGCGATACGACCAGCAAAATCGATCCGCGCGACTGGCCCTATTGGCGTGGTCCTGAAGGAAACTCGATCTCGCGCGAGACCGGTTTGCCCGACACGATCAATCCCGATGGCGGCGAGGGAAGCAACCTGCTGTGGAAGCGGGCCGATATCGGCAGCCGAGCCACGCCGATCGTGATGAACGGTCGGCTCTACACGATCGCTCGCGCCAACCCCGCCACGCCGCTCGAAGCCGAGCGCGTCCTCTGCCTCGACGCTGCGACTGGCGAGACGATCTGGGAAAGCGTCCACAACATGTGGTCGAGCGACGTGCCCGACACTCGCGTCGGCTGGTCGTCGGTCGTCGGCGATCCCGAAACGGGCAACGTCTATTCGCTCGGCGGCGCCGGTCTGTTGCAGTGCCACGACGGCAAGACGGGCGAAATTCTCTGGCAAATTCCGCTGCATGAGTACCTGGGCGTGCTCAGCACCTACGGCGGCCGCACCAACTTTCCGATCGTCGTCGACGACGTGCTGATCGTCCCCTCGGTCATCATCAACTGGGGCGATCTGGCCGTTCCGGCCCATCGCTTCATCGGCTTCGACAAGAAGACGGGCGAAATCCGCTGGCTGACCAGCACCAAGCTCCGCCCCGAAGACACGATCTACAGCGCTCCGACGGTCGCCGTGTTCAACGGCCAGAAAGTGATCGTCGCAGGCTCGGGCGACGGCTACATCTATGCGATTCAGCCGCGGACCGGCAAGATCGTGTGGGAATATGCGTTGTCTCGCCGCGGCATCAACACTTCGCCAACGGTTGACGGCGATACGGTCTATGTCGGTCACAGCGAAGAGAACCCGACCGGTACCAAAATGGGCGCCGTCGCTGCCATCCGCGGCGATCTGACCGGCGACATCACGCAAAAAGGCGAGATCTGGAAGAACCTCGAGATCGGCGTCGGCAAGGCTTCGATTTTGAAGGTCGGCGACCGCATCTATTGCCCAGACGACGCCGGCAAGCTGTTCGTCTTCGACGCCAAGACGGGCGAGCAGATCGGCAAGAAGATCGGCCTGGGAACGATGAACTTCTCGACGCCCGTTTTTGCCGACGGCAAGATCTATCACACCGAAAAGAACGGCCGCTGGTACATCCTCAAGCCGGACGAGAAGGACGGCGTGGCCCGCTTCAAACGTGGCGAGACGATGGGCAACTTCCCCACCGGCGACGAGCTGTGGGCTTCGCCCGTCATTTCGCACGGCCGGCTGTACATCGCCACGACTGGCGCGATGTACTGCTTCGAAGACAAGACGAAGGAGCACGGTCTGACCGAGCGGCCGAAGCCGCGGGAAGAATCCCCCGTGAGCGAAGATCCCACGCCCGCTCAGGTGCAGATCGTCCCGGCGGAAGTCCTGATGAAGCCGGGCGAGAGCAAGAAGTTTGAAGTTCGCGTCTACAACAGCAAGGGGCAATTGCTGAAGGATTCGAAGGCCAAGGTCACGCTCACGACGACCGGACCGGTGACGATCGACGAGAAGACCGGCGAGTTCACCGCTGCCCCCGAAGCAGCCCACGAAGCGGCCTACATCACGGCTGAGCTGGAAGGGGGCATCAAGGGTCGGTCGCGCATCCGCATTGTGCCGCCGCTGCCGTGGAAGTTCGACTTCGAGAAGCTCACCGACGCTCCGATCACTTGGGTCGGCGCTCGCTACCGTCACCAGCTTCGCACGGTCGACGGCAACAAGATGCTGGTGAAGATCACCACGATTCCCAAGGGAACTCGCAGCCGGGCTTCGATGGGCCCCTCCGACCTGCACGACTACACCGTGCAAGCCGACGTGAAGGCGGCTGACGGCGGTCCGGGCAAGGAGCCCGATATCGGCGTGATCGCTCAGGGCTATACGCTCGAGATGAGCGGCCTGAACAAGCGGCTGATGATCCATAGCTGGTTCGCGCACGACAAGCGGCACTTCACCAGCCAGGATTTCGAGCTGGAGCCGAACGTGTGGTACACGATGAAGCTGCGGGCCGCGAACGAAGACGGCAAAGCCGTGCTGAGAGGCAAGGTGTGGAAGCGCGACGAGCCCGAGCCGACCAACTGGACCATCGAACTCGTCGATCCGCAGCCGAACAAGACGGGCGCTCCCGGCCTGTTCGGCAACGCCACGAACGCCGAGATTTTTATCGACAACGTGCAAGTGACCCCCAACAGCGAGTCGGCCGCCCCGGCTGGCGCTGAATAACGTTTAGCCAGACGTCCTCGTTCCCGCGCCTGGTTGGGTACGGGAACGCACGATCGGGCGCTTCGCGTCGTCGTGCACAAGAACTTACGCAACGGCGCAACTAACCAAGACCCAGACTCGCGACGCGGAGCGTCGCCACTTGCGTTCCCTCTCGAGCAGCGAGGGGGCGCGATATCAGTGAAACACGGGAGATCACCGTCACAATGCAACGCACGAAAGCCCTCCTGGCCATCTTTGCCAGCCTGATTGCTGGATTGATCGTTTCCAGCGTCATCGCCGGCTGTCAGCCTTCGGAACGCCCCAAGGCGGGCGGCTCGCTCGATACCGACGCCGCCGACGTGGAGCTTGAAGTCGAGGCCCCGCCGCCGTCCGAACCGGCCCCCGAGCCGAAGAGCGAGGACGAGCCCAAGGCTGAAGAAGAAATGAAGGCCGACGAGCCCCAGCCAGAAGCGCCGAAGGTTGAGGAGCCCGAAGCGCCGAAGCCGGAAGACGCCAAACCTGCGGACGAAAAACCCGCCGAAGAGAAGCCTGCCGAGGAAAAGCCGGCTGAAGAGAAGCCCGCGGACGACAAGCCGGCCGAAGATCAGGTGGCGCTGGCTGACTCGGCCAAGAAGCCCGACGTCGACGGCGCGAAGCCGAGCGAGGCTGGCGAGCTGAAGAATCCGACGCTCAAGCCGGGCCATTGGAATCAGTGGGGCGGCTCGTCGCTTCGCAACAACACGCCGATCGCCGACAAGGTGCCGCTCGAATGGGCACCGGGCGATTTCGACCGCAAGACGGGCGAATGGGACAAAGACAGCGCGATGAACGTCAAATGGGTTGCCTCCCTCGGCAGCCAAAGCTACGGCAACACGGTCGTCGCCGACGGCAAGGTGTTCCTTGGCACGAATAATAGCAACGGCTATCTGAAGCGTTATCCGAGCGACGTTGACCTGGGCGTGCTCGTCTGCTTCGACGAGAAGGACGGCAAGTTCCTCTGGCAACACTCGAGCGAAAAGCTGCCGACCGGCCGCGTGCACGACTGGCCGCTGCAGGGCATCTGCTGCTCCCCCTACGTCGAAGGCGATCGCCTCTGGTTCGTCACCAGCCGTGGCGAAGTGAAGTGCCTCGATACGAACGGCTTTCACGACGGCGAAGACGACGGTCCGGTGACGAACGAGCTCGGCCGTCTGTTCGACGTCGTCAAGGGTGACGACGAAGCGAGCGACAAGCAGGCCCCGATTCTCGCCGCCCTCGAAGAAGGGAAGCTGACCGACGACATGCGCGAGCGGTTCAAGAAGGCCGGCTTCGAGCTCTCGGAAGAAGTGACGATCACCAAGGACGAAACGGCCAAGGGCCCCGGCAAGAAGTGGAATCTCAAGGCCAAGGTGGACGGCAACGATCGCGACGTGCAGATCGTCCTCGCCGGCCCGCGGCTGAGCGTCTTCAAGGTCATCACCCCAGCCGACAAGGACGAAGCCGACACGGTCTGGTCGTTCAACATGATGGAAAAGCTCGGCACCAGCCAGCACAACATGTGCAGTTGCTCGGTGACGGCTTGGGGCGACATCCTGTTCGTCAACACGTCGAACGGCGTGGACGAAGCCCACATTTCGATTCCGGCGCCCGACGCTCCTAGCTTCATCGCGATGGACAAGAACACGGGCGAGGTCCTCTGGACCGACAACAGCCCAGGCAAGAACATCCTGCACGGTCAGTGGTCGAGCCCAGCCGTCGGCATCCTCGGCGGCGTGCCCCAGGTGATCTTCGGCGGCGGCGACGGCTGGCTGTACAGCTTCAAAGCCGACCGCGGCAAGGACGGCAAGCCGGAGCTGCTCTGGAAGTTCGACGCGAACCCGAAGAACACCGTGCTGGAACTCGGTGGCCGCGGCACGCGGAACGACATCATCAGCACGCCGGTCATCTACGACGGCAAGGTCTACTTCGCCACCGGTCAGGACCCTGAGCACGGCGAAGGGGTCGGCATCCTCTGGTGCCTCGATCCGACCAAGCGCGGCGACGTGAGCGAAGAGTTGGCCGTCAAACGCGACGATCCCACGAAGCCGATTCCGGTGAAGCGCATTCAGGCCGTCGTCGAAAGCGAAGGGGACGTGGCGATTCCGAACCCGAACTCGGCGGTGATCTGGAAGTACGACACCTACGACATCGACGGCGACGGAAAGATCAGCTTCGAGGAAACCTTCCACCGCAGCATCAGCACGGTGGCGATCAAGGACGACCTGCTGTTCATTCCCGACTTCAGCGGTCTGTTCCACTGCGTCGACGCCCAGACGGGCAAGCCGTACTGGACCTACGACATGCTGGCTGCAGCCTGGGGTTCGCCCATGATCGCCGGCGGCCATGTCTACGTCGGCGACGAAGATGGCGATATCGCCATCTTCGAGCTGAAGAAGGAGCCGCACGATCCGGTAGCCGAGATCAACATGAACAACTCGGTCTACAGCACCCCGATCTTCGCCAACGGCGTCCTCTGGATCGCCAACAAGGACCACATCTTCGCCATCGCCGAAGAAGCGGGCGCGGAGTAGACCGCCGCCGGCCTGTGGCCTACGATTCGATAGTCCCTTAGCCGGAAGGTAACTACCTTCCGGAGAACTGCAGCAAGTGCTGCTCTTGGAAGCGGACAACCGTGTGCCACTGCTGGCTTGTCCGGCAGTGGAGACCGGGTACCCGCTTCGCACTGCTGGACAAGCCAGCAGTGGCACCTGAAAGAGAAAGCTGGCGATGGCGAAGCGGGTTTTGGATGTTGGCAATTGCGTTCCGGATCACACGGCGATCCGGACGATGCTCGAAACGTCGTTCGGCGCGGAAGTGGTCCAAGTTCACGGCCCGGAAGACACCTTCGAGGAGCTGCGAAAGAGCAAGTACGACCTGGTCGTGATCAACCGCAAGCTCGACCGCGACTACTCCGACGGCATGGACATCCTCAAGGCGATCAAAGCTGACGAGCAACTGTCCTCCACGCCGGTGATGATCATCACCAATTTTCCCGAGTACGAAGAAGCCGCCGTCGCCGCCGGCGCAGAACCCGGCTTCGGCAAGAAATCGCTCTACGCTGAAGAAACTCAGGCCCGCCTGGCCAAGTATCTGAAATAGCAGGCCGTAGCCGGGGCGTAACACGCGCGCGGAGAACGGCGGTTCGATGCGGCTACAAGAAATCGCCGTTAACGCGCCCTTCTGGCGCGTCTCGCTGCAATGGCGAAGTCCTCTCGCTCTTCTCCGGAGGATGTTATCCTCCGGCTAGTAGTTGATCAGGTTTTGTAGCCGATAGATCCGCACGGCGTTGTCGTACAGCAGCTTGCGCTGATCGGCGGCCGGGCGGTTGCTGATGATCTCGCGCAGGGCGGCGACCCACTGGGCGAGTTTTGCCCCTTTCAGGCACACCGGCCAATCGCTGCCGAACACGACGCGGTCGGGGCCGAAGGCGTCGAGGCAGTGGTTCACCACTGGCGCGAGCGTTTCGGCGGTCCAGCCCTCCGGTGCGCTCGCCACGATGCCCGAAATCTTGCAGACCACGTTCGGCCGCTTGCCAAGCTGGTCGATGTGCTTCTTCCAGGCCTCGGCGTCGTGCGACGGCGCTGCCCCGCCTCGCTGGGCGGCCGAGAGAAACGCCTTGGGGTCGCCGTTGCCGCAGTGGTCGAGGATGAAGAACGTATCGGGGCATAGCTCGGTCAGCTTGACTGCGTCGCCGAGGTCCTGCGGTCGCATGCAGAGGTCGAAGCTGAGCCCCAGTTCGCCCAGCAGGCGGATGTGGCTGAAGAAGGTCGTCTCGAACACGGCGCCCGGCTTCTGCCCGCCGTGCAGCACCTGTCGGATGCCGCGAACGTACGGATTGCCTTTCAGGCTGGTTGCGTATTCGCGGAAGCTCTCGTTCGACGGATTGCCGCCGACGACGGATGAGACGGTCGGCGTGTTGCCGGACCGGCAGATGCCGACGATGTAATCGACTTCCTGCTGCTTCTGGTCGGCTGCGACGTCGACCTCCATGTACACGGCGTGCTTGATGCCCGTGCCCCGGATCGCCTGCAGGTAGTCGCTCATCACGTAGCTGCGGCCGAGCAGTCCGCCGGGCGTCAGCCAGGGGAGCTTGAACTTCTCCAGGTCCCACAGGTGCTGATGGCAGTCGATGATCGGAGTCATTTCGTTCTCGCTCGCCATCGCGGAGGAGATCGCCATCGAAGCAGCCGCCGCCACCGAACCCTGCACAAACTCGCGCCGAGAGACGTTCATCGCAGATCCTCGCAGTTTCGCCCATTAGCCGGGACGCAGCGCGTCCCGGAGAATCGTCGCTCGAGCCGGCCGCGCAATGGCGGCGACGGCTCGCTATTCTCCGGAGGATGTTATCCTCCGGCTACGTGACGCATTCAAGCTGCGAGGCCGGGAAATCGCTCAGCCGGCGCCGAAGCCGCCCTTGCGGTTGTAGAGCTTGTCGCGAGTCGCCCACAGGCCGGCGGACGGGGTCGGGATGAAGAAGATCTGCTCGCCGTTCACCTCGTTGAAGCCTTCCTTCAGCTTGTCGATCGGGTAGAGCTTCAGCATCTCGTTCAGATCGGCGTACTGGAAGTTCACCTGCTCGACCTCTTCCTTCGTCAGGTGGCCGGGGGCGTAGGTGATCTTGAAGCGTCCTTCCGACGAGCCGTGAATCAGGTGGGCTGTGGCGTGGGCCAGGTCCTGCATGTCGGCGTTCTTGCGATAGCCTTCCATCACCTTCGGCGTGCCGCAGTAGCCGTACTTGCGGATGAAGGCGTCGACGTCCGGCTGTTCGCCGAACCGCTTCAGCCCGGGGGCGAGAATGATCAGTTCGCCGTCGTCGGCCAGCGCCATGCGCGTGCGATAGACCGCCTTGTTGGCCACCCAGGTGCTGAAGAACTCGTCTCCCTGCATGACGCAGACGACTTTCTTCAGCGGCTCGTCGAAGACGTTGATGTTTTGCTCGCGCGACTGCCGGGCTGCGGCCAGATAGGTTTCCAGGTCGTCGCCGACGAACACGCCCGTGTGTACCAGGTCGCCGGCTTCGTTGCGGGCGAGCACCACCTGCACGTAGAAGTCGGGCAACTTGCCGAGCAGTTCGTCCTCAGCCTTGTTGAAGCAGGCCCGCAGCGGCGTGATCAGGTTGCCGAGGTTGTTCTCGATGCCGTAGCAAGCGGCCGCCATGTGGGCGGCGCAGATCAAATCCTTGCCGCCGAGGCCGATGAAGTAGTTCTTGTTGTGGTTGGCAAAGCCAAGCACTTCGTGCGGCACGACGTGGCCGATGTTGATGATCAGATCCCACGGCTCTTCCATCAGCATCTTGTTCAGCCAGATCGGAATCGCCCAATCGGCTGCGCCGCCGGAAACCTCCTTCACGTAGCTCGCCGGCACCTCGCCGAGATAGACGCAGCCGTTTCGCCAATCGTGGGGATGGATCTTTTCGTGCGGGATGCTGCCGAACATCTGCCGGTTCTGCTCGCGCGTGTGCGGCTCATGCTGGCCGAGCGTGGGGATCACGTGAACGTCGGCTTCGTCCTTGAGCAGGTTGTAGAACGTCTCGGTAATCCAGCCGGCGCCCGAGTGCATGCGGGTGATGTCGGGCGGGAGCAACAGCACGCGCTTGGGCGACTTGCAAATCCGCGCACGAGCTTCGTCGACGGCCCGTTTGATGAGGGCTTCGACCTGAGGACGGGTGATTTCCGGGGCTGATTCGGTGATCCAGGGCATGGGGCGTTGTTTAATGGGGGAGTGAATGGTTCAAGTCGATTTGGGGTCCGGCGAACCAAATATAAGTCCTAGGTCGCGAGCGGTGTGCAGGACTCGCAGGACCTCAATTTCGCCGCCGCTCATTCGGTAGAAAACACGGTGATGGGGAAATCTCCGAACGGGCCAGGAGCGAACGTCGGCAAAAGTTGGATTGAGAAGGTTGCAAGGTAAACCGGCTTGTGGGGTGTCGCACGCTTCACGAATCGCCGCCTGCACCGCGTCCACAAAGCGAAGCGCCACCGGCAGACTTTGCTTCGCCAGGAATTCGGCATGCTGGGCGATGTCCACTTCGGCTGGCGAGCAAATCCGAAAGCGTAGTGACATGCTTAGCTCTTGTCAGAGTTTCGCTCGATCAACTTCGCCTTCAGTTCGTCGAAGAATGTGGAGTCGACCAGTCGCCCCGGGCCTGAGTTTACGGCTTCTTCCAATAGTTTCTCGAGCTTCGGATTGTTTTCGAGCCGCTCGGTGATCGAGCTTTCATTCATGTCCGCTTCGATCAATTCGGCGACATAGTCGCCGACGCTGGAGTAGTGCCCAGTCGCTACCTGAGCCATGACGAAATCCGCCAGGTGCTGCGGAAGTTGAATTTGCACATCCATAGACGGGCCTCCAACGCCATTGTAACCGGCGGGCTGCGAGCGTCGCAAAAGCGGACGGGAAACGCGGCGCGAGCCGCCACTTACCCCTCCGCCGCTCGCCGGGCCACTTCCACCAGCGTTCGCACGCCGTAGCCGCTGCCGCCGGCGTCGCTCCACGGTTTGGCGCCGTCGTAAAACGCCGGGCCGGCGATGTCGACGTGGACCCAGGGGCGGCCCGCGACGAATTCTTCCAAAAACTTGGCTGCCGTGATCGCGCCCCCCCAGCGGCCTTCGCCAATGTTCTTAATGTCCGCGACTTCGCTCCGAATCTGCTCGCCGAATTCGGGGAACATTGGCAGTTGCCACATCGGTTCGCCGCAATACTCGGCCGCAGCCTTCACGGCGTCGCACCACGTCTGATCGTTCGTCATCACGCCGGCGACGTCGGTTCCCAGGGCCACGACGCACGCTCCGGTGAGCGTCGCCAGGTCGATGATCTTGGCCGGATTGTGCTGCACCGCCACATCGAGCACGTCGGCCAGCACCAGGCGGCCTTCGGCGTCGGTATTGAGCACTTCGATCGTCTTGCCGCTGCGGGCTTTCAGCACGTCCCCCAGCTTGAACGCCGAGCCGCCCAGCATGTTCTCGACCAGGCCGCACAAGCCGATCACGTTGACCGGCAGCTTGAGTTCCGCGATGGCCTGCATCGCCCCCAACATCGTGGCGGCGCCGGCCATGTCGCACTTCATCGTCTTCATGCCGTCGCTCGGCTTGATCGAGAGACCGCCGGCGTCGAACGTCACACCCTTGCCGACAATCGCCAGCAGCGGGCCGTCGGCTGGGCCGCCGTTGTATTTCACGATCACCAGTCGCGACTCGCGGTCCGAACCACGGCCCACCGCCAGCAGCGCGCCGCAGCGTTCCGCTTCCAAGCGAGCCTGGTCCCAGACCTCGATCCCCAAGCCGTGCGACTCGGCCACCTGCACGGCCACGGAGGCGAACGACTCAGGATACATCTCGCTCGGCGGCTCGTTGACGAGCTTGCGCGTGAGGTTCACCGCATTGGCGAGCGTCTGACCGTCGTGCAGCACCTTCGGCGTGACGTCGGACCAAACAACGTCGGTGAACGGATAGCGGCTCGGCTTCGTGCGGTAGAGGTCCTGCCCGACGCAGCCGACCAGGCTACCGCAAATGCCGTTTTCGGCCACGTCGTCGGGCCAGTCGGCTGCCAGATAGAAGGCGACCTTGCCCCGCTCCTTGGTCGACAGGTGTTTGGCGGCCGCCGCGGCAGCCTTGTAGGCGGCCCCCCGGTCGAAGGTGTCGCGCGGGCCGAGGCCCACCACGACGACCGTGCCCGCCTTGATGCCACTCGGCGCCAGCAGCGTCGTGAGCTCGTTGCGCTTGCCCGTGATCTCTTTGCGTTCGATCAGCTTCGTGAGCGTCCCGCCGAGCGCTTTGTTCAGTTCCGCAGCCGGTCCGGTCAGCGGACTCTCGGCATGCAGGCCGACGACCACCGCGTCGGCATCGATTTGCGTTATATTCACATCGGTCAATGCGGCCGCCACGTTTCGCATCCTCGCTTGCCAAAAGGTTGAAGCCCGCCACAGGTTACGGGGTTATTGTACTGGCGAACCTGCGGTTGCTGGAGGTAGGGATAAGACGACGATGGGCCGATTCTCGCTTCGCCGCATGCTCGACCAACTGGAAGCTGCCGGGCATCTCGTGCGTCTTGAGGACGAGATCGACCCCAATCTGGAAGCAGCCGAAATCCAGCGTCGCGTCTACCAGTCCGGCGGCCCCGCCGTCCTCTTCACGCGGGTCAAAGGCTGCCGGTTTCCGATGGTTTCGAACCTGTTCGGCACGATCGAGCGGGCCCGCTACCTCTTTCGCGACACCTATAAATCGGTCCGCCGGGCAATCGAACTGAAGATCGACCCCACCCAGGCTCTCCGCCACCCAACGCGGTACTGGTCGGCCCCCTTCACGGCCTGGCGCATGCAGCCGAAACGCGTGAGCGGCGGGCCGATCCTGGAAAACGAGACGAAAATCAGCGACCTGCCGCAGCTCAAGAGCTGGCCCGACGACGGTGGGCCATTCATCACGCTGCCGCAGGTGTTTACGGAGAACCCCGACCGGCCTGGCCTCATGCATGCGAACCTGGGCATGTACCGCGTGCAGCTTGCGGGCAATCAGTATGCGCAGGATCGCGAGATCGGCCTGCACTATCAGATTCACCGCGGCATCGGCGTGCATCACACGGCTGCCCAGCGCCGCGGCGAGCCGCTGCGCGTGAACATCTTTGTCGGCGGCCATCCGGCAATGACCCTATCGGCCGTCATGCCGTTGCCCGAAGGTATGTCGGAACTCACGTTCGCCGGAGCGCTCGCGGGGCATCGCATTCCGATGATCTGCCGCTCGGGCGAGCTGCCGATCTATGCCGACGCCGACTTCTGCATCAGCGGCACGATCGACCCCAATCGCACGCTCCCCGAAGGGCCGTTCGGCGATCATTTGGGCTACTACAGCTTGCAGCACGAGTTTCCGGTGCTGAAGGTCGACCGCGTCTATCATCGCCGCGACGCCGTTTGGCCGTTCACGGTAGTCGGCCGTCCGCCGCAAGAGGACACCACGCTCGGCTTGCTGATTCACGAACTGACCGGCCCGGTCATTCCCACGGTGATTCACGGTGTGCGCGAAGTGCACGCGGTCGACGCAGCCGGCGTGCATCCGCTGCTGCTCGCAATCGGCAGCGAGCGCTACATGCCGTTTCACAAGAGCGATCGGCCGCAGGAGCTGCTTACCCAAGCCTGCGCGATTCTCGGCCAAGGCCAACTGTCGCTGGCCAAGTATCTGCTTATCGCCAACGGCAACGACGCCCCCAGCCTGCAAACGCACGACATTGCCGATTTCTTTCACCACATGCTGCAGCGAGTCGATTGGCGTCGCGATCTGCATTTCCATACGCAGACGACGATCGACACGCTCGACTATTCGGGCGAAGGGCTCAACATGGGCTCCAAAGTCGTCATCGCCGCCAGCGGACCAGCCGTTCGCGATCTGCCCACCGAGATTCCCGCCGATCTGCGTCTGCCGGACGGCTTCGAATCGCCCAAGGTCGCAATGCCCGGCGTCCTCCTCGTTCAAGCCGAAACGAGCAGCAGCGTTCACCCCAGATGGGAACCGAAGACCGACGCCGCCTCCCAGCCGCTCGAACCATCGATCGAAGCCTTCTGCGAGTCGTTCCGTCGCGACGACGCGATCAACCGTTTCCCGCTCGTCGTGGTCGTCGACGACAGCGACTTCACCGCCCGCACGCTGAACAATTTCCTGTGGGTCACGTTCACTCGCAGCAATCCGGCGGCCGACATTTACGGCGTCGATAGTTTTACGACGAACAAGCACTGGGGCTGCCGCGGCTCGCTGGTGATCGACGCCCGCATCAAGCCGCATCACGCTCCGCCGCTGGTTGAAGACCCGGAAGTGACCCGTCGCGTCGACGCCCTGGCCGCTCGCGGCGGCCCGCTTTCCCGCTGGCTTTAGCATGGTTTGGAAAGGTCCGCTGGAAGCCGACCCTCCGGCGGTAGGCAAACGGCCCTCCTCCGATCAAAATAGCCAGTTAGCAGTTCATCGCTCCCACTTCCACGTCTCGAAATGCCACTTCCGCTCATGCCAGAACTGATGCTTCAGCTGGCGGTGCGTTTCGAGGAACCTTGGCTGCATCACGAGACGCTCACGCTCATCGGTTCGGGCCTGTTGCTCCTGTGGCTGTTCGCCATGGGAGCGTGTGTCGGCAGCTTTCTGAACGTGGTGATCTACCGCCTGCCGATCGGGATGAATCTGGTTCATCCTCCGTCCCGCTGCCCACGCTGCCTGCACCCGCTGCGGCTGCGCGACAACATTCCGATCCTCGGCTGGCTGTTGCTGCGTGGCCGCTGCCGCGATTGCAGCCTGCCGATTTCGATTCGCTATCCGCTCATCGAGTTGCTCGTTGCGCTCTTGTTCTTGGTCGTGGCCTTGAGCGAGGTCTTCGCCGGCGCTCCTGGCGGCGCCTATCTGTCGCCGCCGTCGGAACCGGGACGCGCGGCGCTGACGAGCTTTGCCCCGGCGCCGTTGTGGCTGACGTACACGCTGCATGTGCTGTTGCTGACCACGCTGGTTGCCAGCGCGGCGATGGAAGTCGACGGCAGCCGAATTCCGCGTAATCTGTTCGCGCCGGTCGTGTTCGCCACGATTGTCATTTCCGGCTTCTATCCCGAAATCCATCGGCTTCCCTGGCGTCAGGATTGGATGCTGCTCGATTGGCGCGACGGGCTCTTGGACAGCTTTTCGGGGCTCGCAGCCGGCACGTTGATGGGGCTGGCGATTGCCGAAAGCTGGTGGGTGGCGGGCGAAATGCGTAGCTGGCCTCGGTTCTCGCCGGTGGCGATGTTCGCGGCGATTGGCGTGGTCTTTGGCTGGCAGTTTGTCGGCCCCTTGGCTGCGGCGACGATGCTGCTCATCACGATTGCGGTGCTCGTCGGTCAGGGAACTCGCGGCAAGGTTTTTATTCCCGTCGCCGCAGCCGCAGGGCTGCTGGTGCTCCTCAGTTTGTTGCTTTGGACGAGCAGTTTTTGGCCGACGCTCGCTCGCAGCCCAAGTTGGTTGCTGCTGGTTTGGGTGGCGGCCAGCGCGGGGACCGGTTGGCTGGCGCGAACCGTGTCGCCGCAGGACGTCATCGAGCGTCCCGTCAAGATTTTTCCGCTGGAGGGTGCGCAGAAGGAACCGATGATGAACGACAAGCCTCCTCCGTCGGTCGATGCGATCTTGAATAGCCCGAGCTATCGAATCGCGTCGTTCGACGACGATTTTCTCAATCGCCCCGAGCTGCGCCCGGTTCGGTTGCAGCTCGAACTGCTCAAGCCGGAGATGATTCTCGCCGAGCAGAACGTCGAATCGACGATCGTGGTGTTCGGCGGCACGGCAGTGGTCGAACGCGAAGAAGCCGTGCGCCGGCTGGCCGTGGCGCGCGCCGCAGCCGAGCAAGCTCCGCACGACCCGGGCCTGCAGCGCGTCGTCGCTCGTGCGGAACGGGTGGTGGCGAAGGCCCATTACTACGACATGGCTCGCGAGTTTGCGCGGATCGTTTCGTCGGCGTGCCAGGGCGAACACCGGTGCAACTACGTGATCGCCACCGGCGGCGGCCCGGGGCTCATGGAGGCTGCCAACCGCGGCGCCTACGACGTCAACTGCAAGTCGATCGGCTTCAACATCACGCTGCCAGCCGAACAAATCCCGAACCCGTATATCACGCCGGAGCTTTGCTTTCAGTTCCGCTATTTCGCCTTGCGCAAGATGCATTTCCTGATGCGGGCCAAGGCGCTGGTGGTCTTTCCGGGCGGTTTCGGTACGCTGGACGAACTGTTCGAAGTGCTCACGCTGCGGCAAACAGGACGGATGCAGGAGATTCCGGTCATCCTGTTCGGCCGCGAGTACTGGGAGAAGGCGATCAACTGGCAGTTCTTCGCCGACGAAGGGGTAATCGCTGACCACCACCTGAACCTCATCCAATACGCCGAGACGCCCCAGGAAGCGTGGGAAATCATTAAGAACTTCCGCGCCGGCCTGCACGAACCGAACGGCGCACCAGCCAATTGCTCCGACTGTTCTTCCGCCCCATTAAGCACGGACGTCTGACGCAATGACCACCATCGGCCAACGACTGCTGGCAGTTTTCGGCACGGAGCATCCAGTCGCTCTCGTCACCGGCAGCGGCGCGAAGCGTGTTGGGCACACGATCGTCAGAACGTTGGCCGAGCGTGGGTATCGCGTCGCGATTCACGCCAATCGCAGCTTGGGCGATGCCCAGCAGACCGTCGAACAAATGCGAGCGATCGGCGTCGAAGCGATCGCTTTGCAGGCGGAGCTATCGGACGAGCGACAAGCCCGCGCGTTGGTGGACCAGGCTTACGACGCCTTCGGCCGGCTCGACCTGCTCGTCAACGCAGCCGCCATTTGGCCGCGGAAGAAGTTCGAAGAAGTGACCGCAGCCGACGTTCGCCACTGCTTCGAAGTGAATACGCTGTCGACGTTCGTCTGCTCTCAGCGGGCTGGCCTGAAGATGGTCGCCCAGCCGACCGGCGGCGTCATTATCAACCTGGGCGACTGGGCCACCATTCGTCCCTACCTCGACTACGCCGGCTATTTCCCATCGAAGGGAGCGATTCCCACGCTGACCCGAAACCTGGCTGTGGAACTCGCCCACCGCAATCCACGAATTCGGGTAAATGCCGTCCTTCCCGGCCCGGTCATGCTTCCGCCCGACCTGCCCGCCGAAGAGCGCCAGCAGGTCATCGCCGGCACGCTCGTCAAACGGGAGGGCTCGCCTCAAAACGTCGCCGACGCCGTCGCCTTCCTTGCCGAAAACGATTTCATTACCGGCGTCTGCCTCCCCGTCGACGGCGGCCGCAGCGTCTACGCCGCAGGCTAGGCCTCTCCGGAGGGTCTATATAGAAGCTCTCAGACGCTTACCCCGGACCAGGTTGAACTCGCCGGTAGCGCCCGCGCGCGGTTGCAAGTTGGTGGTGAGTTCGCTGGCGGAGCTGGAAAAAGTCTTCGCGAAATAAAGCCCGCTTGCGGGGCTTGGTCGCAATTACTCCACGGTCACGCTTTTGGCCAGGTTCCTCGGCTTGTCCACGTCGCAGCCGCGGAGGAGTGCGATGTGGTAGGCGAGCATTTGCAGCGGGATGATGTTCACCAGCGGCGAGAGGAACTCCTCGACCTGCGGCACGTAGATCACATCGTCGGCCAGCCGGACAATATCCTGGTCCCCTTCGGCTGTGACGGCGATCACCGGGCCGCCGCGGGCTTTGATCTCTTCCAGGTTCGACATGACTTTGTCGTAGACGTAGCCCTGCGGCATGATGAAGACGCTCGGCGTATGGCGGTCGACCAGCGCGATTGGCCCGTGCTTCATCTCGGCTGCCGGATAGCCTTCGGCGTGAACGTAGCTGATTTCCTTCAGCTTGAGCGCGCCTTCCAGGGCGGTTGGGAAGTTGTATTGCCGGCCGAGGTAGAGGAAGTTGTTCGCTTCGGCGTATTTCCGAGCGATGCGCGCCACTTCGTCATTCACGTCGAGCGTGCGGCGAACGATTTCGGGCAACTGCCGAAGCTGCGAGATGATTCGCTTCCCCGCTTCGAAGCTCAAATGCCGCGCGCGGCCGAAGTAGAGGGCCAGCATCGCCAGCGTGACCACCTGCGACGTGTAAGCCTTGGTCGAGGCGACGCCGATTTCCGGCCCCGCGTGCAGATAGATGCCGCCGTTGGCTTCCTGGGCGATCGTGCTGCCGACGACGTTGCAAATGGCGAGCGTCGGGTGCCCTTTGCGCTTCATCTCGCGCAAGGCTGCCAGCGTGTCGGCGGTTTCGCCGCTCTGGGTGATCGCGAAGAGGAGCGTCCCTTGATCGACGGGCGGATTGCGATACCGCAGTTCGCTGGCGTATTCCACTTCGACCGGAATGCGCGCGAGCTCTTCGATCAGATATTCGCCGACCAACGCGGCGTGCCAACTGGTGCCGCAGGCGGTGAGGATGATTCGATTGACGTTGCGCAGCTCTTGCGGCGAGAGATTCAGTCCGCCGAACACAGCCGTGGCGTCTTCGTCGTTCAGCCGGCCGCGCATGGCGTTTTGCAGCGACTCCGGCTGTTCGTGGATCTCCTTGAGCATGTAGTGGCTGAATTGGCCGAGCTCCACGTCGTTCGCTTCGATCTGCAGGTCGTGGATCGCGTGTTCGATGCGACCTTGCTCGCGATGCGAGACCTGTAGCGATTCGCTCGTGATGGCTGCGATTTGATGGTCGGCCAGATAGACGATCTTGTCGGTTCGGCCGACCAGCGGCGAAGCGTCGCTGGCGACGTAGTGCTCGCCATGTCCCACGCCGACGACGAGCGGGCTCCCCTGCCGGGCGGCGACGATCAATTCGGGATAGTCGCGGAAGAGGATCACCAGCCCATAGGTGCCGCGCAACTTGCTCGTGGCTTCGGCGACGGCTGCCAGCGGTCGGGCGTAGGGATCGTCGGGCGAGAACTGGTCGCTGCGCAGGTCGAGCTTTGCCAGACAACTGGCGACCAGGTGGGCGACGGCTTCGGTGTCGGTCGAGGAGACGAAGCGATAGCCTTCGGCTTGCAGTTTCTCTTTGAGGCTCAGGTAGTTTTCGATCACGCCGTTGTGCGCGAGCAGCACTTCGCCGCGACCGCCGATGTGCGGGTGGGCGTTCACTTCGCAGGGGGCGCCGTGGGTGGCCCAACGCGTGTGGCCGATGCCGATGCGGCCCGGCGTCGGCATTTCCTGCAACCGCTCGGCGAGGTTGTCGATTCGGCCGACTGCCTTGACCAGGTGGAAATGCCCCTCGTCATCGGTGGTGGCGATGCCGGCGCTGTCGTAGCCGCGGTATTCCAGGCGGCGCAAACCTTCGAGCAAGAAATCGGCAGCCCGACGAGGTCCCACGTAAGCGACGATTCCACACATTGGCTATCACTCCTGCATCGACCGAGGGGGGAGCGCAAGCGTTCCGCCGCCTGCCGCGTCTGCAAATATTCGCTCGCAACGATTAACCGTAGCTTGCAGTTACGTGCGATCGATGGCGCGGATCGTAGCAAAAGTAGGTCCCGCTGCTGCGTGATTTGTGCGACAACGTAAAGTGCTTTTGTGCAAGCATTTGCGGCTTGCTTGCTGCCGCCTGCAAGCGGCTTGCGCTCCTTGTGTGCGGGGGCGCTGCCGGTAAAATCCGAGGTTTGCCGTCGCCATCGACGCCAGTACGTAAGGAAGTGTCGCCCGCAGCCTCGCAAAGGCAATCCGGCGGCCGGCGTATGAGCGGGCGTCGGCTTCTGACGCCTGGGGCGAAGCATGTCGGTTCTCGATTGGGTGAGTGGACGGGTTTTCAAGTTCGTTCACGGCAACAACCTCGTCTACAACACCTGCTGGGAGGACCCTCGTCTCGATCGAGTGGCTTTGGAACTTGGGCCGACCGACAACGTGCTCGTGATCACCTCGGCCGGGTGCAATGCGCTCGACTACGCCCTCTGCGAGCCGAACCACGTCTACGCGGTCGACATGAACCCGCGGCAGAACGCGCTGCTCGACCTGAAAATCGCCGGCATCAAGACGCTGCCGTTCGAGGACTTCTTTCAGTTTTTCGGCGAAGGCTACCATCCGCAGGCGCGCGCGATCTATCGCGAGAAACTGCGCCCTGCCCTGCCCGCCTGGTCGCAGGAGTGGTGGGACACTTGGATCAAGTTCTTCGCCAACAAGGACCGGCCGTTCTACTTTCGCGGCACGAGCGGCGCCCTGGCCCGGCTGATCAAGATCTACACCGACCGGCTGATTCGCGTCCGCCCGCACATCGACGCGGCGCTCGACGCGGAGACGATCGAGGAGCAGCGCGAGATCTACTTCAAGCATCTGAAGGAAAAGTTCTGGTCGCCGCCGATGAAGTTCGCCATGAACCGCGACACGACGATGTCGATGGTCGGCGTCCCCAAGGCGCAGCGCAAGCAGGTGGAGAGCCAGTACGAAGGAGGCATCGGCAAGTTCGTGCACGACTGCGTCGAAGCCGTGTTCTGCGAACTGCCGCTCAAAGACAACTACTTCTGGCGCGTCTACATGAAGGGGCGCTACACGCGCGAGTGCTGCCCCGAATATCTGAAAGCCGACAACTTCGAGCGGCTCAAAGCGGGGCTGGTGGACCGCGTGAGCACGCACACTACGTCGGTGCAGAACTTCTTGGACAAGCACGACGGGCAAATCTCGCGTTACGTGCTGCTCGACCACATGGATTGGCTGAGCGATCACCTGTTTCCGCTGCTCGAACTGGAATGGCAGGCGATCGTCGATCGGGCCGCTCCGGGAACGCGAATCATCTGGCGCAGCGGCGGATTGCGAACCGATTTTCTCGACCGCGTGCGGGTGCGAAAGAACGGCCACGAAGTGCCGCTGCCGAGTCTGCTGAAGCTGCACACGGAACTGGCGGACGAGTTGCACAAGAAGGACCGCGTGCACACCTACGGCAGCTTTTACATCGCCGATTTGGCGGACTGATCTCCTCCGACTGCTTTACATTGTGATTGTTGGCCTCTGCGGTGAAATCAACCTTTGCGGATGACCTCTGAATGAGCTTGTGGGCCGATCTGAAGATTCTTTATCACCTGACGATGAAGCCGGTGCGCGGCGCCGATCACGCTGCGCGGCTCGAAAGCTTCTACGCCGGTCAGGCCGACAAGTACGACGACTTCCGCAAGCGGCTGCTCAAGGGGCGCGAGGAGATGTGGTCGGCGGTCGGCGTTCCCGAAGGGGGAACGTGGGTCGACATGGGAGGGGGAACCGGCGCGAATCTCGAAAACTTTGGCGACTCGATCCGTCGGCTGAACAAGGTCTACGTGCTCGACCTGTCCCCCTCGCTGCTCGAAGTGGCCAGGCGGCGGAATCGCGAGCGCGGCTGGACGAATGTCGAGACCGTCGAAGCCGACGCGACCACCTATCAGCCGCCGACTGGTCAGGTCGACGTCGTGACGTTCTCCTACTCGCTCACGATGATTCCCGATTGGTTCGCAGCCATCGAGAACGCCAAAGCCATGCTCAAGCCGGGGGGCTTGATCGGCGTGGTCGATTTCTATGTCTCGCGCAAGTACCCGCGCGACGGCTTGAAGCGGCATTCGTGGGCGATGCGCACCTTTTGGCCGACGTGGTTCGCGATGGATAACGTGTATCCGTCACCCGACCACGTGCCGTTCTTGCACCGCAACTTCGAGGTGGTGCGTTTTGAAGAGAATCTAGCCCGCGTGCCCTACCTGCCGCTTGTGCGCACGCCGTACTACCTCTTCGTCGGGCGGAAAAGAGTGGTCTGACGCGAGTCCTCGGCGTCCTCGTCGACTCCCTCCGCTCCGATGCACGCGCAGTTGCGCCCCATACGCTTGGCGGCGTAGAGCTGTTCGTCGGCCAGCGCGATCAATTCGTGCGGCTCGTGGCACAGGACCGTGCGCTGCGCCACGCCGAGGCTGACGGTCACGGGGATTTGCAGATCGCGCCAGGTAACCGGTTCGAGGGCCACGAGGCGGCGAATGGTTTCGGCGATCTGATAGGCTTCGTCGCCGCGGGCGTTGTGGCAGACGACGAGAAATTCCTCGCCTCCCCACCGGCCGCAGAGGTCGTGTGGACGGACCGCTTTCAGCAATACGTTGCCGACATGCCGCAGCACTTCGTCGCCGGCGGCGTGGCCGTGGCAATCGTTGACCTGCTTGAAGTGGTCGATGTCGAACAGGATGCACGACAGCGGCTCGCGCGAATCGCTCGACGCTGCCCACATCTGCTCGAAGCCGGTCACTAGCGTTCGCCGGTTCGGCAGGCCGGTGAGGCCGTCGAACGACGCCAGCCGGGCGAGTTGGCTGTTCAGGGCTCGCAGTTCGCTTTCGGCTTTGCGGCGGTCGTCGATCGATTGGAAGGTGCCGACGATGTAGCTCGGCTGACCTTGCTCGTCGCGAACGAGCGTGGCTGTGGCTTGAATCCAAACGTCGTGCCCCAGGCGATGCCGGTAGCGTCGCTCCGACTGAATTTTCGCCAGCTCGCCGGTCGCCAGCTTGTCGAACTGGTCGGCTTCGAGCGCCGCTTCGTCGGGATGTTTGAGTTCGTCGTATCGGTAGCCCAATAGTTCCTCGGGCGAATGTCCGAACAGTTCCGCCGCCGAACGATTGACGTGCAGCAGCGTTCCGGCAAGGTCCATTACGACCATGCCGACGCCGGCATGCTCAAACGCCTGGCGGAACGGGTCGCTCGGCAAGCTCACGGCTTCGAGCGCGCAGCCGATCGGCAACGTGTCGAATCCGGAAGAACGCGGTGCTGGGTCGCAATCCGTCATGGGAGCTGGGGACCGATTGCCGCTGCCGCCAACAGCGGGCCACGGAAGCAGAAGGAAATGGGCGGAAGGTTCTCAAACCTACGCTATCAACCTTTCCCGGCGGCGACTCCGAAGGAAGTTCCATGGGGCGATTGCCCCAGCGCCCGGGTAGAACCGGCAGAACCGGCTTGAACGATCCGACGAGCGCTGCAGGACGAGCCGTTACAAAACGCACTCCGCGGGGTTGGTGGCGGTAACGGACGAGGCGAGGACGGCGAGCGTGGTGAGCGCCCTCCCACTTCGGGCCTTAGGGCGCGATTGGCTCCCGGCCGGCGAACGGAATTTCGATCGGCTCGTCCGCTTCGAGCAGGATGCCGCTCAGCCGAACGCCATTTGGCGACGTCTGGACGACAAACGGCTGGCCGGTGAGTGGGTTCTGCGGCGGGGGCATCGGCGGCCGTTTTCCGGTCGCGATCTGCAGCGCTAGTCGCCACGCCAGACTGCGGGCCAGGTCTTCGGCCTGGCGGCGTTGGACCGTATGAACGTCGTCGAGCAGCATGGCAGCGACGATCGGATAGCGCTGCGTGCTTTCCCGTGCGGCGAGTTCCTGGTGAATCGCCGCGATTGCCGCGGTTCGTTCGCAGTAGGGGCGATCGCAGCTTTCGATGAGCTTGCGGAGCGACTGCAGGTAGAAGAACTGGTCTTCGTCGATGCCCCCCATCACGGCGCGGGCGGTGGTTTTCAGGAGGTGCTGCTTTTCCAAGCGAGCCACTTCCTGCCGGTCGATCAGCGACAGGTAGTGGCCGTCGCGAACCATCTCGTAGACGATCAGCCCGCTCGCACGTTCGCCGATCCAGGCTTGGGCGTCGCTCGGCCATTGCGCGAGGAGTTGGTCGATTCGCTGGCTTGCGGCTTCGAGCGTCGCGGCGTCGCAGCGCGAGTCTTTCACGATGACCTGCAGCAGCTGCAGGGTTTCGGCGCGCATCTTTGCGGCGAGCAGGCGCGTGGCGACGTGCGGCTCGCGGGCGAGCCGTTCCGAGGCGAGTAGCATCCAATCGAGCGATTGCGCGGCGTCCGCTACTTCGCCATCGGCCAGGTAGTGTACGGCGAGCAGGCCTTCCAGGCGGCAGCCGAGTTCCAGCGGCTCAAAGAACTCGAGTTCCGCGAGCGGGCCGACGAGCGGATCGATTTCAAAACCGTTCTCCGCCTGTTGCAGGGCGGCGCGGAACCGCTCGCGATGTTTTTCGGTGCGGCCGATCAGCTCGCGCAGCAGTTCACGCTCGACGGGGCCGATCCGCCAGTCGCCGTCGGGATCGATCCGCTCGATCTGCTCCTGGTACATGCCGCGACTGAGCGCCGGGTAGGCTTCGCGCAGGGCGGCTTGCACGCTCAGCCGGTCGGGGCGGACGGCGACCATCGTTTCGGCCGGCGTCGTTTTACGGGTGGCCGCCAATTGATGGGGGGTAAGCTGCTCGTCTTCCAGGCGGGCGAGTTCCGCCTGCAGGCCTTGGTGGGGGGACCGACGCAAGCCGTCGAGCTGGGCATAGCTGCGGGCATCGGCGACCGATTTCGGCTCCGGATGCGACGATTTCCCGCAACCGGCGATGACCAGCAGTAGTAGGAAAAGCCCACCGAGACGCACGCGACTCCCTCCGTTAGTGCGAAATCGGCTGGATAGTAGCGGCCCAGCCGGCGTCGCTCCAGGGCAAAGCGGGGCGGGCGGTTAGGCGTCGGGCGTGGCCGGGCAGGAAAGGACCAAGGACCAGGCCCCAATGACCAAGTTGGCCCGCTGCGCGCTTTGGATCATTGGGATTTGGACATTGGTCATTAAGGGTTTTAGCCCTTGGTCCGTCGCTCGGCGGCAGGCACGCATTGTCAGCCTGTTAAGCGCCCCGTACACTCGACGGTTGAATCGGAAGAACCGCGGCATTCCTGCGGTTTGCTTCGCAAAATTGCCCCGTTTGCCGTAACTGCTCGCCCCCAAAGCTCATGAACCGCTCGACTGCTATCACGCTCGACAAGATTCGCGACAAAGTCCACGCTGGCAAGCGGTTAACTATGGAAGACGGGATCTTCCTCTATCAGCCGGATGTGCCGCTCCACGAGGTGGGGGCCTTGGCGAACCTGGTGCGCGAGCGGAAGAACGGCAATTACGCCTACTACAACATCAACACCCACCTGAACGCGACCAACGTGTGCGTCTATCGCTGCACGTTCTGTGCGTTCCGCAGCGACCTCCGCGATCCGAAGGGGTACGCGATGGACGATCAGGCGATCCTGGCCCGCGGGCAGGAAGCGGTCGACAACGGCTGCACCGAGATGCACATCGTCGGCGGCCTGCACCATCAGAAGAAGTACGACTGGTACGTGCACGTCGTCCGCCTGCTGCACGACGCCTACCCCGATCTGCACCTGAAAGCCTGGACTGCGGTCGAGATCAACTGGTTTGAGTTCCTGGCCAAGAAGCCGGTGAAGGCGGTTTTGGAGGACATGCTCGAAGCCGGCATGGGAAGCATGCCCGGTGGCGGCGCCGAGATTTTCCATCCGGAAGTGCGCGGCCTCATTTGCGAGCACAAAGCCGACGCGCGGAACTGGATCGATATCCACCGCACGGCGCATCAGATGGGCATCAAGACCAACTGCACGATGCTCTATGGCCACATCGAGAAGGATTACCACCGGATCGACCACCTGATCCGCCTTCGCGAGCTGCAGGACGAGACGGGCGGGTTCCAGACGTTCATTCCGCTCGCCTTCCACCCCGAGAACACGGGCCTTTCGCACATCAAGAAGCCGTCGGCCATCATGGACCTGCGGACCATGGCCATCAGCCGGCTGATGCTCGACAACATTCCGCACATCAAGGCCTACTGGATCATGCTCGGCATCGGCACGGCGCAGACGGCGCTCAGCTACGGCGCCGACGACATCGACGGCACCGTCCGCCACGAGCTGATCTATCACGACGCCGGCGCCACGACGCCGGAGCTCCTCACGACCGATCAAATTCAGCGGCTAATCGTCGAAGCCGGCCGCGAACCGGTCGAACGCGACACGCTCTATCGCCGCATCGTCCGCGACCCGGCCGCGCCGGCCCGCTGGAGCGTGGGCGAGGAGATTTTGGTGGGGGCGTAGCGTAAGGTAGAGGCGGACGCCTCGTGCCTTACGTGGGAACAAGACGAGGATTTCTGCAGCTCGCGCAGGCAAGGCAGACGACCGGTCGCGCCTGTCCGGCGATCGTTTTCATGCGGCAGCTTGGGGCCGGGACGGTCGCTGCACCGAAGACTTGGAGCTGAACGCCAGGTGTTGCGAGGTGGCGAATTCTGTCACCCGTTTGCCCCTACGATGACTTAAGCCATCATCGTTCCAGCCGCGTTCCCCGCGCGGCTTCTACCGCTTCGAACAGCGGGCGGAAGTAGCTGGTCGTTGAGCCAACGAGCGGCGCGGCGATGCGAATGGCTGGCGTGGGGAGGGAGCGGTCGGCAATCCACTGGCCTCCTTGGAGCGTGGCGTGGCCGGTGAGATAGCCGCGCACAAGCTCCACGTGCAACTGTTGCCCTTCGCTGCGCCAGAGCATGCGGGGCTCCGGCTC
>Ga0182743_1001260_pt1 | contig 25346 bp, 24 predicted proteins | sample eDN3rd30CKraftOP_FD_128522 | JGI IMG/M metagenome (GOLD analysis project Ga0182743, IMG submission 128522) | Enriched Organic Plus compost microbial communities from Emeryville, California, USA - eDNA 3rd pass 30_C Kraft OP (version 2) (version 2) ... | reverse complement strand
TGCGATGACGCCTGAGATGGCGGAGCTGCTGGTTCAAGCCGTTCAGACTTGCAATCAAAGCGACGACGTACGTACCGTCATCCTGACCGGTGCGGGACCGAAGTCATTCTGCGCGGGCTCGGATATCGTGGAGCTGGACAGCTATGCCACACCATGGGATTTCCGCAACCGCCGCGATTACTGCGATTTAGTCCGCGCACTCAAGAAACCCGCCATTGCGGCAATCAACGGCTATGCATTTGGCGGCGGTCTTGAAATGGCGCTGGCGTGCGATATTCGCATCGCTTCGGACAATGCCAAGCTCGGCTCTCCCGAAATCAAGCTGGGCTGGATAGGCGGCGGCGGCATGACAGCACAACTGCTGCATTCCATCGGCGCCTCGAACGCAGCGCTGATGGTGATGACAGGCGACCCTATTTCGGCGCAACAGGCCTTGAGTTGGGGCTTGGTCAGTGAAGTTGTTGCTTCCGATGCATTACGCGAACGTGCCGCCGCGATTGCCAGCGCAATCGCTGCCCGCGCGCCCATTGCAGCGGAAACCGCCAAGGTCAACCTGCGCGCAGCGCTGAGCATGCCGATGGAGCAAGCCACGGCATACGAACGCGATCTGCAAACCATCTGCTTTGCCACTGCGGACGCCATGGAAGGACGTCGGGCCTTTCAGGAAAAACGTTCGCCTACGTTCCAGCGGCGTTGAGGGCAACGCAGCAAATTTTCTGCCTGTGCCAAACGCCTGCCGGATCGTGGCGGATGACGGCTGAGATCAAGGGTGTCCGCTCAGCCGTGCGCTCGGGCAACGCGAACACGGAGTAAAGCCGCCGACATTGCGTTGCTGTCAGGCCGGCCGCGCCACTCGCACCCCATTGCAACGCATCCAATCGCCGAGGTCAGGGCGCGACAGCACCTCGAACTCGGCCGCGCGCTGCGATGCCAGCGCATCGCAGCCGCCAGGCAATGCCGGATGACACATGACCAGGTCTCCATCGCGCGCATTGTGCAACCACCGCTGCAACAGCCGGGAATAACGCCGTCCGCCCCCCTGCTGTTCATACACGCCCAATAGCCGGCGATTCGTGCGCCACCCGTCTCGATCGGACACCCGAGCGATGGCGCTCGCACCCAATGCGCCAACCAGACGCGCCTTGGCCGACTCGCGCAAGGGAATGCCGTCCTGCATGCCCGGCGCCGTATGACGCAGCCAAGGCGCATGCGTGCCGTAGCGGAACTCCAGCAGTTGCAGCAAGCGCGGCAGCACCCCAGGCAGTTGATGCACGTGCTGATGCCCATCTACATAATCGGGAGCGCGGCCCATCACGGCTTCAAAGGCGTCGAACTGGCGCGCCAGCTGAGCATCGATCCATGCCTCGTCCAGGCGTCCTGCATAGGCGCGTGCGATCAGGACAGGCAAAGACATGGTCGGCGTCTGGGCAGGATCGCCCAAGCTCTGAGTCAGATTCAGATGTACGCCTAAATCCAGATCGAATTCGCGTAAATCCGGCCCGTGGTGCGCAAATGTCTGCCCCTGCGACAAACAACTGACGGCGCTCAAACGCCCCAGTCGAGCGAGCCTCATGATCCCGGCGTCAATGCTGGCGTTCATGCCAAAATCATCGCCGCATACCACAATGCGTTTCCACCACTGCCCGGTGCCCTCTGCCAATGAGGGACTGCCAGCCGGTGACTGAGCATCCTGGGGGCAGTAATCGAATAATCTGGCTGAGACGTTGCCGTCGGGCATGCTGGGCTCACTTTCCGCCACTGTGGCGGTTTCAGCCATGACCATAACCGCTCAGTATGTCGCGCAGATTGCAGCGCTCAATCAAACTACAGAACCAGACCAAGTGACGGCATCAATCCTGTGACATGGAACAGCCGCTATTATGGGCGACCGTACAACCCCAACTGCGTCAACAGTTCGATGCGGTTAATCGCCCCCAATCGGTTATAGAGCTGGCGGCGATGATAGACCACCGTGTTGAGGCTGATATCCATGCGTTGGGCGATTTGTGATTCCGATAGGCCTCGCGCCAGCCAATAGGCCAGTTCATATTGGCGTTGCGGCAGGCGCAGCGCGTTCAATGCCGACATCAGGCGCACGCCGCGCGCTACGTGCTGAGTGATGTGTACCCCCACGGCTTCGCCATGGCCTAGGGCCGCGGCCAGACGTACGGCGCGTAGCGAGAATCGGCCTTGCGCGTTGCACCAATCCATATGCGGCGGGGGCGGCAAGGTTCCCGGCCGCGGAACAAGCCGCTGTAACAGCGCTTTCACAACCGCGGGCAATTCCGCGCCGCGCCGCCAACGCCAGCCGAACGCCAGAGGCATGAGCACCTCGGCCTCCGGGCAGATCCACAACGGCTTCGCGTCGAGAGTGGCGATCAACAACCCTTGGCGATGCGCGTCCCGCTCGTCCGCGTCGGATGCGCCGGGTTGCAGGGCGCGCGCCAAATGGGATTCGAGACGCGCCAGCGTCGCAACCTCAGCCTGTTGGAAGGGCTGAGCGCCTGCGGGACGAAAGAGGAACAACATGCCTATGCCCTGCCCCTGCTGCGTGCGCAATGCCAGGCACAACCAGTCGGCGACGCCCGCCGGACGCATGACCACGTTGTAATAGTCACTGCGAAGCAGTCCGGAATACGTTCCTCTGAGCATCTGGCCCAGCGTGCGAGGACCGTATTCATGCAGAGCGATATCGCTGGACTGGCGCAAGGTGTTATGGAACATCTGGCTTTCGCTGCGCAAGAGGCACGGATCAAAATGCTCTGGCACAGCAGCGGCAACGCCGGGATCTTCCATGTGCGCTTCCAGCTCGCCATCGCCGCCCGGATAGAAATAACCTCCGGATTCAAAGCCGATCAATTGGTGCATGCTTTGCAGCAAAGGCTGAATCAACTGCGGACCGCCCGTATCCAGACAGGTCATTTGATGCAGGCTTGCCAGCGCACGACTCGTGGAACGGCGGGTAGACATGGACTCTCTCCGTTGGGCTCCCATCGAAACAACCGCTGGGCGGATTTTATCCACGGCAGGAACAGGCGAGCGCCATCGTTACCATTTTGCGACACCTACCCCGCCGGGGTGGGGCGCAGTGCATGACGGACGGGTAGATTGCGGGCCTCTGTCTGGTTTTCTTGAATGGAAAGAACCATGTCTTTTTCCGGCAGTTCTTGTTCTCGGCGCTTTGTCGCGGCCTTAGGTTTGATGTTCGTGCTGACCGCAGACCAGGTCTGGGCTTCCTCGGATGCCGACCCGGCAAGCTTTGCCCTGACTCCCGCCATGCTGGACCGCATGGCCGCCGTGACGGCGGAACTAGGCACCGTGCAGATGGCGGACGACGGCGACGCAGACGACGACGATGACGATGATGAAAGCGACGACGCCGAGTCAGTCGAAGACCTCGCGCGCCGGCTCGATGCCCGGCCGGAGGTACGTGCAGCATTGGCGCGGCACGGATTGTCGAGCCAGCAGTATGTTGCGGCCACGCTGGCTGTCCTGCACGCCGGCATGTATCTGGCAGTGGAACAGAGCGCTGGTCCGCAGGCCCTGGCATCGTTTACCGCGCAACAGCGCGCCAACGTTGAAGTGGTGCGCGCACATCGAAAGAAATAGCCGGCGCGGGCACGAATTTTTAGTCACTCCTTTGCTAACTGATCTCTGACGACAAAAATGGAAAGCTTCGACCAGAAGAAGAATATGAGAAATGCCCCTGTCAGCGCGGGAGAGCTATGCGCGCAACGGACGTTACAGGAGGCTCAGCGCCTCATGGGGGCGCCTACCAACGCCTTTCGACCGCCGAGCGCAGAAGACGAGCTGAAGGCCTACCTGGCCAGGCGATACCCAAAACGCCAGTACCCCACTGGCGAGATGTTGGACTACTACTTCAAGCGATAGAACGACAAGGGACTGCCTGACGCGGGATCCGCCCTGCGAAGACCAGCTTCAGTGCCACGGCAAAGACAGACACCGGGCAGCACGGACGGAATTTATACAAGGGAGAGACGGGATGGCCGGTTTTCTGATCATTGGATTACTTTGGATGTACGAGGCAGTAAAAGAGCGAATCGCCTCGCAACAGCAAAGCAACGGCACTTGAGCCGGCTGCGGGGTAGAACCCGCCGTGCTGCGCACACGAAAAAAAGGGCCTGATCTATGCGATCAGGCCCTTTTTCTTTGGATATCCTGGTGGGTGGTACAAGGTTCGAACTTGTGACCCCTGCCGTGTGAAGGCAGTGCTCTACCACTGAGCTAACCACCCAAAGAAGCGGAATTCTAGCATAGAAAAAGCCAGCCCGGCAAATACCGCTGGGCGCGGTGCCTCTCGGGTTTTCTCCCAGTAAAAATGACGTCACCGGGAGCAATCCCGCATCACGCGGCGGCGACCACCGCTTTAGGCGCCTCCAGACTACGCCACACGCAGTCGCCCCCTACGGATTTATCCAGACTGGCCAAGTATTCCTCATGCTCGGCCAATTCCTCCGCAGATGCCGCCAGCACGGGCAATACACTGCCGTCAAACGCTTTCAGCGTCACCCCAGCCCCCGTGGACGGTCCGCTGTCGTCGACATCAATCAACAGCGCATCCTGCCCGCGGGTCATGGCCAACCACACTTCGCCCAACAGTTGCGAGTCAAGCAAAGCGCCGTGCAGCGTCCGGTGCGCATTGGACACCCCCAGACGATCACACAAGGCGTCCAGCGAGTTCCGTTTACCTGGGTACAGCGTCCGCGCAAACAACAGCGAATCCGTGATCTTGCCGCACAGCCCAGCCAATTCGCCGCGGCCGATTCGTTTGAGCTCGGCATTGAAGAATTTCACGTCAAACGCCGCGTTATGGGCGATGAGCTCTGCGCCGGCGATGAATTCGAGAAACTGGTCCGCCACGTCACTGAAACGCGGCTTGTCGGATAAGAACTCGGTCGTCAGACCGTGTACCGCCAGCGCTTCGGGGTCGCTGTCGCGGTCCGGGTTCAAATAGATGTGCAGATTGTTCCCGGTGACGGTCCGGTTGACGATCTCGACGCAGCCGATTTCAACAATCCGGTGCCCCTGCGCAGGGTCCAGGCCGGTGGTTTCAGTATCGAAAATGATTTGGCGCATGTCAGGCTATTGATGACTAGAGGTATGCCGCAGGGTGCGGCATGGTTGGCACCCGGACCAGCACACTGGAACGGCATGGCAGCCGCTCTCAGCGGGCCGGCTACGGCACCACAAGCGAAGCCATTAGTGTACCCAGCATCTCTCCTTCGAGCATGCGGCACCGGCATGCGACTTGCTGGGAATACATACCGTCATGGCCTTACAGCCGCTGCCTATCTAGGCTGGCAAATGGCTGCGGCCCGCACTGTACTCATTGCTCATCAGGAGTTCATCATGGAAAAAACCGCCCGAGAGAATGCCCCCTCAGAGCACACTGCCGCCGATGCCCGGCTGCCCAAAACGCCGACCGACCCCGTCCATGGCACCGGCATCATGCCTATGCCGGACGACGCACCCAAGGTAGCTGGACGTCCCCGTCAGGGGCGCGTCATCACGCCACCCGGCGAACCGGGTGTGATCACTCCCGAAGACGACATGTTGGACACGTCACAGTCGGACAAGCAAGACCGCTGAATCGTTAGTGCTCGCTGGATGGCGCAGCCTGCGCGCTGCCGGCAGCGTGCGCCTTGTCGTCGCCGCTCGCATCGCGGGGCAGACGGGCTTTTGCGATCAACGTGTACGCCACAGGCACTACGAACAAGGTCAGAAACGTACCGAGCATCAGCCCGCCGACCAGCACCCAACCAATCTGCTGCCGGGACTCTGCCCCCGCGCCAGTGGACACTGCGAGTGGCAGAGTACCCAACACCATCGCCCCCGTGGTCATCAAAATCGGACGCAAGCGCAGCACGCTGGCCTCGATGACGGCGTCGAACAGCTCATGCCCCTCGTCACGCAATTGATTGGCGAACTCGACGATCAGGATGCCGTGTTTGGTGATCAAACCAACGAGCGTGATCAAACCAATCTGGCTATAGATGGACAAGGTGCCCCCACTCAGCCAGAGTGCCAGCAAGGCCCCCGTCATGGACAAGGGCACCGACAACATGATGATGAATGGATTGCGCCAACTCTCGAATTGCGCGGCCATCACCAGATAGATGAACGCCAGCGCCATGGCGAACACGAGATAGATACTGCCCGATGAATCGCGGAACTCGCGTGACTGGCCGTCCAGATCGGTCTGCAAGGTATGGGGCAGTACCTGGCGCGCCACGTCTTGCATGTGGGAGAGGACTTCGCCCAGCGCATAGCCCGGGGCCACCTCGGCCTCGATCTTCACGGCGCGCAGGCGATTGAAGTGGTTGAGCGATTGAGGCGAGACACTCTCATGCACCGACAGCAGATTGTCCAATTGCACCATGCTGCCGTCGCGCGTACGGACATAAATACCCGAGATATCTGTCGTGTTGCTGCGGTCTTGCGGCAATACTTGCACGATGACATCGTATTGTTCACCGTCGTCTTTGTAGCGCGTCACCTGGCGCCCGCCCAGCATCGACTCCAACGTACGGCCCACGACGTCGACTGCGGCGCCTACATCGGCCATTTTGTCGCGGTCCACCTGCACGCGCAGCTCGGGGGTATTCAAACGCAGATCCGTATCCAGGTTGATCAAGCCTGGATAATCACGCAAGGCGTTCACATACACGTTCACGAGTTTGTCCAACTCAGCATACGAGGACTGGCTCATGATGATGAACTCGACCGGTTTGGAGCGTGAGGATTGCCCCAGCGACGGCGGATTCGTCGGAAAGGCCTTGACCCCGGGCAGCGAGGCGAACTTGGACTGCAGCTCGCGCGCGATCTCCTGTTGTTTGCGATCGCGCTGCTCCCAAGGGGCCAAGCGCAGAATCGCCGTACCGTCCGTGACAGTCGGAAAACCGATCGACGACTGATAGGCCTCGGTTTCCGGGATCTGAGCATAGAACTGTTCGATCTGCTGCACGCTCTCGAGCATGTAACCCAGGGTCGCGCCCTCGGGCGAGGTCACCCTACCGTAAATCGCCCCGCGGTCTTCGACGGGCGCCAGCTCGCTTTTGACCACTGAAAACAAGACGCCGCTGCCTGCCGCCACAAGCAGACCGATGATCACGATGAGCGCCCGTTGATGCAGGGCCCACAGCAAAGTGCGGCGATAGCCGTTCGCCAAGCCATTAAGCCAACCCTCGATCAGGTTGTACCAGCGGCTATGGCTGGATTGATGGCGCAACAAGACTGAGCACATCATGGGTGTCAGCGTCAGCGCGACAAAACCCGACACCAGTACCGCGCCGGCCAACGTCAGGGCGAACTCGATGAACAGCTTGCCGGTACGCCCCGTTGCGAATGCCAGCGGCGCATACACCGTGACCAGGGTCAGCGTCATCGCCACCACGGCAAAACCGATTTCTTTCGACCCCTGCAATGCCGCCTCGCGGCGTGGCATCCCATTTTCGATATGGCGGAAAATATTCTCGAGCACCACGATGGCGTCATCGACCACCAGACCGATCGCCAACACCATGGCCAACAACGTCAGCGTGTTGATCGAAAAGCCAAACATGTACATCAGGCCGCAAGCACCGATCAGCGACACCGGAATCGTCACGATGGGAATGATGCTGGCCCGCAAATTGCGCAGGAAAAAGAAAATGACCAGCACCACCAGCACAATGGCCTCCAGGATGGTGTGGTACACCGAGCTGATGGAACGCTCGATGAATGTGGACGTGTCGTAGGCGATATTCAACCTCATCCCGTCGGGCAAGGTTTCATTCAAGAGCGCCACCTCGTCACGCACCGCTTTGGAAAGATCCAGGGGGTTAGCGGTGGATTGCTTGGTCAACCCGATATTGATCGCGTTCTTGCCATTAAAGCGTGACAACACGCGATCATCTGCCGCACCGACCTCGACCCTGGCCACATCGCGCATCCGTACGGGATAGCCCTTGACGTTGGCAACCACGATATCAGCGAACTGTGCAGGCGTCTGCAGATCGGTCGACGACACGACCGTGAACTCGCGATCACGCGACTCGATGCGGCCCGCGGGAATCTCCACGTTCTGGCTGGACAGCGCGTTCTCGACATCCTGAACGGTCAATTGATAGGCCGCGAGCTTCGCTCGATCGACGTATATCCGCATCGACGGCAAGCGTTCGCCGTACACGCGCACCTCCGCTGCCCCGGGCAACACGGACAGGCGTGTCTTGATATAGCGGTTGATGTAGTCGGATGTCTGGATCACAGATAGCGAGCCGGACTCTACCGCGATATAGATGACCGGCGTGGCATCGGCCTCGACCTTGCCGATGATGGGCTCGTCGATCTCGTCCGGCAGATAGCGGCGCGCGCGGGATACTTTGTCGCGCACCTCGGCGGCGGCGGCATCGGGATCCCGCGACAGATTGAATTTGATGTTGATATAGCTGCGTTCTGACCGGCTGCGCGAGGTCATCACGTTCACCCCTTCGATACCGGCCAGCTGGTCTTCGAGGGGTTTGGTGACCTGCGATTCGATGACCTCAGGAGAGGCGCCTTTATAGGTCGTGCTGACCGAGACGATGGGCTCGTCGATGTTCGGATATTCGCGCACCGTCAAGCGCGAATATGAGATCAGGCCGATCAAGACAATGGTCAATGACAAGACCGTTGCAAATACCGGCCGCTTGATGCAGACCTCGGACAGAATCATGATCGACTCGCCTGTTGTCCCTGCGTCTTGCTCTGCGCCGGCCTTGTGGCGGCCGCCGGGGCCACCTCGACCGGTGCGCCGTCAGTCAGCCGCTGAAAGCCGGCGACCACGACCTGGTCACCCGCGGCAACGCCCGTCAGGATCTCGACCTGCCCATCCCGGCGCTCGCCCAGGGTGACTTCGGTGCGGTGGGCGTGCCCCTCTCGCACCGTGAAAACGTACTGCGCCTGGCCCGAGGGCGCGAGCGCTGCTTCCGGCACGGCCAGCACATCGTCGGCCCCAAACAAGAGTTGCACGCGAGCAAACATACCTGGCCGCAACCGCGAATCCGGGTTCGGGATCGTGGCCCGCAGCAGGATCGAGCGGCCTCCTGCATCCACCAGCGGACTCACGGCATATACCTGCCCCTGGCGCTCTGAGCCAGGCAGAGCATCCAGGCGGATGGTCAGCGACTGGCCAACCTGGATTTTGTTGAAATACATTTCGGGCACACGGAAATCGACCTTCAGAGGATCAATCGCCTCCAACGGCGCGAGATCCTGCCCCTGATCGACATAATCGCCAACCGACACACTGCGCAGTCCCACAATACCTGCAAAAGGCGCACGTATCGTCATCTTGTCGAGGCGCGCCTGGGCCAATGCCGTGGCCGCCTGTTGCACTTTCAGGTTGCTGCCGGCCTCATCCCGTGCCTGCTGGCTGACAAAACCGCGGCCTTGCAACTCGACTGCACGGCGATAATGCGTTTGCGCCAACGCTAAATTGGCGCGCGCCTGATCGAATTCGGCCCGGGACACCGAATCATCCAACCGAATCAGCACCTGCCCCCGCTCAACCGGCTGGCCTTCTTTGAAATCGATAGACTGAATGCGGCCCGCGACTTCGGGACGCAACACGACCGACTCGTCAGAGCGCAGACTGCCGACCGCAGAGATACCGCGCGTGAATTTCAGTTGCTGGACTTGTGCCACTTCTATCCGCACCGTATCCAAGGGTTTGGCTTTCGGTGTGGGCGATACCGCCGTAGAAGCAGCACCCGCAACAGGCCCCGCGGGGGCCGCCAACCAGCGCGGGACCCAGAATCCCAAGGCCGCCCCCGCGGCGAGCCCGACCGCAATAGCGGTCAGCAGTACAGCTTTTTTCATGCGCAATGATCGCGGTGCATAAACATGCCGAGCCGCGCACGCTGCTGGCCCGACGGGGTGGAAACAAGCTATGGACCTGGCACTTTAGCACCAGCGGTTTACATACTGGCACAAAGTTGGCCGGCGAGAACGATCTGCGGACTATTTCCAGGGTATTCCCGCATGAAAATCGCCGTAAAAATCAGCCTTTTCGCACGCTTTCCACACCCTGGTTCGCCAATGCATCAGCACGCTCGTTGCCCGGATCCCCGGCATGGCCGCGCACCCAGCGCCAGTCCACCTGGTGGCGCGAGACCTGCTCATCCAGCGCTTGCCAGAGTTCCGCGTTTTTTACCGGCTTTTTATCCGCAGTCATCCACCCGCGGCGCTTCCAGTTGACCAGCCACTCGGTCATGCCTTTCATGACATATTGCGAATCGGTATGAATCCGTACCTTGCACGGCCGCTTGAGCGCGCGCAGGCCTTCGATCACGGCCAGCAACTCCATGCGGTTGTTGGTCGTGCCGGCCTGGCCACCATAGAGCGTTTTCTCGTGCGCGCCAGCACGCATCAACACGCCCCAGCCACCTGGCCCAGGATTGCCTTTGCATGCCCCATCCGTCCACATTTCAACCTGCGGACCGTTATCGTTGTTAGTTTGCATTGTTCCTACTGTTAAATCAGACGAGGCACCCTTGACGCCTCATCACGTTTTGCCTGGCCCGGCCTCGCGGTTGACAACGACCGGTGCGGCGCGGGTGCGCCGGCGGCGTTTAGCGGATTTCCAGGCAGGGCCGACCAATCGCATACCCGCCACCCGCTTGACGGCGGACACGACATAGACTGCCCCGCCCAATGCCCACCAGCGCTGTCCATAGGTTTCCATGAACTGCCATCGCTGCAGCCATTTTTCGGTCCGGCATGCCGGGGCATAGCAGCCAAACCGGCCCGACCCGACATTGAACGACATGAGCTTCAGCCAGTCTTTCAAGCGTGGCAAGGATACCTGAGCCGAAGGCGGCAATGGCAACCAGGGCTCCATACCGGGCGTCCAGTTACGCGCGCCCCAAAGGCTCCAGGGATTGAAACCCGAGATCACCACGCGCCCTTCTGGCACCAGCACACGTTCGGCCTCGCGTAACACGTCGTGCGGTGAGTCCGTGCATTCGAATGCATGCGGCAACACCAGCAAGTCCACGCTTTGCGATTCGAACGGCAATGCGTCTGGCCGCGCCACCACACATCCCTGCCACAGGGCCGCCTGCTCGGAGCCAGGCATCTGCGTCCCCACCCAGCCCTTGAAGGGCATCCGGTTGGCCTGCAGCAAATTAAACTCTGCAAAACCGACTTGCCAAGCGTAATATCCGAACACATCCGCCACGATGGCGTCGAACTGCGAGCGCTCCCACGCCAGTACGTACTGTCCTGGCGGTGTCTGGAACCACTCGGCTAGTTCTACAATCGGCGGAGTTTCCTCGGTCACGTCGACGTTCCTGAAAAATGATGCAAACCCTGCCCGTCACGAATGGCGACGGCACTATCCTGCCGCTGCCCGCCTTTTCCGACAACTATATCTGGGCCATCGTGCGCGGAAATAATGCCGTCGTGGTGGACCCGGGCGAGGCCGGACCGGTGCTGGACCTGATCGCGCAGCGCGGGCTGCAACTGCGCGCCATTCTACTCACCCATCATCACGGCGACCATGTGGGGGGAGTGCTGGAATTGCTGCGCCATGCCCCGGCCACCGTCTACGGCCCTGCGAACGAGCGTCTGCCACACTGCGACGTCCGGCTCGTCGAAGGCGACCGGGTAGCCCTGCCCGAGGTGGGCCTGACGCTATCTGTCCTGGACGTTCCGGGACATACAGCTGGACACATTGCTTACTTTGGCCGGCTGCAAGACCAGGAAAAACCCGTATTATTTTGCGGCGACACCCTGTTTGCGGGCGGATGTGGCCGGTTATTTGAGGGCTCGCCCGCACAAATGCACGCCTCTCTGGCAAAATTCATATCCTTACCCGCCGATACACAGGTTTGCTGTGCGCACGAGTACACTCTATCCAACTTGCGCTGGGCCATGGCAGTTGAACCTGCCAACCATACCCTGCAACAGTGGTATCAGCGGGCCCAGCAATTACGCGAACACAACTGTCCCACCGTGCCGACCACTATGGCACTAGAATTGGACACCAATCCGTTCTTGCGCACCAGCCAAGCCGCTGTCATTCAGGCTGCCCGCCAGCAGTCCGGACAAGCGCTGGACACGCCTGTGGCCACGTTTGCGGCTTTGCGTGAATGGAAAAACGATTTCAAGTGACAATGACCCGATGACCCTGTTTAGACTTCTGCTACCTGTTGTTCTCGCCATCCTTGCCGGTTGTGCCGGCACGCCGCGCCACTCGGCCACGCAGGCACCCTCCACCAACAACAAGCAGCAGTATGTCGCAGCGGACACCTCGCGTACTGTCGACCTGACCAATCCCCCCGTAGATGCCTGGGACCGCATCCGCCGCGGTTTCGCCATCCCCAATCTGAACACCGAACTGGCGCAGGAATGGACCGACTACTATGCGGCCCACCCCGAATCGGTTCAGCGCATGGCCGAGCGGGCCGGCAAGTATCTGTATTTCATCGTTGACGAAATCAACCGCCGCGGCCTGCCTACCGAGCTAGCCCTGCTGCCTTTTGTCGAAAGCGCCTACAACCCGACGGCGCTGTCGCGCTCGCAAGCGTCTGGCCTCTGGCAGTTTGTCCCCGCGACGGGCCAGTATTTCAATCTAAAGCAAGACTGGTGGCGCGACGAACGGCGCGATCCCATCGCCTCGACCTACGCGGCGCTCGACTACCTGGAAAAGCTGTTCGAAATGCAGGGTGACTGGTACCTGGCCCTGGCGTCGTACAACTGGGGCGAAGGCTCGGTACAGCGCGCGATGGCACGAAACGAAGCGGCCAACCTGCCCTCGGACTATCTGTCGCTGAACATGCCCGAGGAAACGCGCAACTACGTGCCCAAACTGCAGGCCATCAAGAACATCATCGCCAATCCACGGAAATACGCTGTCGTTCTGCCACCTGTCGACAATTCGCCCTATTTCGCCATGGTGCGCAAGAACCGCGACATTGACCTCGAAGTCGCAGCCCGGCTGGCCGAAATGCCGCTCGAGGAATTCAAGGCCCTGAATCCCTCGTTCAACCGTCCGGTTATCCGCGGCGAACACCAGCCCACGCTGCTGTTGCCGACAGATCGAGTGGACAAATTCAATGCCAATCTGCAAGCCTACAAAGGCGATCTGACCTCCTGGAAGGTCTATCAGGCCAGCCGCGGTGAATCCTATGCCGCGATCGCCAAACGTTTTGGCGTCACCGAGGCCGCGCTGCGCAGTGCCAACGGCATCTCCCACCGCACCAAATCCGCTAGCGGCGCGACCCTGCTGATTCCCACCAGCGAGCCTGGCGGCGTTCAGCTCGCCTCTCTCGAAACCCCGGCCGGCGTGACCGTGGCGTCGGCCTCTCGCTCGGCCCGACGCACCACGGCAACTCGCCCCAATGTGCGCACCCACAAAGTACGCTCGGGCGACACCTTGAGCAGCGTCGCCCGGCGCTATGGCACCTCGGTCGACGCCTTGCGCGCGCTCAACAACATGAAGGGCAGCAACCTGAAAGTCGGCGCACAACTGCGCGTGCCGGGCACCGGCACGCGAGGCTGATCGTTACGCTTTAAAATAGCTGCCTTTCCGCACGGAATTCATAGGACACGACACATGGGCTTTCTCGCCGGCAAACGCATTCTGGTCACCGGGGTGCTTTCCAACCGTTCCATCGCCTACGGCATTGCACAAGCTTGCCACCAACAAGGCGCCGAACTGGCTTTCACCTATGTGGGCGACCGTTTCAAAGACCGCGTCAGCGAGTTCGCTGCCCAATTCGGCAGCGATATCGTGCTGCCCTGCGATGTGGCCGAAGACAGCCAGATCGAGGAAACATTCGCTGAACTAGGCAAACGCTGGGATGGGCTGGATGGCCTGGTGCATTCGATCGGCTTTGCGCCGCGCGAAGCCATCGCAGGCGATTTTCTGGATGGCCTCTCACGCGAGGGCTTTCGCATCGCCCACGATATCTCGGCCTACAGTTTCCCAGCTCTGGCCAAGGCCGCCTTGCCCCTGATGGAGGGACGCAAGGCATCCGTATTGACCTTGACCTACCTCGGCGCCGAACGTGTTGTCCCCAACTACAACACCATGGGCCTGGCGAAGGCCTCACTCGAAGCCAGCGTCCGCTATCTGGCGACAGCGCTCGGCCCGCGCGGCATCCGCGCCAACGGCATCTCGGCCGGCCCCATCAAGACCCTGGCCGCCAGCGGGATCAAGGACTTCTCCTCGATCCTGAAATTCGTCGAGGCCCATGCTCCGCTGCGCCGCAATGTCACCATCGAAGAAGTCGGCAACGTCGCTGCGTTTCTGCTGTCGGACCTGGCCGCAGGCGTGACCGGTGAAATCACGCATGTCGATGCCGGTTTCTCGACGGTCACACCTGGCATGGAATAAGCTGCCCGGACGGTGCCCCGCCACTGAGATCAGCGATCAAAAAAACGCCCCTCGTCGGGGCGTTTTTTTTTGCTACCGGTAGGCCGCTCTGCACCCGGGGCAGTGACGGTGTGCGGTACTGGGTCGATGGGCTCATATCAGACAACAGGCCCACATTCGCCAGGAAATCTCACCGCCCCCAACGCAACACCAGCGGATCGAGCCGGCGTGCGATATCGAGCAGCTCGCGTCGTGTGTCCGGGTGCATCGGCGGCAGAGGATGACGGGGCGCGTCGCAGGCAATCACGCCGCCCTCCTTCATCAGCGCCTTGGCGGCCAGCATGCCGGCCTGCCGGTTTTCGTGGTTGATCAGTGGCAACCAACGCTGATACAGCGTAAAGGCCGCATCGGTGTCCCCGGTGCGAAACGCCTCGATGATGGGGCGAATCCCGTCGGGAAAACCGCCGCCCGTCATTGAGCCGGTCGCGCCAGCGTGCAAATCGGCCAGCAGCGTAACGGCCTCTTCGCCGTCCCAAGGGCCTTCGATCGCATTGCCCCCCAAACGGATCAATTCGCGCAGCTTGGCTGCCGCTCCCGCGGTTTCGATCTTGAAATACGAAACGTGCTCAACCTCACGTGCCAGTTTCGCCAAGAATGCGGCGGAAAGCACCGTACCGCTGGCAGGCGCGTCTTGCACCATGATGGGAATGTCGATGGCATCTGACACCCTGGCGTAAAACTCCGCTATGCCGGCCTCGGGCACCCGAAACGTCGCACCGTGGTAGGGCGGCATCACCATCACCATCGCCGCCCCCATATCCTGCGCGCGGCGGCTGCGCTGTGCGCAGACCTGGCTGGCATAGTGAGAGGTCGTCACGATCACCGGGACACGCCCCGCCACATGCTCCAGCGCTGTACGCGTCAGCACGTCGCGCTCATCGTCGGCCAGCGAAAACTGTTCGGAAAAGTTGGCCAGAATCGCCAGGCCGTCCACGCCGGCATCGATCATGAAGTCGATGGCGCGCTTCTGGCTCGCCAGATCCAGCGTACCGTCCTCATGAAACGTGGTCGGCACGACCGGGAAAATGCCACGATAGGGTGTCGAAGGATGAGCCATGTTATGTGTTCCGTATCAAATCAATCAAATCAGCGCTTGCCATCCAGTGCAGCACGCACAACAAAAGTCATCACCACTGCAAACACCAGCATGATGGCCAGAAAATACAGCCCGCCCGAAGTGCTGCCGGTAGCGTCCTTGATATAGCCCACGCCGAATGGGCCAATATATCCGCCCAGGTTCGCCAGCGAATTGATCATCGCAATACCCACAGCAGCGCTGCCACCGGTGAGGAACTGCCCTGGCAGCGCCCAGACCACGGCCTGGATAGAGTAAATGGAAAATGCGGTCAGGCAAATAAAGAGAAATTGCAGCGCCGGCGACGTAAACCAGGCGCTGGCGGCCAAGGTAATCGCCGCAGCCCCCGACACAATAGCGATATGCCAATAGCGTTCGCCGTGCTTGTCCGAATGCCGAGGCACGACGAGCAGGCCCACCACCGCGAACAAATAAGGCACCGCCGACAAGAACCCCGTCATCGAGTCGGTCACACCGAACTGCTTAATGATGGTCGGCAACCACATCGACAGGCCGTAAATTGCCAGCGGAAACGGCAGAAACAGCAATGCCAGCATCAGCACGCGTTTATCGGCCAACGCCTTGAGCGGATTGCCGTGTGATTTCAGCGCATGCGTAGACGCATCGGCAGCCAGCTCGCGTTCGATCCAGGTGCGGTCATCCGCGCTCAACCACTTCGCCGTCGCAGGAGACTCCGGCAGAATGCGCAAGGTCGGCAAGCACAGCAATACCGCCGGCAGACCGCTCACCACAAACAGCGTCTGCCAAGGCGAAAGCCCAAACCATCCACTGCCATCCAGCAACAAGCCCGCCATCGGCCCCGTCACAATCAAGGCAATCGGCTGAGCCAGCACCAACAGTCCAATGATGCGCGCACGATGGCGCAGTGGAAACCATTTGGTCAGAAAATACAGGATGCCGGGGTACAGCCCAGCTTCGGCCGCGCCCAACAAAAACCGCGCGATATAAAACGTCGTGGCGTTGTGGATCAGCGCCATGGCCATCGTAATCGCGCCCCACGTAAACAAAATACGCGCAAACCACCGACGCGCGCCAAAACGCTCCAGCGCCAGATTGCTGGGGACTTCAAACAAGAAATAACCGATGAAAAACAATCCCGCGCCAATACCATAGGCCGTTTCGCTGATGCCGATATCGGCATTCATATGCAGTTTGGCAAAACCCACCACAGCGCGATCGATATACGCCACGATATAGATCAACGCCAAAAAAGGCAGCAGCTTGCGCACAAGCATGCCGATGATGCGTGACTCTTCTCCTTGCTCGGCGGTTGCGGGCGCGGCCAACCGGCCGCTGGATGCGACAGTAGTCATTAATGGTCTCCGTTTTAATTTCTGTACAGCATGGCGACTCAGCGCTACGCGAGCCCTGCAACAAAGGGCCCGGCACGAATCGTCATCCTGGTCTTGATGTCAATGCGAATGGCGCGGCACTGCCGACCCTCGGCAACCGACGAGAAAGTCCAGATCGCAACCTTCGTCGGCCTGCAGCACGTGATCGACGTAGAGGCGCCGATAGCCGCCGTCGGCGGGCGCAGCATTCTTCTGCACCGTCGCCATGCGACGCTGATACTCGTCTTCGGGAATATCGAGATGCAGGCGGCCAGCATCGCTATCGAGTTCGATCCAGTCGCCGTCTTGCACGATGGCGAGCGGTCCGCCAGCCGCTGCCTCGGGCGCCACGTGCAGCACGACCGTGCCATATGCCGTGCCGCTCATACGCGCATCGGAAATCCGCACCATATCCTTGATGCCCTGGCGCAGCAGCTTCGGCGGCAGCCCCATGTTGCCTACCTCGGCCATGCCGGGATAACCTCGCGGACCGCAGTTTTTCATGACCAGGACCGAGTCGGCATCGACGTCCAGATCCTCGTCGACGATGCGCTCTTTGTAGTGCTCCAGATTTTCGAACACCACGGCGCGGCCGCGATGCTTGAGCAACTCGGGCGTTGCCGCCGAAGGCTTGAGCACCGCACCACGAGGCGACAGATTGCCGCGCAGAATACGAATGCTGCCATCGTTGATCAGCGGGTTATCCAGCGGGCGAATCACCTCGTCATCATAGATGGGCGCGTCTTTGACGTTGTCCCAGATCGTATGGCCATTGACCGTGAGGGCCTGCGGATGCGGCAACAGTCCGGCCTCGCCCATGCGGCGCAGCACGGCAGGCAGACCCCCGGCATAGTAGAACTCTTCCATGAGGAAGCGCCCCGAGGGCATCAGATCGACAATCGTCGGCATGCCCTGCCCCACGCGCGTCCAGTCTTCCAGTTCCAACGGCACGCCCATACGGCCCGCGATGGCCTTCAGATGGATGACCGCATTGGTCGAACCACCGATTGCCGCATTCGTGCGAATCGCGTTTTCAAACGCTTCGCGTGTGAGGATTTTCGACAGCGTCAGGCCTTCCAACGCCATGTCGACAATGCGCCGGCCCGACATATGCGCGAGCACATAGCGACGCGAATCCACCGCAGGAATCGCAGCATTGTGGGGCAAACTCACACCCAGCGATTCCGCCATACACGCCATCGTCGATGCCGTGCCCATCGTATTGCAGGTGCCCGCGGAACGCGACATCCCTGCCTCGGCCGACAGGAACTTGTGCAGATCGATCTCGCCGGCCTTGAGCGACTCATGCAACTGCCACACCGCCGTACCCGAGCCGATATTCTTGCCATCCAGTTTGCCGTTAAGCATCGGACCGCCCGTCACCACCAGAGCCGGCACATCGCAGCTCGCCGCGCCCATCAGCAGCGCCGGCGTCGTCTTGTCACAGCCGCACAGCAACACCACCGCGTCGATCGGATTGCCGCGTATCGCTTCCTCCACATCCATCGCCGCCAGATTGCGCGTCAGCATCGCGGTGGGGCGCAGATTGGATTCCCCGTTGGAGAACACCGGAAACTCGACCGGAAAACCTCCGGCCTCGTACACGCCGCGTTTGACGTGTTCCGCGATCTTGCGGAAATGCGCGTTACAGGGGGTCAGTTCGGACCAGGTATTACAGATGCCGATGACCGGACGCCCATCGAACGCGTGATCCGGCAGCCCTTGGTTCTTCATCCAGCTTCGGTACATGAAACCGTTTTTATCGTTGGTGCCGAACCATTCGGCAGAACGCAGCTTGGGCTTGGATTTGTTCGTCATGTTGTGTGTCTCTTCCGGGAATTGCGATGCCGTCGTCGCGGCAGAAAGCGCTAATGTAGATACTTTTTTGTTATCGTTCTAATGAAAATCCAGCCGCTTTCGATATCAATTTACATATTCTCGAAAACCCTATGCTCAACACCCGGCCCTGGTATATCCGCTCGCGGCTGAAGACACGCCATCTGCTGTTGCTCGTGGCATTGGCGGAAACCGGCAACATCCACCGCGCGGCGGCCGCGCTGTCCATGACACAGCCCGCAGCCTCCAAGATGCTGCGCGAGATGGAACATATGCTGGATGTCCCCTTGTTCGAACGCCTGCCACGCGGCGTACGGCCCACGGAATATGGACAGGCGCTGATCCGCCATGCACGGCTGTTGGTGGAAAGTCTCGATCAGGCGCGCGATGAAATTGCCCATCTCAAGGACGGACAGGCGGGCCACGTCCGCATCGGCGCCATCACCTCGCCCGCGGTAAGCCTGCTGCCCGCGGCGATCGCCGAGATCAAACAACAATGGCCGCGGCTGATCATTACCGTTGAAGTCGAAAGCAGCAATCTGCTGTTGGAACGCCTGGCCCAGGAGCGGCTGGATCTGGTTATCGGCCGCCTATCGCCCGAACACGACAAGCTGGCGCTGAATTTCGAGCCCTTGGATTTCGAGCCAGTCAACGCGGTCGCGCGCCCCGATCATCCCCTATTGCAACAGCCTGAGCTCTCATTGACCCAGGTCGCTGACGCAAGCTGGATCGTGCCGCCCATGGGTTCGGTGCTGCGCCACCGTTTCGAATTGATGTTCCAGCACGCCAGCCTGCGGCCGCCGACGAGCGTCGTGGAAAGCCCAGCCCTGCTGTTCATCACCAGCCTGCTTGAACGCAGCGACATGCTGGCGGTCCTGCCTGTCGATGTGGCCAGGTATTACTCGGCATGCGGCCTGGTCGCGATCTTGCCGCTGCCCATGCCCTGCCAGATGGACGACTACGGTCTCATCACCCGTAACGACCGCCTGCTATCACCGGCGACAGCACGTTTGCTGGAGATACTGCGCACCCGTGCTGGCGCTCGGACAGAATCGCCGCTGCCTGCTACGCCTGCTATTGCGGCCGCACCACCAAGGTAGACACCTGTACGTCCACCGCCGTCATCAACTTGTGCACCGGGCATTTCTCCGCCACGGAATGCAATTCGTCGATCTGGGCGTCGCTGAGTTCGCCGTGCAGCGTGAGTTTGGCCGTCAGGCGATACACCCCTTTGCGCTCCTCCGACGCATCCCGCACTACGTCGACGTCGATAGACTCCAGCGGCATTTCCTTGCGCTGGGCGTACCACAGCACTGTCAACGCCTTGCATCCCCCCAAAGCCGTATCGAAATAATCATGCGGATCAGGTCCGTCGCCTTGCGGTTGAGGCATGGCCAAGGGCAGTGAGTGGCCTTCGGCCGTCGCTGTGAATTCCATGGTACGTGGGGCATTCTGGCGGATGCGAATGGTCATTTTTTGCTCCGAAAAGCCTCGGTATTCATACCGGGCAGAAAAGGGACGCACGCAACGCTGCGGGACAGGTTCGACTTGCAGTGAGTTCGCGTACCGCGGACGTTATGCGAGGGGCCTTCTTGCTATTTGTAGCATTTTCCGACGGCGTTCCCCGAGGGATACCGCGTAATCTTGCGTCCTGACAGAAAACTGAACTTCCTGCCCGCCAGGCAGTCAGATATTGTTCCGCATTCTCGACAGGAGCCCGTCTTTCATGAGCGCCCGCCAGTTACTAGAACAACTTCTGCAATCCGGCCAGGGTCTGGCCCGTGACGCCAGCGCGCGTGTGCAATCCGCCACCTCTGGCGGCGGCAACGCGTCGTCCTTTCTGACCGGGCTCGGCGGCGGCGCCTTGGGCGCCGGTGCGTTAGGCCTGCTGCTAGGCAGCAAAAAGGCCCGCAAGGTGGGCGGCAAGGTCGCCATGTACGGCGGCATGGCTGCACTGGGCGCGCTGGCTTATCGCGCATACGGCGACTGGCAGAAGAAACAGGCTCAGCAACCCACATCGGCGCCGGCTGCAGCGGCGACGCCCGCCCTGACGGCCGAGTCCTTCCAGAGCCTGCCCGCCAGCCAGCTCGAGCAGCACAGCTCAGCCGTGCTCACAGCCATGATCGGCGCGGCCAAGGCCGACGGCCATATCGGCCCCGAAGAACGTCAGCTACTGGAGACGGAACTCGGCAAGCTGTCCACAGACGCAGCCGATCGCAGGTGGCTAGAGGCCGAATTGGCCCGCCCGCTCGACCCCAGCGCGATTGCCGCCGCAGCCCAAAGCCCCGAGATGGGCGCGGAAATGTACCTGGCCAGCCTCATCATGGTCGACGAAGAAAGCTACATGGAACGTGCCTATCTGGATGAACTGGCACGCCAACTCAAGCTCGCGCCTGATTTGAAGGCACATCTGGAAAGCCAGGTAAAAACACCGGCGTAATTGCAGGGCCTGTCAGACAGGCCCTACAACATGTCCGCAGAAGACAACGCCGGCGTCTCGGCCAAACGCTGGCTGATCGCCCGGCAGGCCTGCAGCAACGGCGCGACATACGCCGTCTCCGGGTCGGGTTTTTGGCGAAAGCGCAGTGTACTGACACTGATAGCCGCGACCGGCATACCGTTACGCCCAAAAATCGGTGCGCCAAAGCAATAAATCCCCGCCTCGTTTTCCTCGTCGTCTACCGACCAGCCACGCTGACGGACTTGCTCCAGCACCCCACGCAAGGCCTTGAGGTCTTTCACCGTATTCGGCATATAGTGCGGTAACGGTTGCGGCAATGTCTCTAACACGGCTTGCTGCGACTCTCGGTCCAACATGGCCAGATAAGCCTTGCCCACAGCCGTCGAATGCAGGGAAACATTGGTCCCGATGCGCGAGTTCATCTGCACGGCACTCGGGCTTTCGAGTTTTTCGATGTAGACCATGTGCTGGCCGTTGGGCACCGCCAGATGCACGGTCTCGCCCGTCACATCACGCAGCTGTTTGAGCGCCTCGACAGCCGCCAAACGTAACTCCGAACGCCCCCAGCTGCGGCTGGCCAACTGAATCAGACGCGGCCCCAGCGTCAATTTTCCCGTATGAGGATGCTCGGCCAATAAACGTTCGGCCAGCAAAGCCGCCACGGTGCGGTACACCGTAGGACGCGGATAACCGCTCAGCTTGCTGAGCTCGGCAATGGTCATCGGATCCGATGTGTCCGCCACCAGCTGCAGTATATGCATGAACTTCGAGAACGCAGCAGTCCCTGCGACCTGGGCTGTGGGAGGGGACGCGACGGGCGTAGAGGCTGGCATGGCGATCAATGATGGCGAATCAGAACATGGCGAAGCGTGGGCGTCCACACGACGAGACGCCCACACTGTTTGCGTATTGTACGGAGCCCGTCAGATAAAGCCCAACACGCAGAATGCTTAGAAAGTGCCAGGATACGTACCGCCATCGGCCAGCACGTTTTGGCCCGTCATGTAGCCGGCCTGCACGCTGCACAAGAACGCGCAGATCGAGCCGAACTCCTCGGCGTTGCCGAAACGTTTGGCGGGGATTCCGGCCAGCCGTGCAGCGCGCAACGCATCGACCTCTTTGCCGGTCTTGGAGGCAGCAGCCGCCATCGTGGCCTTCAGGCGATCCGTCTCGAAGGCACCGGGCAACAAATTATTGATCGTCACGCCGCGGGCCGCGATGCCGCTGCGCGCCACGCCCGCCACGAAACCGGTGAGCCCGCTGCGCGCGCCATTAGACAAGCCCAGCACGTCGATCGGCGCCTTTACCGCACTGGAAGTGATGTTGACGATACGCCCAAAGCCGCGTTCGGCCATGCCGTCCACCGTGGCCTTGATCAACTCGATCGGCGTCAGCATGTTGGCCTCGACAGCCTTGAGCCATTGCTCGCGGTCCCACTCGCGGAAATCACCGGGAGGCGGGCCGCCCGCATTCGTCACGACGATATCGTAATCGCGGTGCTCGGCAAACACGGCGTCGCGGCCCTGCGGCGTCGTGATATCGACGGCCACGGCTTTGACAAAGGTGTCAGCATTCGAACGGGCCTGCAGCAACTGTTGCTGTGCCGCGTTCAACGCCTCGGCGCCGCGCGCGACGATCACGACATTCACGCCTTCGCGCACCAGCGCCAACGCGCAGCCATAACCCAGGCCCTTGCTTGCCCCGCCCACCAGGGCAGTCCTGCCCGCGATTCCTAAATCCATCCTTGATTCCTCGTCTAAAGAAACCCACGCTGCGCCTTCGGCGTGCAGCCCCCGAGGCAAACACGCCGCACACAACGCTTACGGCTTCATGTTGAATTTTTCAATCAGAGCCTTAAAGGTAGCATTGTCGCGCTCGATCTGTGCGGTAAACACTTTCTGGTCCTCGACGACGTAGCCCAGATTCTGTTCGTCCATAAATTTCTTCAGACTGTCTTCCGCTGCCGCTTTGCGAAAAGCTTCGCCCAGTGTATCCAGCACCGGCTGCGGCGTGCCCTTCGGCGCAGCAATGCCTCGCCATGTACCGATAGACAGATCGATCTTGCGCTCTTTCAGCGTCGGCACATTCTCAAAGCCTTTGACTCGTTGGTCGGCCATCACGGCCAGCGTCTTTAGTTTTCCGGCTTTCACGTACTGAATGACTTCCGCGGGGCTGACTGCCACCGCATCAATGTGGCCTCCCAGCAGCGCCAATACAGCGGGGTTCCCGCCCGTAAACGGGATGTGATTGAACTTCACGCCGGTCTTGTCCTCGAGCGCTGCCGCAGCCAAATGCCAGATGGAGCCCACTCCCGCATTGCCTAGTTGCATCGTCTCGGGCTTGGCGCGGGCGGCCTCGAGAAACTCTTCGATCGTGTTGTACGGTGAATCGGCCGCTACGGTGATCGCCGACGGGTCTGCATTGAGCTGAATAATCGGCGTGAAGCTTTCGTACGTGGTCTTGGTCAAACCCAAATGCGGAATGATCACCATATCTGCCGTCACCAAGGCCAGCTTGTAGCCATCCGGGGCGCTCCTGGCGACCTCGGTGAGGCCTATGCCGCCTGCCGCGCCTGGTTTGTTCAGTATGACGATGGGCTGCGGAAAATGCTTGCGCGACGCATCGCTCATGGCCCGCGCCAGGGCGTCCGTGCCGCCGCCTGCGGCAAACGGCACCACCAGTTCTACCGGCCGGCTCGGAAAACTCTGCGCCTGCGCTGCAGGTACCGCCGCCAATGCAGCAACGCCGCCCAGCAATGCGGAAACCATACAGCGATTGAACGCTCGACGCTTCATCTGTCTCTCCATCTGAGATGTTGACCATATTATGGTCAAGTTGTTTATTTTGTGGACAGATTATAGACAGCTTGCTCATCCTGACAAGCCCCGGGCTTACCCGTAGCGACAACCACGGAGCGGCAGGCCAGCAATGTTCCATATCCGGAAACACCGCATTCCAGACAAGCGAATTGAGCTCTCCAAATGCCCCATGCCAGAATCGGGGACAAACCTATAAAGAAGAACGGAGACACCAGATGGCTATTTCTTGGAGGGCAATGGCTGGCGTGCTGTGCGCCAGTGCGTTCATCACCGCGGCGCCTCAGGCCGCCGCGCAAGACTATCCGCAACGCCCTGTCACCATCGTCATAGGCTTTCCCCCCGGAACATCGACCGATGCCGTCGCCCGCATCATCGGAGAAAAACTCAGCGCGGACTGGGGGCAGCCCGTCATTGTGGAAAACAAGCCAGGAGTAGGCGGCAGTCTCGCGGTTGCGCAAGTCAAACGTGCCGCGCCTGACGGCTACACACTCGTGCTGTCCGCCACCGCCCCGATGAATATCAACCCCTATGTCTACAAGGAGCTGAACTACGATCCGTTGACGGATTTCGAATACATCGGCCAAACGACATGGTTGCCCTACATGCTGGTCACGAACAAGAGGAAAGGGCTCGACTCTTTTCAGAAAATCGTCGACTACGCCCAAGCCCATCCCGGCGAATTGACATTCGCATCGATCGGCACCGGCACCACCAGTCATCTACTGATGGCGATGCTGATGAAACGCACCGGAACAGAGCTCACACATGTGCCATACAAAGGCAGCAGCCAGGCGCAGACCGACGTGATCGGCGGCAACGTAGACATGACCTTCGATACGGTGGTCTCGACCTTGCCTCATATCAAAGAGGGGCGGCTGCAAGCCATCGCCGTCAGCACGCACGACCGGGCGCAATTGGCTCCGAACGTGCCCACCATCGAAGAACAAGGTGTCAAAGACTTCAATCTCGGCGCCTGGCTGGGATTTTTCGCACCGAAAGGCACACCTGCACCTATCATTGAAAAAATCCATACCGACTTGAACCGCACTCTCCAAGACCCGAACGTCCGTCAGAAATTGGTCGCACTAGGTTCCGAGGTCGTGTCCAGCCCCTCTCCCGACGCATTCCGTCAGATGGTTGAACAAAACTATCGCAGTTGGGGAGCGTTAGCCCATTTAGCCGGAGTCACACAGAAATGAAGCAGACCTATAGCGACGCAGAACGCCAGACCCGTATCGACCTCGCCGCCTGTTATCGATTGATGCCGCTGTTCGGGATGAGCGACCTGATCTACAACCACATCACCGCGCGCATCCCTGGAACGGATGACGAAATCCTGATCAACCCCTATGGGTATATGTACGAAGAGATCACCGCTTCGAGC
>Ga0182743_1001259_pt1 | contig 25354 bp, 20 predicted proteins | sample eDN3rd30CKraftOP_FD_128522 | JGI IMG/M metagenome (GOLD analysis project Ga0182743, IMG submission 128522) | Enriched Organic Plus compost microbial communities from Emeryville, California, USA - eDNA 3rd pass 30_C Kraft OP (version 2) (version 2) ... | reverse complement strand
GCGATCGACGAAACCGGGGCTTTCGATGATCGCATCTGCCGGCAGGTTGGTGATGACGCCATTGTTGCGCACGTTGAAGTGCCCGCGATAGACGCGGCCGGTCTCGATGGCCTCGATGATGTGACTGGCGTGTTCGCTGGTGCGCTTGTGCTGGCTGAGCGGCTTGGCGGCCTCCTCGAGGAATTTCGGGAAGTCGGTCTCAAACCAGTTGCGGCGCTCGGTGGAGTAGCGCAGGTAGCCGCCGGTCTCGCCGTGGATCCAGTCACTCATGTCGATCCAGCGGCCGATCTCCTCGGGGCGCTTGCGGTACCAGGGCAGGTATTCGGAAAGGTGACCGTTCGACTCGGTGGAGTAGACGCCGAAGCGCTTGAGCACGTCGATGCGCACCTTCTCCTGGCGGGAATAGACCGGGTGCTTCTCGAAGGCCTCGATCAGTTCGTCCTTCTCGATCTTGCGGCCCTTGGCGCGGATATCGATGTACCAGGTCTGGTGGTTGATGCCCGAGCAGACATAATCCAGCTCGTCATCGCTAACGCCCAGGACCTGGGCGATCTGATGGGCGCCATGCTGCACCCCGTGGCAGAGGCCGACGGTATTGACCCCGCCATACTCGAGCGCAGCCCAGGTGTTCATTGCCATGGGGTTGGCGTAGTTGAGGAACAGCGCCCCCGGTTCGGCGACCTCGCGGATGTCCTTGCAGAAATCGAGGATGACCGGGATGTTGCGCTGGCCGTAGAGGATGCCGCCCGCGCAGATGGTGTCGCCCACGCACTGGTCGACACCATACTTGAGCGGGATATTGACGTCGGTAGCGAACGCCTCGAGCCCGCCGACGCGCACACAGCTCATGATGTAGCGCGCGCCCGAAATCGCCTCCCGGCGATCGGTGGTGGCCGTGACCTTGGCCGGCAGCTCGTTGACCGCCACGATCTTCTCGATGATCTGGCGGATCATGTCCAGGTTATGGGCATTGATGTCGGTCAACGCGAACTCGACGCCGGCGAATTCAGGAACCTTGAGCAGGTCCGAAATCAGGGTCTTGGTAAAACCCACCGAACCGGCGCCGATGATGGCAACCTTGAATGACATGCTGTTCTCCTCTTGGTGGCGCAGGTGGTCGCGCCAGTATTTCTTGCCGGAATTTCTAGCCTTGCGATCCTGCCCCGTGTAGAGAAAGTTCGTGCGAAGGCGGGTAATTCTGTGCTCACGGATCTGATCGAACACGGCCATATGGTCAGGAGCTTCACATTGCCCAAGGGGCCAGTGAGCCTCCATTGCATGCCCGGCGGAGCGGGTCTGGAGCAGCGCGAGAACGAGGCCTACTCCTGGGACGGGCTCAAGCGCGGGCCGGACCCGTTCATGGTCATCCAGCATACGATCGCAGGGCGCGGGCAACTCGATTATGCCGGCTCCCATTCCGTCCTGTCCCCCGGAGAAACGATGGTGCTGACATTTCCCCATGCCAACCGCTACTGGCTGGCGCGCGGGGATAGCTGGGAATACTTCTGGCTGGTGCTCAACGGCCGCGAGGCGCTGCGGGTGGCACGGGCGGTCATCGACTCGGCGGGGCCGGTGCTGCATCTGTCCACGGCGGCGATCGACAGGCTCGCCGAGGCCTGTCTCGCGTTGGTCAGGGGTGAGAACATGCTACCGGGAGAAGCCTCGGCGGCGGCCTATGGCGCTGTGATGGCCCTTCAGGACGGGGTGTTCGGAGCACAAACGGGGGAGGAAACCACCACGCCCCAGGCGGTGCAGCGAGCCCGGCACTATATCGATGCGCACCTGGCCGAGCCGGTCAATGTCGACAGGATGGCGCGGGCCGCCCAGGTCAGCCGGGCCCATTTCGTGCGCCAGTTCACCAAGGCCGTGGGAATGCCGCCTTCCGATTTCGTCTTCGAGCAGCGCATGGAGCGCGCCTCCCGCCTGTTGCTGGCCACCGACGGCGCCGTTGGGGCGATCGCCAGGGCCTGCGGGTTTCCGGATGCGAACTATTTCGCCAAGGCGTTCCGGCGGCACTACGGCCTGAGCCCCACTGCCTACCGGGCAGCCGGCGCGACGCTGCTGCCGCGTCGTGGGGCGGACGAGGCCGAAGGAGAGTGAGGTCCCGCCACTCCTAGGGGACAGACCAGGTTCATCGGGGCGGTACCGCCCCGATGCCGATATTTGTCGGCTTAGGCCGCGGACGTGCGGAAACGGCTGACGCGCTGGACGAGTTCGTCGACCTGGTTGGCGAGGTTGCGGCTGGCCTCGCTCGAACGATCGACGAAGCCGGCATTCTCCTCGGTCAGGCGTTCCATATCGATGATGGCCGCGTTGATCTGGTTGATGGCGCTGGCCTGCTGGGTGGCTGCCTCGGCGACATTGCCGACCTGCCGGGAGATTTCGGCGACCTGCCCGACGATGGCGTTGAAGGCATCGCCCGTGCGGTTGACCAGGGACACGCCGCCTTCCACGGAGGTCTCCGATTCCTTGATGAGCATGCCGACATCCTTGGCGGCCTGAGCGCTGCGCTGGGCCAGGGCGCGCACTTCGGTGGCGACCACGGCAAAGCCCTTGCCGGCCTGGCCAGCGCGCGCCGCCTCGACGGCCGCGTTAAGGGCCAGCAGGTTGGTCTGGAAAGCGATTTCGTCAATGACCGAGATGATACGCGAAATCTTGGTGGAGGACTGTTCGATCTCCCCCATGGCCTCGACGGCACCCTGGACGACGCTGCCGCCCTGAACGGCGGCACGGTCGGCCTCTGCGGCAACGCCGCTGGCGGCGTTGGTACCTTCGGCGGTCTTGTTGATCGAAGCGGTGACGCCATCAAGGGCTGCCACCGATTGCTCGATGGCGGCGGCCTGGCGCGTCATGCGGTCAGAAATATCCTGGGCGGCCTCGGCCACGGCGCCGGCATTGGAGCCGATGAGGTCGGTGGCCGAGCCAATTGCCGAGATGGTCCGGTCGATGCTCTCGACGGCAAAGTTGAAGTCGGCCTTGAGGCGGTTCAGCGCGCCATCGAACTCGTCATCGATGCGCACGGAAACGTCGCCTTGGGCGAGGCGGGCAAGAGCAGCGCCCATCGCGTCGATGACGCGCTGCTGGCGCTGTGCGGCCTGGCGTTCCTTTTCCTCGGCATCGGAGCGGAGCTTTTCGAAATAGGTGGTGACGGCGATATCGACGTCGATCATCACCGCCTTGATGAGATCGGCGATATGGGCGCCCATGGCATCGGCTTCGCCGATGAGTTCGGCCGGCTTGCGCTTGCGCGCGGTCTGGGCCTGGCGCTCCATCCAGTCGTGCATGACGCCCTTGACGACCGTCTCCACGATGAGGGCGTAGCCGCCGACGTACCAGCTCGGCTCGAGACCGATGCGGGCGTGGCGATTGCCGATGGCATGGCTGGCGGCGGCATAGGCGTCGTCAAAGCGACCGACGGCAATGGACTGCCAGTGGTTGGATTGAGCGGCCTGCGCCTTGGCCATGTGCTCGTCATTGCCGAAGAACCTGGCCACTTCGGCGGTCTGGCGCACCTTTCCGTAGAAGCGGTCGAGCGCGGGGCCCAGATGCTTGAGCACATCGGGCGCCAGGGCCTGCATGCGGGTGGAGGCGGCTGCGTCAAACCCCACAAAATTCAAACGTTGTTCAAGGCTCTTGGCGGGTTTGGCGCTCGTCATGAAAATCCTCCTGGAAATGACGCAGGTAATCCATGGACGTGCGATGGTTAATTATCGGTTCGTCACAGTCGGTTAGCGACGCACGGATTGTCGCAGTGAACGCAAAAAATCTGCGTGGCGATTGGAATTCGAGGCGACGCGCTTTATCATGGTTCTAATCTAGCCGGGTCCACGCCGCCCCGCCCTGCGCGGCGAATTGACCCATGTGTACGCCCGACGGCCAGGACTATGGTCGCCGGCGACCAAATGCAGCCGGCTCCTCCGGCTCCCCATTGGGCAGACTGAAGGTTGAAATCATGGATTATCGCGGCATTTTCGAGGATGCGCTCGACGCCTTGCGGCAAGAGAAGCGCTATCGTGTGTTTGCCGACCTCGAGCGCATCGCCGGCAAGTTTCCCCGGGCCGTCTACCGGGACGATTCCGACAATGCTCGCGAAATAACGATCTGGTGCTCGAACGACTATCTGGGCATGGGCCAGCACGACAAGGTGGTGGGCGCCATGCAGGAAACCGCGGGCAAGCTCGGCGCCGGCGCGGGCGGCACCCGCAACATCTCGGGCACCAACCGCCCGCTGGTCGAGCTAGAGCGTTCGCTCGCCGACCTGCACCGCAAGGAATCGGCTCTGGTCTTCACCTCCGGCTTCGTTTCCAACGAAGCGGCGATCTCCACGATCGCGCGCCTGATGCCCGATTGCATCATCTTCTCGGACCAGCTCAACCACGCCTCGATGATCCAGGGCGTGCGCCAGTCGGGCATGGAAAAGAAGATCTTCCGGCACAACGACATCGCGCACCTGCGCGAACTGCTCTCGGCTGTGGATCGCAAGCGCCCCAAGCTCATCGCGTTCGAATCCGTCTACTCGATGGATGGCGATGTGGCTCCGATCGAGCAGATCGCCGACCTTGCCGAGGAATTCGGCGCTCTTACCTATATCGATGAAGTCCACGCCGTGGGCCTTTACGGTGAACGCGGTGGCGGCATCACCGACCGCGATGCGCTGGCCCACCGGATCGATATCATCGAGGGCACGCTTGCCAAGGGTTTTGGCGTGATGGGCGGCTATATCGCGGCCAACAAGTCGATCGTGGATGCCGTGCGCTCCTATGCGCCCGAGTTCATCTTCACCACCGCCCTCCCCCCGGCGCTGTGTGCGGCGGCCCGGGCTTCGATCGAGCACCTCAAGACCTCCCAGGAGGAGCGTGCCGGCCACAAGCGGCAGGTCCAGCTCACCAAGGAAATCCTCAGCGAGGCCGGCCTTCCGGTGATGTCGACCGACACGCATATCGTGCCGCTGATCGTGGGCGATGCGCGTCTGTGCAAGGCGGCAAGCGACCTGCTGCTGGAAAAGCACAACATCTACATCCAGCCGATCAACTACCCGACAGTTCCCAAGGGTACCGAGCGGCTACGCATTACGCCGACCCCGATGCATACCGACGAGATGATCATCGAGTTGCGGCATGCGCTGGTAAGCGTGTGGGCCCAGCTCGAGCTGCCGCGCGAACGCGCTCCGGCGGCACTGACCGCCAGTAAGCTCACCTCGGGCGACCTGACACTGCCGACCACCGGCGGCTGATACGAAAAGGGCGCCCGCGAGGCGCCCTTTGTTTTTGGGTCGAAGGGGCCGTCAACTCGTCAGAACGATCCGCAAAAGGTCGGCTGTATTGCGGGCGCCTAACTTTTCCATCACCCGGGCGCGATGCACCTCGATGGTGCGGGGCGAAATGCCCAGTTCGCGCCCTGCCTCCTTGTTGGACTGACCGTTGGTGATGAGTTGGAGCACTTCGCGCTCGCGGGGGGTGAGTTGGGAGAATCCACGCACCTCGACCGGACGATAGCCACCCGTTGCCGCTCCCAGGTGCACGTCGCGGCGCAACACGTCGCGGACGGAGCGGATGAAGCGCTCCGTATCGATGGGCATGGTGATGACATCGGAGGCACCGGCCTTCATGGCCCGCACCGCCTGATCGACCTGGTTCTCCTCGGCCAGCATGAAGACCGGCACACCGGTGCGCAGGGACTTGATGCGCTTGAGCAGTTGGAGCCCGTCGTCGGCCCCTACCCGCAGGTTGAGGACCACTACGTCGGGTCGCCGCCGCTCGATGCCGGTGAAGAAAGTAGAAGTATCCAGCGAGAACGCCGTCTGGAAGCCTTCGAGGCGAAAGAGAATGCTCAGAGCCTCGCAGGTGGACGGATCGGAATCGAGAATGTGGACGAGACGGTCCCGGTTCAAAAATGAATGATAATAAACTTCGTCGCTCACATTGCCCTCCCAATGGCAAAAGGAACGGCTCGACACGGCGTGTCAGCAAGGCAGCACTCGACCCAATAGTAGCCTGCTCGCCACAAAGCCTCAGGTGAATCGCTCTCGTAGCTTGCGCTAGGTAGTTGGCTGCGTAAGCTCGCCCGAACACCTAGGATAAAATACCTATCACGCGAACGATTGGCTGGCTATACGTAGTTCGACGGACAATATTCCTAGGACCGCGGGCAAAAAAAATGGGCGCCCCGGCGGGCACCCATTCAACTTAATCCGCTGCGGGGCGGCTATTCGGTCGGCTTGGCCGGCTTCCTGGCTGCTGGCTTCCTGGCCGCCGGCTTGGCGGCTGCGGCCTTTGGCGCTGCTGCGGGTGTGGACGTGGAGGCGGCTCGCGGGGCGGCCAGGGCAGCGGTACGAGGCGTACCCTGCTCCTTAATGGCATCGCGGATCTCGGTAAGCAGCAGTTCTTCCTTGCTCGGGGCAGCGGGCGCAGCGGCCTCTTCCTTCTTCTCTTCGCGCTTGAGCGAGTTGATACCCTTCACGACCAGGAACAGCACGAAGGCGATGATGACGAATTTGACCACCGCGTTGATGAACAGCCCGATGTTGAGCGTGGCGACGCCGGTGGCCCGGGCCGCGGCCAGCGAGGGCACAGGCACGTTGTTGGGATTGTTCAGAACGATGAACAGATTGGAGAAATCGACGCCGTTCAGGATCAGGCCGATGATCGGCATGAAAATGTCATCGACGATCGAGGAGACGATGGCGCCAAAAGCGGCGCCGATGATCACGCCGATGGCGAGATCGATGGCATTGCCCTTGATGGCGAAATCCCGAAATTCCTTGAACATGGTGCCTCGCAAGTGTTCGCTGCAGGAAACGGACCGACCCTAGTCCGGAGCTGTATGCGCCAACGCGCAACATGCCACTGAGATTCACGCACTTTTATGGACTTTGCAACGTCCGATGGTGCGTGCGGCAAAGTGGTGTTGGACTTTCGGCGAACTTGCCCCGCCCGAGTGCCGGACCGATACTGGGCGGTCAGATGAAAGCAACTACCCAAGCCATGAGCGAGACCACGATCGATGCCGAAGCCAGCCTCAAGCTGGCCATCGGCTACATACCGACAGGGTTGGCGGTGTTCGACCGCGACCTCTCGCTCGTCACGTCCAATCCCCAATACCGCACCCTGCTCGACCTGCCCGAGCACCTGGTGGCGCGTGGCGTGCCGCTTTATACGATTGCGCTGTTCCTGGCGCGCCGGGGCGATCTTGGCCCGGGCGAGCCGACGCGGCTGGCGGCGCTGCGCCTGAGCGAGTTGACCAGCAACGAAACGAGCATCAGCCAGCGGGCCGGCCAGGAGGGTGGGACGCTCGAATTCCACGCCAGCCGCCTTCCCGATGGAGGACTGGTCATCAGCTTCTTCGACGTGACTGCCCGGGTCAGGGCCGAACGCGAACTGGAGAGGATGAACCTCTCGCTCGAAGGGCGCGTGGAGGAACGCACTGCGGCCCTGACGCAGGTCAATTCCGAGCTCGAGATCGCGCGTGCCAAGGCGGACGCGGCCAACCTCGACAAAACCCGGTTCCTGGCTGCGGCCAGCCACGACCTGCTCCAACCGCTCAACGCCGCCCGTCTCTATACGGCAACCCTTATCGAGCGAGCGGGTGAGGGCGAAATGGCATCGCTGGCCCATTCGATCGAAGCCTCGCTCAACGCTGTCGAGGAGATCATGTCGGCCCTGCTCGACATCTCACGGATCGATAGCGGCGCGGTGAAACCGGTTCCGGCGCCGTTCCAGATGCGCGACCTCATGCGCAAGATCGAGGTGGAGTTCCAGCCCCTCGCGCAGGAGCGGGAGATCGAACTCAAGATCGTGGGAACGTCACTGGCGGTGATTTCGGACCGGCAACTGGTGGCCCGCATCATCCAGAACCTGGTATCGAACGCCATCAAATACACCAGGCCAGGCGGCAAGGTGCTGGTCGGTTGCCGGCGGCGCGGCGCGCGGGTGCGCCTGGACATCATCGATACCGGGATCGGGTTCAACAAGGACCAGCACGCGCTGGTGTTCGCCGAGTTCTCACGACTCGAACAGGGCGCGCGCATGGCGCAGGGGCTGGGTCTCGGCCTTTCGATCGTGCAACGCCTCGTGGCGACGCTCGGCGTTTCGCTCGAACTGGACAGCACCGAGGGCAAGGGATCGCGCTTCTCGCTCTATCTGCCGCAGAGCCGCATCGTGCGCGCGGTGGTGGATGGCGAGCGCAAGACGGCTTCCGCTTCAGGCGGCACCATGAACCTGCGCGTGCTGTGCGTGGACAACGAACGGGCCATCCTCGATGCGATGGAGGGATTGCTGCGCGGCTGGGGGTGCGACGTCCGCACGGCGCGATCGCTCAAGGACATTCCGCGCGACAACCTGTTGGTGGGCTGGATGCCTGACCTGGTGCTGATGGACTATCACCTCGACCAGACCTCGGGCCTGGATGCCATCGAATGGCTGCGCCACAATGTGGGTGGGCACCTGCCCGCAGCGCTGGTGACAGCCGACCGCAGCCCGGCGGTGCGGACGCTGGCCGAAGAACGCGGCATTGCGGTGGTGACGAAACCGGTCAAGCCGGCGGCGCTGCGCGCCACCATTTCGAGCCTGGCCGGGCAGCGCGGACTTCAGGCGGACTCGCGTCCGGCCAGCAGCGCCTCGAACTGACCTTCCTCGATCCTGGCGGCGGCGATCACCGCCTGGGTGCGACTGTCGACATTGAGCTTTTGCAGGATGGCCGAGACGTGCGCCTTGACGGTCGCCTCGGAAATCGAGAGCTCGTAGGCGATCTGCTTGTTCATCAGGCCATCGCTCAGCATCATGAGCACGCGCACCTGCTGGGGCGTGAGGCTGGCGAGGCGGCGCATCAGCTCCGACTGGTCATCGGACTGGGTCAACTCGACCCCCTCGGGCGCGGCAACGCCGCCGGCGAGGACCGTCTCGATGGCGGCGCGAATCTCGGCCGGGCCCACCGACTTCTGAAGGTAACCGGACGCCCCCAGCTCGAAGGCGCGGCGCACGACAGTCGCGTCCTCGACCGCAGAGACGATCATGACCGGCACATCGGGATACTGGGCGCGCAGGAGCAGCAGCCCGGAAAAGCCGCGAACGCCGGGCATGTTGAGATCGAGCAGCACCAGATCGCAGTCGCGATCGGCTTCGAGGGCGGCAGCGAGCCCTTCCAGGTCGCCGGCCTCGGCTATGGAATACTGGGAACCTTCTCCGGCCAGAGTCTGGCGCAACGCCGCCCGAAACAGGGGATGGTCATCCACGATGATGATGCGGCGGTTGGACATCGGCCTTACGCCCTTACGCTGAACTCAGTGACCGGGCTTTAACGCATCAAGGCAGGCCAAACAAGGTTCACACCGCTTTGAGACCGGCGGATACGGAAGGGTTAAGCAAATTTACCATCCTGTTGCCAAATGCACCGGTACTTAACCGGTTGTTTACTATGTTTTTCCAAGAGTAGGGCGCAAACCTCCGCATCAGCATCGCGGAGGCTCTCAACTTTAGGCTTGGGAACAACCTATGGCCCGCGCTCTATCAGCCTCCGACCTCTCAGACCATCGCGACGCGCAGCCGGGCGAGTGGCAGGCGTTGCGTGGCGAGCTGGTGGCACTCCTCGACCAGGTCGAAACCCAGTATGCCCGCGTCAGAACGCCCGAGCCGGGCTACGATGCCCTGGCCGAGCGCGTGCGAGACCTGCGCTACCAGGTGGGCGAGGGCGGCGGCAGCCGTCACCGGGAAGCGCTGCGCTCGGTGCAGCGGGCGGTCGATCGTTTCTCCAGCGAGCGTGACGGGGACGGCTTCGAGGGGCGCGAGACGCGCCAGAACCCGCAGCACGTCCTGCAATCGGCGATCAATGAAATCCGGGTCCGCCAGGGCGCACCTATCGCCGCGCCGCGCGGCGCAGGCGAGATCGAGGCGCTGGCGCACTCGGTGACCGGGCTTTCCGGCCGACTCGAACGGCTCGAAGGCGAGTTGCGCACGCAGCGGAGCAGCAACGGCAGCGTCAAGGAAATCGGCGAGCAGGTGGCCCAGCTCACCCATGTGGTGGAACTGCTGGCGGGCGCAGTGGGCGAGACCGGGCAGGTCAAGCGGCTCGAGGCGCAGATCGCCGACCTGGCGCAGACCATGGCCCAGCCGCAGGCGCCGGACCTGTCGGCGATGACCAAGCGCATCGACGACCTGGCCAAGACCGTCGAACGGCTGGCCGACATCCAGATCCAGCATTTCGGCCACGAGGCCAAGGACGGCACCGCGCGGGCGGCGGCTGTCCAGAACGGCATGACGGCGATCGAGGAAAGCGTGCGCTCGGTCTACGACCGGATCGACGCCATCGAAAAAACGCTGGCCATGCCGAGCGCCGAGTTCGAGCGGCTCACCGAGGAAATGGCTTCGTTCACCGAGGCATTGCGCGGGAACGGCTCCGGGCCGGACGCGATGGTGCCGATCATCGAAGCTATCAACGACCGCATCGCCGGGCTTGAAGGCAAGGACGGCGTCATCGGCGGGCTCAAGGCCGATATCGGTGCGCTGCGCAACAAGGTGATGGAAGCGATGGAGCCGCGCTTCGCGGCCATCGAGATGCAGATCGAGGCCTTGAGCGGCCGGCTCGGCGAGAGCAAGTCCGAGGCCGGCATCGGCCATATCGAGGCGCAGATCCGCCAGTTGGTCGCCCGCATGGACCAGACCAGCGAACAGCTTTCGCACCTGGCCAAGCTCTACGCACAGCAGGAAGATCGCGCCGAGCCCGATTTCGAAGCGCTGGCGGGCATGGTGGCGCGCAAGACCGCCGAGGCGGTTTCCGGCGGCAACGCGGGCCTGGACGCGGACGGGCTCGATGAAATCGAGCGGCGCGTCTCGCGCCTTTTCGCCTCGGCGCCGGCGTCCGAGGAGCTTTCGGGCATGCACGATTCCATCCGGCGGGTGGATGAGCGGCTCGACCGGCTCGAAGCCATGCTGTCGAACCGCGACAAGCCCGAAGCGCCGGCCAAGCCGGAGCCCAAGGCCGCAATCGCGCCCGCGGCGCCAGCAGCGCTTGCAAGCCTCGACAGCGACCTGGTGGTTCCCGCCATGGCGCGCAAGCCGACGGTGCGCATTCCCGGCCCGCCCGAACGCGACGATATGCCCAACAACCCGTCCGAGGACCGGCCGCTGACCGATCCCGGATTTGGCGACGACAATGCCGTGCGGGCCGCGCTCGAAGAGAAGCGCTCGCCTTCCGACACGATCCTCAACCGGCTCGGGGCCGGCAAGCCGCGCATGGATGCTCCGGGCTTCATCGATCCGGATTCCATCGTGCGTCCGCCCAAGCCGGCGTCGAGCTTGGACAATGTGCGCGAAAGCTTCGTCGAGGAGGCGGCAGCGCCGATGCCGGTCGAGGCGGAGGCAGCACCCGAGCCCGAGCCGATGGCTGAACCGGTGGTCTCGAGCAGCCGCAGCACCTTCATCGAAGCGGCCCGGCGCGCACAGCGCCAGAACGCCGCCAAGATCGAGGCCGAGAGCAATTCGGTGATCGCGAGGGCCCTGGCCCGCTTCCAGGGCGGGAACGCTGCCGCGGGCGATGCGGTCTCGCTCGAGCCGGAAGTGCCGGCAGAAGACGCCAAGCCGAGCAAGGCAGAGCTGCGCAAGGCGGCGAAGGCTGAAAAGGCTGCTGCCAAGAAGGCTCGCAAGGCTGAGGCTGACGCGGACGACATGCCTGGGCTGGAAGCCCTTCAGCCCCGACAGAGCTTTCTGAGCCGCAACCGTCGCCCGCTTCTGCTCGGCGCGTTGCTGGTGGCGGTTTCGGTGCTGGCGCTGAACCTGGTGGCCCAGCGCATTTCGGCACCGGCACAGAGCGACCAGCCGGCTTCGGCTTCGACCACGCCCGAGGCCCAGCCCGAAGCGCCGGCGCCGCAGACGACCGGCGAGGCCTCCCCGCTGGTGCTGCCGGAGGCCAACGCGACGCCTACCGCCCTCGCCACGCTGCCGGACAATCCCGATATCGTGCCGACGCTCGACGCTACCACGGTCGGCTCGATCAACCCGCAGGCGGCGATGAACTTCACCAGCCCCACCCAGGTGGCGGCGATCCCCGCCGCGCTCAAGGCGACGACGCTGACCGAGGACGAACTGGCGCCCGAACCGCTGGCAAGCCCGGTCAAGGTCGAGCTGCCGCCCGAGGCGATCGGCCCGATCGAACTGCGCCAGGCGGCCGCCGACGGCGATGCGCGCGCCCAGTTCGAGGTGGCGGCGATCCTTACCGAAGGCCGGGCAGTCCCGCAGGATCTTTCGGCCGCCGCCGTCTGGTACGAACGTGCCGCGGCGCAAGGCTTCGTGCCGGCCGAATACCGCCTTGGCAGCCTCTACGAGGCCGGCAAGGGCGTGGCCAAGGATCTCGAGCAGGCGCGGCTCTGGTACCAGCGCGCCGCCGAGGCGGGCAACCGGATGTCGATGCATAACCTTGCCGCGCTCTATGCCGGCGGGCAGCTCGGCAAGCAGGATTTTGCGGCGGCGTCGGAATGGTTCGAGCAGGCCGCCATGCGCGGGCTCACCGACAGCCAGTTCAACCTTGGCATGCTCTATGCCCGCGGGCTGGGCGTACCGCAGAACCTTGAGACCTCCTACAAGTGGTTCTCGCTGGCCGCGGCGAGCGGGGATGCCGATGCGGGCAAGGCGCGCGACGACATCGCCAAGTCGCTCGACGCGCCGACCGTGACGCGGCTGACCGGCGAGGTGCATGCGTGGAAGCCGCAGGCGATCGACCTGGCCGCCAACTTCGCGCCGATCGGCACGTGGTCGGACAAGTTCGATGCCGGCCAGGCGATCAACGACCAGAAAGTTGTCATGAAGGTGCAAGCTGTGCTTGCCAAGCTGGGCTATGACGTGGGTACCCCCGACGGCAAGGCCGGCCCCAAGACGGCCGACGCCATCAAGGCGTTCGAAACGGCTACCGGCATGAGTGAAACGGGAACGGTAAACCCCCGATTGTTGGCCGTTCTGGGCAGTCAGCCTGTCTGAGACGCATAGAAAGGCTGATCGACGTTGACAGTTTGGTGAGGGGGCGCATAAGCGTCCCCTTGCTCCATATTATTTGCCAAAAAGAGTGGCCCCGATAAGCACTTGTAATCCGGGACCATAGAAGCGGACAGGGCCGTGCAGATCTACCTGCCGATCGCGGAACTCTCGATGAACGTCTTTTTCCTGGTGGGAATAGGCGGGGCGGTCGGGTTCTTGTCGGGGTTGTTCGGAGTGGGTGGCGGCTTCCTGCTGACGCCGCTCCTGATCTTTACGGGCGTCCCCTCCCCCGTGGCGGTGGCATCGGTGACCGGGCAGGTCGTGGCGGCGTCGACTTCGGGCGCCCTCTCCTACTACCGGCGTGGCGGGATAGACCTGCACCTGGCGATGTACCTGATCCTCGCCAGTACGTTGGGCGCCATAGCGGGCGTGTTCTCGTTCTCGCTGCTGCGCTCGCTCGGCCAGCTCGATCTCTTCATCTCCGTCAGCTACCTGGTGCTGCTGGGCTCGATGGGCACGATCATGCTGATCGAGGCGGTGCGGGCCATCATGAAGACGCGCTCGGGCGTAGTGGTGCGCGAGCGGATGCCGCACCAGCATACCTGGATGCACGGGCTGCCGATGCGGGTGCGGTTCAAGAAGTCGCGGCTCTATATCTCGGTGCTGCCGGTGCTGGCGATCGGGGTGTGCATCGGCTTCATCGGTTCGCTCCTGGGCATCGGGGGCGGGTTCATCCTGGTGCCGGCACTCGTCTATCTGCTGCGCGTTCCGGGCAGCGTGGTGATCGGCACCTCGCTGCTGCAGGTGGTGGCGATGATGGCGGTGACGACCGTGCTCCACGCCGTCCAGAGCCAGAGCGTGGATATCCTTCTTGCCTTCTGCCTGATGGTCGGGGGAACGGTGGGGGCGCAGTTCGGGGCGTCGGCGGGGCAATACCTGCGCGGCGAGCAGTTGCGGGCGTTGCTGGCGCTGCTGGTGCTGGCCGTGGCGATCCGCTTCGGGCTCTCGCTGATCCTGCCGCCGAGCGACATCTTCAGCACGGCGCTGCTCGGACCGGGGGGAGCTCTCTGATGCGCGCCTTGCTCCTCGTCCTCGCGCTGGTGCTCATGGCCTCGCCGGTTCAGGCCGAGCGTGTGGTCTCGAGCGTTTCCAACACCACGGTGCTGATCAGTTCCTCGTTCGACGGGGAGACGCTGACCATGTTCGGCAATATCGAGCCGGAGCTGGGGACGGGCCAGCCGGCCAAGGGGCCGTACCATGTGGTGATCGTGGTCGAGGGGCCGCTCTCGGACCGGGTCACCCGGCTCAAGACCAACAATTTCGGCATCTGGATGAACACGGTCCAGGTGCAGTTCAACGCCATGCCGACCTATTTCCATGTGCTCTCGGACGCCAAGCTCAAGGAGATCACCACGCCGGTGGTGATCGCCGAGGAGAAGCTGCGGCCCGAGTATCAGGCGCAGGCCGCGATCGAGACGGGCTGGTGGGACTCGGTGGTGTTCGCCAACCAGACCGTGCGGCTGCTGACCGAGAAGGGCGCGTTCGCCGTGCGCGAGGACGGGGTGCAGTTCCTCTCCAACACCTTCTACTCGGCCCAGCTCACACTGCCCGCCAACGTGCCCAACGGCGCTTTCGTGGCGCGGACCTATGTCTTCAAGGACGGGCAGATCATCGCGCGCAAGTCGGACGGGTTCTCGGTGCGCAAGAGCGGGTTCGAGCGCTTCGTCGGCCAGTCGGCCAACCAGTACCCCCTGCTCTATGGCCTCGTCTGCGTGGCGCTGGCGCTCTTCACTGGCTGGCTGGGCGGCGTCGTCTTCAAGCGCTAGTGCAGCGGCGGGACCACGCTGTGGACCCGCTCGATGAACATGCCGAAATCGGCCATGTACTGCTTGAGGAACTCGCGCGTGCTCTCGACCGTAACCTCGCCGTCATCGGTGATGAGATCGGGCTTGAACTGGATGTAGGCCTCAGGCGCGTTCATCTGGGGCGAGTTGCAGAAGGAGAGGACGCTGCGCAGGCTCTGCTGGGCGATGGCGGTGCCGATGGCCCCGGTCGAGGCGCCGATGACGGCGGAAGGTTTGCGCGTGAAGGCGTTCTGGCCCCAGGGGCGGCTGGCCCAGTCGATGGCGTTCTTGAGGCCGCCGGGGATGGAGCGATTGTATTCGGGCGTGACGAAGAGGACTGCCTGGACGTCGGCGATGGCCTGCTTGAAGTCGCGGGCGACCTTCGGGTAGTCGGCGTCGAAATCCCGGTTGTAGATGGGCAGGTCCCTAAAGCTGATCTCGCTCATGGTGAGCTGGCTGGGCGCGAGCTTGACCAGCGCCATGGCCAGCTTGCGATTGATCGATTGGCTCGACAGGCTGCCGATGAGATAGCCGACCTTGAACTGCGGCATGTACGTCTCCCTTGTTGAGACGGCGGCCGAGAGCCGCCGGGCATGCCCCCGCCGGGGATTATGCCCGCAGATCGGCAAGGTTGGGAAGGGTCACCGACGCCGATCGATTCGGCTGCGACCGAAAGGGGGTCCTCCGGGGCTGAAATGCGGGGCTTTTGGCGGTCTTGCGGGACCCGATTTTCCGCTAAGTTATTGATATTTAAGTGAAATGCGGCGTTGCTCGGTTAGCAAATCGATAAAATTTGAATCAATTTCGGGCATGGTTCGGCGATGCCGCGCAGTTTTGCGGGGTTTGTCGGCTTTCTCGGGGAATGTTTTCGGACAGCGGGTTTCGCCGGGTCGGGCACCCGTGGATAGAGCCCCGACCATTCTAGAGCGAAGGAGGCGCGAGGGGATATCCGGAGTTCAGCGATGAGAGAGGATGTTGATGGCGTTGCCGAAGGGATCGCGGACGTCGAAGCGCCGGACGCCCCAGGGCTCGTCGGTGAGTTCGTAGACGATCTCGAGACCGAGGTCGCCGGCGCGGCGGCGGTAGGCGTCGACATCATCGACCTCGACGGAAAGCGTGGGCACGGGCGTGCCGGAGCCGCCTTCGGTGGCGATGCTGACCTGCGGGGCCATGCGGGCATCGGAGGCGAAGGTCTGAATCCAGCCGTGATCCATGACCAGGTCGAGGCCAAGGAAATCGCCATAGAAGGCCTGGGCGGCGGCGACGTCGCCGGTGGCAAGATTGGAGATGACGCGCAGGACGGCCATGGGTCTACCCGTTGATGAGACGGCGCGGACTGACCGGATAGAGCCGGTCGCGCCCGAGCATGGTTACCTCAAGGGCCTCCCGGTGGAAGAGCCCGGCGAAGGCGGGGCCGAGAATGTTGATGCTGCCCGTGGTGGCCCCATAAGCCGGCAGCAGGAGGATACGCCCGTCATGCACGAAACAGGGCCGGCGCACGGAGCGGCCGTTGATCATGACGCGGGCGGCGGGGTGGAGGTGGCCGGCGATGAGCCCGTTGGCGCCACGGACCGGCTCGTGGGTGAGAACGAGCCCCTGCCGTTCGAGCTGGGCAAGGCAAAGGCCGCCGAGGCCATGGGGCGAGGGATCGTGATTGCCCGAGAGCCAGAGCCAGGCGGCGCGTTGGGTCAGGTCGTGCAGGCGGGCGCGATCGGCGTCCAGCAGGGACCGGGTGCCCTCGTCGCGATGGAAGCTGTCGCCGAGCGCGATGACGGTCTGCGCGCCGGTGCGCTCGAGATCGGCCTCGAGCCGGGCGAGGGTGACGCCGGTATCGTAGGGCGGCAGCAACTGGCCGGTGCGGGCGAAGGACGACATCTTTTCGAGGTGCAGATCGGCGACCAGCAGCGCGCGCTCGGCGCGCCAATAGGCAGCGCCCGAGGGCAGCAGTTCGAAGATGTGGCCACCAAAGCGCAAAAAGGCCGTTTCAGCCTCCTCGCGGTCGTCGGAGCGCAAGGCTCCCAAGCTCGTCACTTGCCCAAGGCCTCTTTCATCAACTCGTCGGCAGCTTCGGCCATGGCGCTTTCGCGACCCTCGCCGAAGATCGGCTCCTTACCGATGTCGAGCATTACCGGTACCGCGAGCGGCGAGATTCGGTCGAGGGGTTTGTGCACGATATGTTTCCTGATGCGCTTGAGGAAATGCCCCAGGCGCTCGATGTCGAGCAGGCCGCGCGCGGCATCGTGCCGTGTGGCCTGGATAAGGATGTGATCGGGCTCGTGCTGGTAGAGCACGTCGTAGATGAGATCGGCCGACATGGTGATCTGCCGCCCGGTCTTCTCCTCGCCCGGATGCCGGCGTTCGATGAGCCCGGCGATGATGGCGCAATTGCGGAAGGTGCGCTTCATGAGGGCGGATTCGTCGAGCCAGTCCTCGAGATCCTCGCCCAGCATGTCCTCGGAAAAGAGTTCATCGAGCGACAGGCGGCCGGTGCGAACGAGCGCCGAGATATCGCCCAGGCCCCAGATGGCCAGCGCGTATTCGGAGGCGACGAAGCCGAGGGGACGGGCGCGGGCCCGCTCCAGGCGCCGGGTGAGCAGCATGCCCAGGGTCTGGTGCGCCAGGCGCCCCTCGAAAGGGTAGCAGACCATGTAGTTCTGCGCGCCGCGCGGGAAGGTCTCGACAAGCAGGTTTTCGCGGCCGGGCAGGATGGAGAAATCCCGCTGGAGGCGGAGCCAGTCGGCGGTCTGGTCGGGGAGGCTGGACCATTCGCCGGGCGTGGCGAGGATGCGGCGGACGCGCTCGGCGAGGTAGGTCGAGAGCGGGAACTTGCCGCCCATGTAGGAGGGGATCTTCGGGTCGCTCGAAAAGCTGCGCGAGACGTAGGCTTCGGTCTCGTGCATGCCCTCGAAGGCGACGACCTCGCCGCCGAACATGAAGGTGTCGCCAATGGTGAGGGTATCGAAGAAATACTCCTCCATCTCGCCGAGCACGCGCCCCATGCGGCCGATGGGACCGGTCGTGGCGCCCTTGCGCTGCCCCCTGCCCCGCACGAGGCGCACCTTGACCATGGGCTCCTCGATGATGGTGCCGACATTGAGCCGGTATTGCTGGACGACCTGCGGATTGGCGACGCGCCAGAGGCCATCGGGCGTGCGGCGCAGGCGCGCAAAACGCTCATAGGCGCGCAGGGCGTAGCCGCCGGTGGCGACGAAATCGAGAATGCGATCGAACTTTTCGCGCGGCAGGTCGCGGTAGGGCCAGGCGCGGGTGATCTCGCCGAAGAGGTCGTCGGGATCGAGCGGGGCGGCGCAGGCCATGCCCAGGATGTGCTGGGCAAGGACATCGTAGCCGCCGGCATGAGGGTCTTCGCTATCCTGGTGGTTCTCGTGCACCGCCTCGACCGCGGCCTCGCATTCGAGCACCTCGAAACGGTTGGAAGGCACGAGCAGGGCCTTGGAGGGCTCATCCATGCGGTGATTGGCGCGCCCGATGCGCTGGAGCATGCGCGAGGAGCCCTTGGGGGCGCCGACCTGGACGACGAGATCGACATCGCCCCAGTCGATGCCGAGATCGAGCGTGGAGGTGCAGACCACGGCCTGGAGCGCGCCGGCCACCATGGCGCTTTCGACCTTGCGGCGCTGCTCGACCGAAAGCGAGCCGTGGTGCAGCGCGATGGCGAGGCCATCCTCGTTGACCGACCAGAGCCACTGGAAGAGCATTTCGGCCTGGCTGCGGGTATTGACGAAGAGGAGCGTGGTGGTGTGCTCCTTGATGACCCGGTAGAGGTCGGGGACGGCATAGGCGGTCGAGTGACCGGCCCAGGGCACGCGCTCGTCGCTGCGCAGGATCGAGAGCTCGGGCCGTGCTCCGCCGGTGGTCAGCAGCAGTTTCGCCGGGGCGTTGGGGACAGGGCGTGCAATCCAGTCCCTGAGGGTTTCGGGCTGCTTGACGGTGGCGCTGAGCGCGGTGATGCGCAGGGCCGGCGCCAGGCGGGCAAGACGGGCGAGCCCGAGCGAAAGCAACTCGCCGCGCTTGGAGGTGACGAGCGCGTGCAACTCGTCGAGGACGATGCGCCGGAGACTGCCGAAAAGCCGCTCGGCATCGCCGTGACTGAGAAGCAGCGCAAGCTGCTCGGGCGTGGTGAGCAGGATGTGGGGCGGATCGTAGCGCTGGCGCTGGCGGCGGCCGGCGGGGGTATCGCCGGTGCGGGTCTCGACCTTGATGGGCAGGCCCATCTCCTCGATCGGATCGACGAGGTTGCGGTGGACGTCGACCGCCAGGGCCTTGAGGGGAGAGACATAGAGGGTGTGCAGCCCCTCCATCGGATGGGCGATCAGGTCTTCGAGCGTGGGGAGGAAACCGGCCAGGGTCTTGCCGGCGCCGGTGGGCGCGATGAGCAGAGCCGAGGCCCCCTCGTTCCAGGCGTCGAGCACATCGAGCTGATGCCTGCGCGGGGCCCAGCCCTTGCTTTCGAACCAATTTGCGAGGACGGGCTGTAACGGCAAAAGCGGAATTCCGATGGCGGGGCGTGGCTTTATCTATCCCCCTTGTGGGGATGGCTGGGAAGAGGCTTATTCTGGCTGCCCAATGCGAGAACGTCGCCATGACCGAACCCGTTTCAGAAATTCTCACCCCGGATGCGGCGCGGCTGCAGCTCGCCGAGCGCGTGGAACTGCTGCGGCGCACCGAGAGGCGCATCGTCATCGGACTGGCGGGCGGGCCGGGCGTGGGCAAATCGACGCTGGCGGCCGAACTGGTGGCGACGCTCAACGAGGATGAGCCGGGGGCGGCCGCTCTCGTGCCGATGGATGGCTTTCACATGCGCCACTCCAAGCTCGAGCACCTGGGACTGGTGCGCGACAAGGGGGCGCCGCATACGTTCGAGGGCGCGGCGTTCGTGGCGTTTCTCGCCGGGCTCAAGACCGCCAAGGGGCCGGTGAGCGGGCCCGGGTATTCGCGCAAGATCGAGGACGTGGTGGACGACGCCTTCACCGTGCTGGCGGAAACACAGGTGCTGGTGACGGAGGGCAACTACCTTCTGCTGGCCGAAGCGCCCTGGAACGGGGTGCGGCCGCTGCTCGACCTGGCGGTCTTCATCGACGTGCCGCGCGAGACGGTGCGCCGGCGGCTGATGAAGCGCCATGCCGAAGAGGGGCTTTTTTCGGAAGAACGCAACCGCGAGCACATCGAGCGAGTGGACCTGGCCAACTACGATCTGGTATCCACGACGCGGTCGCGCGCCGACCTCGTCATCTCCCTCGATACCGATACCTGACACATGTCCTCACGACCGACCTACCCTTTCGACGTTCGCAGCGCGGACGTCTGGAAGATCGCGCTCCCTGCCTCGGTGGCCTTCATCACCGAGCCGATGGTGGGCATCGTCGATATCACGGTGATCGGGCGCCTCGGGGACCCGGCGCTGCTCGGCGGGCTGGTGCTGGGGGCGCTGGTCTTCGACTTCATCTTTTCGCTGGCCTATTTCCTGCGGCTGGGCACGGCCGGGCTGACGGCGCAGGCGATCGGGGCGCGCGACCCGCGCGACGGGCTGATGCACGCCGCCCGGGCGATCGCGCTCGCCGTCGTCATCGGGCTGGCCATGATCGTGCTGAGCGGAGCGCTGCTCTGGGTCGCGGTGCTGGCGCTCAAGCCCGATGCGGGCGTCGAGGCGGCGCTGGGGCAGTATTTCTACGTGCGCGTATGGTCGGCTCCGTTCTCGCTGGTGAACTACGCGCTGCTCGGCTGGTTCTATGGCCGCGCCGCGGCGCGGACCGGCATGATGCTGCAACTGCTCATCCACGGGCTCAACATCGCGCTGAGCATCGCCTTCGTCTACGGGCTGGGCTGGGGCGTGCCGGGCGCGGCGGCGGGTACGGTGGCGGGGCACGTGGTGGCCGCGATCGTGGGACTTTACCTCGTGGCGCGCCATTTCGGCGGGCTGCGGGCGACGCTGGCCAGGATCGTGCCGGCCGAACTGGTGGACCCGGTGGCGCTCAGGCGCATGTTCGGGCTGAGCCGGGACCTGATGATCCGCTCGGGTGCGCTGATGACGGCCTATGCCTATTTCGCCGCGCAGGGCTCGCGCGCCGGGGAGGTGACGCTTTCTTCCAACGCGATCCTGCTCAACGTGATGATGGTTTCGGCGTTCTTCCTGGACGGGCTGGCGCAGGCCTCCGAGCAGTTGTGCGGCAAGGCCGTGGGCGCCAACTGGCGACCGGCCTTCGAGAAGGCGACGAACCTGTCATTGCTGGCGGGGATCGGGATTTCGACGGCGCTGGCGCTGGTGCTCTATTTCGCCGGCCCCACCATCATCGACCTGATGACGACCAGCGGGGAGGTGCGCGAGGCGGCGCGGCACTATCTCTGGCTCACCGCGCTCTGCGCCATCTCGGGCATGCCGGCCTTCGTCTATGACGGGATCCTGACCGGCTCCACGCTCAACGACGCCATGCGCAACGGCATGGTGCTGGCGCTGGTCTTCTTCCTCGCCGCCGCCATCGTGCTGCAGCAGGCGATGGGCAATGCCGGGCTCTGGGTGGCGCTCAACCTCTTCTTCCTTTTCCGCGGCGCCATCTACTGGTGGTCGCTGGAACGGCGCAAGCCGGCGCTCTTTGCGGCCTAGCGGCGCCTAGAGCGTGAGCTTGCCGGAGGCCCAGTCGGCGCTGGTGCGGCCGGTGAGTTCGGAAATGCTGGTCTTGCCGGCCGAGCGGACGCCGGCGGCGAGGCCGCGCTTGAGCCGGTCGAGCATGTCGAAGCCGCCGAAGACGAGGGCGGAGTAGAGCTGGACGGCATTGGCGCCCGCCTCGAACTTGGCGAGGGCCGTCTCGGGCGAATGGATGCCGCCGACCCCGATGATGGGGAGCGCGCCGACGCGCTGGCGCATCTGGGCGAGGCGACGGGTAGCCAGGTTGAAGAGCGGCTTGCCGGAGAGCCCGCCGGTTTCGGTGGCGTTGGTCATGTTGGCGACCGTCTCGCGCCCGATGGTGGTGTTGGAGACGATGAGGCCATCCAGATCGGTGGCGAGGACGGTGCGGGCGATGGCATCCATGGCCTTCTCGTCGAGATCGGGGGCGATCTTGAGGAAGACCGGGACACGGACCGAGGCCTTCGAGCGCGCCTTGAGCACGGCATCGAGCAGCCGGGCCAGCGCTTCCTCGGCCTGCAGGTTGCGCAGGCCGGGCGTGTTGGGCGAGGAGATGTTGACGGTGAGGTAGTCGGCAACGGCCGAGAAGCGTTCGACGCCCAGGACGTAGTCGGCCACGAAATCCTCGGAATCCTTGTTGGCCCCGATATTGACGCCGAGGATGGCGCCGACATGGGCGCCCTTGAGGCGGGCAAAGACGGCCTCGTGCCCCTCGTTGTTAAAGCCCATGCGGTTGATGACGCCCTCGGCCTCTGGGACGCGGAAGAGGCGTGGCTTGGGATTGCCCGACTGCGGGCGCGGCGTGACGGTGCCGACCTCGACCATGCCGAAGCCGACACGGGCCAGCGGCTTGGGGACTTCCCCGTTCTTGTCGAAGCCTGCGGCCATGCCGACCGGATTGGCCAGGTCGAGACCGCATAGCGTCGTGCGCAGTTCCCTGGGATCGGCATAGTCCTGCTCGGGCGCCAGGCCCATGCGCAGGGCGGTGATGGTGGCGCCGTGGGCGGTCTCGGGATCCATCTTGAGCAGCGTGTCGCGGCCGAGATTGGCGACCAGCGGGATGCGCAGGAGCGGTGAAAGGCGCGAGAAGATCATTGTACGCCCTCCGGCAGGGCGCAGGAGCCGTCGGCGGCCACCGCGATCGGGGCGGTCCACTCGACCGCGCCCAGGGGCATGGGGGCGTAGAGGTGGGGGAAGAGGGCGCCGCCGCGCGATACCTCCCACCTGAGGTCGGCCGCGACATCGGCGGTGCGCACCGCGATGAGGACGAGATCGTCCTGACCGGCGAAGTGCCTGGCGAGGGTCTCGGCCAGTTGTCCGGCGGTCGAGAAGTGGATGTAGCCATCCTGGAAATCGATGGGCATGCCCTCGAAGCGGCCGGTGGGGGTGGCGGCCTCGTAGGCGGAACGGGTCGAGATTTTGTAGATCAGCGCGGGGTCGGTCATGGCGCGCGAAAGCTAGTCAAAGCGGGGTGCCACCGCAAGGCTGTGGAGCGAGAGAGGGCACACTTTACAGGGGGGGGAGGCAGGGTCTAGAAATGGGACTATCTTCCCAATTGGGATAATTCTCCTAAGTCAAGGCCGACGACCATGCTCTCGCACCGGGCAATCTGGGATGGCATCGATGGAGTCGCCAAGCGTCACGGCTTGAGCGTTTCCGCGCTGGCCAAGCTTGCCGGGCTCGATCCGACGGCGTTCAACCCGTCCAAGCGCGTGAGCAAGGACGGGCGCGAGCGCTGGCCCTCGACCGAAAGCATCTCCAAGATCCTGGAGGCGACCGGAGAGGGTTTCGAGACGTTCCTGTCGGGGACGGGCGCCTTCCTGCAACCGGATGCGGGCGCCCTCGTGCCGGTGCGCTCGGTGCCGCTACTGGGGCTGGCGCAGGCGGGCGCGGGCGGCTTTTTCGACAGCGCCGGCTTTCCGGCCGGACAGGGCTGGGACGAAGTGCGCCTGCCCTCCCAGGAAGAAGGCGCCTATGCGCTCGAGGTGCATGGGGATTCCATGCTGCCGCTCTACCGGGACGGAGACATCATCGTGGTCTCGCCCAATGCGCAGCTGCGCCGCGGCGACCGCGTGGTGGTGCGCACACGGGACGGCGAGGTGATGGTCAAGCTGCTCCAGCGCCAGACGCCCAAGGTGCTCGAACTGCACTCGGTCAACCCGGACCACCCCAACCGCACGCTCGACATGGGAGACGTGGAATGGGTGGCGCGGATCGTGTGGGCGAGCCAGTAACGGGCGTCAGTGGGCGCGGCGGTAGCGGGCGCGGGCCGATGCCTCGATGGCGGCAGTGGTCAGGCGATCGATCTCGAGCCGGTCGCGGACCATTTCGAGATAGCGCAGCTCTTCCTGTTCGAGCCTGAGGTCGGAGGCGGCGATTTCGACAGCCAGCGCATAGGCGGTATCCTGGAGGCGGTGCGGAATGGCGGCCACGGCGGCATCGAGCACGCCGTCGAGCCCCTGCGGGCCGTTCAGGGTATCCACGCAAGAATTGGCGACCTCTTCGAGCCGCTCGGTATCGAAGCCGGCGAACACCGGCAGACGCAGGATCTGATCCTCGATGCGCTGCAGCTCCACCTCGCTCATGGCGGTATCGGACCAGGCCGAAACGATCATCAGATAGATCAGGGCGTCTTGGGTGGAGAGGGCCATTTGAGCTTTCCTAGAAGAGGGTTGAGGCGATAACTAAGAAGACGCCACGGAAATGACAAGCGCGGCGGCCAGCCTGACGCGGCATTGACGCCACGATGCGTCTGGTGCAACACACCTTTCTTCTCGCACAAACCAACGAAGGTTCACCACCTTGCCGCCCGCCCCGCTCCCAGAACTCGACCCCGCGTTGTACGACGCTGCCCAGAACGCCCGTGCCTGGCCGTTCGAGGAAGCGCGCAAACTGGTGGCGCGGATCGAGAAATCGGGGAAGACGGAGGTGCTGTTCGAGACCGGCTATGGTCCCTCGGGCCTGCCCCATATCGGCACGTTCGGCGAAGTGGCCCGCACCACCATGGTGCGCACGGCCTTCCGCCTGCTGACGCGCGACCAGATCAAGACGCGGCTGCTGTGCTTCTCGGACGACATGGACGGGATGCGCAAGATCCCGGAGAACGTGCCGAGCCGCGCGTTCCTCGAACCTTACCTGCAGATGCCGCTGACCTCGGTCCCCGATCCCTGGACCAACGAGTATGCGAGCTTCGGCGAGCATAACAATGCGATGCTGCGCCGGTTCCTGGATACGTTCGGGTTCAACTACGAATTCGCCAGCGCCACCGAATACTACAAGTCCGGCAAGTTCGACGAAGTGCTGCTGCGCGCCGCCGAACGCTATGACGACATCATGGGCGTGATGCTGCCGACGCTGGGCGCGGAGCGCCAGGAGACCTATTCGATCTTCCTGCCGATCTCCCCGATCAGCGGGCGGGTGCTCTACGTGCCGATGAAGGAAGTGGACGCCAAGGCGGGCACGGTGACGTTCGTGGGCGAAGACGGCCGCGACACCACGGTGCCGGTTACGGGCGGACATGTGAAGCTGCAGTGGAAGCCGGACTTCGGCATGCGCTGGGCCGCACTCGGGGTCGACTTCGAGATGTTCGGCAAGGACCACCAGACCAATGCGCCGATCTACGACCGCATCTGCGAGATCCTGGGCGGGAAGGCGCCGGAGCACTACGTCTACGAGCTCTTCCTCGACGACCAGGGCCAGAAGATTTCCAAGTCCAAGGGCAACGGCCTGACGATCGACGAGTGGCTGACCTATGCCTCTCCGGAGAGCCTGGGGCTGTTCATGTTCCAGAAGCCGCGCACGGCAAAGCGACTCTATTTCGATGTCATCCCGCGCGCAGTGGACGACTATTTCGCGTTCGTGTCGTCCTACCAGAAGCAGGACGAGGCCGCGCGGCTGGAAAACCCGGC
>Ga0182743_1001258_pt1 | contig 25387 bp, 18 predicted proteins | sample eDN3rd30CKraftOP_FD_128522 | JGI IMG/M metagenome (GOLD analysis project Ga0182743, IMG submission 128522) | Enriched Organic Plus compost microbial communities from Emeryville, California, USA - eDNA 3rd pass 30_C Kraft OP (version 2) (version 2) ... | reverse complement strand
GACGGGCATGTGCAATGTCGTCGATCCGTTGGGTGGCAGCTATTATGTCGAGGCGCTGACGCAGGAACTGGTCGACCGCGCGCAGGAGATCATCGACCGCGTCCAGAGCGAAGGCGGCATGGCAAAGGCAGTCGCGGCAGGCTGGCCCAAGGCGATGATCGAGGAAGCCGCAGCCGCCCGCCAGGCCCGTGTGGACCGGGGTGAGGACGTGATCGTCGGCGTCAATAAATATCGCCTTGCCAATGAAGACCTGCTGGAAACGCTGGAGGTCGACAACACCAAGGTCCGCGAAGCGCAGATCGCCCGCATCAACAAGATGAAGACACAGCGCGACGAAGCGCAATGCCAGGCGGCGCTGGACGCATTGCGTAAGGGCGCTGCCGGTCCGGCCAGCATTGAGAACAACCTGCTCGCGCTGGCGGTGGAATGCGCCCGTGCCCGCGCGACGCTGGGCGAGATCAGCTCCGCCATGGAGGAAAGTTTCGACCGCTACGGCACCGTGCCGACGCCGGTGAAAGGTGTCTATGCCGCGCCTTACCAGGACGACAGCCGCTGGAAACAGGTTCTTGACGGTGTGCAGGCCGTCGAGCGGCGCCTTGGTCGTAAGCCGAAGATCCTTATCGCCAAGATGGGGCAGGACGGTCACGACCGGGGCGCCAACGTCATCGCGTCCGCTTTTGGGGACATGGGCTTCGACGTCGTTTCGGGACCGCTGTTCCAGACGCCGGAGGAAACCGTTGTGCTGGCGCTGGACAGCAGCGTCGATGTGGTCGGCGCATCGTCGCTCGCCGCTGGGCACAAGACGCTGATCCCCGAACTCATCCGACAGCTTCGCGAAGCCGGGCGCAGCGACATCAAGGTGATCGCGGGCGGGGTCATTCCGCCGCAAGATTATGACTTCCTTCGTGACGCGGGCGTTCAGGGCATTTATGGCCCAGGCTCCAACGTCGTGGAATGCGCCGCCGATGTGCTGCGCCTTCTCGGCCACAACATGCCCCCGGCGGGGCTGGAGGAAGCTGCTTGACCCAGATCACGCCCCGCACCGACTGGACGCGCGAGGAAATCGCCGGGCTGTTCGACTTGCCTTTCAACGACCTGATGTTCGAAGCGCAGTCGATCCATCGCGCGAACTTCCCGCGCAACGAGGTGCAGCTTTCGACCCTGTTGTCGATCAAGACCGGCGGTTGCCCCGAAGATTGCGGCTATTGCAGCCAGTCGACCGAAGCGGAAAGCGGCCTCAAGGCCACCAAGCTGATGGACGTGCAGGCTGTGCTCCAGGCGGCGGCGCAGGCCAAGGATCATGGGTCGGGCCGTTTCTGCATGGGCGCGGCATGGCGCAATCCCAAGGAACGGGACATGCCCAAGCTGGTCGAGATGGTGAAGGGCGTCCGTGCGATGGGCATGGAAACCTGCATGACGCTCGGCATGTTGAGCGAGGGGCAGGCCAGGCAGCTCGCCGATGCGGGCCTCGATTATTACAATCATAATATCGACACCTCGCCGGAGAATTACGCCAACGTCATCACCACCCGGACCTTCGAGGATCGGATCGAGACGCTGGAAAATGTGCGTTCGGCGGGCATCAATGTCTGCTGCGGCGGCATTGTGGGCATGGGCGAGGCGCGGAGCGACCGCGTCGGCTTCCTGCATGCGCTCGCCACCATGCCGCACCCGGAAAGCGTGCCGGTCAACGCGCTGGTGCCGGTTGCTGGCACGGTGCTGGGCGATATGCTCAAGGATACGCCGCTCGCCAAGATTGACGAAGTGGAATTTGTCCGCACCGTTGCAGTGGCCCGGATTGTCATGCCGCAATCCATGGTGCGTCTGAGCGCCGGCCGTGAAAGCATGAGCGAAGCGTGTCAGGCGCTGTGCTTCATGGCGGGTGCGAACAGTATTTTTACTGGCGACAAGCTTTTGACGGCCGCCAATGCGGGCGACGATCAGGATGCGGCGCTGCTGGCCAAGCTTGGCATGACCGCGATGCAGGCGCAGCCGCACGGGCATCTGGAAGCGGCGGAATAACTCTCGCAAATCGAAAATCGGCTCTCCGTAGCGGAGGGACGCAGTTCGATTTGTTTCAGCCCGCAAGGGCAACAGATATTGACTGGGGTAAGGATAAAGATGGCAATCACCAAGATCCTGATCGCGAACCGTGGCGAAATCGCATGTCGCGTGATCCGCACCGCGCAGAAGATGGGTATCAAGACCGTGGCGGTCTATTCCGATGCCGATGCGCGTTCACCCCATGTGTTGATGGCGGATGAGGCCGTTCATCTCGGCCCGCCGCCCGCCGCTCAGTCCTACCTGCTGGCGGACAAGATCATCGAGGCGTGCAAGGCGACGGGCGCTGACGCCGTCCACCCCGGTTACGGCTTCCTTTCGGAGCGAGAAAGCTTCCGCAAGGCGCTCGACGAAGCAGGCATCATCTTCGTTGGCCCCCCGGCCAACGCGATCGCCGCGATGGGCGACAAGATCGAATCCAAGAAGCTGGCCATGGAAGCGGGCGTCAATGTCGTCCCCGGCTATGTCGGCGTGATCGAGGATACCGAACATGCGGTGAAGATCTCTAATGAGATCGGCTATCCGGTGATGATGAAGGCATCGGCTGGCGGCGGCGGTAAGGGCATGCGCCTTGCCTATAGCGAACAGGATGTTCGCGAAGGCTTCGAGGCGACGAAGCGCGAAGGGCTGAACAGCTTTGGCGATGACCGCGTTTTCATCGAGAAGTTCATCGAAAGCCCGCGCCACATCGAAATTCAGATACTTGGCGATCAGCACGGCAACATAGTTTATCTGAACGAGCGGGAATGCTCGATCCAGCGCCGCCACCAGAAGGTGGTCGAAGAAGCGCCGTCGCCCTTCGTCAGCCCGGAAATGCGGAAGAAGATGGGTGAACAATGTGTCGCCCTGGCGCGCGCGGTCGGCTATTTCAGCGCAGGCACGGTGGAACTGATCGTGTCGGGTGCGGACAAGACGGGCGATGGCTTCTACTTCCTGGAAATGAACACCCGCCTTCAGGTCGAGCATCCCGTCACGGAAGAAATCACTGGCCTCGATCTCGTCGAACAGATGATCCGCGTCGCGAATGGCGAGAAGCTGGCTTTCACGCAGGCGGACGTGAAGATCAATGGCTGGTCGGTTGAGAATCGCGTTTATGCCGAAGATCCCTATCGTGGCTTCCTTCCCTCCACCGGTCGCCTCATCCGCTATAATCCGCCCGAAACCGGCGATGGCGTGCGCGTCGATGACGGCGTGCAGGAGGGCGGCGAAGTCAGCATGTTCTACGATCCGATGATCGCCAAGCTCATCACCTGGGCGCCGACCCGCCTTGAAGCGATCGATAAGCAGATCGCGGCGTTGGACCGCTTCGAACTCGAAGGGCCGGGCCATAATATCGACTTCCTGTCCGCCCTGATGCAGCATGAGCGGTTCCGCTCCGGCGATATCACAACGGGCTTTATCGCGCAGGAATATCCTGATGGTTTCACCGGGGCTCCAGCGTCGGAGGAACTGCTTCGCAAGCTGGCCGCCATCGGCGCTTTCGCCGCCATGGCGCAGGCCGACCGTGCGCGGCGCATCGACGGCCAACTCGGCAAGAAGCTGAAGGCGCCGACCGGATGGCAGGTGAGGATCGGGGCTGGAGAAGAAGGCACGATCCACGATGTCGTCATCATGGGCGACGATGTGACGGTCGATGGCGTGTCGCTGGACATGAGCCTTGAATATACGCCGGGCGATCGCCTGATCGAGGCGGAGTTCGGGGATGAGCAACTCGCCGTGAAGATCGCGCCCGTTCGCGCCGGATTCGTGCTGACCGCGCATGGCGCGAGCCACAAGCTGCGTATCCTGCCCGTTCATGCCGCTCCCTATGCGAAGCATATGATCGAGAAGATCCCGCCGGACCTTTCGAAATATCTGATTTGCCCGATGCCGGGCCTTCTGGTTGCGCTGAATGTGCAGGAAGGCGACAAGGTTGAGATCGGCCAGCCGCTCGCAGTGATCGAGGCGATGAAGATGGAAAATATCCTGCGCGCGCAAAAGGCAGGCACAGTGAAAAGCGTGTCGGCGGCGCAGGGCGAAAGCCTGCCGGTGGATGCGATCATTCTGGAACTTGAATAACGGTTGTTCCTGCCGGGCGTGGATGAAGGGTGGCCTTGTCGTCACTCTTACCTGCCCGGCATCAATTTTCTCTGATTGGGTTCGGGACCGGAAGGTGATTGGCCTCTGGCACCCAATGGTCTAATTGCAGGTCATGCATCTCTCACATGATCCTGCAGCGCCCGCTGCAGATATGATTGCCTTCGAAGATTTTCTGAAGGTGGATATTCGGATCGGCACTATCCTGTCGGCCGAACCCTTTCCCGAAGCGCGCAAGCCCGCTTATAAGCTGCTGATCGACTTTGGACCCGCCATCGGTCGCAAAAGATCCAGCGCCCAGATTACAGACAACTATGATCTGGCGGATTTGCAAGGCCGTCAGGTCGCCGCGGTGGTGAATTTTCCCCCACGTCAAATCGGCAAATTCATGTCGGAGGTTCTGACATTGGGATTTGCTGACTCGACCGGCTCCGTAACGCTTTTTGCGCCCGACAAGAGAGTTCCCGACGGTTCTCGGCTTTTTTGACAAAAATCGATCTATTGCGGCAATGGTATCGCATGGCCTGCAATTTCGCTTGCCGTCTTGCGACGGTCGGTTATCCAATGGCCGAAAGTGGGGCAATCGGAGGGGTATATGGGCGCTGTCGGCGGCGATTATGTCATGGACGCGAAACGCGACCGGACAATCATCACGGCATCCGCACTGGGCACCATCTTCGAATGGTATGATTTCTATATTTACGGCGTTCTGGCGCCTATCATCGGCCGAACTTTTTTTCCGACTGATAACCCCACCGTCGAGTTGCTTTATTCCCTGGCCGGTTTCGCCATCGGCTTTGGCTTTCGCCCATTGGGAGCCGTCCTGTTCGGCTATTTGGGGGACCGCTTGGGCAGAAAATATACCTTTCTTGCAACGATTATCCTGATGGGCGCTGCGACGGCGGGCGTCGGATTGACGCCATCGGCCGCCACGATCGGGATTGCCGCTCCGATCATTCTCATCCTTCTCCGCATAGCGCAGGGACTGGCGCTCGGAGGAGAATATGGTGGTGCAGCCATTTATGTCGCCGAACATGCGCCTGCCGGCAAACGGGGTTTTTATACCAGCTTCATTCAGGCGGGCGTGATTGGCGGATTCATTCTTTCGCTGGTGGTGGTGGTCGGCACGCAGTGGATCGTCGGCAAGGCGGTGTGGGACGATTGGGGCTGGCGATTGCCGTTCCTATTCTCTCTCGCCTTGCTGGGCGTTTCCATATGGATGCGGTTGAAGCTGCGGGAAAGCCCGGTATTCGTCGCGATGAAGGCGGCGGGCGAACAATCCGCCAACCCGCTGAAAGAGGCGTTCATTTATCCGGGAAACCGCCGCAGGATGTTCGTGGCGATGCTCGGCATCGCGGCGGGTTTCACCGTCATCGCCTATACGGTGATGTTCCAGGTGCTCTATTTCCTCCAGAACAGTCTGCATGTCGCGCCTGGCATCGCGCAATTGCTGGTGGGGGGCAGCGCTTTTGCCGGAATGGCGGCATTTATCTTTTTCGGCTGGCTGTCCGATCGGGTGGGCCGGAAGAAACCGATCATCATCGGTTATGCGCTCACGCTCGTGCTGCTTTACCCTATCTATCAGTTCATGGGCCAGCAGGCGAACCCCGTTCTGGCGCAGGCGGCCGAACGGGCGCCGGTGGTTGTTACAGGATCGGATTGTCGCTTCGACCCCTTTGCCAAAGTCCAGCCTACCGATTGCGGCAAGCTGCTCGATCACCTTTCCAAGCGGGGCGTGCCCTATGAAAGCCGGGATGACCGGCAACTGGGTGTGACGGTGGGGGATGAACGGGCCACCGATTTGAGTCCCGCCGGATTGGACACGCTTCTTCACAACCAAGGCTATGCGTTCGACACGGTTACGCCCGGTTGGGGAAGGTCGCTGCTGATCTTCCTGCCGCTGGTCGTGCTTTGGGTCGTTAGCGGAATGACCTATGGCCCGGTGGCGGCTCTGCTGTCGGAGTATTTCCCGGCGCGCATCCGCTATAGCTCCTTTTCGATCCCCTATCATATCGGCACAGGTTATTTTGGCGGATTTCTGCCATTGGTCAGCCAATATAGCGTGGCTCGGACGGGAGACCCCTATGCGGGCTTATGGTATCCGATCGCGGTGGTCGCCGCCGCGCTGATCATCTGCCTCTTCTGGTTGCCGGAAACGCGTGGCACGAAACTCGACGCCTGAACACTCGACCCGGCAGCGCGATACGTCTATCGGCTGAGCCATGCGTTCCTTTCCCGCTCCGCTCCGCTTGCGCCTCGATAGCGATGCGCTGGTTTCGAACTGGCAATGGCTCGCAGGGCAGGGCGGCGCGGCTGCCTGCGGCGCGGCCGTCAAGGCGGATGGCTATGGGCTGGGCGCTCGGGAGGTCGTGCGCCGGCTGACGGCCGTAGGCTGCCGCGATTTCTTCGTATCGAACTGGCATGAAGCGGAGCATCTTGAGCCTCTGCTGGAACAGGGGATCAACCTGTCTGTCCTTCACGGCGTGCGCGAGGAGGATATGGCCTATGCCCTGATGTCGCGGGCCATGCCTGTATTATGCTCGCCCATCCAGATCGAACGGTGGAAAGCCGCGGGCAGGGGCGAATGTCACCTGATGGTCGATACGGGCATGAGCCGTCTGGGGGTCGATTGGCGGAGTGATGTTGCCACATTGGTGGAGGGCTTGTCGGTCGACACGCTTTTTAGCCATCTGGCTTCGGCGGATGAAGATTCGCCGCTGAACGAAAGCCAGCTTAAACGCTTCGCCGTGATCAAGAACAAGGTGGATGCCCGGCGATATAGTCTGGCCAACAGCGCCGGTATCTGCCTTGGCCGGGATTATGCTTTCGATCTGACGCGTCCGGGAATTTCCCTCTATGGCGGCATAGCGCGTGAACGGGCCGCCGGTCATATCCGTCAGGTTGCGTTCCCCCAGGCGCAGGTGCTGCAATGCCGCCGCGTTGTAGCTGGCGACACCGTTGGATATAATGCAACCTTCCGTGCTCCCGCCGATATGGACGTAGCGATATTGAACCTTGGCTATGCGGACGGATATTTGCGGGGTTTTTCCGGCTGTGGTTCCGTGACCGTCGACGGCGAAAGCCTGCCGCTCATCGGGCGGGTATCAATGGACCTGCTGGCCGTGGATGTGACCGGACAAGCGGACATCTGCGAAGGGCAATGGCTGGACATCGATTATGATCTGCCGCGTGCCGCCGCAGTGTCCGGCCTGTCGCAATATGAACTTCTGACCGGCCTCGGGAATCGCTTCGATCGAATCTGGGTATGAAAGGATGGCCGTTGATCAATGGATCAACGGCCATCCTGACAGCGAATTCAGCGTTCGATGCACATGGAAACGCCCATGCCGCCGCCGACGCACAATGTCGCCAGTCCTTTTTTGGCATCGCGCTTCTGCATTTCATAAAGCAGGGTAGTGAGCACGCGCGCGCCGGATGCTCCGATCGGATGGCCGATGGCAATGGCGCCGCCGTTGACGTTTACCTTTTCCGGATCCCAGCCCAGTTCCTGTCCCACGGCCAGGGATTGAGCGGCAAAAGCTTCATTGGCTTCGATCAGGTCCAGGTCGCCCAGTGACCAGCCAGCCTTTTCCAACGCGATGCGGGTGGCGGGAGCGGGGCCTATGCCCATGATCGCCGGATCTACGCCGCAGGTGGCGAAGGAGGCGATGCGTCCCAATATCGGCGCGTTGCGCTTTGCCGCTTCGGCCCCGGTCATGATGACCAGCGCGGCGGCGCCGTCATTGATGCCGCTGGCGTTGCCGGCGGTGACGGTGCCGTCCTTCTTGAAGGCGGGCCTCAACGCCTGCATGGCTGCCAGCGTGGCGCCGGTGCGGATATATTCATCGCTATCGACCACCGTATCGCCCTTGCGGCCCTTGATCGTCACAGGCACGATTTCGTCCTTGAAGCGACCAGCTGCGCGTGCAGCCTCCGCCTTGTTCTGGCTGGCAACGGCGAACTGATCCTGTGCTTCACGAGAAATCTGATATTTTTCCGCCAGATTCTCAGCAGTCACGCCCATATGATAGTTGTGAAACGCATCGGTCAGGCCGTCCAAGATCATGGTGTCGACCAATGACAGCGCGCCCATCTTGACCCCACCGCGCAGATTTTGCGCGTGGGGCGCCATAGACATATTCTCCTGACCGCCTGCGACCATGATACGGGCGTCGCCCGCCTTGATCGCTTGTGCAGCAAGCGCCACGGAACGCAGGCCGGAACCGCAGAGCTGGTTGATGCCGATAGCCGTTCGCTCAACGGGAATACCCGCATTGACGGCGGCCTGCCGGGCCGGATTTTGCCCTTGGGCCGCGGTCAGAACCTGGCCCAATATGATTTCGTCCACTTCTTCGGGCGAAAGGCCTGCCTGCGCCAAAGCGGCGACGATCGCCGTTCTGCCCAGTTCATGCGCCGGGGTGTTGGCATAAGCGCCCAGGAAGCTGCCGACGGCGGTTCGCTTGGCTGCGGTGATGACGATGTCTGACACGGTTCACATCCTCGATGCTGGAGAAATTTTCGTGCCGCCCATATCATCATCCACCATGGCCGGAAAGCCATTGGGATAAAGGATTCCAGAGGAGTTCGGGCGCTTGGCGCCCCACAATCATTCCCACATGCCCCATCTGCAGCATTTCACTTTGAGCGAGCCGCGGCGATGCGGCTGCCGGGACGATACGGTCCGTTGCGGAACAAATGGAAAGATTGGGGCAAGTCAGGGATTCGAGTTTCACGGCTCGGTCCCGGATCATCCAGTTTCCCAATCCGCTCATATTGCCTTCATAGAATGTTTCGAAAAGGTCGCGGCCCGCGGCGAAGGTCAGGGGGGCGCCTCCGTTCGCCCAGTCTTCCACGGAGAGGAACGCGCGTTCATCGTCCGTTCCAGCGGTAATATCGGCGAACGCCGCAAATTTGCGAATGGTTCGGGCGGGATCGAAGGCCCAAAAACCAGACTGGAGAACCTCCATAGGGACATAGCCAAGGCGCTCACATGTCGCCTTCGCCCCATTCCACAGGCCGATGATCAGGTCGAGATCGGCTGCTGGAAAGCCATCGAAATGCCAGGGTGCGGCTATGGTCGCGACGGCCCGGACGGGATGCAGCATCGCAGCGCCGAGAACCAGACTGCCGCCCAGGCAATAGCCGACCAGAATGGGAGGGAGAGGAAGCGACGCCAGCATCGGGACCAGGCGTTCGGCGACATGGCTGTCAAGGCCGAGCATGGAATCCCCCGCCGCGGGTGTTCCCCAATCGACCAGATAGGCGTCATGTCCTTGTGCGGCCATGTGGCGCAGCATCGATCGGCTTTCGGACAGATCGAGCACGGTCGGGGGATTGATGAGCGAAGGCACGAAAACGACTGGAGAACGCCCACTTGCCGTGCCGTAGTGCAGCAATCGGGCATTTCCTGATGCCGCAACGACGGGGGCAGCGGACGGCGGCGTGGACCTTTCTGCGGATTGATATTTCCGCAGGCCTTGAAAAGCGCGACGGCGCAATTCGGGATCATCTTCGGTTTCGCGCCATAAAATATCGAGGAAAAGGGGCAGTGGGCGGGGGCCATGTTGCGGCGCGGCATGAGCTTGTGCTAATGCGGAATGAACAGGAGTGGGAGAGATTTCCATGGCGAAGTCCAAGACGATAAACGAATCCGAACCGGTGATTATCAAGAAGTATGCGAACCGGCGGCTCTATAATACGGAAACGTCGAGCTATATCACGCTGGATCTGTTGTCGCAGATGACTCGTGAGGGGCGCGAGTTCGTAGTCGTCGATGCCAAGTCCGGCGAGGACATCACGCATAATGTCCTGACCCAGATCATCATGGAGGAGGAGCAGCGGGGCAAGAACATGCTGCCCGTCAACTTCCTGCGTCAATTGATCTCCATGTATGGCGATTCCATGCAATCCATGGTGCCGCAATATCTGGAAGCGTCCATGGAAGCGTTCCGAAAGAACCAGCAGCAATTTCAGGAAGCGATGAAAGGGGCGTTCGGCGGCGGTCCCTTTGCGGAAATCGCCAAGCGGAACATGCAGATGTTCGAAGTGGCGGCCAATGCCTTTGGCAAGGGCGGGGCGGGACCATCGGCCAAACCTTTCCAATCCGACGAAAGCAAGGATGACGAGATCGCCGACCTCAAGGCGCAGCTTGCGGCCCTCAACGCAAAGATCGACAAGCTGAGCTAAAGTTCCGCTGCTACGCTTCGGGGGTCGACAGAAACGGCGGGCTTGCCCTATGGCGCGCCATCATTTGCACTCAGATAGCCAAGGTCGATCCCGTGAAGCACGCCCTTTCCGTTACCCGTGAACAGGATTTCGCCGCCTGGTATCAGGCGGTCGTCTCCGAAGCCGACATGGCGGAGGAAAGCGGCGTTCGCGGTTGCATGGTCATCCGTCCGTGGGGCTATGGCATCTGGGAACGCATCCAGAAGCTTCTGGATGAGCGCATCAAGGCGACGGGCCACGAAAACTGCTATTTTCCGCTCTTCATTCCGCTTTCCTATTTTGAGAAGGAAGCGGAGCATGTGGACGGTTTCGCCAAGGAAATGGCGGTCGTCACCCATCACCGTCTGATCCAGCAAGACGGTAAGATGGTGCCGGACCCAGAAGCGAAGCTGGAAGAACCTCTGGTGGTGCGTCCGACCTCCGAAACGGTGATCGGCGCGGCTTTTTCCCGCTGGGTGCAAAGCTGGCGCGATCTGCCCGTGCTCATCAACCAGTGGGCCAATGTCGTGCGCTGGGAAATGCGGACCCGCATGTTTTTGCGGACCAGCGAGTTTCTCTGGCAGGAAGGGCATACCGCCCATGCCACCGTCGAAGAAGCGATGGACGAGACGATGAAGATGCTGGAAGTCTACCGCAGCTTCGCCGAAGAGTGCGTCGCGCTCCCCGTCATTGCGGGGGAAAAGCCGGAAAATGAACGTTTTCCAGGCGCGGTCGCGACCTATTCCATCGAAGCGATGATGCAGGACGGAAAAGCGCTTCAGGCCGGGACGTCGCATTTTCTGGGCACGACTTTCAGCCAGGCGCAGAACATCAAATTCCAGAATGCCGAAGGGCAGCAGGAACTGGCCCAGACGACGAGCTGGGGCATGTCCACCCGCATGATCGGCGGGCTCATCATGGTGCATGGCGATGATGACGGCCTGCGCGTGCCTCCACGGGTGGCGCCCTATCAGATCGTCGTGGTGCCGATGCTGCGCGATACGGAAGAGGATGCGGCCATTCTCGATTATTGCGCGGCTCTGGTCAGCGAACTCAATGGACAGGACGTGTTCCGTGAACCTGTCCGCGCATTGCTGGACAGGCGTCCCGCCAAGGCGGCCAACAAGCGTTGGGGCTGGGTGAAGAAGGGGGCTCCGATCGTAATAGAGGTCGGTGGTCGTGACGTCGCCGGTGGAAATGTGTCGGTCTTGCGCCGCGACAGGCTTTATCGGGAAGATGGGAAGCTCGACAGCCAGATTGTTGAGAAGAGCGATTTCCTCACGCAGGCGACGGCAATGCTGGAAGGCATTCAGCAGGCGCTGTTTGCCGACGCGAATGCCCGATTGCACGGCAATATCGATAAAAGCATCGCTTCGCTGGAGGATCTGAAGGCCCTTTTTGCAGCCAGTTCGAAGCCGGGATGGGCATTGGTGCAATGGAGCAAGCCGACCGGCGCAGCACTTGATAAAGTCGTCGAGTGGCTGAAGGGCGAGAAGCTGACGCTGCGTAATGTGCCGATGGATGCCGAAGCGGCCGATGGCGTCTGTATCTTTACCGGCCAGCCTGCGGTGCAGCGGGTTCTGGTCGGGCGTTCCTATTAACCGGTTTTAGCTCGGCCGGTGGCGAGGAATGTGTCGCCGATTGCAAAACTGCGCGATTTCAGAAACGCCATTGGATGATGGCGGCCAAAGCCCAGAGTATCGCGCAGGCCCGCAGATAAACCTTCAGGGCATGCTCGATGTCGCGAGGGGCGGCTCGCTCGTCGCCATCGCCGATCCATGGCTTGTCATGCGAAATGCCATCATAGCTTAGCGGTCCGGCCAGTCTCAGCCCCAGTGCCCCCGCCATGGCGGCTTCGGTCCAGCCTGCATTGGGGGATGCATGTTTGCCTGCATCACGCAGCATGATCCGCCACCCGCCGCCGCCAGCCATGCAAATCAGCGCGCCTGCTATTCGGGCGGGGACGAAATTCACAAGATCGTCGGTTCGTGCGGCGGCCCCGCCAAAGGTGCGCCATTTTTCTTCCTTATGACCGATCAGGCTGTCGGCGGTGTTGATCGCCTTATATGCCCAGATGCCTGGCAGGCCCCCGACAAGCAGCCAGAATAGCGGCGCCGCTATCCCGTCGCAGAAACTTTCCGACAGGCTTTCTATCGCGGCGCGGGCGATGGCCGGTTCATCCAGCGCCTGCGTGTCCCTTCCCACGATCATCGAAACGGCGCGCCGCGCCTTTTCGGCATCGCCTTTTTCAAGATAGCGGGCGACCGGGTGGACATGTTCGAACAGGCTTCGTTGCGCCAGAGCGGGCCATGCCAGAAGTGCAATGGCGAGCCAGCCGTAAGAACCAAGCCAGTGAGATGCGAGATACTCCAGCAGCAGACCGCCGCCGATTACAATGACCAGCAATATGGCCAAAGTCCCGATGCCAGCCAGGCGGCGTGCCCCATTGCTCCATTGGGGGCGGTTCCATCGGCGTTCGCATGCGCTTATGATCCGGGCGAAGATGCCGACGGGATGACCGATCTGGACATAAAGGGCGCGTGGCCAACCGAGCGCCGCATCAAGGACAAGGGCGGCGATGGCGACCGTATCAGTCAAGGAGAAGCGCCCTTTGCAGGCGGCTCAGCGCCTCGTCCGATTCCGGCAGCCCGATCCTGAGCCAGCGCGGATCATGATCGAAGGGCCGCGTCAGGATCGCCCGCTGTGCAAGGCGCTCAAATAGTGCCATCGCATCGTCCGTCGCGATCAGCGTGAAAAGAGGACATGCGCCCATCGGCCGATAGCCGCAGCCGATCAATATTTCGTCCAGCCGCAGCCTTTCGCGGCGCAGGCGATCCCGCGTTGCGGCAATCCATTCATGATCGGCATAAGCGGCCGTGCCAATGGCGATGGCTGCGGCGGAAATGGGCCACGCACCAAGCTTTCGTCGCATCTGATCGACGATGGCTTCGGGCCCTAGCAGGAAGCCCAGCCGCAGGCCAGCCAGCCCAAAGAATTTGCCGAAAGATCGAAAGATCAGCAATCGACGATGGTCGGCAATGTCGGGGGCCAGACTGTGCGTCGGATCGCTGTCGGCGAAGGCTTCGTCGACGATCAGCCATCCCTCTTCCGCGCGATTGTCTGCAAGGGCGAGCAGTGCATCGCGCGTCCAGTGGCGCCCATCAGGATTGTTGGGATTGGCAAGGATGAGGACGCCGCTTTCGGGATTGGACGGCGAGGCCGACAAAATGGCGGACGATAGTGGAAACATCTCTCCATGCGTGCGGTAGGTGGGGGCGAGATATTGCGCTTCCGGGCCGAGCAGGCTGCTCACGATACGCAGGCCCGTTTCGGTTCCGGGAAGCGCGCAAAGATGCCTGGGTTCCACGCCGAAATAGAGTGCGGCGGTTCTTTCCATCTCCCGCAGGTTGGATTCGCAAGGAAGGCGGCGCCAATCGATCTCCATATCGTCCGGAACTGGCCATGCATGGGGATTGATGCCGGTCGACAGATCGATCCATGGCTGGCGACCTTCGCCGAACCGCGCTCGCGCCGCGGCCAGGCCGCCGCCATGCCATGTCCATCGATTCTTCATGACAGTTTCGATCCCGCGATCAGGGTCATCAGAAGCGCGGTTTCAATCAATTCGATGCCGGCGCCATGGCCATCGCCGGAAATGCCTCCGATCTGGCGCTTGATCCAGCAACCCCAGAGCGGGATGAAGACGGCGCCGGCGAGCAGGACGGGGAAGCGAAGGGATGCCAACAGCGCCACGCTTGACCATGCGAATATATCGAACGGGCGAATGGCTCCGCGAAATCGGGATGCCAGGCCTTCGTGAAGGGGAGGCAACCAAATCGTCCAGATCAGGGGACCGATGCGGGCGATGAAGGGAATGCAGATAAGTGTCATTAAGTTAATGACGCTCGCTTGCTGCAAAAGAGCTTGGATCAGCACCAGTTTGCTCAGCAGCAAAAGGCCTATGGCGATGACGCCGAAACTGCCGATATGAGGATCGCCCAGGACCGCCAGCATCCTGTCGCGATCTCCATGCGCCGCGCCACGCGCATCGACGATGTCGGCCAGTCCATCCAGATGGAGCCCGCCCGTCACCATGGTCCACAGAAGCAATCCGGAAAGCGCCCCGATCCATGGATCGATCAGGCTGCCTGCCCAAGCGCCCAGCGCGAGGATCGAACCCAATAGCAGGCCAACTGCGGGGAACCACCGCATGGCCGATGCGAATTCATTCGGCGTGACAGCGATGCGGGGGGAGGGCAGCCTCGTCAGGAATTGCACCGCGATGATGAGGCCTTTCAAGACTGCAATCCTGCAAGTCGGGGGAGGCAGCGGCCCTGTTTCCCCATATGTTGTGACGGGATGATGATCGGGCTTCTGGATTTCATCGTGAACCTTCCGCAGCAAAAGACGTCCCTGCGGCGGACAGGCCGGGCTTTTCGGCCACGACATGTCCACCACCTGGCGGTCTGGACTGTCGCTACGCGGGGGTGATCCCGTTCGCCCGGCACACCCTGTCCGCACGAAGAACGACTGCGGCGGGCCGGTCTCCTGGCTTGCGGGTCAGGGCCGGGTGCGCCGCCTTCTCAGAATCCTGTGATCCCAATGGCTAGTGGCGCGCGGCTATCCGCTCACAGTTGCAGGGGCAGCTGAGGTTCCTCACCTCATTCCCGTATATCCCTTTTGGGGAACCCGTCGCGCGGCGCGAAATAGGAAAGTTAGGCTCCCGCGTCAATCGAGGCTCTCGCTCGAGAACCGACCGCTTATTATCCAGCCGGGGCGGCGCGCTTGAGATCGACCGTGCGGAAGCCCAAATGCGACGCGGCGGAAAGCTCGTCCTGCGCGTGGCGGGCAGCGGGGCGGTAGCGGGCGCAATAATTGGGCGCACACAGAAAGGAACCGCCCTTTATGACCCGCACGCGGGCATCGGGCTGGCCGGAATCGAAGCTGGGATTTCCCGGCGCGCCTTCACCCATCAGCACGGGTTGATGGCTCGGCAGATACCAGCTTTGCGTCCATTCCCATGCATTGCCGATCATATCCCGCAGGCCGAAACCGTTGGCCCGGTAGCATCCGACCGGCGCGAGGCCGCGATGCCCGTCGAGGCCGGTGTTGGAGACCGGAAATTCGCCCTGCCAGCTATTGGCGGCTTCGGGGCCAGGCTGTTCCCATCCGCTTGACTGTCCGCCATCGGCCGCGCGTTCGAACTGCTCTTCGGTGGGAAGCGAGCGTCCCGCCCAGCGGGCATAGGCGATCGCATCGGCATAGGCGACCTGCACCACCGGATAGTCGTTCCGTCCGGCAAGGTCGCTTCCCGGTCCTTCGGGATGCCTCCAGTCGGCGCCTTTGACAATCCGCCACCATTGCTGGGGCGCGACCGGCCGTTCGCCCGGGCCGGGCGGTTGAAAGACAATAGAATCTCCCAACCCCTCCGCGACGGTTCGATAGCCCGTTTCCAGAACGAAGCGGGCGAATTGGGCGTTGGTGACTTCGTGCCGGTCGATCCAGAAACCGGGCACGTTCGCTTCATAGGCGGGGCGTTCCTCCGGATAGCCCCGGTCATCCCCGATCTGGGCCTTGCCCGCTGGCACCCACGCCATGTCGTCGCTCTGGGTAGCGCACTGCGTGCCATAGGCTGGCCGGTCGATGGCCACTGTCGAAAGGGGCAGCAGGGCCAATAAGGCGGCCGGGCCAAGTCTATGCGCGATACTCATGGTTGATAGATCCGTTGATCGGGCAGGATAACGCCGACATCCTTCGCATAAGCATCCCAGGCCGCGATCAGTTGCTGCTTGCGGTCGGGATGTTCCAGCGACAGGTCATGCGTTTCACCGGGATCTTCGGCCAGATTGAACAGCCGCCACTCTCCATCGCCGATATCGGTGATCTTCCAGTCGCCCTGCCGCAGCGCGCGCGAGCCGAACAGTTCGGTCCCGATGCTGTCGCCCGGCGCATAGACCCGGTCGGCCGTTTCGCTCAGATAGGGCACCCAGCTCTTGCCGCGTATCGGCTCCACCTGCCGTCCGGCGAAGCTGCCCTGTGGATCGGGAACATGGGCAAGGTTCAGAAAGGTGGGCACCACATCCGCGACAGAGAGGAAAGCGTTGGCGATGCCCTGGCGCTTGAACCCCTTGTAGTTGATGAACGAAACCGTGCGCGTGCCGCCTTCCGTGGCATAGGCTTTCACCAGCCAGGAGGGCGCTGTTCCCGCCTGCGCCCAGCCGGGACCGTAGCCGACATAGCTGGTCGCCGCGCCGCGATTGTCGAAGCTGTTATCGGCTCCGGCCGCCAGCTTGCCGATCCCCGCCATTTCCGTCGCGGTCAGGTCCATCCCTTCCGCGCCATTGTCCGCCAGGAACAGGATGACGGTATTGTCATACTGGCCGGTGCGTTTCAGCTCCGCGATGACCCGTCCGACATTCTGGTCCAGCCGGTCGACCATCGCCGCATAGATTTCCATATCGCGCGATGCCACGCGCTTCTGCTCGGCCGTCAGGGAATCCCATCCGCCTTTACGCAGCACAGGCTCATGCGCGGCCACCGCCGGATCTAGCAGACCCAGCTCCGCTTGCCGCTTCAACCGTTGCGCGCGCAGCACTTCGAATCCTGCATCATAACGACCGCGATATTTGGCGATGTCTTCCTTGGGCGCCTGCAGTGGCCAGTGCGGTGCGGTGAACGCAAGATAGGCGAAGAACGGCTTTTTCCCTTCCGTGCCCTTACCGCTGGTCTTCAGTTCCTCAATGAGCTTGGTCGCGAAATAGTCGGATGAATAGAAGCCGTCGGGCAGAGCGCTCAGCACCTTGCCGTCCTGGGTATAGGTATATCCCTTGGCGGGATCGGTTGATATTCCCCGGCCGAAATGATTATGGCCGCCCTGCAACAGTGCGAAGCTGTGCTGGAAACCGCGGGCGTGCGGGTCTTGTCCCGGCGTCACGCCCAGGTGCCACTTGCCTGACAGCAAGGTGCGGTAGCCGTTCGCCGACAGAAGCTCGGCGAGGGAAGCCACCTGCGGCCGCAAATAGCCCTCATGACCCGGCTGGCCCTTCTGGTTGGGTGCCAGCAACTCGGCCATCGATCCGAGACCGGCGCGATGGTTGTCGGTGCCCGACAGCAGCATGGAACGCGTCGGCGAACAGGTCGGCGCGGTATGGAAACCGGTCAGCCGCAGCCCGGACGTCGCGATCGCATCCAGGTTCGGCGTCGCTATCTCACCCCCGAATGCTCCGATGTCGGAATAGCCGAGGTCATCGGCGACTATGATGAGGAAATTGGGCCGGCTGGAATTTTCGGCGGCGGCGGGTTGCGTCGCGACGATGGCGGCCAGCGCGGCGAGCAAGAGGCGAACGGACATGCGCTCTCCATTACAAAGGGTGGGCCATTACAACGGGTGGACCATTGGAAAAAAGGCGGGCCGCGCCAGATGATGGGAGCGCGGCCCAGTGTATGGCCGGAGGGAGATACTATCCGGCGATGAGGAGGATCTTATTCGGCCGGCACCAGTTCGGGCTGCTGCTCCTTTTTCGTGGTGCGGCTGCGGTTGCCGTCGATCGCCACCGGCACGTCGCCGTTCACGGTAGCGCGGCGCAGGTGCCGGCGCTGGACGCCGAAGTCGGCGATGGCGCGGTGCTGGGTGGCGCGATTGTCCCAGATGGCGACGTCGCCCGCGCGCCAGCGCCAGCGTACCGTGTTCTCCGGCTTGGTGATATGGTCTTGAAGGATGGAGAACAGCCGCTGAGAATCCGCGCTGTTGAGGCCGGCGAACTGCTTGACGAAATGGCCGAGTAGCAAGGTGCGCTCGCCCGATACCGGATGGACGCGAACGACCGGGTGTTCGGTTTCATAAACGGTCGAAGCGAAAACCTTGCTATATTCCTCCTGCCGCTGCTGGTCCTTGGCGCTCAGCGCATGGGCATAGTCATATTTGTTCGAATGAACCGCCCACAGACTGTCCACCAGCGTCTTGAGCGCTTCGGGCAAATCTTCATACGCGGTGGCGGTGTTGGCCCACAGCGTATCGCCGCCAGCTTCGGGCACATGAAGCGCGCGGAGGATCGACGCCTTGGGATAGGCATCGACGAAGGTCACGTCCGTATGCCAGCTCGAGGCGGCATAGCCTTCCTTGGAATCCAGTTCGAGCAGATAGCGTGAACCTTCGGCCACCGGCACGGTGGGATGTGCGACCGGATCACCCAGCAGCGCGGCGAATTCTTCATGTCGTTGATCGGTGAGCGCGTCCTGATCGCGGAAGAAGATGACTTTGTGGCGAACCAGCGCGGCTTCGACGGCGGCGACGGTGGCCGGATCGAGGTCACCGGACAGGACGATGCCCCTGACTTCAGCGCCGATCCGGCCCGCCACGGGCACGATGTCAAGCGGGCTTGCCGCATCGGCGGCGTTGATGAAATTGTTGATATGGGCAGTCATGTCACAATCCTCCTTCGGTCTTGGTCTCTTGGCATTCGGGGGTCATTCGGCGGGCGCCATGGCTTGGTCGCGTTCATCGAGCGCACGTCGAATTCGGCTGTGCTCGGCCTCGTCCAGAGAAAAGCCCCGGATGAGCCAGGCGGAAATCAGGTGGGCGGCAGCGGGGCCGAGCGCGAACACGTAGAGCAGGCCCCGCAGCGCGCTGGCGCTGTTGTCCGCGCCTGTCGGGTCGAAGCCCAGCCAACCGACGAGCGGCAGGGCGATGCCGATGGCGGCGGCGGTGCCCGCTTTTTCGGACAGGCTGAAGGCCGAGAAGAACAGCGCTGCGCGATCGACGCCCGTTTTCAGGCGGTGCTGATCGGCCACGTCGGCGACCATCGACCGCAGCATCAGATTGCCCGATCCCTGGGCCAAACCCTGCACGATGGTGAGCGTTAACAGGAGCGGAAGGTCGCCCGGCCGCACCAGCAGCAGGCCGATATTGACCGCCGCCTGCACCAATTCTCCGGCGATGGCCGCGCGATGCTTGCCGATGCGGAAGCCGATCTTCATCCAGATCGGACCGGCTGCGATGCCGAACACGAACTGGAGAAGGAACAGGCCGCTCGCCCAATGGGGCAGGCCCATGTAGATTGCGACGAAGAACACGAAGAGGGCGCCGCGCACACTCTGGCCCGCGCGCACCGCGAAATCGGAGGCAAGTACGCGCAGCAGCAGCTTCTCGCTCGCCAACACTTCCAGCGTGCGGAGCAGGGGCTGGCGGGGCGCCCGCTGCGTTTCGTCGGGAATTTGCCTCTCGCCAAAGGCGCGGAAGGTGAGGGGGAGCGCCAGCAGTACGCTGATCAGGATGACCGTGCCCATGGCCGCTAGCTTCAGGCCACCGTCCAAGGGCCGGAACTGATCGACGATGGTCGGCAGGACGAGCACCAGCAGCAGGGCCACGGAGCCGTTGACGGCCTGAAATGTCACGACGCGGGTTCGTTCGTGATAGGCGCTGGAAATCTCGCCCGACCAGGCGAGATAGGGAATCTGAATCATCGACGCGCCGAGGTAGAAGGCGAACAGGGCGGCCGCGAGATAGGCCGGAGCGATCGGGCTGGCGGGGAAGAACAGCGCAACCGCCGCAATCGCATAGATAGCGGCGCCAGCGGCGATCCAGGGCCGTCGCCGGCCGAACCGGCTGCGGGTGCGATCGCTCAGTGTTCCGATCAGGGGATCGGCAACCGCGCCCCAGATCCGCTCCGCCAGGAAGATCGCGCCTATGACGCCCAGCGAAAGCCCGAAATTCTGTGCATAGATCGCTGGCAGATAGACGGCGAGCGGCATCTGCGCGGCATAGATCGGCACCGCGAGCGACGCGAAACCGGCCAGCCGCCAACTGTGGAGCCCGCCCCCGGCCTTTTGCCGGGGGCTGTCGGATAAAGAGGAACGGGGCAGGACGGTCGCCATGGGTCACCTCATAATTTCGTGCGGACGGTGACGCCGATCGTGCGCGGATCGCCGATCGTGCCGGTGACAAGACCAAAGGCGCCGGGGGACAGGGCTTGGAAATAATCCTTGTCGGTAAGGTTTCGCGCCCAGAGCGATATGTCCCAGAGGCCATCATCGACGCGCAGGCCGATGCGCGCGTTCAACAGGCCATAGCCGGGGACGTCGGCATAGCGGCTGTCGGTCGACGATGTGTTGAAGCCCGACCGATGAGAGAAGTCGGCATGGCCGTAAATCTCGACGCCCCTGCCTTCCCATTCGGTGAGCGGCCGGGAGAGGTCGAGGCCCAGCGTATAAGTGAATTTGGGAACGCCGCCGAGTTGCACGCCGGTCAGATCCTGGGTCGGCCCGGACGTGGGATCGCCGGGGGTCACGACGGGGTTGTTCTCCTGCTTGTTGGGCGCGTTGGCGTAGCCGCGATAGGTGGCCTCCACATAGGAACCTGCGGCCGAAAAGCTGATCCACTTGGCGGGCGCGTAGCTGAGGTCGGCTTCGGCGCCCCGTGAGCGCACCTTGGGGATGTTGGAGATATATTGAATGACAGGCCCGGACGCCGGGATCACGGTGATGGCGGTCTGATAATCACTGACCTCGGTCCAGAAACCCGCCGCGTTGATGGTCAGGCTGCGGTCGAGGAATTGGCTTTTTAGGCCGATCTCGAAATTGTCGACCTTTTCCGGCTTCACCTCAGCCGTGGCGCCCGGTGGCAGGGTTGTAAGGTTCAGGCCGCCCGACTTGTTGCCCCGCGAGTAGGAGCCGTAGAGCATCACATCGTCCGTAACCTTCCAGCTCAGCGTTGCGAGGCCCGAAACACTGTTGTCAGTCAGGTTGACGGAATAGTTGGTGACGGGGTTGAATCGGGTGCGTAGGGCGCGGGCAGCTGCCGCCTGAGCATCGGTCAGCCCGGAAAGATCGTCTCCGGCATACCAATATTGATCATATTCTCCGTCCTTCTTTTCGTAGGTATAGCGCAGACCGCCGGTAAGGCTCAGCCGGTCGCTGATATTCCAGTTCGCCTGCCCGAACAGCGCATAGCTTTTGGTTCGCGGCGTGGAGGTCGAGCGCGCCTCGAACCTGTTCAGGGCCGCTTCGGCGATAACCGGATCGGTGGCGCCCGCCACGCCGGGCGGCGGGAAGTTCCAGTTGGCGGCCGCCGATCCGTAGGCCGACGCGCCATAGCCCCGGACGATCTGCCAGAAATAATAGGCGCCCACGACCCAGTCGATCGTGTTCTTGCCTGTCGAGGCGAGGCGGATTTCCTGGCTGAACTGGCGCTGGCGGTTCGCCTGCTGCGCCTTGGTTATAACCGGCAGGCTGGTGGAATCGCCGTCATTGGCCGGGTCCCAGTCCCACCAGCGATAGGCGGTGATGGATGTCAGTGCGACCGGGCCCAGGTCCCAATCGATCTGGCCCGACACGCCATAACCCTTCATGAAGGCCTGATAATGCCCGTCGGAATCGCCGCGTCGGGCAAAGGGATCGGCAGGCAGCGGCGTATAGCCAGCCCGGGCCGCGCGTTGCAGGAAATTGTTGGGAACGGCCACGCCGCTGTCATAGGATGAGAAATAGGCGACCGGGATGTTGAGCGCGAAATGCTGCTTCTGGTGCGAATAGTCCCCGATGATCTTGATGGAGAGGTCCTCGGACGGCGTGACAAGCAATTGGCCCCGGACCGAGAAATTATCGTAATCCTGCGCTTTGGACCCATCATAAATATTGGTGAGGAAGCCGTCGCGATGCGTGTCGGCGACACTGAGGCGGAAAGCGACCTTGTCCGCTATGATCGGCGCGGAAACTGACCCCTTGACCTGATGATAGCCATAGGTGCCCAGCGTTGCCTCGCCGAAAAATTCGGGATCGAAGGTCGGAGCCTTTGTCGTGATATTGATCGCGCCGGCGGTGGTGTTCTTGCCGAACAGTGTTCCCTGCGGTCCCCGCAGCACTTCGATCTGCGCCAGATCGACCAGATCGAACTGCGATTGGCCGGGCCGCCCGTAATAGACATTGTCGACATAGAAGCCGACGCCATTTTCGAGGCCGTCATTGGTGAGCGCGACGTTCGAGCCAAGACCTCGTATGTTCACATTGGTATTGCGCGGGTTGAAGCTGAACACCTGAAGGCTGGGCACTAGCTGCTGGACTTGACCGAGCGTGAAATTACCCGTGTTCGCCAGGGTTTCGCTGCTGACGACACTCAGCGCGATAGGCACATCCTGTGCGTCTTCGTCACGATGGCGGGCGGTCACGACGATCTCTCCAGCGGCATCGGCGGCAAGCGCATCGACGATGGCTGGGGCGTTATCGGCGACCGATTCAGCCCATGCGGGCGCTGCGGCGAGCAAGCCCGCAAAGGCCGCGCCCGTTAGCAGTACTTGCCGGACCGCGACGGAATTTCCCTTTGTTTTAGTATGTTGGATCACTGTTTTTCCCTGAGATTTTGTCATGTTATGGGCACGCCGAAAACCGCCGCCGCAGCTCGCTCAAAAAGCGCGGAGCAAGGACAAACCGTCCGGCGATCGGCCGGGTGCCGTTGGGCATGAGAAAGACTTCGCTCAGCGCCGCGGCGCCTTGCGATTGTTCATGCGGACATGGTGCGTCCTGCGTCGCGGTCAGGCCGTGACGTGGAATGGCTTGTTTTGAGGAACAGGCGGCGGCCTTTCGGGGCCGTGCGCCATACTTCCGTTAACCGCTACGCCCGCCTGTCGGCGTGGCTGCGTTTCCCATTTGATTTAAGAGTTTGTGCATCGTCATTTCCCCAACTGGAACGGGGGGAACACGATCCCTGGCGTGGTCGCCTTAGCATCGTGCGCTTTAGCCGTTGTTGACGCGGAGCAAGCTGCATCCCTTCAAAAGCCGCGGGCCGATGCTCGGCGAGCCGGATCGCGGCGGCCAACCGCGTCCTCATGAGCTATCTCTACTTATGGCATAGAGATTAAACGGGTCAATCCAACTTTTGCTATGTCGTGTCCAATTTGCGCTTGTCCGTGAAGAAGCGCCGCATTCCGGTGGGAGAGACGGTTACCGATCCTCATCAAGGCCAAGGAACGCCCCGACGATCTCGGCTCCTCTCACGCAAGCGCCCTGCCAGTCGCCGAACGCCTCCCTAACGGCAGCCCTCTGGCTCTCGATCTGCTCCGCCTGCCCGGCAACCGCCCGATCCACCGCAGAAATGACATCTACCACATGGTTCGTCACCGCGCCAAGTCGCCATCCCGCATAGCGGGGATCGTCGGCCCAATCGACCTGATGGCTGTTGAGGAAGGCGGCGGGCCGCGGCTTGTAAAGGAACTCGTATAGCTGGCTGGATACATCGCCCAGATAGATGTCGGAGGCTTGCACATAGCTCATATCGACCATGTTACGGGAATGGAGGTCGACGATGATCCGGCCGGGAACGGCCAGCGCTTTCCAATCCGCGATTTCCCGCGCGGACAGTTGTTCGCTAATGCGGATATGAGGCGCCACGATCAGATTATATCTGTCCTGTCGGGCAAATATCTCGATCACTTCGCGGGCATCATGCCAGGAGGAAATCCGCGGATCGAAATGCGGGTTGTAAAGCACGATTGGGCGTTGATCGGGGAACAGGCGAGGCCGTTCCCTTCCACGCAACTGCGCGAGGTAATCGAGCTTCACATAGCCGCATTGCCGCAAGCGCTCCGGCTCTATGTTCTGCTGCCTGATCGCGCGATCGATATCCTTCTCGCCGGGCACGACGATAAGGTCGAAGCTCTTCAGTCGATGCTCGGAACGGGGCGCCCGGTCCCCTGCGCCATGCCGGAAATGAATGAGGGGGGTGTCGGCCATTCCCATTTTGCGAAGGTGGGTGGAGGTCCGTTCGGGAACGACAATGGCGCGAACATCGCGATGGCGCCGTGCAATCCCGAACAGCAACGGCAATTTCTCGATGGAGGGCCGGTGCAGCCAGCGGCCTATCGCTCCGCTCCATCGGGGCGGCGACGATGCTGCAATCGCCATCGACCAGGCTCGCATCGAACGGCGCACCTCTGCCAGCATCTCACCTGTTTCCTGATCGCGATAGAGGCAAGTGACCTGTACGTCGGGATAGAGCCGCGCCATGGCCGCCGCGACTGGCGCGAGATGGAGAGGCTGATGCATTCCCCCGATGAAGAGGAAGAGAATTTCCCCATGGCGGGCGGGGGCCGGCTCAAAGCGATCATCGCCGGAATCATATGAAAAGACATGCTTCATGTTCACGTATCGCACCGCCGCCCAGTGCTATGGCAGCATGGTCACCTCCTGTTTCTGAGGTGCTTACGGATGCGCGGACGCAAAAATTCCGGGGCCTGGAAAAAATTCCACCTGCCCGGCGAGCGCTGCCGCCGAAAAGAGGTTTTGAAGGCTGCATCCACCAAACGGACTTCGAGTCAGGCTCCCGCACCGCACGCATCCCGGCAAACAACAGTTCGTCCGTGACGCTCACGGCGGTTCGGATGCTGTCGCCCGTTCGGCCAAAGGATTCTTCCCCGACGCGATCGACAAGCTTCCGGTCGAGCGCGATGCCCGTCAGTTTGGGCCGGTTGGTCCAACGCTGCTGAAACGGCCGATCGCCGGGATTGATATGGAGCATATCCGGCTCCACCCTTCGCTCTGTCAGCCGATCGCTGCCCGGCTGGCTCCTCCAGCGTGAACGGCTCGCTTTCATAGACCACAACGGAGAGCTGCGAACCGCCGATCAGGCCGTCCTCATGGGGTTCAAGATGGCCGTGAAAGACATGGACGCCGCCGCCATGCGATTGCGCCTGCCACAGATCGAATTGCTGGCTGCTGGCAGGAAACGAGAAATCGATCAGGCTGGTTCGCAACCTACGGCGGCTTGGCCGGGACATGACACTAGAAGCACCTTGGAAGGCGCCCATCCAACAGCTTGGCTGTTTGATGGTGGTTCAGGAACCTGCTCCGCCGTCGCCTCATGTCGCGCCACGATCTCGCTGCGATGCGCCGCGCATCGCGGCGATGAACAGGAGCAGCACAGGCGCCCATTACGCTTGCGGAAGGCTGCGGCGCGCGAACGCCGGTGGCGCAGCCACCGCCGCAAAAAACATACTGCCGAATACTACCGCCGAGGCTGGCAATATACGTGCCGCATCTGACAGAATCGGCAACATGCTAG
>Ga0182743_1001255_pt1 | contig 25398 bp, 24 predicted proteins | sample eDN3rd30CKraftOP_FD_128522 | JGI IMG/M metagenome (GOLD analysis project Ga0182743, IMG submission 128522) | Enriched Organic Plus compost microbial communities from Emeryville, California, USA - eDNA 3rd pass 30_C Kraft OP (version 2) (version 2) ... | reverse complement strand
TTGGATGCTGATGATCGCTCAATGGATCGCTGACTTGCGTGGAGCAGTGATGCTGATCCCGGCGGCACCAAACTCGGTCCTGCCGGTCATGGCCATAGGTGCAGTGTTGGTGACACTTGGTCCTATGGGAGGATACCACCGCGCAGCGCTATTCTCCCGACGCCTGGCCGGGGCAGTCTTGATGGTAAGTGCGATCATTCTATGGCTGACAGACAGGCGCCCCGATATTCTTATTTCGGCTCAAGGCGATGCGGTCGCAATTATGACGCCTGCTGGACGTGTGCCTTCAAAACCAACTGGTGGTAGTTTTGCTGTCCGCAATTGGCTGGAGGCTGACGGTAATCCTGCCGATCAAGTTCAGGCCGCAGCCCATCAGCTTTGGCGCGGCGAAGCATCAAACCGCGTAGCCAAGCTAACTCAGAGTGCAAACCCACTGCTTATCCGCCATTTGACGAAAAGTTCTGCTGAGCAGAATTCTGGTACGTTCTGCCAGAATCAGGAAATTGTTGTGATTACCGGAAGACTATCAGACGGGAAGACGTCCAAAGAAGGGTGCCTGATCGTAGATACTGACTATCTGCGCATCCATGGCGCTACAGCAATATATCTCCACCAGAACAGATTAGAGATTATTTCCACTGAAACATCCCCCCAAAAACGATTCTGGAGCAGTAGCTCCTCTTAAATGAATAAAGCACGGTACTGAGAAAATGCACGGATTAATAAATCGCTGCATCGAAGCTTTCATCTGCAGTAACTACGATAGAGATATTTGGAGTCAGGTCGTGACCAAGGTCGGGATAAAAGCCGACAGTTTTCTTACCTGGAACGAAGTCTCGGACAATATTACATATTCAATAGTGATCACATCTGCCAAAATACTTGAAAAATCGGTAAACGAGTTTCTAGAGGATATGGGATCGTGGCTGACCCGGCAGGAAAAGATCCGTCGCCTGCTACGATTCAGCGGGTCAAGCTTTGAAGAATTTACAGAGTCTTTAGGAGAGCTACCCGATCGCATTCGGCTGATCATCCCCAGTCTTGAGGTTCCCGATCTGGAAACAGAATTACTCGCAACCAAACTTTATCAGATCACCACCAGTAAGAGAGAACCTGGCCTGCTACGAGTGATAGCTGGTATTTTGCGAGGAATGGCCGATGATTATGGCACCCTTGCTATTATCACAGTAAAACGTGACCGCATTAAGGTCGCTGTGGCAATTTCCAATTATGTCGGAAAGCGGCACTTTGCACTCTCACCGCTACATGGAGACACGTGATGAGCTTGGAAATCAACTCAGGAGATCTCGGGAAACTTATGCCCATGCATCTCGCAGTAGACCCGGAGGGCAGGGTTTATTCATGTGGAAAATTCTAGCAAAAATTCTGGGAAATGTATCAAAAATTGATGAAATGTTTTTGTTCCCAGATGAATTTGGTGTGAAATATTTCCTGAGTCAGATATTTTCAGGAAACCCATCCGCAGAAAGATTTCTTCTGCGCATTAATGGCGACCTCCCCCTTCCCCTAAGGGGACAAAGTATAAAAATATCACAAAATATTTCTATTATAAACTTGGGATTTGGCGTACATCTCTCATCTGCAGTTCAAGAATATAATTTAACCAGCACAGATTTCTCTCCTTCAGATCTTGCCATGGAGTTCCTGTTTCTTCACGAAGCAAATTTAGCAGCTTTATCAGAGCTCGCTCGGGCAAACACATACCTGGAAGCAGCGCGGAATCAGGCGCAAATTCTCTCTATTACCGACCCGTTAACTGGCCTCCTGAACAGACGAGGATTCGACTCTGAGTTCTCTGCGGCTTTTGAGAGAAGAAAAATCCACCCCTTTGCCCTCCTTCACCTTGATCTCGACAGATTCAAAGAAGTCAATGATCTACTAGGTCACTCGGCCGGCGATAGAATTTTAATAGAGGTTTCCACTATCCTTACCGAAGAGGTCAGGGCAGGCGATAAAGTTTTCCGGGTCGGTGGAGATGAATTCCTTCTTTTAATATTCACCCCAGAACCCCACTCAAAAATACAGAAAATATCCAAGCGGATTATCACAAAAATTGAGACGATAAAATTACCGTCCATTCTAGGAAAAGTTTCAGCCAGCATCGGAATAGCCATCCCGGACGAACTGCAAGGAAATTGCCGCGAGAAATTACTCGAATTTTCCGATAAAGCTCTTTACAAAGCCAAATCTTACGGACAGGGGAAATTTATTATCTGGAAGGAGGCGGTGGTCTTGTGAGCTTGACGCCCGCTTTTTGCGGCCGCTAGAATCAGGGCTCACAACCACTATATGACGTTTGTGGCCAGGGCGCAGGCGGAGAGGGACAGGATCGGGCATCGGTCGTATCGGGTTTCGATGCGTCGCCAGTCCTTGAGGCGTGCGAACATGTTCTCGATCCGGTGGTGCAGGCGGTAGAGTCCGGTGTCATGCGGGATCGAGGTTTTCCGGCCGGTGCGGGAGGGGATGCACGGCGAAATACCCGTCTCGATCCCGGTCTTCTGCGCTTCGGCAGCCTGTTCGGTCATGATCGTGGCGAACCGCCCATCCGGTTCCACCGCTTCCAGCGGTTGCAGAGCGTCTTCGGCGGGTCATAGGCTGCAGGCGCGTCCTTTCACATCAACCCATTGCGCAGGATGAAGATTATCCCGCTCAACACCCGCAGGTCATCGGCCTGCCCGGGACTTCGGAAAGAGCGGCCGCAGTTGCTCAATCTGCGCGTCTGTCAGCCGGTAAAGCTCGCTCATGATCCCTCTCCAAGTCGGGAGTTTGAAGCATCCCGCCCGCCAGCATTCAAGAATATAGGTCCCAACTCAAGGAATTGTCTGCAAGTTGGCGTGATAAGGATGTGTCCAGCCCAGTTTGCCGCTCTGTTCGAGGGCTTCGACTGGCAGCTTGCCTGCCCTGGACGCGTTATAGCTGTGGTAGAATGTTTCGACAGCTGCGCGTGCTGGCCACGCAGCGCCCCAAATATGCCTTGTTTGTCCGGGATCGCCATTCGGGCTCGTGCCCCGAGCGCATATCATCACCGTCTCCAAAATCTACCACAACGCTCGCCCAACACGCAATTGCGAGGGCTGTTCACCGCTAAAGATCGCGACCGCGAGCTTTCAACGTAACCTGCTTCGACCAGATGATTTTCGATGAAACCGTCGCTTAGGCTGTGTGGCACTTTCCGCTGCGCAGGCAAACCATCTAAGAGTGATGTGCACAACGACCATGAGGGGATAGCCTGTGGACTTCGCCGTTCCTCCGATATCAAACTAGGGGTTAGCGGCAGATCGTCAGCAAGCTACATCTTGCGATGTGTTTCATTGCAGGATGCCCCATTACTAGTGATCGCAGATGGGGCGGAGAACCGCACAGCTATCATAGTGGATCAAACGTACCAGCACAGTTTAATTACATAATTCGCGTTATCAGCTATCGAACAGCCGAAGTATTGATCATCCGGCCACCTCGCGCAGCTGTGTGGTGACCGGATAACCACAAATATAACGCCGGTGTTTTGATGGGGAGCGTGCTGACATATTGCAACGGCGCCCAAAGGGACCAGCATGAACGCCGGTATCACTGCCCCGATATCTTAGCTGCCCATATTGCGAAGCGCCCAGAGTGCGAGCAAAGGCTCATCCTCCGATCGCATGGCATGAATCGCATTCGGCGGAACGTAGAAGCTGCCACCGATCCCCGGCTGAACCCAGTTCCGTCCCGGTTTGCGGAAACTGCCGGGCGAGAGTACCAGATAAGTTTCCTCGGGCATATGCTGATGGTCGGGATAACGCGTACCTGGGGCAAGCAGGCTTAAGCCCAGCCAGATGTCACGCCGCTCTTCAACACCACCGGGACCAAGCAGCATTGCATTGGCATGATTTTCCGCAAACCCGGGGCTGGCGGTGGCGTCTCCTGTTCGTCTTCGCCAGCAGAGCAACGGCGCAAGGCGCCTCACCGCTTGCAAAAGACTGGTGAGATCCCGATCCTCGATCTGCCGGTTCAACGCCTCAGCAAGCCAAATATCCACCACAGGAAGCCTAAGGGGGGCTGCACCCCCCTGCCCCTCGGATCGGCTCGCCTCGGCAATAGCTTCCAGCGAGGCAGGTGAGTTGCCGTCATGGGCACGCGCCTGCATGGCCGGAAGTGCGATATCGAGGAAGTCTTGCAGAACTTGAGGTCTGGGCATCTCGCATTGCCTCCTCATTGGGGGTGCTGTTCGTGTTTACAGATCCTTGACCAGCCTGAGCGCGTCATAGATCGCGGCATGGGTATTCCTCGCAGAGACCGCGTCGCCGATACGGAACAAGCGGAAACGACCCTCGGGATTCTTGTGAACCGCTTGAAGGCGACCCGATGTCAGCGCGTCATAATCCACCTCACCCAGGTTTGCGGATAGCGGCTTCAGCGCAAAATACAGCTCATCCAGCGGCCTGGTGCCGTGGTTAACGACGACCTGATCGACCATCCTGTCACGGGTAAAATCGCCATAGTCGCTGCCCAGCCGCGCCCGCAGCATATTTCCATCGCGCGTCACCGATTGCAGTCGCCAAGTCACGGTAAAGGTAGTGTCCCGTTTTTGCAGGTTACGCATATAAGGTACGAGGTTCATTGCCATGACCTCGGGTGAAAAGCTGCGATCCGGGGTGACAATCTCGACCCTCGCTCCGGTGGCCGAGATCAGATCAGCCGCCTGCAGGGCAGAATGATCGCCTGCATCGTCAAAGATCAGTACATTCCGGCCCGGCTTTACGTCACCCGACAGGATGTCCCATGCCGAGCAGACAAGGTCGTTGCCTTGCCCCAGCACATCGGTATGAGGCAGGCCGCCAGTAGCGATGATGACTTCGTCAGGGGTGGTCGTCAACACATCCTCGGCCTCGGCATAGGTGTTGAAGCGGAAGGTGACGCCCCGCTTTTCGCACTGCGCCATGCGCCAGGCGACGATTGAGATCATCTCGCGCCGACGCTCATCCAGCGCGGTCAGGCGGATCTGGCCCCCAGGTTCATCTGCGGCCTCAAAGACGGTGACTTCATGGCCCCGCTCGGCAGCAACGCGAGCAGCCTCGAGTCCGGCAGGACCAGCGCCCACGATGGTGACACGCTTTCTGGCCGTAGCAGCCGGAATTACATGCGGCATGGTCTCTTCACGACCAGTAGCTGCGTTGTGCAGGCAGAACGCCAGCCCGCCCTGATAAATGCGGTCAAGGCAATAGTTCGCACCAACGCAGGGGCGGATATCATCCTCGCGCCCCTCGATCACCTTGCGGACCAGATGGGGGTCGGCCATATGCGCCCGCGTCATGCCAACCATATCCAGCAGTCCCGAGGCGATGGCATGGCGCGCTGTCGGTACATCCGGGATCTTGGCTGCGTGAAAGGTCGGAAAATCGGTGGCCTTGCGGATCTGCCCCGCGAATTCCAGATGCGGGGCGTTGCGCATCCCCTGCACCGGGATCACATCTGTAAGGCCCGGATCAGTGTCGATGTGACCCCGCACCACGTTCAGGAAATCAACAAGCCCGCTGTTCCTGAGCATCTGCGACACCTGCAGCCCCTCGCCAGCAGTCATGCCGCCCGGCTGCATCTGATCACCGGTATAGCGCAGACCGACGATAAACTCGGGTCCGCAACGGTCGCGGATCGCTTGCAGGACCTCAAGCGTAAAGCGCAGCCGGTTTTCCAGAGAACCACCATAGGGCGGGTCAAGGTCATTGGTCAGCGGCGACCAGAATTGTTCAAGCAGATGGCCATAGGCCTCAAGTTCGATACCGTCGACACCCGCCGCCTTCATACGCTCGGCTGCATCAGCAAAGTCGCGGATGATGCGGGTCATGTCCCAGTCCTCGATCCGCTTGGGAAAGGCGCGATGGGCCGCCTCACGCTCATGGCTGGGCGCGACCACCGGCAGCCAGTCCGCCTTGTCCCAGCGTGTGCGGCGTCCCAGATGGGTCAGTTGGATCATCACCGCCGCGCCATGATCGTGACATTCATCGACCAGGCGCTTCATCCAGCCCACAACCTCATCCTTCCAGGCAAGGATGTTGTTAAAGACGGGCGGGCTGTCGCGCGATACTGCTGCCGAACCCGCAGTCATTGTCAGCGCCACACCCGCCTTGGCACGTTCGACATGATAGGCACGGTAGCGGTCTTTTGGCATGCCGTCCTCGGGATAGGCCGGCTCGTGGCTGGTGATCATGATCCGGTTGCGAAGCGTCAGATGCTTCAGCTGAAAGGGCTGCAAAAGAGGATCGTTCGACATGGCTCTGCCTGTGGAGGTGGATTCGTCCCCATAAGCAAGGCGAGAAATGTTCATATGTGTCAATAAAAAATTCACGCATGATCCTAAAGTATGCACCTATGAACAATCGGGTTGAGCCGAATCGTGCAGCGGGCTATGCAGGCAGGCATGGAAAACCTTGTTGCTCCTGAAACGGGCTGGCGTGGGTCACGCGAAGGCTGGCTAGAGGCTGGCTATCGGGCGCTGATCGACAGCGGCATTGACGCGGTTAAAATCCTGCCTCTCGCCCGGCAACTGAACCTGTCGCGTACCAGCTTCTACTGGTTCTTCGAGGATCGAGAGGCGCTGCTGACCGCGCTTATCGAAGGGTGGGAGGCGCGGACCACCCGGCCCTTTATCGCTGCGACCCAGGAATATGCCGAGACGCAGACCGAGGCGATGTTGAATCTTTTGGCCTGCTTTCTGCTGGACGCCTTTGATTCCCGACTGGAATTCGCAGTGCGCAGCTGGGCCCTGCAGGATCGTAAGGTGGCGGCGCGGATCGAGGCTGCGGATGAGGCACGGCTTAGTGCCTTGCGCGACATGCTGACCACGTGGGGACACAACCCGGCACTTGCCGATGTGCGGGCGCGCACGATCTATCTGACCCAGATCGGCTATATTTCGATGCGTGCGCAAGAGGATATCGAGACGCGGCTGACACGCATCCCGGCCTATGTTGAAATCTATACTGGCGAGGCCCCGGCCCCGCGTGAAATCGCCCGCTTCAACGCCCGTTTCGTCCCGTTCCGGCGACCGCCACCATGATCGGGACGGCGAGGGAATACGGACCCCCTGCCCCGGAATGTGCATACGGGAATGACGATATCGTTGCAGGATGTGACGCAATCGTTGCATTCCCATGCCCGCGAAGCGGACAGGATAAAACTCAGGCGGCTCTTGATCGTCCGGAAAACCCTTTCACGGCTGGCATCATCTTGTCCGATCTTGCCCCTTCCGACCTAAAACCTCGGGCCCGACGTGCCCCGGCCCCGCCGCTGGTGACCGGGTCGGCCTTCCTTATCAGAATTGCCACGGCGGCGACACGCCAGCCGCGGCGCAAGCCGGCAGGAATATCCTCCTGACCCAAATCAGGCGCCCCGCCTTCGGCGACGGGCCGGGCAGCCGTAACCAATGTCGCTACAGGGAAAGAACCATGAAAAAATCCATTCGTTTCGGCACAGCCCTTGCCCTGCCGCTGATGGCGATGGCCGGGGCTGCCTCGGCCGACTGTGGCAGCCTTTCGATCGCCAGCATGAACTGGCAAAGCGCCGAGGTTCTGGCCGAGCTCGACCGCTTTATCCTGAACGAAGGTTATGGCTGCAATGCCGAGATCGTTGCCGGCGACACCGTGCCCTCGATCACCTCGCTGGTCGAAAAGGGCAAGCCCGAGGTCGTTCCCGAATCCTGGGTGGACCTCATGCCCGAGATCGTCGATGCCGGCTTGAAAGAGGAAAAGATCGTCTCGCTTGGCCGCTCGCTGTCTGATGGCGGCCAGCAGGGCTGGTTCATTCCGCGCTATATGCTGGACGAGCATCCGAACCTGAACAAGATCGAGGAAATCCTCGCCCATCCCGAACTGTTCCCGGCCCCCGAGGATGCCTCGAAAGGCGCGGTGTACAACGGTCCGCAAGGCTGGGGCGGCACTGTCGTCACCACCCAGCTTGCCAAGGCGCTGGATATCGAAAGCCACGGTTTCACGCTGGTTGATACCGGCTCTGCTGCCGGGCTCGATGGCTCGATCGCGCGTGCCTATGAACGCAAAGAGCCGTGGCTCGGCTTCTACTGGGAACCGACCTCGCTGCTGGGCAAATACGACATGGTCGCAGTCGATTTCGGCATGGAGCACGACCCCGAAGAGTGGAAGCGCTGCACCTCGATTCCTGACTGTCAGGATCCCAAACCGAACGCCTTTCCGGTCGATAACGTCTTTACGCTGGTCTCCAAACAATTCGCTGATGAGGCAGATCCCGCAGTCATCGACTATCTGTCCAAACGCAGCTGGACGAATGAGACTGTGAACAAGCTGATGGCGTGGATGACCGACAACCAGGCCACGGGTGAGGATGGGGCGCGCGAATTCCTGCGCAATAACGAGGCGATGTGGACCCCCTGGGTCACGCCCGAGGCGGCGGAACGCATCAAGGCCGCGCTGTAAGCGCAGCGCCTTTTCCGGGCGGGCGCCGATGCTGCCCGCCCTTCCCTTTCCGATCCAGCGCGGACGAGATCACCATGACATGGTCAACCTCATTTCCCCAGCTCGACGATAGCTATCTTCGTGACCTCAAGAAGGTCATCGATGAAGCATTTCGCAATTTCACCCGCAGTTACGGCGACATGATCGAGGGCTTTTTCAGCCCGCTGCAAACTTTGCTGATCTGGTCCGAACGGCTGCTGACCGGCACCCCCTGGCCGATCATCCTGCTTGTGGTCGCAGGCCTTGCCTGGGGCGCAAGCCGCAGCTGGCGCATTGTCGTTGGCTCGATCCTGACCCTCGTGCTGATCGGCCTGTTCGGCATGTGGGAGGATACGATGAAAACCGTGTCGATGGTCCTTGCCGCGACGGTTCTTTCGATCATCATCGGCCTGCCACTTGGCATTTTCATGGCTCGTTCTGACCGTTTTCGCGCGGTGCTGAACCCGGTGCTTGACGTGATGCAGACCATGCCAAGCTTTGTCTACCTGATCCCGGTCGTCATGCTTTTGGGTATCGGCAAGGTTCCGGGGCTGATCGCGGTCGTGATCTATGCCCTGCCCCCGATGATCCGCCTGACCAACCTTGGCATCCGGCAGGTCGACCCCGAGGTGCTTGAGGCAGCCGATGCCTTTGGTTCCTCGGCCTGGCAAAAGCTCGTCAAAGCCGAGCTGCCGCTCGCATTGCCGACGATTATGGCAGGGATCAACCAGACCATCATGATGGCGCTTGCCATGGTGGTGATTGCCTCAATGATCGGGGTGCAGGGGCTGGGCCAGCCGGTGCTGCGTGCCATCAATAACCAATATTTCACCCTGGGCGTGTTCAACGGTTTCGCCATCGTCGGCATCGCCATTCTGTTCGACCGCATCAGCCAGGCCTGGGGCAAGCGGCTGCAAAAACATCGTGAGGCAAGCCATGGCTGATCCGATCGGTATCGAGATCCGCAATCTTTACAAGATCTTTGGCCCGACGCCGGCCGCCTATGTGGACGCCGTCCGCGCGGGGATGACCAAGGCGGAACTACAGGCAAATCACGGCCATGTGCTGGGCCTGCGCGACATCAATATCTCGATCACGCCGGGCAGCATTCAGGTGATCATGGGCCTGTCCGGCTCGGGCAAATCGACACTGATCCGCCATATCAACCGGCTGATCGACCCGACCACCGGAGAGATCGAGATCGAGGGCCGCAATGTCGTTGACATGTCTCAGGACGAGCTGCGCGAATTCCGCCGCCACAAAACGGCGATGGTGTTTCAGAAGTTTGCGCTGCTGCCCCATCGCACCGTGCTAGACAACGCCGCCTACGGTCTTGAAGTACAGGGCATTCCCGAGGCCGAGCGTTACCGCACTGCCATGCGCTGGATTGAGCGGGTCGGCCTGAAGGGCTTTGAAAAGAACTATCCAAGCCAGCTTTCGGGCGGTATGCAACAGCGCGTTGGCCTGGCCCGGGCACTGGCCAATGACGCACCGATCCTGCTGATGGATGAGGCTTACTCGGCCCTCGACCCCCTGATCCGCTATGACATGCAAACCGTGCTGCTGGATCTGCAACAAGAGGTGCGAAAGACCATCGTCTTCATCACCCATGACCTTGATGAGGCGCTACGTATCGGTGACCGGATCGCGCTTTTGCGTGACGGCCTGGTGATCCAGCAAGGCTCGGCACAGGATATCGTGCTGCGTCCGGCCGATGATTACGTCGCGAATTTCGTGCAGCATGTCGATCGTGGCAAGGTGCTCAAGGTGTCATCAATCATGTCACCTGCCCAGGAAGGTACCGGGGACGCGCCCCGCATCGACGCCAACGCCTCGCTGGCCGAGGCGCTTCGTCAGATGGCCGAGGCACGGGTCCAGACACTGCTTGTCACCGCCGGGGATGGGCGCGATGTCGGCACTATCCAGTTCGACAATGCCATCAACGCCTATGCCGGCGGGACAAAGCCGGCGGCATGAGGACCGGCATCATCGGCGCGACAGGCTGGCTTGGCTCTGCGCTGGGCGCGGGCCTCTTGTCGCGCGGCATTTCCCGGCCTGACGAGTTAGTCTTGCTAAACCGCAGCGGTCCAAGACCAGACTATCACGGGTATGAGAACGTCATCTGGGTGGCGAATGCCGCCGATCTGGTCGCGCAAAGCGAAGTGGTGGTCGTTTCGGTCAGGCCCGAGGACTGGGCGGCGCTGAAGCTAAAAGCGGATGGACGGCTCATCATCTCGTTCATGGCCGGGATCGACGCCCGTACCCTGTCGCGTTGCAGGGGGCGGATCGTTCGTGCCATGCCCAACGCTGCGGCCGAGATCGGCGCGTCCTACTCCCCCTTCTGGGCCGCCGAAGGGGTAAGCGAGGCCGACAGGGCCACGGTCCGGCGCCTACTGTCAGCCATAGGCACCACGGACGAGCTTGAGACCGAAGCTCAGATTGACCTCATGACCGCCCTGCCCGGCTCAGGTGCGGCCTATCCGGCAATGATGGCGGTTGCGATGGCCGGGTTCATGCGGGCACAGGGTGTATCTGATGTCATCGCCTGGCGCGCCGCCGAGGCGGCTGTTGTCGGCGGCGCGCGGCTGCTTGAAGGTCGGATGGCCGAGGCACCGGAGCTGCTCGCCGCCTATCGTGGCTATCGTGGCACCACCGCTGCCGGGATCGAGGCCGCCGAAGCTGCCGGGTTTGCCAAGGCCGTAACCGTTGCGTTGGCGGCGGCTACCGACAAGGCAAGACGCATGACCATTGACGCGGGTGATCAGGTCTGACCACCCCTGCCGCCTATCCCTGCGTCAGCCAATCTGCAAAAAGCCGCGCGCGTTTTGAGGCGCGCGGGCTAAGCCGCAGGGAAAAGGCCAAGGGCGAAGGGATGCTTTCCGGGACCAGACAGGTCAGCCGCCCGGCTTGAAGGGCACGCGGCATCAAACCTTCCCACCCCATCACCGCGCCGACATCATCCTCGGCCGCCTGCAGCGCAATCATATGGTTGGTGACAAACAGGCCTCGACCCGTCGGAGGCGGATGGCCGAGCGCCCGGAACCAATCGCTCCAATTCGTCCAGCCGTTATTGTCATCGTTCATATGGATCAAAGGGGCGCGCAGCAGGTCTTCAACCCGGCTGATTGCATGCTCTTTGGCAAAGCGTGGCGTCCCATAGGCGCGGATCTGGTCGCGGAATATCTCGCGCCATTCGCCACTGTCATCGCCCGTCGCAGCATAGCCGATGCTGAGGTCGTGGCGGCTTGTCGTAGCGGCCACATCACTGATGATCTGCGAGACGGTGATTTCGGGGTGAATTTTCCAGAATGCGGTAATCTTTGGCGTCAGCCACAGCGCGCTGACGGCGGTGGTGGCGCGAATGGTCACGTCGGCGGTATCCGGCCGATCACGCAGCTGACTGACGGTATCCGATATTGTCTCAAAGCCGCGTTGCAGCGCGACCAGCAGGAATGCCCCCTTTTCCGTCAGCTCGACCCCGCGATGGCGGCGCAAGAACAGCGCGCAGCCCAGATCCTGCTCAAGCGCCTTGATCTGATGGCTGATCGCGGCAGGGGTCACGTTCATCTCTTGTGCAGCGGCCTTGAAGCCAAGGTTGCGGGCTGCCGCCTCAAAACAGATCAGCGCCGTCATTGAGGCAAAATCATAGGGGCTGGGCACGGCGGTCCTTCAATTTAGATGAACTAATCCAGGATGAAATTTTATACCGTTGTCAAGCAGGCTTCTTCTGACGGATTACCGGATAAGTTCAATCCTCAGCGGGAAGCCGAACATGAACGCCACCCATCCTGATATTCGTACCCTGCTTCAACGCCGCATTCCCGGTCATGCGCTGGAGCAGCCCTTTTACACCTCGGCCGAGATCTATCAGCAGGATCTTGAGAATATCTTCTACCGCGAGTGGCTTTATGCCATCCCGGCCTGCCAGCTTGCAAAACCCGGCGCCTATGCCACCATGCGTATAGGCGCCTATAACATCGTCATTGTCCGGGGTCGCGACGATCAGATCCGCGCCTTTCACAACTCATGCCGGCATCGCGGTTCAATCATCTGCAAAGAGCATCAGGGCAAGGTCGCAAAGCTGGTCTGCCCCTATCATCAATGGACCTACGACCTTGACGGCTCATTGGTTTGGGCAAACAATATGGGCCCCGATTTCGACCCGGCGCGGCATGGGTTGCGGCCGGTCGCGCTGCGCAATCTCAGGGGGCTGATTTATGTCTGCCTGTCAGATGATCCCCCGGATTTCGACGATTTCGCCCGGCAGGCCGCCCCTTATCTGGAGGTCCATGACCTTGAGGATGCCAAGGTCGCCCATAGCTCGACGATCATCGAAAAAGGCAACTGGAAGCTGGTCTGGGAAAACAACCGCGAATGCTATCATTGCAGCGGTAACCACCCTGCCCTGTGCCGGTCATTCCCGCTGGACCCCGAAGTTGCGGGCGTCGCAGCTGATGGCTCGATCTCAGCACGGCTGCAGGCGCATTTCGACCGTTGCGCGGCGGCGGGCGCTCCGGCGCAGTTCCTGCTGTCAGGGGACGGACAGTTCCGGCTTGCACGGATGCCGCTGCAGGAAACCGCGGTCAGCTATACGATGGACGGCAAGGCCGGGGTACAAAAGCCACTTGGCCGGGTGGCGCTGCCTGACGCGGGTTCACTGTTGGTGTTCCATTACCCCTCGACCTGGAACCATTTCCTGCCCGACCATTCGCTGACGTTCCGGGTCATGCCGATCAGCCCGACCGAAACCGAGGTGACAACCACATGGCTTGTTCACAAGGATGCGGTTGAGGGCGTCGATTATGACCTCAAACGCCTGACCGAGGTCTGGATCGCCACCAATGACGAGGATCGCGAGATCGTCGAGACGAACCAGCAGGGCATCCTTTCGCCGGCCTATGTCCCCGGTCCCTATGCGCCCGACTGGGAAAGCGGGGTGATCCAGTTCATCGACTGGTATGCCGCGTGGATGGAACGTGCCCTCATCCCTGAACGCATGGCAGCCGAGTGACGATGACCGCGGCGACAAGACCCGCCCTGTCCTTTTGGAGCGATACCGAAGAGCTGGAAAGCGTCTCATGCCTGCAAGAGGTGCCGAATGTTATGACCTTTGCATTCCGCAGCCCTTCGGGGCGCTTTTCACCTATGAGCCGGGGCAGTTCCTGACGTCGGAGCTGCCCTTGCCTCAGGGTATCGGGCATCGGACCTCTGCCATCTAATCCTCGCCCTCGCGGCTGGGATCGCTGACGGTGACGGTCAAGGCCCGGCCGGGTTCGGTCGGCACGCGCTGGATGCTTGATCATCTGCGCCCCCGGTATGCGCCCTGCGTGCCCGGGGACCGGGAGGCAGCTTTTCGATCCTGCGCCGGCCTGCAGCGAAATACCTGTTCATCTCGGCCGGGTCAGGCATCACGCCAATGATGTCGATGACGGCATTTCCATATGATTTCTGGCGCGCGCCAGAAATTGTCTTTGTCAACTGCCCACGCCGTCCACAAAGGTCGCATCGCTACACGAACTGATGCCCGAGGTGATCTTTGCCGCCTTGGGCAAAAGCCTGCGTGCCGGCACGTCGGGAAACCATCATGAACACCGTTCGGGCTGCGGCACCTGTCAGGTGCTGAAACTCTCGGGTCAGGTTCAAATGGTTCATAACGGCGGGATCACCGACGAGAACGTCGAGGCCGACTATAATTCTGGCCTGCTGCGCGCGTCCCCTGGGCGATGTCGTGATCGACCTGTGACGCCCTCAGACCGCCATGGCGCGGGCGATCCAGGCAGCAATCATCAGATCCAGATGCGCGCCGCCACCATTCTTGAAAACGGTGATCTCATCGTTGGATTGACGGCGGCGAGCGTCGGACTGCACGAGGTCGTAAAGATCGCCAAGCACGCTACCCGCCGTAATCGCGCCCGAGGCGATGGGCATCATCAGCTCTCCGATATGGCCAAGCGTGGTGGCACGGCTGTCCACGAACAGCGCGCCTTTCGCCATCAACGCATCATCGGCCTCTCGCATATCGGCCTTAAAGGCACCGATCAGATCGACATGGGTACCGGGCCGGACCCAATCGCCCAGAATGACTGGCTGGCGTGCCATGGTAGCCGATGAGATGATATCGGCATCTGCCGCCGCCGCCCTCAGATCCGTCACAGCAATCAGATCAGCGTTGACCCCTTCAAGCCTTGCGACCAGATCCTGTGCCTGCTCGGGTCGTCGAGACCAGATCGAAACACGCTCAATGCCGGACAGCACTGCCGTATAAGCTTTGACAAGGCTTGTCGCCACCGTCCCCGCCCCGACGATCAGCAGATGCCGGCTGTCGGCGCGTGCAAGCAGGCTGGCCCCAAGCACGGAATCTGCAGCAGTCTTGAATTCGGTGACTAGCGGGCTGTCCACGATCGACAAAAGCCCGCCGGTATCGTGGTCAAAGACCAGCATCGCCCCCTGAACCGTCGGCAGCCCCCGCGCGGCATTGCCGTCAAGCACGGTAAAGGTTTTGGCTCCATAACCCAGCCCCTCGATATAGGCCGAGCGGCTCATCATCGTTCCGGTCGGCGGGCCAAGAAAGGCGTCCCGGATCTCGGCACGCGGCAGGGTGTGACCATGACGCAGGGCCTCAACCGCATCGACCCATTTCAGCCGTCCAATCGCATCCCGATACGAAAGAAACTGCGGCGCAGAATCCTTGTTTGTCATGGATAGCGATGCCTCCTGTGCTGTGATCGCGGACCGGCGCCCGTGCCGGCATGGTCCCGGCATATCGGCCATTTTTCCCAGCGATGGTCAATCTTTCCTCCATCAAATCATGTGTGAAATCGTCCGGTTCAGTTCGATGCTCAGGCAAAGTATTTACTAGTATGCAAGTATGCATTATGAACAGGGCGGGAAGAGGAATCATCTCAATGCAGCCAACCATCGACTTTACGCTTTCGACGGCGCCCCAGGTTTATGACTGGTTGCGGGATGCCATTCTGCGCGGGGCCCTGCCCCCCGGCACACGGCTAAGCGAGACCGAGATCGGCCAGCAGATCGGTGTCAGCCGCCAGCCGGTGCGCGAAGCCTTCATCCGGCTGACCGCCGACGGGCTGGCCGAGGTTCGACCCCAGCGGGGAACCTATATCCGCCGGATCTCGATTTCGGCGGTGCTTTCGGCCCGGCTGATCCGCGAGGCAGTGGAAAGCGACCTGATCCGCATGCTGGCCGAACAGGCAGACGACAGATTGATCACACAGCTGGATCAGGAAATCGCCGAGCAAAGCGAAGCCGTGGCCCGCGATGACGCCGAAACCTTCGTACGCCTTGACGACCGTTTTCATCGCCTGCTGGCCGTCGCCGTCGGACAAGAGGCGGTGTGGGAGGTGCTTGAGGGCCTCAAATCCCAGATGAACCGGCTGCGCTACATCACGGCGCGAACCTTCGACATACAAAAGCTTATCGGCCAGCACGCCGAAATCGTGGACGGTCTGCGCAATCACGACCCCGCGCTGGCCGAGGCCGCAATGCGCCGCCATCTGCGCGAACTGCTGAACGACCTGCCCGAAATCAGCCGCAGCCGACCCGAACTTTTCATACCCTGACGTATCATCCCGGAGGAGAACGATGATCACCCTGAACCGTCGCCGCTTTGCGGCGCTGGCCATGGCCTGCCTGACCGCTGCATCTGCCCTGACCGCCTCGGCCGCTGAACTGACGCTCAAGCTTGGCCATCTCGCCAATGAACAGAACTCCTGGCACAAGGCCTCGCTGAAATTCGCCGAAGAGCTTGAGCAGCGGACCCAAGGCCGCATCGCAGTCGAGGTGTTCCCCAACGACTCGCTTGGCCGCGAGATGGATCTGATCAACGGCATGCAGCTGGGCACGGTCGAAATGACCATCACCGGCGAAAGCCTGCAGAACTGGGCGCCGATGGCGGCGCTGTTGGCCATCCCCTATGCCTATCGCTCGCTTGAGCATATGGATGAGGTCGCAGCAGGAGAGATCGGCGAAAAGATCGAGGCGCAGATCATCGAACGCGCCCAGGTCCGCCCTATCGCGTATTTCGCGCGCGGCCCGCGCAACCTGACCGCAAACCGCGCCATCACCAACCCGGGCGAACTGAACCGGATGCGGCTGCGGGTCCCGAACGTGCCGCTGTTCGTCGACACCTGGACCGCGCTAGGCGCCCAGCCGACGCCGATGGCCTTTTCCGAAGTGTTCACCTCGCTTCAGAACGGCACAATCGACGGGCAGGAAAACCCGGTGGCACTGATCCAGACTGCCTCGCTTAACGAGGTGCAAAGCCATGTGAACCTGACCGAACATGTGCGCAGCTGGATCTATCTGACCATCGCCGAGCAGGTCTGGCAGGGCCTTTCGGAAGAGGATCAGGGCCATGTGATGGAGGCCGCCCGCATCGCACAGGAATACGAGCGTCAGCAGTTCCTGCAGGATGAGGATGCGATCCGCGCCGATCTCGAGGCCAAGGGTATGACCTTTGTCGAGGTTGATCAGAAAGCTTTTGCCGACGCCTCGCGAGAAGCTGTGATCAAGAGCGTCGACGAAAGCATTCGTCCCATCGTCGAAGATCTCTTCAAACAGTGACCGCAACCTTGTGTCCGCCGGCCTGTCCCTTTTGCGGGCCGGCAAATGCCATCAGGGGTTTGGAACCATGAAAAATCTGGCTCTCTTGCAGCGCGGTCTTGCGGCACTTTGCCGGTTCGCCATCGGCGTGGTCTTCTTTGCGCTGATCGCGGTAGTCACGCTTCAGATCACCACACGTACCTTTGGCCTGCCCTCACCGGTCTGGACCGAAGAGCTGTCGCGCTATCTGCTGCTTTACATGACGGCGCTGGGCATCGGCATGTCGCTGATGACGGGCGAACTGGTGAACGTCGACCTGTTGCAGGAAACCGTATCAGCAAGCCGGGCATGGTGGATGCGCCTTATTGCCGCCATCTGCACGGCCGGGCTGGGCGCGGTGATGATCTGGCCGGCATGGAAATTCACCAGGATCGGGGCATTCCAGCAATCCCCAAGCCTGCGCTGGCCGATGGACATCATTCATGCCTCGGTGCTGCTGCTGTCCGTGATGCTGTTTCTTTTCGCCCTTTTGCGTGTGATCGGCATGATCGCGGGCAACGATGACGGGCGGCCCCATCTTTCTGAGGAAGCCTGAGTCCATGGATCTGTTCCTGCTTCTGACCACTTTCGTCGTCACGCTGGCACTGGGCGTGCCGGTTGCCGTCTGTCTTGGGCTTGCATCGCTGGCCTATATCCTGTCGGCTGGGCTGCCGGTGGTGATCATTCCGCAGCGCATGTATGCCGGCATGGATGTTTTTGTGCTGCTGTGCATCCCGGGCTTTATCCTTGCCGGGAACCTGATGAACTTTGGCGGCATCACCGAGCGGATCATCCGGCTTGCCAATGCGCTGGTCGGCTGGATGCGCGGCGGGCTTGCACTGGCCAATGTCGCGGATTCGATGATGTTCGGCGGCGTCTCGGGCACTGCCGTTGCCGATGTCGCCGCAACCGGCGGGGTGATGATCCCCGGCATGAAGAAATCCGGCTATCCCGGCGATTTTGCCGCTGCGATCACCGCCGCCTCGTCCACCGTCGGCCCGATGCTGCCGCCAAGCGTCCCGATGATCATCGTCGGCGCGCTGTCGGGCATCTCGGTCGGCCAGCTGTTTCTTGCGGGGGCGGTACCGGGCGTTCTGATGGGCATCGCCATGGGGGTGACCTGCTACATCCTCGCCGTACGCCGCAACTATCCGCGGCAAGAGTGGAAAGGTTTCAGCGAACTGCTCGCAGCATTCCTGTCGGCGTTCTGGGCCTTGGCCATGACCGGCCTGATCATCGGTGGCCTTCTGACCGGCATTGCCACCCCGACCGAAACCGCGATCGTTGCCTGCCTTTACGCCTTTGTCGTCGGTGCCTTCATCTACCGCGAATTGCCGATCCGCGCTGTGCCCCGCATTGTCATCGACAGCGCCATCTCTTCGGCTGGAATTCTGGCGCTGGTGGGTTTTGCCAACGTCTTTGGCTCGATCCTCGCGTCCGAACGTATTCCGCAAATGCTGGTCAACAGCGTGTTGGCGATCACCGACAACCCGATCCTGGTCATTCTGCTGATCAACATCCTGCTGCTGTTCGTCGGCATGTTCATGGAGACGATCGCCGCGCTTATCATCCTGTTCGTGCCTTTGCTGGGACTTGCGACCAGCGTCGGGATCGAGCCGCTGCATTTTGCGACCTTCGCGGTCCTGAACCTGATGATCGGGCTGACCACGCCTCCGGTCGGGGTGTGCCTGTTTGTCGCCTGCAACATCGCACGCGAACCGCTGGCGCGGGTAATCAGTGCCGTGATCCCCTTTCTTATCTCGAACATCATCGTACTGCTGCTGGTGTCCTATTACCCGCCCTTTGCCACCTGGCTGCCGTCGACACTGATGGGGAACTGACATGGCACAAGAGATCGCCTGCCGCCTGTATGCTGCCCGCGACCTGCGGATCGAGCCCTTGGCCCAACCGCAGCCCGGCGGGGACGCCGCCCTGATCCGCGTTCTGCGCGGGGGCATCTGCGGATCGGACCTGCATTACTATCACGACGGCGGCTTTGGACCGGTCAGGGTACGTGAACCCATCGTTCTGGGCCATGAGGCCGCCGGAGTGGTCGAGGCCGCCCCCGCAGGCTCGGGCCTTGCGCCGGGTCAGCTGGTGGCACTGTCACCCTCGCGTCCTTGCGGCGAATGCGAGTATTGCCGCGCGGGCGAGGATCGGCACTGCCTGGCAATGCGCTTTAGCGGTTCAGCGATGCGCCTGCCGCATGAGGATGGATTTTTCCGCAGTCGGCTGTACCACCCCGTCGCGCAATGCCTGCCGCTGCCCAATGATATCGGGGCAGAGGCCGCAGCCGGGGCCGAGCCTTTGGCGGTCTGTCTGCATGCCCTGACCATGGCGCCCGACCTTTCGGACCGCCGCGTGCTGATCACAGGCGCTGGTCCCATCGGCGCGATCTGCATCGCACTTGCCCGTCTGCACGGTGCTGCAGAAATCATTGTGACCGATGTTCAGGACTTCACCTTGGGGATCGCGCGCCGCATGGGGGCTGACCGTGCGGTAAACGTTGCCGAAAACCCCGAGGCGCTGAATGATCTGGCCGAGGGCAAGGGGCGCGTCGACGTGGTGCTGGAATGCTCGGCCAATCCCCATGCCATCGCGCAGGCCATCAGTATGACCCGCCCGCAGGGCACCATCGTTCAGATCGGTGTCGCGGGCACCCTGCCCCTGCCGCTGAACCTGATCGTCGCCAAAGAGCTACGCGTCTTTGGCACCCACCGGTTTGACCGCGAGTTTGCACAAGCGGTCCAGATGATCAGCACAGGCCGGATCGACCTGTCGCCCATGGTTACAGAAACCCTGCCCGCGACCGAGGCGCAGCGCGCCTTTGACCTTGCAGGCGACCGGACTCAGGCGGTCAAGGTTCAGCTTGATTTCGGGGCCTGAGCGATGCCAGTAATCACCGAAATCGAGGACTTGCGCCGCCTGCACCGGCGACGTGTCCCGCGTATGTTCTATGACTATGTCGATGTCGGGGCCTGGACCGGCAGCACCTATCGCGCCAATCGTGCCGATTTCGGACGGATCCTGCTGCGCCAGCGCGTTGCCCGCAATATCGAGAACCGTAACCTTGCAACCACCATGCTGGGCCAGCCGGTCTCAATGCCTCTGGCGCTGGCACCGGTCGGGCTGTTGGGTATGCAGCACCCGGACGGAGAGATCTGCGCCGCCCGTGCTGCGCTGGCTGCAGGCGTACCCTTTACGCTTTCGACCATGTCCATGTGCTCGATCGAGGATGTGGCCAGGGCGACAGGCGCACCTTTCTGGTTCCAGCTCTATACCCTGCGGGACGAAGAGTTTCTGGACAGCGTCCTTGACCGGGCCCGCCGCGCCGGGGTCTCGGCCCTGGTGCTGACGCTGGACCTGACCATTCAGGGTCAGCGCCATAAGGACTTAAAGAACCGCATGACCGCGCCACCGCGCATGACCTTGCCAAACCTCATTGATATCGCGATGCATCCCCGCTGGGCCTTGGGGATGCTGCGCACGCGCCGGCGCAGCTTTGGCAATATCGTCGGCCATGCACGCGGGGTTACCAGTCTGGGTGATCTGATGGACTGGACCTCGCGCCAGTTCGATCAGCGGCTTGACTGGGCGCGGGTCGAACAGATCATCCGCAAATGGGGCGGGCCGGTGATCCTTAAAGGCATCAACGACCCCGAGGACGCCCGCCGCGCGCTGGATACCGGTTGCGCCGCGATCCTTGTGTCGAACCACGGCGGGCGTCAGCTTGACGGCGCGCCTTCGACCATCCGCGCCCTGCCCTTGATCCGTCGCGCTGTCGGGCCGGATTTCCCGCTTTATCTCGACAGCGGAATCCAGTCCGGACAAGAGGCGCTGAAAGCCATCGCCAGCGGCGCGAACGGCGTCTTTATCGGCCGCGCCTTTACCTATGGCCTTGGCGCCATGGGTCAGAAGGGGGTCGAGACGGCGCTCACCATCCTGCGGCGCGAAATGGACATCACCATGGCGCTTTGCGGCGTCAATGATATCAGGAATTTCGGTCCCGAATGCCTCTGGCCCGGGGACCGAGGCAATGCTGCCTGAAGAATAAGGAACAAACGAATGCGACATACCTGGCGCTGGTTCGGTCCCAAAGACAGGGTCTCGATCGACGACATGCTGCAGGCGGGGGTACAGGGCGTGGTCACCGCGCTGCACCATGTGCCCACGGGTACCGTCTGGTCGCCCCAGGAAATCGCCCGTCGGCAGGCTGAACTGTCGGTGATGACCGATGGTGCGCCCTCGGGGCTGAAATGGGAGGTCGTCGAAAGCCTGCCCGTCAGCGAGGCGATCAAGACCCAGACCGGCGATTGGCGCGGCCATGTCCAGAACTGGATCACTTCGATGCGCCATCTTAAGGCCGCAGGAATCGAGGTGATCTGCTATAACTTCATGCCGGTTCTGGACTGGACGCGCACCGATCTGGCCTGGCGGCGGCCGAATGGCGCGCGCTGCATGCGCTTTGATCTGATCGACTTTGCGGCCTTCGATCTGCATATACTGCAACGCAAGGGTGCAGCCGAGGATTTCCCGGAAGAGCTGCGCGATGAGGCCGGCCGCCGCTTTGCCGCCATGGACGAAACGCGCCGCAAGGAACTGGCAGGCAACGTCGTCTTTGGCCTGCCCGGCGCGGCTGAGCATTTCACGCTTGAGGACGTGCGGGCGCTGCTGGACAGCTACGCACCGGTGACGGATGCGGTTCTGCGCCGGAACTTTCATGACTTCCTTGAACAGGTGGTTCCCGTCGCGCAAGAGATCGGCGTGCGCCTGTGCTGCCACCCAGACGATCCGCCCTTCCCACTGCTGGGCTTACCCCGCGTCATGTCGACCGAGGCCGATTATGCCGAACGTATGGCAGCGGTCGACCTGCCGGCAAATGGCATCACGCTTTGCTCGGGCTCGCTTGGGGCTCGGCCTGAAAATAACCTGCCCGGCATGATGGAACGGCTGGGCGACCGGGTGCATTTCCTGCATCTGCGCAACGTGCGCCGTGACACCGACACGGCCCCCTGTTCGTTCTTCGAGGATGAGCATCTGGCCGGTCAGACCGATATGATCGCGCTGATCGCCGCCGTTCTGCGCGAAGAGGCCCGACGCCGCGACGCTGGCCGCTCTGACGCGGTGATCCCGATGCGCCCGGATCATGGTCAGGACATTCTTGACGATATCGGCCGTGGTGGCCAGCCGGGCTATCCCGCCATTGGCCGACTGAAAGGGCTCGCTGAGCTGCGCGGGGTTGAGCTGGCCCTTAGCCACGGGGCGCGGCTGTGACCGCGCGCCTGACCAGCCTTGACGGTCTGCCGCCCGAGGTCGCACTGCCCGGCTATGACCGGGCGGCGCATGGGTTTGGCATTCTGCATCTTGGGCTCGGGGCGTTTCATCGCGCCCATCAGGCCGTCCATACCGATGATGCACTGGCGGCAGAGGGCGGGGACTGGCGCATCATTGGCGCCAACCTGCGCAGCCGCGACATCCCCGAGGCTATGAACGCACAGAACGGGCTGTTCACCGTGCTTGAACGGTCCGGGACCGATCGCGCCCTGATCATCGGTGCCCATGGCCCGGCAATCGGCGGAGATGCGGCGGCGATCCTGCGCACAGCCTGTGACCCCAAAATCCGCATCCTGTCGCTGACCGTTTCGGAAAAGGCCTATGGGATCGACCGCGCCGCGATGGATGCAGATCCTACCCATCCCGCCGTTGCCACCGACTTGGCCCGGCCGCAAGAACCGCAGGGCGTCCTGGGGATCATCACCGCCGCGCTTGCAGCCCGCCGCAAGGCCGGGGTCGCACCTTTCACTGTCCTTAGCTGCGACAACCTGCCCGACAATGGCCCTCTGCTGCGGGCCGGTGTGCTGGGGTTCGCCCGCCGCCTTGACACCGATCTGGGCGCGTGGATCGCGGATCATGTCGCCTTTCCGGCCACCATGGTGGACCGTATCACCCCCGCCACGACCAAGCGCACGCTTGCCGATGTCGAGACGATGACCCTGTGCCGCGATCTTGCCGCAGTAGAAACCGAGCCGTTCAGCCAATGGGTGATCGAGGATCGTTTCCCGCAAGGCCGCCCGGCGTGGGAGGCAGGGGCCGCGCTTTTCGTCAGCGATGTTCGCCCCCATGAGGCGATGAAGCTGCGTATGCTGAACGGCAGCCACTCACTCATCGCATATGCCGGGCAGATGCTCGACCTGCTTCATGTGCGTGACGCGATGGCAGATGCGCCGCTGGTCGCACTGATCCGCCGTCACATGCAGGCAGCGGCGGCCACTCTGCCCAAAGAGGCCGGACTCGATCCCGACACCTATGCCGAGGCGTTACTTGCCCGCTTTGCCAATCCGGCTATCGCCCATCAGACCCGCCAGATCGCCATGGACGGGACCGAGAAACTGCCACAACGCTGGTTTGCCCCGGCTGCTGATCTGCTGCGCGCGGGGGGCGATACCGGCCCCTATGCTTTTGCAACCGCGATCTGGCTGGCCTGGCTTGCCTCGGTGACCCAGCCACCGGACGATCCGCGCGGGGCGCTGCTTTTGGATCTGGTGCGCAAAGCGGGCGCAGATGATGAGGCACTGACCCGTTCAATCCTTGCCCTGCCGGGGCTTGCCCCGCCGGATCTGGCCGCAAACGCGGGGTTCGTCAGCGCGGTGCAGGAAAACCTTGCCCATATCCGCCGCGACGGATTACGTGCGGCCATCACGACAGAGCTGAATTCATGAGCAAGACGATCCTTTCCATCGGTGAGGCAATGGTCGAGCTGTCGCCATCGGGTCAGGACGGGCTGTGGCGGCTGGGCATTGCCGGGGACACGCTGAATACCGCATGGTATCTGCGCCATCAGCTGTCCTCCGACTGGCGCATTGCATATTGCAGCCGCATCGGCATGGGACAGTTTTCGCAACAGATGGTCGATTTCCTGACCGGCGAGGGGATCGACGCCACCCACGTCTCTCGCGACCCGCAGCGCGAAATTGCGCTTTACGCCATCTCGCTAAAGGATGGCGAGCGCAGCTTCAGCTATTGGCGCGACACCTCGGCGGCAAAACGTCTGGCGGACGATCCGACTGTGCTTGCCTCAGCCCTGCAAGGGACGGCGATCGCCTATTTCTCGGGTATCACGCTTGCCATCCTGCCCGACGCCGGCCGCAAAGTTCTGATCCAGGCGCTTAGCGCCGCCCGCGCCGCGGGCACTCAGGTGGTCTTTGACCCTAACTTGCGCCCCCGGCTGTGGCCGGACCTGCCAGTCATGCGCAATGAGATCGAAGCCGCTGCCGCCATCGCCGATCTCGTCCTGCCAAGCTTTGACGATGAGCACAGCTTTTTCGGCGACGGCGATCCGCAGGCAACGATTGCCCGCTATCTAAGCCGGGGGGCGGGGCAGGTGGTGGTCAAGGCGGGCGGTGCCGCAATCTACTATGGCGGCCGCGAGGGCGCAGGGTTGATCAAGGATCTGCCGCGTGAAACCCCGGTCGATACCACCGCCGCCGGCGACAGTTTCAACGCCGGATATCTGGCTGCACGTATCGGTGGGGCCGATATTCCTGCCGCAATCCATGCTGCGCATGACCTCAGCCGGAAGGTGATCCTTAACCACGGCGCATTGGTCCGTGAGGCAGTGGCGCGGTAAGAAGGTCACGAAACCACAGCAGATGCCCTTCCTTGGGCGAAATGCTTCAGGTTCTGACACTGGGTGATGTGCGAAAGCCCCACCGGCAGGCCGGTCGGCAGCCGCGATGACTATTGATGGCTTCTGAAGCGTAAGCGATACTTCAGACCGGAGGTTTTCATGCCCAGAATATCGCTTGAATTTTAATTCATATCAATGGATTGAGATTTATTCATTATAAAGAAAATCAAGAATAATTCCCTGTAAAAAACCTTGGCCACAGTCCAGTTTTCATCCACCGCAGATCCTCTGACACAAACTCCCCGGGCAGGTTCTGATAGCACACTGGACGTAGAAACCTGCGGATCGCCATGGTGCCGGCCGAGGTCGCGCCAAAGTTCGTCGAGGTCGGATATGGGCCGCCGTTAACCATGACGTCACAGACCTCGACGCCAGTTGGAAAGCCATTCACCAGTACCCTGCCCGCCTTGCACTCAAGGATCGGCAGCAGACGCTGCGCATGGGGCAGATCGGCGCCATCCATATGCAGGGTGGCGGTCAATCGCCCCTCAAGGCCACGCGCCAGAGTCAGCATCTCGTCCAGATCGCACACCAGCACGATCAGACCCAAGGGACCAAAAACCTCCTGGCCAAGCGCCGGGTCGGCGAGAAGTTCCGAAACTCTCGTTTCGTAAAGGTTTGGCCCTGCCTCGCGGCCAGCAGCAT
>Ga0182743_1001254_pt1 | contig 25403 bp, 22 predicted proteins | sample eDN3rd30CKraftOP_FD_128522 | JGI IMG/M metagenome (GOLD analysis project Ga0182743, IMG submission 128522) | Enriched Organic Plus compost microbial communities from Emeryville, California, USA - eDNA 3rd pass 30_C Kraft OP (version 2) (version 2) ... | reverse complement strand
CTAGCCGTATGTGACGTCGGCGGTGGCGTTGCGGATGACCTGGTTTCCGTTCTGGGTCGCGATGAGATCGAAGGTGACGTCGGAGCCGTCGGCCTCGATGACCTCCCCGGTGACCTCGATCTCCTGCTCCGGGAAGCTCATGCCCCGGAACTGGACGGAGAGGCGCCTGAGCGCCCGGGGATCGCCGCCGGCCTCGTCGGTGGCCGCCTTCGCGACCAGGCCCATCACGTAGAGGCCGTGGAGGATCGCACCGGGCAGCCCGACCATCTCGGCGAACTCCTTGTCGATGTGGATCGGGTTGAAGTCCCCCGAGGCACCCGCGTAACGGTGAGGCACGTACTTGTCCGGGGTGACCTTCAGTCCGGCGATCTTGTCGCCCTTGTTCCTGGCGCTCACTCTTCCACTCCTCGCACGATGTTTGTCCAGGTGGCCCGGCAGACCAGGTCACCGTTCTGGTTCTTCGACTCCGTCTCGAACACGTAGAAGCCCTTTCCGGCCTTCGCGTAGATCTCCTTGCAGGTCGTCGTGGTGGAGATCACGTCGCCGGAGATCACGGGTTCGCCCCACTCGAACTCCTGGCCCCCGTGGACCATCGCGGCGAAGTTCATCCCGACCTCCGGGTCGAACAGGACCGGCCCCATCGCACCGGCCGAGTACACCACCACGAACATCGGCGGCGCCACGATGCCGCGGTATCCCGCGGCCTTCGCGGCCTCCTCGTCGAAGTGGACCGGGTTGTCGAGCCCGATCACCTGCGCGTACTCGCGGATCTTCTCCCGTCCCACCTCGTACTCGTGGGCCGGCCAACTCTTGCCTACCGCATCGGTCTTCAGCGACATGCGGGAAACCTACTACCGAGCTACTCGTCGAGCTGCAGCACGGCGAGGAACGCCTCCTGCGGGACCTCCACGCGACCCACGTTCTTCATCCGCTTCTTGCCCTTCTTCTGCTTCTCGAGGAGCTTGTTCTTCCGCGTGACGTCGCCGCCGTACAGCTTCGCCGTGACGTCCTTGCGGACCGCCTTCACGGTCTCGCGGGCGAGGATGTTGGAACCGATCGCCGCCTGCACCGGGATGTCGAACTGCTGGCGCGGGATGGTCTTGCGGAGCCGGGCGACCAGGTCCTTGCCCTGGTTGTAGGCGAAGTCCTTGTGGGTGATGATCGAGAGCGCGTCCACCTTCTCACCGGCGAGCAGGACGTCGACCTTGACGAGGTCGGAGGGACGGGACCCGATTGGTTCGTAGTCAAGGGATGCGTAGCCCCGCGTGGACGACTTGAGCACGTCGAAGAAGTCGAGCACGATCTCGCCGAGCGGCAGGTCGTACCGGATCTGGACCCGGGTCGGGCTCAGGTAGTCCATGTCCACGTGCGTGCCCCGGCGGGACTGGCACAGCTCCATCACGGGACCGACGAACTCGGACGGGGTGATTACTGTCGCCCGGATGTAGGGCTCCTCGATCCGTTCGATCGAGCCCGGGTCCGGCATCTGGTTGGGACTCGAGATCTCCACCGTCTCGCCGTTCGTGAGGTAGACCTCGTAGCGCACGGTGGGACTGGTCGCCATCAGCTCGAGCCCGTACTCGCGCTCGAGGCGCTCGCGGACGATCTCCATGTGGAGCAGGCCTAGGAATCCGCACCGGAAGCCGAAACCGAGCGCCTCCGAGGTCTCGGGTTCCCAGGACAGGGCGGCGTCGTTGAGGCCCATCTTGTCCAGTGCGTCCCGCAGGTCCTCGTACCGGTCGGTGTCGATCGGGAAGAGCCCGCAGAACACCATGGGCTTCACGTCCCGGTATCCGGCGAGTGCCTCGTCGGCGGGATTCTCCTGGTTGGTCAGCGTGTCGCCGACCCGGAGCTTCGAGACGTCCTTGATGCCGGTGATCACGTAACCGACCTCGCCGGTGCCGATCCCGTCCACCGGGGTCATGACCGGACGGAAGAAGCCGATGTCGTCGAGTTCGGCCTCGGTGCCGTTCTGCATCGCCAGGACCTTGCCGTGCTTCTGGAAGCTTCCGTCGACCATCCGGACGTAGGCGATGACGCCCCGGTACTGGTCGAACTCGGAGTCGAAGATCAGGGCGCGGGCGGGGGCGTCCGGGTCGCCGTCGGGCGGCGGGATCCGGTCCACGACCGCCTCGAGCACGTCGATCACGCCCTCCCCGGTCTTCGCCGAGATGCGCAGGATGTCGTCCGGGTCGACCCCGATCAGGTCCGAGACCTCGGCGGCGACCCGGTCGGGTTCCGCGCCGGGGAGGTCGACCTTGTTGAGGACCGGGATTAGTTCCAGGCCGTTTTCGATCGCGAGATAGGTGTTGGCCACGGTCTGCGCCTCGACTCCCTGGGCGGCGTCGACCACGAGCAGGGCTCCCTCGCAGGCGGCGAGCGAACGCGAGACCTCGTAGGAGAAGTCGACGTGGCCCGGGGTATCGATCAGGTGGAGGTGATAGGTGACTCCGTCCGAGGCGGTGAACTCGACCCGCACCGCCTGGGCCTTGATCGTGATCCCCCGCTCCCGCTCGAGATCCATCGAGTCCAGGACCTGGGCCTGCATCTTGAGCGGGTCGACCGCGTTGGTCAGCTCGAGGATGCGGTCTGCCAGCGTCGACTTGCCATGGTCGATGTGGGCGATGATCGAGAAGTTGCGGATCGTTTCCATGCGGGGAAGAGCAGTATGCCGTGACCGCGTCAGCGGCGGCAGGTTGCGGGGTCCAGGTCGCCGTCGAGGCGGAGCACTCCCCCGCCCTCGACCACCTCGACGCCGGTCAGCGCCGGATCCCGCTCGATCCAGGTCAGCTCCCGCGGCCGGCTCAGCTTCTGGCCCTCCCGGTCCATGGTCAGGACCAGGTACTCGTATCCCCCACGGTTCACGGCGCCGACGAACTCCTCGCAGGTCTCGGCCTCCACGAAGCCCCCGTGCGGCTTCTCGATGCCGAGGAACTGAACCTCGTTGTCGAGCTCCTTCCCGAACAGCGGGTACTGGCGCGTCGCGTTGGTCCCGACCTTGGCGCCCTCGACCCCGCTCGCCCACACGAACGAACCGGCCAGGGCGGGGATCGTGAAGTCCGGCGATTCGTACCGGTTGTCGAAGTAGTACCGCTGGACGCCGTGGCCGGCGAGGATCAGGAAGACGAGCGCGAGCCCCCCGGCCCAGGCGGCAGGTTTCTTCCAGCCGCCCCCGGCCCGACCCCGCCACGCGGAGCCCGCCTTCACCACGCCGAGCGCGATCAGGGCGATGAACCAGAAGGCCGCCGCTCCGGCGACCGCGACGAGCCAATGCCTGACGTCCCAGTCCTCGCCGAACGCGATGGTGACGGGCGCCAGGATCAGCATTGCGCCCGCGACGAGCCACCTGGAACCGGTGCCCCGGGGCCCAACCGCGCTGCCGAGCAACGCCATGCAGACGGCCAGCGCGGGCGCCAGGTACCGAAGACCGGACACGAAGCCGTTCGGTGCACCGGCCGGCCCCGAAGCCGATGTCGGGGCGACCATCCACGCCACGACCACCGCCAGGCCGACCGCCGCGCCCGTCCTCCGGGCGGGACCCGATCCGCGACCGAGGCAGAGCACGAGACCGGCCACGGCGAGGACCGCGAGGAGGATCCAGCCGGAACCGAACCCGTCCCGGAACCCCGGCAGGAACCAGTCGGTGATCACGTCGGTATCGGTCAGGTATCCCCAGACGGAACCGGCATCGCGGCCGCCGACGTCCTGGTCGGGCCCGGGCAGCGAGGCCGATCCGATGTGGTTGATCCACGGCAACGGATTGCCGCTGTGGATCAGGTTCCGGAGGTACCAGTAGCCGCCCCCGGCGAGCACGGCCGCCGTACCGGCGAGAGCGTTGCGGACACGCCGCCCCGGCTCCGACAGCACCACGACGCCCACCAGCAGCGCGATCGCGGCGGGGATGAAGTTCACCTTTGTGCCCATCGCGAGACCCGCCGCCAGCGTCACCACCAGCGACGGCCCGAGCGTGATGCGGCGCCCCCCGGCCGAGGCGTTGATCAAGACCGCCAGGGCGGCCAGCAGGAAGAAGGTGCCGACGATGTCGTTGCGGGCCTCCCCCGCCTGGTCGGACATGGCGGTCGAGCCGATCACCAGGGCCACCCCGGCCATGGAGATCGGGGCGGCCCCGTAGGGGCGTCCGATGCACCAGGCGGCGACGAGGCAGGCGAGGAACCAGCCGAGGTTCAGGAAGAGCGAGAGGAAGTCGGTGCCGAAGGCGGTCATGCCCAGCGCGTGGAGCAGCTCGGAGTTCTGTGGGTAGAACCAGCTGAGGAACTGGGGCGCGAGCAGGTGAAGCGAGAACGTGTCGCCGCTCTGGGCGATCCCGGCGGCGAAGGGCCCGTGGTACCAGGTGGTGTCGAAGCCGGTCATGCCGGTGCCGAGCCTGATCGTGACCTCGGCGAGGAAGGCGCCGAACGCCCCGGCCGCGATCGCGGTTCCCACGGCGGTCAGGGCGCCGCCGGCCGGGACCGCCACGAGGTCGACGTCGGCCCGGGCGCCCGGGATGCGATCGGACCAGCGGGAGGCCGCGAGCGCCGCGGCACCGGTGAGAAGCAGCCAGCTCCACCCGGTCAGGATCCCGAGGGTGCCGAGCAGGAGCGCGGCTCCAAGCGCCGCGCCGACCGCGATCACAGCGGTCGCGACCCACGCGACCGGTCCGCTCCACCCGGGCACGAGCCGGGCCCGGAAAACGATCCCGATGGCCAGCAGGGCGGCGAGGCCGGCGAGCGACCCCGCGCAGCCGATCACGTACTGGAGGAAGCTCACGACGAACGCCGCCGCCGCAACAGTTCGAGGACCTGGTCGAGTTCGGGCACCCGGAGCAGCTGGCAGACGGCCAGGTAGGCGATACCCCCGAGTCCGAGGGCGACGCCGAGCGAGACGATCTGTCCGGCCAGGCCACGTCCCAGGGCGTGATCGAGCACGTCCCAGATCTCGTAAGAGACCCCGGCCAGGACCGCGGACGCGATCAGGATCCGGCCGCAGGAGAAGAGGAAGCGGCCGAACTCGATCCCGCCCAGGCGGGTGCGCAGCATCACGGTCTGGATCGCCACCGAGACCGCCGTCGCGATGGCCGTCGCGGCGACGATGCCCGCCACGCCGAACGGCTTGTAGAGCAGGAACGAACCGAGCGCCGTCACGGCCAGGTTGGCACCTGCGATCCACGTGGGGATCCACGGCTTCTGGAGCCCGAAGAACGTTCGGCTGAGCAGCAGGTACATCCCGTTGGTCGGCAGCGAGAACGCGAACCAGAAGAGGGCCGTGGCGACCAGGACCGTGTCCTCGGCGTCGAACCTGTCGCGCTCGAAGACGACCCGGATCATCGGCTCGCTGAGGACCAGGATCGCGGCCGAGGCCGGGATCAGCACGAAGATGATCTGCCGCATGCCCTTCGCCAGCGTGGCTCGCAGGGAGTCGAAGTCACGCCGGTTGGCGAACCGGGCCAGGGTCGGGAAAAGGACGGTTGCGATGGCCACCGAGAAGATGCCTTGCGGGAGCTGGTAGATCCGGAACGCCTTGTCGATCGCCGCGGGCGCCTCGTCGCTGACGAGCGATCCGAAGATGCTGTTCACCAGCAGGTTGAAGTTGATCAGCCCGAGGCTCAGCGTCACCGGGATCATCAGCATCAGGACGCGCCGGACGTTCGGATCCTTGAAGTCGACTCTGAACGTGAACCTGAACGGCGTGTGTCGGAGGTCCCACGTGGGGATCAGCAACTGGACCACGGTGCCGGCGAGGACGCCGAACGCATACGCGTAGATCTGCTTGTCCTCGGGAAAGAGCGGAACCGTCGCGACGATCACGACGATGATCGTGAGGTTCCAGAAGAGCGGCGAGATCGCGAAGGCGCCGAACCGGTCATAGCTGTTCAGGATCCCGACCACGACACCGGTGATCCCGAGCAGGATCAGGATCGGGAAGATGATCTGCGATAGGACAACCATCAGGTCCTCGGTGGGCTCCGAGAAGCCCGGGGCGAAGATCGGCATCACGAAACCGGCGGCCAGGATGAAGAACGCGGTTATCGCGCCCAGCACCATGGTCACCAGCAGGAGCAGGGTCGAAGCCATGCGGAACGCCTCGCGGACCCTCCCCTTCTCGATCTGTTCGGTGAAGATCGGCACGAACGCGGGCTGAAGCGCCGCGTCGGCGAACAGGGCCCGGATCAGGTTCGGTACCTGGAAGGCGACCGTGAAGGCGGACATCGGCCCGAGGATGCCGAAGTAGCTGGCGGCGATGACCTCGCGGGCCAGGCCGGCGACCCGGGAGGCGGCGGTCGCGATCGAGAAGAACATCGTGGAGAGAGCGAGGCGGCTGCGCCTGGCCGGGGCCTCTTCCCCGACGTCGTCCCCCGGTGCCGACGGTGCCGCGTCTCGCCCGGCCGGTTCGGGCACCGGGATGGCCACCGAGGCGCCGCCCTCCTCGGAGAGCTCGGCCGCGAGCTCGGTCATCGCCTCTTCCCTGCGGGCGACCGGTTCCGGGAGCGCGAGCTCGCCGGTCATCGGCTCGTGGTACGCCGGAACCGGCGACTTGATCACGCGTTCTGCGCGTTCCGATGCGGAACGGATCGCTTCCTCGGCCGCCTTGGCGGCTGCTTCGAAGGGGTCTGTCTGGGGGTCGGAGGACGCGCTCAAGCTGGCAACGGTATAGTCGCTGGCCGCTCGTCGGCGGAGATCCTCCGCGAGCACACCAAAAAGATCATGGCCAACATAGCCTCACAGAAAAAGAGAATCCTTCGCACCGAGCGCGAGCGCGTCGAGAACCGTCGCCTCACCTCCGCGATCAAGACTTACTTCAACCGCCTCGAGAAGGCCGTAGACGAGGGCGACTCGTCGAAGATCCAGGCCGAGCACCGCGCGCTCGTCTCGCGGATCGACAAGGCGGTCCAGAAGGGCGCGATCCACCGCAACAACGGCGCCCGCAAGAAGGCCCGCGCGGCCAGGCTCGCTTCCGGCAAGTAAGCCGCCTTTCTATTCCCGGGTCGCGGCCATCAGGGCCAGGTCCAGGGCGAGATCGTCCGGGTACTCCGCTCCCCCTCGGGTCCACAGTTCGAGCTGCGCCATCGCGATGGTCGCCTCGCGGACGTCCTCGACCGACTTTCCCGATAGCGAGTTGATCAGCTTGCGCGCGATAAACGGCGGCACGCCGAGCTCGCGTTCCACCCGGTTGGGGTCATCCCCCGCCTCGAGGCGGACCAGCGCCTTGTGCGCGCGACGGATCGAGGTCGAGGTCGAGTAGACGGTGCTGCCGGCCGTGGCGCCCTGGGCGAGCAGCCGCTCGGCCACCGCGATCGCGTCCCGCCGGTCGCCGCCGACCAGCGCGTCCCCGAGGGCGAAGCTGCTCGTCTCGCTCGTGTCCGCGACCATCTCCTGGAGGTCCTCGACGTCCACGGTGCCACCCTCGGCCCAGAGGGCGAGGCGGTCCAGCTCGGCGTTCAGCCGCGGAAGGCTCGTGCCCATCCGGGCGATCATGAAGCGGGCCGCCTCGGGCGTGAGTTCGAATCCGCGCTGTTCCGCGGCCCCGATCAGGTGTACTGGCAGGCGGTTGCCCTCGGGAGCGTCATAGGTGAGGGTCTCTCCGCCCACCTTCTTCACGGCGGCCCCGATGTCGCCCGGCACCTTGCCCCGGGCGATGAGCACGACGGTCGTGTCCTCGGGGGCCGAGAGGATCGCGTCGGTCACGGTCGCGGCCTGCTTCTTGCCCCACTTCTCGATCCGGTCCGCCAGCAGGTAGCGCCGGCCGGGGATCAGCGACAGCGACCCGATCGCGGCCGCGAGGCCTTCGGCGTCCGGACTGCCCTTGCCGTCGGCGGGCTCGAAGATTTCCAGCCCGCCCGGACCGCTCTCGCTCTCGGCCCGTTTGCGGAGCCTGGAACGGGCTTCGTCGATCTTCGCGGTGTCGGAGCCGTGGATCAGATAGGCGGGCTTCACGCCCCCATTCTCGCCCATCTCGCGGCGGCTCAACCGCCCGACTCGACTCCCCACCCCTCCGGTCCGATGACGATCGAGACCGTTCCGTCCCGGTCGGTCCTGAGAACCTCCACTCGCTCCGACTCCAGTGCCGACACCACTTCGGGCACGGGGTGGCCGTACGGGTTGTCTTCCCCCGCCGAGATCACGGCGAGGGCGGGTGTGGTCCGGTCGAGCAGCGCCGGCAGTCCCGCGTCCCGGCTGCCGTGATGAGAGACCTTGAGGACGTCCAGCGGGCCCGGATCCATCGGTACCGCTTCCGCTTCGGCGTCGCCGGTCAGCAGCATGCGGAAACCGCGCCACCGGAGCAGGAGGACGACCGAGCGGGCGTTGTCGTCTCCTCCCGTGGCGCCGCCCGGGTCGGCCGCGGGTGGCCAGAGCACCTCCAACCGCACGTCGCCGGTCCGGATCACCTGCCCCGCGGCCACCCGCTCGAGAGCCACGTTCGAGGATCGCGCCAGGGCCTTCACCTCCCGTGGTGCCCGGTCGAACAACAGGCGGTCGACGGCCACCAGCCCGAGTACCTCCAGCAGGCCCCCGTAATGGTCGAGGTCCGGGTGGGTGAGCAGGACGGCCCCGAGGCGATCGATTCCCGCCGAGTCGAGCGCTCCCCGGAGATCCCCTCCCGGTGGCCCTCCGTCGACGAGGATCGGGGCCGCCTCCCGGGTGCGGACCAGGATGGAGTCGCCCTGGCCGACGTCCAGGACCTCCACCCTTGCCCCGTCGACCGGTGGCGGACCGAGTTGCCGTCGGCCCTCACCGAACGGCCCGGACAGAGCGATCGCGACGGCGAGGAGCACCAGGGCGGCCGCCGAAGCGGCGCGCCGGCCAGGAGCCCGACCGGGCCTCCACCACCGGAGAGTCGCCCAGAGGAGCACGAGCATCGTCAGGGATCCCGCGACCAGGAGCGGCGGCGCGAGCCTGACCTCCGGCGAAGCCCAGCCCGGACGGCCGAACCATTCGGCCACCTGGGCGATCCAGGCCAGGCACACCGATCCGGCGAGGTTGAACGGCACCGCGAACAGTGGATCAACCTGACCGGCCCCGATCGAGACCATGCCCATCCACATCGCGGGTGCGACGGCGGGCATCGCGGCCAGGTTCGCCAGGAGCGTCCCCACGGGGAACCGCTCGAAATGGAGGACGGTGAGCGGCGCGGTCGCGATCGTTGCGGCGAGGGTGACGGCCGCTCCCTCCGTGAGGGCGCGGCGCCAACCGCCGTCTCCGAGCACGGGGCCGATCCGGTCGCCCAGGGGCCGGGCCAGGAGCATGATCCCGACCACCGCCGCGAAGCTGAGCTGCCAGCCGATGTCGCCGGTGGCCCGGGGATCGATCGCGAGCGTCACGGCGGCCGCCAACGCCAGGGCGTAGGCCCGGGAGGGCGCCCGGGTGGCCGCCGCCGCGACGAGACCGGCCAGCCCCATCACCCCCGCCCGCTGGATCGACGGTCCCGCCCCGGCGAGAGGCACGTAGACCAGGATCAGCGCCGCGATCGCGACGAGCCGGGTGCGCGGGCCGAACCCGAGCATCGCGAGCACCGGCGCGGCGAGCAGCGAGAGCAGGACGATGTTCTGACCGCTGACCGCCAGCAAGTGGGCCAGGCCGGAAGCACGGAAGTCCTCGACGGTGCGGGGGTCGATTCCCGAGTCGTCCCCGAGCACGAAGCCGCGGGAGAGGGCCGCCTCCCGGTCGGGGACCTCCCGCCCGAGCGCGTCGTCCGCCCGCCCCCGCATGCCGTCGATGACCGCGGCGAAACCGCTCCGTCGCCCGGCGAGCACCTCGAGTTCGTCCGCGCGAAGCACCATCGCGATGCCCCGGCGCCGCAGGTCCGCAGCCATCCAGTCCGGTGACCGGCCCAGTTCCCCGGTGGCTCGAACCTCCGTCCCGGGCCGGAGCCCCGCCGCTTCCCGCGGATCCGACTCCACGAGTACTTCTCCCCGTCCGGTCGATAGCGGGAAGCGGGCAACCCCGCGCGACTGCGATGGCGGCTCGAGGACGAACCCCTTCGCCGCGAACGGCCCTTCCGGTTCCCGCAGGGCACCGCCGTCGATCGCGTCGAGGCGGGCCGCCCCCGCGACCAGTCCGGCCAGCACCGACGCGATGCAGATGACGGCCAGGCCCGGCGGGCCGATCCTCCCCCTCTCCAGCACGACCGCGGTGACGAGGACGGCTGCGACGGCGGCCCGGAGCCAGCCGCCTCCGACGGTCCAGAACGGCGACGCCGCGAGCCCCGTAGCCGCGCCGCCGGCCAGCCAGATCCGCCAATCGGCGGACCGGGTCACGGCTGCAGCGCCGAACGCAGCGATTCCATCGTGACCGGTCCGATCCCGTCGACCTGGTCCAGTTCGTCGATCGAGGCCAACCCGCCCCGGGAATCGCGGAACTCGAGGATCTTGCCCGCCGTGACGGGGCCGATGCCGTCGATCTCTTCCAATTGCTCCCGGGTCACGGTCCCGAGACTGATCGGCGGAGACCCGCCGGCCCCGGCCGCTTCGGGGTCGGCCCGGTGCCCGCCGAGGGTCGAGGGAACGACCACCTGCTGCCCGTCGCCGAGGGTCGCGGCCCTGTTCAGCCCGGACAGCTCCGCCCTGCGGGTCGGGCCGCCCGCCCGCGCGATCGCGTCGATCACCCGGGCACCGTGCGCAAACCGATAGACCCCGGGCCGCCGCACCTCGCCGGAGACGTCGACCACGAGCCTGCGACCGCCCGGCTCGACCGCGACCCCTCCCTCCGCCGCGGTCGGTGCGCTGGGGACATCCCGCTCCTTCCCGCCCCTGATCGAGTTCAGCCCGACCAGCAGGAGGACGGCTCCGATCACCGCGTAGACGACGAACTGGCCATTGATCCGGGACATGTCCCGAACCTGCCGCAGATCACCTCACGCGTGGCTCGACGGCCGCAACGATTGCGTTACGCGAAAACCGCCCCGGTCAGGCCGGCTTCACGACCAGGTTGACGAGCTTGCCGGGAACGACGATCTCCTTGACGATCGTCATGCCCTCGAGGTGACGGGCCACGTTCTCGGCCGCCTTCGCCTGGGCGAGGATCTCCTCCTCCGAGGCACCGTCCTGCACCTCGATCCGGTCGCGGACCTTGCCGCCGACCTGGACCACGATCGTGATCGTCTCGCTCTTCAGCATCTCGGGATCGGCCTGGGGCCAAGGGGTCTCCCAGACCCGCTCGCCCGTCACCGCTTCGTACACCTCCGCCGAGAGATGTGGTGCGAAGGGCTGGATCAGCGACGCGGCCGTCGCGGTGGCGAAGCGCACCGCCTCCGCTCCGTCGCCGCCGCCGGCGAGCAGGCCGTCCTTGACCCGGTAGATCTCGTTGACCAGCTCCATCACGGCGGCGATAACCGTGTTGAACTGGAAGCCGCGCCCGAAGTCACCGGTCGCCTTGTCGATCGCCCAGTGGGCCTTCGCCCCGACTTCGCGGCCGTCGCCCTCCAGGCCGTCCGGAAGCGATACGGGGCCCGCCGGATGCGCCGCAGAGACCTCCTCGCCCAGCCGCCACAGCCGCGAGAGGAAGCGATGGACCCCCTCGACGCCCTCGTCGGTCCAGTCGCCCGAGCGCTCCGGGGGACCCATGAAACAGACATAGGTCCGGGCCGCGTCGGCCCCGTGCCGGGCCACGATCTCCGAGGGGCTGACGGTGTTGCCCTTCGACTTGGACATCTTGGCCCCGTCGCGGGTGATCATGCCCTGGGTGAAGAGGTTGGCGAAAGGCTCGACCACGCCGAGGTGACCCATGTCGTTGAGCGCCTTCGCGAAGAACCGCGCGTAGAGGAGATGCAGGATGGCGTGTTCGACGCCGCCGATGTACTGGTCGACCGGCATCCAGTGGTCCGCCGCCTCGCGGTCCCAGGCGGCCTCGTCGTTCCTCGCGTCCAGGTAGCGCAGGAAGTACCAGGACGAGTCGACGAAGGTGTCCATGGTGTCGGTCTCGCGCTCGGCTTCTCCCCCGCACTTCGGGCAGGCCGTGGCGACCCAGTCGGTGGCCGCGGCGAGCGGGCTCTTGCCCTTCGGGGCGTAGTCGTCGATCTCCGGCAGGCGCACCGGCAACTGGTCCTCGGGGACCGGGACCGTGCCGCATTGTTCGCAGTAGACGATCGGGATCGGTGCGCCCCAATAGCGCTGGCGCGAGACGAGCCAGTCGCGCAGCCGGTAGTTGACGGAGGCTTCGCCCCTGCCCTCCAGCTTCAGCCAGTCGACGATCTCGCCATAGGCCTCGCGGTTGTTCATGCCGTCGAACCGGCCGGAACCGGTCATCGGGCCGTCGCCGGTGTACGGCAGCCCGTTCTCGTCTCCCCCGTCCTCGGGGACGCCCTCGATCACCCGCTTCACCGGCAGGTCGAACACCTTCGCGAACTCGTAGTCGCGCTGGTCGTGGCCGGGGACGGCCATGATCGCGCCGGTCCCGTAGTCCATCAGCACGTAGTCGGCCACGAACATCGGGATCTCCTCGCCGTTGACCGGGTTGGTCACGGTGCGGCCGAGCGGCACGCCCGTCTTCGGACGGCCCTCGTCACCGCGCTCGGCGACGGAAGCGCGCGCCACTCCGTTCACGTACTCGCGGACCTCGTCCTCGACCTCGGTGCCGGCGATCAGGTTCTCGAGCTCCGGATGTTCCGGGGCCATCACGAAGAAGGTGGCGCCGAAGAGGGTGTCGGGCCGGGTCGTGAAGACCGGGAAGTCGATGTTGGCCGACTCGCAGCGGAACGTGACCTCGGCACCCTCGGAGCGGCCGATCCAGTTCTTCTGCATCGTGATCACGTGCGGCGGCCAGGACTCCAGCTTCTCGAAGTCGTCGAGCAGCTGCTGTGCGTACGCCGTGGTCCTGAAGAACCACTGGCGCAGATTGCGGGTTTCGACCTCCGTGCCACAGCGCTCGCAGCGGCCGTCCACGACCTGCTCGTTCGCGAGCACGGTGGCGTCCTTGGGGCACCACTGGACCGGGGCCTGGGTGCGGTAGGCGAGCCCGCGCTCGTACAGCTGGAGGAAGATCCACTGGGTCCACCGGTAGTACTCGGGCGTGTGGGTCGCGAGTTCGCGCGACCAGTCGATCGAGACCCCCCAGTCGGAGAACTGCCGGCGGAACGACTCGATCGAGCGCTCGGTCGCGACGAGGGGCGGCTCGCCCGTCTTGATCGCGTTGTTCTCCGCCGGAAGGCCGAACGAGTCGAACCCCATCGGGTGGATGACCTCGTAACCGTTGCGGCGCCGGAAGTGGGCGATCGCGTCGCCAAGCGAGTAGCACTTGAGGTGGCCGACGTGCGGCTCGCCCGAGGGGTACGGGAGCATCTCGAGCACGTAGCTCTTGGGCTTCTCCGGATCGAATCCCTCCTGACCCGGATTCGGCACCTCCCAGGTGCCCTCCTCGGACCAGATGCGCTGCCACTTTCCCTCGATCTCGCGAGGCTCGTACCGACTCATGGCGCCGAGTCTATTCCCGGGGCCGCCGCGAAGTCAGCCGGTCGCGGGACGCCACCGGGTGATGTCCGGGACCGGCCTCAGGTTGGGCTCGACCTGCTCCCTGACCGATTCGAAATCCGGCGGGAGCGAGAGCCGCTCGCCGAGGTGCTCCGGGTCCTCGTCGGTCGCGAAACCGGGCCCGATCGTCGCGATCTCGAACAGCACGCCGCCGGGTTCGCGGAAGTAGAGCGCCTTGAAGTAGAAGCGATCGATGACCGGGGTGATGTAGAGGCCGGTCTGGGCCACCTTCTCCCGCCAGGCAGAGTGTTGATCCATCGGCGACGCCCACGCGATGTGGTGCACCGTCCCGGCGCCGGGCAGTGCCCGGTCCGCCGGCGGTTCGTCGAGGTAGTAGAAGCCGTTGCGGGCCTCGAAGTCCTCGCCCGCCTCGCCGGACAGGTGCCAGCGACCGCCCCCCTCGTCCTCGAAGCCGAGGACGAGCCCGAGCACCTGTTCCGTCACCTCGCGGTTGCCCGAGAAGGCCCGGGCGCCGTGGAACCCCTGGATGGCGTGCTCGGGCGGCACCTCCACGTGGGCCGGGATGAGCGCCGCGTCGGGACCGTCGTACACGAGGATCTCGTGGGTCAGGCCCTCGGGGTCCTGGAAGAGGAGCGTGTCGCCGTCACCGGTGGGACCGACACCATGGAAGGTGGCGCCCTCGTCACCGCTACGGAAGGTCTTGACCCCGGCGTCTTCGAGACGGTCGACCCAGTAGTCGAGCGAATCCGAGGAGCTGACCCGCCAGAGGATCCGGTGGATCATGCCGGCCCCGGCTCGTCCCGCGCGCGATCCGGGATACTCGAAGAAGGTGAGGTCGAACCCCGGCGATCCCTTCTCGTCCCCGTAGAATAGGTGATAGACGGACGGATCGTCCTGGTTCACCGTCTTCTTGACGAGCCGCATCCCGAGGAGTCCGGCGTAGAACTCGACGTTCGCCGGGGCATCCCCGGTGATGCAGCTGATGTGATGGACGCCGTTGAGCCTGAGGTCGGTCATGGGTCCACGATAGCCGGGCGGCACAGCCGGGTCCGGGCGTCGTGGCTCCGGGATAGCATCCCGGCATGGGAATCCTTGAAGCTTCACGCACCGTCGAGATCGACGCCCCGAAGTCCGAGTGCTACGCGATCATCTCGGACCTCCCATCCACTCCCGACTGGCAGGAGTCGATGAACTCGCTCGAGGTACTCGAGACAGATTCCGAGGGTCGGGCGAGCCTCGTGAGGATCAAGTCCGACGCGAAGGTGCGCGAGGTCTCGTCCGAGGTCGCCTTCGAGTACCAGCCCGAGGACGGCATGACCTGGGAGCAGAAGAAGGGCGACCTGAAGTGGATGAAGGGAAGCTGGACGCTCGAGGACCTCGGCGACGGCCGCACCCGTGCCACCTACGCGCTGAAGGGCGACACCGGACGGATGCTCGGACTCCTCATCAAGGGCCCGGTGCAGGACAAGCTGAAGGAGTGGTTGACGAAGGACGCGGCCGAGGGCCTGAAGGCGCGCGCCGAGTCCTGATCAGACCGCCGGGACCTGCTGCGTGATGCAGTGGATCCCCCCACCGCCCAGAGCCAGCGTGCGCCCGTCGATGCCGACGGCCTCGCGGCCCGGGTAGAGCCGTCCGAGCAGTTCGAGCGCCTGCGCATCCATGTCCGGATCCATGCCGCTCACGGGCACGATCAGCGCTCCGTTCGCGATGTAGAAGTTCGTGTACGGGACCACGATGGGTTCACCGTCGCGATCGATCCTGGGCAGGAGGTCGAGCTCGACGACCTCGATCCCGGCCTCGCGGAGGAGGCGGGCGTTCTCCTTCGAGTTCTCGTGGTTGGGGTCACCCTCGGGAGCCGTCTGGAGGAGCCCCTTGCCCGGCTCGGTGAAGGCGAAGACGTTGTCGACGTGTCCGTCCGTGTCACCGTCTTCGACGAGGCCGCGATCGAGCCAGACGAAGTCGTCGACGTTCAGCGCGCCGGCGAGCTTTTCTTCGATCGCCGCCCGGTCCAGGTCCGGGTTGCGGGAGGGGTCGAGCAGGCACTGCGAGGTGGTGACCAGGGTGCCCTGGCCGTCCACAGCGATCGAGCCGCCCTCGAGCACCATGTCGACGGGGATCCGTTCGATCCCGAGGTGGTCGAGGATCCGGGCGGCGACCGCCGCGTCGTTGTCGAACGGGTGGAACGCCTCCCCCCAGCCGTTGAACACGAAGTCGACGCCCGCCCGGCGGCCCTCTCCGGTCACGATGATCGGTCCGGAGTCGCGCAGCCAGGAATCGTCGATCGGTGCCTCGAAGATCTCCACGTTCCCGGAAGGGACACGCCTGCGGGCGTCGGCCGTCTGGTCCGGCGCCACGACCAGCAGTACGGGTTCGAAGTCGGCGATCGCCGCGACGACTTCGGCGTGGGTGTCGCGCGCCTCTTCGATCGTGGTTCCACGCCAGGCCTCTTCGCGCTGCGGCCAGGCGACCAGGGTCATCTCGTGTGGGGCCCACTCGGCGGGCATGCGGAGATCCATCGCCCGAGTGTATCCCGCCCCCGGAAGGTTTCCGAGGCGGCGGTTAGGCTCCCGACGCCGGATCTCCGGCAGAGCCAAGACCGACGGGAGTCACGATGGATTCAACTTTCTCACGCGCACCGCGCCGGCCATTGCTTGCCGTCCTCGCGGTGGCGACCGCACTATCCCTGGCCCTCTCCGCCGGCCCGACGGCCGGGCCCGCCCCCGCCGCGCAGGCGAAGAGCGGCGTCCTGAAGGGTCGGCCGAGCAACAAGCGGCTGGCCACGGAGTTCATGCGTCTGCTGAAGCGGCAGGACAAGCCGGGCCTCCGGCGCTATCTCGATCCGGCTTTCCTGATCCAGCGCGGCGACGGCAGCTTCATGAACAAGCGCCAGTACCTGAAAGACCCGCCCGTCGTCCACGCCTTCAGGCTCCGCGGCATCACCGGCACCCACCACGGCGACGTCAGGGTCGTCCGCTACGAGGCGAAGACGGACCAGATCATCAACGGCAAGAAGGTGCCGGGGGTCTGGATCGCCCGACTCTCCACCTACAAGAGGACCAACGGGGCCTGGCGCCTCATCTCCCATGCCAACTTCCTGCCGCCACCCGGCGAGGACTGAGGCCCGAAACGGGAAAGACCCCGCTCCGGCGGGGTCTTTTCCTCTAGTGGAGCTACCCGGGATCGAACCGGGGACCTCTTGCATGCCATGCAAGCGCTCTGCCAGCTGAGCTATAGCCCCAGAAGTGACGACAATCTTACCGTGATCAGGCTGCCGAGGCGGACTCGGACCCCGAGTGCTGCAGGCCGAGTTCCACGCGGGGCGCTTCGTGCCACAGATCCTCGAGATCGTAGCGTTGCCTGGCCTCGTCCGTGAAGATGTGGAGGACGCAGTCGAGGTAGTCCAGGACCGTCCATCCCACGTCCCCCGAGCGGTCGGGGTTGATCGGCAGAAGCGAGCGATCCTGCTTGAGGCGCAAGTGCACCTCGTCCGCGATCGACTCCGCCTGCCGTTCGTTGCGGGCGGTGCAGATCACGAGGTAGTCGGTGTACGTGACGAGCTCCCGCATGTCGAGGCACACGATGTCCTCGCCGAGCTTCTCGTCCACCAGCCGGGCGATCTCCCGGCTCAGTTCTTCACTTCTCTCTGCCATACAGATCCTCATTGTCGATCATTTCCGCCGCGCCGTGCGGGACGAGGTGCCTCCAGGGCCCGCCCGTGGCGATCCTCCGCCGGACGAACGTCGACGAGACGTCCACCTCGGGCATCTCGAAGAACTCGACCCGGTCGGGCCGTCCCAGACCCTCGAACGTGGCTCGAACCGCCTCGCGGGAGGCGCCGCGACGGGGTGCGACGGCCACCTTCGCGGACTCGAGTACCCGATCCGGACAATGCCACTCCCCCAGTCCCGCCGCGGCGTCCGCGCCGAGCAGGAGTACAAGGTGGGTGTCCGGGTTCGAGGATCCGATCGCCTCCAGAGTGTCACATGTATAGGACGGACCCTCGCGGCGAACTTCGAGATCCGCGATCTCGGCCCACTCGATGCCCCCGAACGCCGCCGCCGCCAGACGGAGCCGGACGTCCGCGTCGCGTTCCCCGGAGGTCTCCTTGTGCCAGGCCTCACCGGTCGGGACGACGATCACCCGGTCGAGGTCGAGCGCGTATCGCGCCTCCTCCAGGAGTACGTGGTGGCCCAGGGTGGGCGGATCGAACGAGGAGCCGAAGACCCCGAGCCGGGTCACGTCAGCCGCGGACCTGGCCCTCGCCCCGGACCACGTACTTGATCGTGGTGAGCTCCCGCAGGCCCACCGGGCCGCGCGCGTGGAGCTTCTGGGTCGAGACGCCGATCTCCGCTCCCATCCCGAATTCGAATCCGTCGGTGAAGCGGGTCGAGGCGTTCACGTACACCGCCGCGGAGTCGACTCCCTGGGCGAACAGGTCGGCCGCCTGTTCATTGTTGGTGATGATCGCGTCGGAATGTCCGCTGCCGTGACGGTTGATGTGCTCGATCGCCTCCTCGAGACCGCCCACGACCTTGACCGCCAGCTTGAGGTCGAGATACTCGGTGTCCCAGTCCGCTTCCGTCGCCTCCCCGACCGGGGTGTCGCCGGCGTTCTCGCGGGTCGCCTCGTCGCCGACGAGTTCCACCCCCGCCCCGGCCAGCTCGGCCAGCGCCGGCGGCAGGAACGCCGCCGCGACCTCGGAATCGACGAGCAGCGTCTCCGCTGCGTTGCAGACGCCGGGCCGCTGGATCTTGGCGTTGTAGGCGACGGCGCGGGCCATCTCCAGGTCCGCGTCCGAGTGGACGTAGACGTGGCAGATGCCGGCGGCGGCGAAGATCACGGGCACCGTGGCGACCTCTTCCAGGGTCTTCTTCAGACCCTCGCCCCCACGCGGGATGAGCAGGTCGACCACGCCGTCCTGCGTCGCCAGTTCGGAGATCGCCTCCCGGCCACCCCCGACCGACATCACGACCGCGTCCTCGGGCAGCCCCGCTTCGACCAGCCCCTCGCGGACCACCTGGGCGAGCGCCGTGTTGGTGCGTTCCGCGTAGCTGGAGCCCTTCAGGAGGATCGAGTTGCCGGACTTGATCGTCAGCGCGGCGCAATCGATTGTCACGTTCGGGCGGGCCTCGTAGACGACGGCGACGACGCCGAGGGGCACGCGGACCTTGTTCATCAGGAGCCCGTTTTCGAGCGTGGTGGTCTCGAGGACCTCGCCGACGGGATCGTCGAGCGCGGCCACCTCGCGGACACCGGCGGCCATCGCGTCGATCCGCTCCGGTGTCAGGGTGAGACGGTCGGTCAGCGCCTTGGTGAGGCTTTGGGCCCTCTCGTCGGCGAGGTCGGCCCGGTTCGCCTCCAGGATCTCCTCGACCGACTCGCCCAGGCCGCGGGCGATGGCCTCGAGGGCGCGGTTCTTGGTCTCGGTCCTGGCGGCAGCCATGGCGCGGGCTGCTCCCTTTGCCCTGACCGTGTCGGTGGCGATGTCGGAGACGGTTGCTTCCATGGGCCAATCGTACCGGTCGGTCCGCTCGACCCCGGGGGCACACGGCGGTCAGGTTTCGGGACATCGGGCGAGGCGGCGCGGCAGAAAAGGGTTCCCGCTGCCCGCAGGGCACTGGTCATGGTGAAGGCGATGGTTCGGGCCGACAACTCGCGAACCGTGAACCGCATGTTCACCTTCCGGAAGCCCGTCAGATCAGGCTTGACCGCCACTTCGGGCGGCGCTAACTTGTCCCTACAGCAGGATTTCGCTGGTCAGGGGGCGCGGGTGTGATCGAACTCAACAGAATGAAGGGGCGGTCTCTCCGAATGATGCTGGCCGCGTGCGCCTTCGCCATCGGCTGCCTCGCCGTCCCCGCATCCTCACAGGCCCTGCTCGCTCCGAGCCTCGCCCTGGATGCGTTGAAGGGCCCCAGCTCGCACGGACCCCACGGGATGACCGAGTTCAACGGCGAGATCTTCTACGCCGGTCTGACCGACAAGGGCGTCGAGCTGATGGCCTTCGACGGCAGGAGGGCCCGAGTCGTGAAGGACATCTCGCCCGGCCCACGCAGCAGCTACCCGGAAGACTTCACCGAGATGGGCGGCCACCTCTACTTCTCGGCGGATGACGGCACCACCGGGGGCGAGCTGTGGCGGACCGACGGCACCAACACCACCCGGGTGGCCGACATCAATCCGGGCAAGGAAGGCTCCTGGCCCTACCAGTTCCAGGCGATGGGCAACCAGCTCTTCTTCTCGGCGTACACGGAGGAAGCCGGCTCGGAACCCTGGAAGACGGACGGGGCGAACACGACGATGCTGGCGGACCTCTATCCCGGCACCAGCGACTCGAACCCGCGCGATTTCACGGCCCTCGACGGAAAGGTCTACTTCTCGGCCGCGACGACCACGACCGGAGTTGAACTCTTCCGCTCGGACGGCGGCGCTCCGGAGCTCGTGTTCGACATCGACCCCGGAACCGACAACGGCAATCCGGAGTACCTGACCGAGATGGGCGGTCACATCTACTTCGCCGCCAGCGACGGCGTGAACGGCACCGAGATCTGGCGGACGGACGGCACGACCACCGCCATGTTCGCCGACATCAGGCCCGGCGGATCCTCCTACCCGGTATCGCTGACCGCCAGCGAGAACCGCGTCTACTTCTCGGCCAGCGACGGGGTCCACGGCTACGAGCCCTGGCAGACCGACGGCACCAGCACGACCATGGTGAAAGACATCCGGACGGGAAGCGAATCGTCCTATCCCAACGACTTCACGCCGATTTCCGGGGACCGCATGATCTTCAATGCGCAGGACGAGACCAACGGGTACGAACCGTGGATCGCCGACGGCGCCTCGGCGACCCGGTTCGAGGTCGAACCGGGACCGGCCAGTTCGAACCCCGCCCAGTTCTTCGAACATCAGGGCGACATCTACTTTCGGGCGAGCAGGGATCCGATGGGCAGCGAACTCTGGGCCATCACCAACGGCTCGGTACAGCTGGTCAGGGAGATCCTGCCCGGCACCAGCGGTTCCTCGCCTCGCGAATTCATCTCGACCTCGTTCGGGACGTTCTTCAGCGCCGATGACGGTACCCACGGCCGCGAGATCTGGCGCCTCGCGCCGCCCGACACCACGGTCACCGTGAAGTTCGGCAAGACCCTGAAGTTCAAGCGGGGCAGGCCGTCGACACTGGCCATCCGCTGCCCCGCCGCCGAGTCGTCCGGGCCGTGCTCGGGCACCTTCACCCTTTCGACGAAGCGAAAGGTGAAGAGGGGCAGGAAAAAGACCCGGGTCACCCTGCAGACAGGCAGGTTCTCGGCCGAGGCCGGGTCGGCCGCGAGGCTCAAGGTACGCCTCGGCAGGGTCGAACGGAAACTGCTCAGGCGCAACCCGGCGGCACGAAAGCTGCTCCTGATCGTAAAGGTGAAGGACACCGCCGGCAACACCCGTACGGTCAGGGGCACCATCAAGGCGAAGGTGACGCGATGAGAAGGTTCGCTTCGATCCTCACGACCCTGGCCGGTGCCCTCGCGTTCGTGGCGGCCCCCGCCGGCGCGGCCCTTCCCCAGGCGGAGCTGGTCAAGGATGTCAACGCCGGACCGAGCAGCTCATCCTTCGATCCGATCACGCCGCTCGGCAAGAAGCTCTTCGGATTCGGTACCACCCAGGCGGCGGGGAAGGAGCCCGTGTTGCTCGAGCCCGGCGGCAAACAGGTCGTGGGTGACATCCGCCCCGGGTTCGACTCCAGTGGCGGCAACTCGCCCGTGGTCTTGAATGGCGAGGTCTACTTCGAGGCGAACGACGGAGTTCACGGGTACGAGCTGTGGAGGAGCGACGGTGAATCCTTCGAAATGGTCCTGGACATAAATCCGGGGCCGGATTCCTCCGAACCGAGCGGTCTCACGGTGCTGGGCGATCACGTGTACTTCTCCGCGCAAGACCCCGTCAGGGGGAGGGAACTGTTCCGGGCGGGACCGGGGGGAGTCGAGCTGGTCAAGGACATCGTGCCCGGACTGACCGGTTCCTCTCCGTACGAGCTGACCGCGATGGGGGACCACATCTACTTCCAGGCCTACACCCTCACCGACGGGACGGAGCTCTGGCGGACGGACGGCACCAACACGACCCAGGTCGCCGACATCTATCCGGGGGCCACGAGTTCCTACCCGGGTTACCTCGTCCCCGTCGGCGACACCCTCTACTTTGCCGCAACGACCCCCGGAGAGGGGTACGAACTTCACAAGACGACCGGTGTCGGCGAGACGCTCGTCGGCGACATCTATCCCGGCCCGAACAGCTCGTACCCGTCCTACCTCGCCCCGTTCGGTGACTCGGTTGTCTTCACCGCCTGGGAACCGGTCGGGGGCTCCGAGCCCTGGATTTCCGACGGTGGCCCCCCGCAACGGCTGACGGACCTCGTTCCCGGCCCCGACGGCTCCGACCCGACCGTGTACGCGGCGGTCAGGAACCGGCTCTACTTCTCCGCGCACACGCCGGAATCCGGCCGGGAGCTATGGGTCCACGACGGTTCGGGCACCTCGCAGGTGGGGGACCTCGTGCCCGGCGAAGAAGGTTCCAACCCCTGGTATCTCACGCCGTTCAACGGCAAGCTCTTCTTCGCCGCTGCGACCTACGAGCACGGGTTCGAGCCGTGGATCGTCGACGGCGAGAAGCCCCGCCTGGTCAGGGACGTCCTGCCCGGCCCGAGCAGCTCGGAGCCTTACGATCCGGTCGTGGTCGGCAACAACCTTTACTTCACCGCCGACGACGGCATCCACGGGTACGAGCCATGGAGGCTCTCCCCGGACAACGAGATCCGGGTCCGCCTCATCGGGAAGCGCGCCGGCGTATCCAGGAAGGGCTTCGCCGGCCTGAAGCTCGCCTGCCCGGAGAACGAGGCGAACGGCCCCTGCAGGGTCAAGGTCACGGTCAAGACCCGCAGGAAGGTGAAGGCGGGCAAGAAGCGCAGGAAGCTGACCCTCGCCACCCGGTCGCTCTCGATCAAGGCCGGTACGACCGGGATGGCGCGGCTCGAGTTCAGCAAGGCCGAGATCGCACTGTTGAGGCGTTCCGCGGCGGCCAGGAAGGTCACGGTGATCGTCGTCGCGAGCGACAAGGCCGGCAACCGGCGCACCACGCGCACCCCGTTCCTCTTCCGCCGGCCCGCCTAGGCCAGCACGAAGTAGTCGCGGTGGATCAACTCCTCCGCGGCCTGGGGCATCAGTTCGAGCACCTCGGTGCTCTTCATGCCCTTGATGCGATCGGCCTCCGCGGCCGAGTAGTTCACGATGCCCTTGCCGATGACGCCGCCGTCGGCGACGACCTCCACCGCATCCCCCGCCTCGAACCGTCCCTCGACCGCCGTCACGCCGACGGGCAGGAGGCTCGATCCGGCCTTCCGAAGCACCCTGGCGGCCCCCTCGTCCACGACGATCCGCCCCGCGACCGGCTTCGCGTAACGGAGCCACTGCTTGAAGGCGGGGGCATCCTTGCGGCCGGCACGGAAGGCGGTCCCCGCCTCCTTTCCCGCGGCGGCGAGGGCCAGGGTCCCGTCCTTGGTGCCGTTGCAGATCCGTACCTCTATGCCCGAGCCGCTGGCCATGCCGGCGGCGGCGACCTTGCTCCGCATCCCGCCGGTACCGAAGACCGAGGTGCGATCGCCGATCTCCAGCGCCTCCAGCTCGGACGGATCCGCGACCTCGGTGATCAGTTCGGCATCGGGATCGTGGGCGGGATCGGCGGTGTACACGCCGTCCGTGTTGGTCAGCAGGACGAGCAGGCGCGCCTCCAGCATGATCGCGACCTGGGCCGCGAGAAAGTCGTTGTCGCCGAAGGTGATCTCGTCGGTGGCCGTGGTGTCGTTCTCATTGATGACCGGCACGACGCCCCAGTCGAGCAGGCGCCGCAGGGTCTGCCTTGCGTTCACGTAAGACGTCCGGTTGGCGACGTCGGACGCGGTGAGCAGCACCTGGGCGGCGGCCGCCTCCCCCGCCTCCAGCCGCGTCTCGTACTCGCGGAACAGCGAGCCCTGGCCCACTGCCGAGGCAGCCTGGAGCTCGTCGATCGCGCGCGGACGTGCCTCCAGGCCGAGCAGGCGGATTCCCCGCGCGATCGAGCCGGAGGTGACCATGACCAGGGACTCCCCCGCCCGGCGCAGGGCGGCGGCCTGGCCGCAGACCGAGTCGAGCACCTCCGTACGGAGACTGCCGTCGTCCGCCGAGACGATCGAGGATCCGAGTTTCACCACCAGCGTCATGGGACCATCAGCCTAGATCGCCGGGTCGATCGATGCGCGAACACCCGGTCAGTACAGCTCGAATTCCAGTTCCCCGACGCGGATCTCGTCACCCGACTCGAAGCCCGCGCGCTTCAATTCGGCCATGACGCCGATCTCCGTGAGGCGTGACTCGAGGTAGGCGAGGGCCTCGTCGTTCTCGGTGTCGAAGCGTTCGAAGAGCACCTCGATGCCGTGTCCGTGGATGCGGAACACGCCCTCGTCCTCCCTCTCGACCGAGTAGCCACCCTCGCCCTTCGGGCGATAGGTCAGATGCTCGGCCTCGAAATCGACCTCGACACCGCCGGACGAGGCCACCTTGGGGGACTCCACCTCGTCGGGGACGAACCGGACTATCGATTCCCGGAGCCGGTCCAGTCCGGCACCGGTGGCCGAGGAGACGCTCAGTATGCCCAATACCGAGTCACCAAGCTCCCGGTCCCATTCCTCCACCTGGTCGGCGAGGTCGGCCTCGGTCCACAGATCCGACTTGGACAGCACGAGCAGTTCCGGCAACTCCTCCAGCCCGGCGTCGTGGGCCGCAAGCTCGGCCCTGACCGCCCGGTAGTTGGCGAGCGGCTCGCCGTCAACGGGAGCGAGCTCCACGACGTGGATGAGCATCGCGCAGCGCTCGACGTGCGCCAGGAACTCGTGTCCGAGGCCGGCGCCCTCCGCGGCCCCCTCGATCAGTCCCGGGATGTCGGCCAGGACGACCTGGCGGTCGGGAGTTTCGATCGTGCCCAGGACCGGTTCAAGGGTCGTGAACGGGTAGTCCGCCACCTTGGGGTCGGCTCGCGTGAGACGCGACAGGAGCGAGGACTTGCCGGCGTTGGGCAGCCCGATCAGCCCGGCGTCGGCGAGCAGCTTCAGTTTCAGTTCGACCCAGCCCGATTCCCCGGCGGTGCCGTTCTCCGCGAAGCGCGGGGCCTGCCTGACCGAGGTCGAGAACCGTTTGTTGCCGTGGCCTCCCCGACCTCCGCGGGCGAGCACCGCCGTCTGCCCCGGCTCCGTGAGGTCGATCAGGGTGCCGTCCACCGCGGTGGCCTGGGTTCCCGGCGGAACCTTGATCACCGTGTCGGCACCCCGGGCCCCGTGCTTGTTGGCACCCTCCCCGTGGTGCCCCCGTTCGGCGCGAAAGTGCTTGGACCGCAGCGCCCCGAGGTCACGCCGGGACGGGTCGCACTCGAGCAGCACGCCGCCGCCGTGACCGCCGTCACCGCCGTCGGGCCCGCCCCGGGGAACGTGCGCCTCCCGCCTGAACGAGATGCAGCCGTTTCCTCCGGCGCCACCCTCAACGAAGATCTTCGCCTTGTCGTAGAGCACGGGGAAAGGGTACGGGCTGGACGAAAAAGGGCCCGCTCAGCGGGCCCTTTTCAAGCGCTGTCGCCTGCCTGCTACTCGGCCGGATTGACCGTGATGGTGCGGCCGCGGCGGCCGGGCTTGAACTCGACCGTGCCCGGGCGAGTGGCGAAGATGGTGTGGTCGCGACCGAGTCCGGTGCCCTCACCGGGCCAGAACCTGGTGCCGCGCTGGCGGACGATGATCTCGCCGCCCGTGACCTGCTGACCGGCGAAGACCTTCACCCCGAGCATCTTGGGGTTCGAGTCACGGCCGTTCCTCGAGGATCCGAGTCCCTTCTTATGCGCCATCGGTGTCCTCCTTCTCAGCCGCCGGCTTCTTCGCGGCGGGCTTCTTGGCGGCCGGCTTCTTCGCGGCCTT